>Ga0307380_10000803_pt1 | contig 47284 bp, 70 predicted proteins | sample UN3MG_FD_202239 | JGI IMG/M metagenome (GOLD analysis project Ga0307380, IMG submission 202239) | Soil microbial communities from Risofladan, Vaasa, Finland - UN-3 | ecosystem: Environmental > Terrestrial > Soil > Coastal area > Acid sulfate soil | place: Finland: Risofladan, Vaasa | collected... | reverse complement strand
ATTGTGCTTCAGCGCACCCTTTTACGAAACACGATTTTTTTTTGGGGGTTGTCTTTTGAGCCGGTTGTCATTTTTGTCACTTTCTATCGACAACTCTCTTTTGATCCCAAAATTGGCGGGCTCTCTAGACTGACAACTGTTTTCCAGACGCGCCCCAAACCAAAACTTGATCACCATTTTTAAACTGACAATAAAACAGACCAATCATGAGCCAAATTGAGATATACAATCAAGATTGCAATGAATTCATGACACACTGCAAAGATAAACAGTTTGATTTGGCGATTGTTGATCCTCCTTATTTTGACGGACCCAACAAACTCGGTTATTTTGGCGCTTCTATTTCTTCGCGTGGCGTCGTTAGAAATGGATATAAAAAGACTTGTGATTGGGAAGTCCCCGGTCAGGAATATTTTGATGAATTAATAAGGGTATCAAAACATCAAATTGTGTGGGGAATTAACTATTTCAACATTAAAAATATTGGGCCTGGCAGAATAATTTGGGACAAGGTTAACCAAAAATCATCTTTCTCTGATTGCGAAATAGCTTATTGTAGCATGCATGATAGTGTAAGATTATTCCGGTACATGTGGAACGGGATGCTTCAGGGCAAAAGTATAGCGGAAGGGGCAACACCGCGCGGTGATAAGAAGCTGAACGAGAAGCGGATACATCCGACACAGAAGCCTGTATTGCTTTATGATTGGCTTTTGATGAAATATGCAAAGCCAGGAATGACGATACTGGATACTCATTTGGGGTCCGGAAGTATTTGTATTTCTGCGCATAAGTCCGGAATAAACCTTATCGGATGTGAAAAGACAGAACAGTATTTTCTCGATGCAAAAAGCAGATTAGAGCAATTTAGAAATCAGATGAGCTTTTAATATGGGCGATAACTGGTCAACTAAGTAACGCAGATGACCCACTTTTTGTGATTTTTCGTTAACCTATGTTGCAAGGAATAAAATGCCAAAATACAGTATAAGCTACGATGTGGTAAAGGCAGAGGGTACAGTCATATATACTGTTGAAGCTAAGACAAGGTCAGAAGCGGTTGAAAAGCTGAAAAACGGCCACGGAGATATCACTTATTACGAGGTTGAGCCTGGATTCTCAAGCGTAGATTGCGAAAAAGAAGTGTATGAAGACCCTGATGCTATCCCCATTGAAGAGCAAAAATCAAGGCTAACAATGGCTAATAAAAAAGGATAAGAACCGATGGAAACACTAAAAATAATGTGCACCGGGGAAATTCAGGTCGATTTTCATGATCTGATAGATCTCCAAATGACAGAATCAGGCAAGAGCCTGAAAAAGACAGATGATGGTAAAATCAATAAACTGGCAAAGTCTCTGAGAGAATACGGGATAATCAACAATTTGCAAGTCTGGATTCACGACGATAAAATCTATTGTTTCGATGCTCATCATCGGAAAATAGCATTGTATCAACTTGAGCGTGAGGGAATGAAAATTCCATTGCTTCCTGCAACGCGATGTCTTGCCAAAGATTTCAATGAGGCAAAGAAATTGTTATTGCTAAAAGAATCTAAAAACTCTTGGATTGATGTTGATGCAATAGACGATTTCTTAGCTGATATCGACTTCGGAATTGATGAAGCAAAGGTTGTTATTGAAATACCAGATTTTGAGTGGACAGAAGATAGATTTGAAAAATTGACAGAGAAAGAAATTGAATTAGTAGCATATAAAAAAACTCATATATTAATCAGTTTTAGTCCTGAAATAATAAGTAAAATACAAAAATATATTGAAGAAATAATTAAAATCGACGGGGTTGAATATGAGCAAAGCAGCAACTGACAATAGTTATTTTTTTGATAAAGTCATGCTACGAATTAATCATTTGCCAGAGAAAAGACAAATAAATGTACTTGATGCATTTTCAAGCACTGGTAAAATCTGGAATGAAATAAAATCGACATCAGAAAAGACAATTAATGTCACTAGAATAGATATAGCAAAAAGACAAGGTGTGTACCTTAAAGGAGATAATATCAAATTTATGAAGATGCTTGATCTTAGTTCATTTGACGTGATTGATCTTGATGCATACGGAGTTCCATTTAAGCAACTCGAAATTATTTTTAAAAGTAAATATCAGGGAGTCGTTTTTGTGACATACATTCAAACAATGTTCGGCATACTCCCTATGGATATGCTAGAAAAGATCGGTTACAAAAAGCAAATGGTTAGAAAGGTAAAAACAATATTTACTAAATATGGCATGGAAAAAATGAAGCAATACATCGCTTTTAATGGTGTGAAAAAAATATGGTTGCGCTCAGAAGGCAAAAAAAACTACTTTTTTTTCAGAATTGAATAGCCTATTTGTCATATAATTTATTCAAAAACTACATAATTGTCGAACACACAGTTTCATCACTCGACGATATTGACTAACGTGTAAGTACTATAAACATTATGATTGAAGAGTAAATGTGATTAACTGTCATTTTTAGCGAAAATCTGTCGACTAAATTGTCGACTGTTTTTTATTGCAATCGCCCGCAATCGCAATAAAATAGCAGAAATAATTGTGGCACACTTTTCGCACTAGTATATATAACACATCATTAAAACACTCAAGCAGGAGAACGAGATGATTATTTTAGAAAAATTGAATGAATCAGAATATTTAGCCAGAAGAGAGAATGCCGGTTGGAATTACAGAGTAATTGTATGTTGCGGCGAATCGTTGGAAATCGGAAAATCATATACTAGAAGGTCATCCGTAAATATAAATGGCATTATGTCACTATGTGAAAAATGTTCAGAATTGCTGGGAGTAGAACACGATAGCAACGCAGTCTACACAGATCTTGAAAAAGAGGATGCATTGGCAGTCCTCACTGGTGATATGAGCGCTGAGGAATATGTAGGATATTATTCAACTGAGGAGCAATAATGATAATCTATGAACCAAGAGGAAAGGCTCTTGAATACAGTCCGCTTGCAGCTAATTTATACAGAGGCTGTTCGCACGGTTGCACGTATTGTTATGCACCGAGCGCAACTTTCAAGGACAGATCATTGTTTCATTCAGAAGAATTCATTCAGCCGCGAAAAGATGTCCTTGCTCAATTTGAAAAAGATTGCTGTAAGTTTTCAGGAGATCCGAGAGAATGTTTGTTTTCGTTCACGACTGACCCTTACCAGCCGATTGAAATTGATAATAACCTGACGAGAGACGCGTTAAAAATAGGGTTGAAATATAATATTTTCCCGGTGATTTTGACCAAAGGTGGCAAACTGGCAACCCGTGACTTTGATATTCTTAAGAAATTTAAGAATAGAAAATTTGGGGCCACATTAACAACTGATTCTGATGTTGAATCAAAAGAATGGGAACCAGGGGCAAGCTTGCCATGTGATCGAATTGAATCGCTTGAGGACGCGTGGACGCTTGGTATTTTTACATTTGTGAGCTTTGAGCCAGTCATAAATCCTAACGCAGTCTTTAGATTGATCGATGAGACACACGAATTTGTTGATTTTTATAAGGTCGGAAAATTGAATTATCACCCACTTTCTAAAACAATTGATTGGGTCCGATTCCGCGAGTCAGTGATGGAAAAACTTGAATCTCTTGGAAAGCGATACATGATTAAAAAAGATCTTTTGAAGGCTTCGTGACATGCAAAATATAGTTGATAATCACCTTTCTGATTTTGATGAGCTAATTAAAACGGCAGACGGTATTGATCGTGGCAAGCTTATGAGGATTAGAAAGGCAATCAAGAGCAAGAATCCTGATTTGATTTTACTTGAGCTTCAAAAAGAAGGCGCCCTGTCTAAATATTACACGTATTGGGCCTATCAATCACCACGCAAAGAAGAGGATATCAAAAGCACATACCAAGACGCAAATAGACCGGCAATTGAAGTCTTGATTGATCAACATGTTTTAATATCGATGAATGGCGGATCATCAAAAATTGTCTGGAAAAATCCGAATATAATCAACCCGCAAGCAGGATCACAACATAAACCCGTTTCGATTGGAAAAAAACAACCAGACTATAACAATCAAGCAAAAACCGCCCGTATGCTAGGAGTCACAAAGCAGGCGGTTCAGAAACAGTGCAGAGAAGGCGGCAAAGTTTCGCATGATGCGATTAATGAGAAGGGCAAAATCAATTGGTGGCATCCATCGGTTCAGGCATGGAAAAAAGAACGCGAAGAAGAGGCGGCGGCAAAAGGTCAGCCGGTAGAACAGATAAAATCAGGAAATCCCACCGCAAAAAAACTAAATGAAGGATCACGGCATATCAACACGGAAGTAACATTTCAAGAAATTGAGGACCTAACAATCAAAGAAGTTGTGGAGCGTTACGGCGGTATGATCGGATTTAAAAACTTTGTAGATGCTCTAAAATCAATGTCTGACTGGAAAGCTAAAGAGACCAAATATCAGGAGATTCGAGGCAAGCTTGTCTCAATCAATCCGGTTGCAGATTCTTTATTTTCGATTTTAAATACCTGTCTGCGCTGGATTGTTGGGGAATACCCCGTGGCGATTACTGACAGGCTAATAGCAATTGCAAAGAGTGACCGGGATACAGCAAGAATTGAAATCATAGAGCTGCAGGAAGAAGAGCTTTCAAAGCGAATTAAAGAGACTAAAGAAGATGTCACTAGAAAGCTCAGAGATGGAGGTTCGCTATTAAATGATTCCAATGTTCAGCAGTCTTGAGCAATCTTGATCATCTCATTCTTTAATCTTAAATATTCTGGATCAAACGGAGCTTCGATAAACGACATAGGAATTGGATAGATCGAGTAGAATTCACTATAGAGCACGTCAGTGAATTGATTCATTTTCATTCTCCCATCGGAATAAAAAAATCTCTCAAGTCTAATCACGCGCCCCGATAAAGAAATGTCTATATTGTTCAGTAAACGGGTATATTTTAAGATTTTCCGCCTATTTTTCGCAAAATCCTTGTATAATTTATTCAAAATTCTCTTATATCTATTCCACTTCTTTGTATTGTACGGGTATGTGTTTATTAGCAATAACATAAGTCCTCTTAGATTATATCTCAACCCAACGAATTAAATTCTGAATCTCAGATAAAATAGCAATATTCCTGCTTTCTCCGGCCGTGCCTGATTTTATTTTAATTTTTAACGTTAACTGATTGATGGTTTTTCCATCGTTGGCAGGGCTAAAAACAGCAACAACAACAGATTCTGACGATTCTGTTTTAGTATTACCGTTTATTTCAGACATTACGCTCTCGACCAGACTGTCCGGAATTTCAGTTTTTTCTCTGCGCAGATAAAGAGCAGCAGCGTATTTTTCACTGATTCCCATTCTTTTACCGATTGCCCCATAAGAAAGCTTTTCTCCATCTCGTAACGCCTTAACCTGCTTAATCAGCTCCATTGTTTTTGGTCTCATTATCGATCTCCGTAATTGTTTTAGACTTGTGAACATAAATTTTACTCTTTTTCATTGTGTGAATTAGGATATTGAGCCTTATTTTTCCCTCCATGCTTTTTGTTGTACTCCTTAAGAGCCTGCTCAATCCCGCCCGAAACCGTGAAGCCTTTTTCTTTAAAAATCTTTTTTGATTCCTTGGCAACTTCAGAATCAATCCTTACATATGTGCTTGTCTTTTTTGTCATGCGTTCCTTTTGTAAATGCCCCGCATTACACGGGGCGTTGCATAGTGACCTCCAAATACAAGATTAAAAAAGTCAGGTTTTGATCACTACTATAATTAGACTCTAATCAAAACATTGAAAAACGTCAATAAAATTTTTGCAAATAAACAGTTGACAATAATAAATGATAATGTAAATCTGTACCTGTAAAAACAAATCAGCCAATCTTAACTAATGAGGAACGATGGAAAAAAATAAAACAATTGAAGAAATTCAAAGAGAAATTGCTGCTTCTGCCTGGCTTGATGAGAAGCAGGCGTCGATCTATGCTAATGTCACTGTTTCCGCACTTCAGTCATGGAGGCATCAATCCAGGGGTTTTGCTTATACTCGCGCAGGCCGCAAAATTCTGTATAAAAAAACCGACATTGATAAATACCTGGAAGGTAACCGGGTGGAAGTGGCTGCCAGTTAGAGGGAAAGATCATGCCAAGTCCAAAAAAAGGCCCCTGGAAGGATACTAGAAACCGGGGGCCAAAACCACAACGCATAAATACAGGGTAAAATGAAAAATGGACTATAACAGATTTATTTTTTCTCTGCTTTGCGATGAGTGGCTGCAACGTGTAAGCGGAAAATTCCGGTCAATCCGGGGAAAATTAACCGCAGCCAAATTGGCAAAACGGAACCGCACAGTTGTAGGCTGTGTATGGGGCGCCAGCCACATAAGTCCCTTTAAGCTAAAAAAAAGCGAATAAAAATAATTAAGGGGGAGCGGTAAGTGCAAGCACGGCCGCTCCTGTCCAACAAACATTAAAAAGGAAACTAAATGAGGAAAGAGCATATTATTGAAAAGTCTATTGCTTTTCCACAGGCGTTTAAAATTTTACCCATTGTTAACGGAAGGCCTGAAGAAAGAGGGACTTGGGCAGCATATCCGAACGATGAGTCTACTATTTTTTGGGTGGATACTTCCCACACTGAAGCTCAAAAATTTTACTTTGAACAATTAAAAAACGAGGAGATGTACAAAATGTCAAAAGAATTAACCGTTACTGAAGATCGGACGATCAAAAGCATGATCGCAGAAAACATGAAAGCGATAAAAAGCATTCTTCCGAAGCACATCACACCGGAAAGATTTGCTCGGATTGCTTACACGGCAATCGTTTCAAATCCTATTCTCGCAAGATGTTCACAATTATCTCTCATCAACGCGATTATAGAGTCGTCGATACTTGGTCTTGAAATAGGGGGATCAATGCATGAGGCATCACTAATACCTTTTAAAAATAATAAGACTAATCCGGCGACCTATGACGCCACACTTGTTGTCGAGTATCCAGGACTTATTAAGCTGGCAAAAAACACAGGAGATGTAAGGAATATATCGGCACATCCTGTCTTTGCTAATGACCAATTCAGATACAATTACGGTATCAACCAAGACCTTGTTCATATCCCTACAACTGGCATAAAAGGGGATCTCATAAACGCTTATTGCATTATTTGGTATATAAACGGTGGAATTGATTTCGAAGTTGTCGGGCCTCATGAAGCCGAAGCTGCAAAAAATAAATCGGCGACTAAATTCAAAAAAGATTCTCCCTGGAATCAAGAAGAAAATATTCCAGCAATGTGGGTTAAAACAGCAATTCGCAGAATTATGAAACGAGTTCCAAAAGCGGCAGAGCAGCGATTTATCCAAGTTGACGGCATGTCTGGTTCTGATATGGGTCACCTGAAAGATAATGCTGGGATAGTAAATATCACAGTAGATGATTTGCACAGTATTTCAATCGATGGTGAAAAAAAGACACCGCAATCTGAAAAAAAACAGACTGGTAAATCAAAAGCAAATCAAGATGATTCTGCAGATCCATCAGTAGAAGCATCTGAATTGCAAAAAGAAGTCAGACAAGCAATCTATCTCGCCGCGCAATTCCCAGAAATATTTGCGGAAGCACTCAATTTTTTTGGGATTGAAAAATTACCGGTTGAAAAATTTGATACTGTAACAGCTGTTAAAGTTTGTCAAAAAATCAGTGAACTTGTTGACTCTCAAAACTAAAGGTAAATCATGATTACACACATTCGTACAAAAGGATTCAAGGGCTTAGATATTGATGAAGATATCCCGGATAAAGTCATTTATAACGGTAAAAACCGGTCTGGTAAATCAACCAGGTCTGAAGCCATAGCATTTGCCATCCTTGGACATGTCCCGTTTTCACTGACCGGAAAGCTTCCAAGTGACATTCTAGATAGTTTCGGAACGGATTCTATCTCATCAGCAGTTACAATAAAAGGGGTAGAATTCGGGCGTAAAATTTGGCGAAATGATGCCGGAAAAGTTTCAACCTCTTTGCAGATCGATAAAAAAAGAGCAAGCGCAGATATATTTTCAATGGCTCTCGGAAGGGTTGGAGCTCCAAAAATTGTCGACGTCTCACAATTCATGGCTCAGTCGGATGCTAAAAAAGTTGATACACTTTTTGACCTTTTCCCCAATCCTGAATTGTCAGAAATTGATCAAGAAATATCTAATGCAAAAGAGGACGTCAGCAGGATTGAAAAGCAAAAGGATGGAGCTGAATCGACAATTACCAGACTAACTAATTCAAAGAACGCTATCGAAAAACCCGCCGGAACAATTGCAGAGATCCAGGCTTCGATTCTTGAATATGATAATAAGATTGCTTATGTGCGGGAGCAGATCAAGCAGGATGAAATCAAGGAAGCTGAGCGCAAAGCTATAATCGAAGGAGAAAGGCAGGAACGGGAAAGGGCTGAGAAAGAAGCGGCTGACATGCGCGTCATCGCAGAAACTAAAATTAATGTAATTGAAGAGAGTTTCCTTCCCGACGATGAAATCACTCTCAAAACAGATGAAGACTGGACGCGGCACAATATTGATAATATGCCTGATAGTCCTGAGATGGCTAAGAATGACCGGATAATTTCAGGGCTTGAACAGCAAATTTCAAAATTAGATCCGCCGTGTATCGAATTTGAAAATTTTGATCAAAAAAAATCGGATTACGCGATAGTGTCTGATTCGATCCTGACAATCATTGAAGCTTTGACCGGTGCTGGTTGTGAAGCATGCGCGGCTCTTGTCGTTGCCAAAATGGAACTTAAAAAATTCAAGGGGATATCATGAGCGATATTGAGACAATGAACAATATTATTACCGGTCTGACGCAAAAAAAGAAAAACCTGCAAGCCGATGTAGAGGTTTTACTGAAGCTATCCGGAATTAATGAAGAGATTGAAAAGGCGATTCAGGACCGTGACGGATATAATTCTGTTCTGATTGAAGCCAAAAAACGCCGGGATGATGCTAAGAAAAAGAAAGCCGGATCAGTCAGTAAAACCATGTCGGCAATTGCTGAAAAGATGAATTCAGTACTTCCCCATGGGAAAGCTGTTTTTTCCTACGATGAAGACGACGACGGAAAAAGAACTATGTTGATCGGCTGGGAAAACGAAGGAAAGACAACTCCGTACAAGGGGCTTTCAGGCGGTGAGGGAAAGATCTTTGATGCCGATTTGGCCCACGTTCTGGACGCAAATATTATCATCGTCGAGGCTGCGGAGCTTGATTCGGAAAACCTGGAAAAAACGCTTATTGAACTGGCAAATCTGGACAAGCAGGTGATTGTTAACACTTGTCACCCGATTAAATTTAAAATTCCTGAGCCGTTTGTGAAAATGGAGGTGTGATTATGAAAATTATTAAAATAAAAGCCGCTGATCCGATGCCGGAAGGTTGCAAGCAGCCGGAACCAGTTATGATTGAAGTTTCCGGTAATATAGCTGAATTGACATATAAACATAATGAAGCATGCCGTCTAAGTCTGAAAGAAGTGAAAAAAATATTTGACATGGAGGCAACAAAGCTTTTTTATGCACTTATTGAGTCTTTACCACAAGGGGTTATAGAGCCACTTATCATAAAACTTTTGCAACACAAGGTATCACTGTACCACGGAGTTATCGGCCAAAGTTATACCACAAAGCCTGTTTTTGTTAAAAAAGCGGTTAAAAATCCATGCCCGGAATGCGGCGGAGAATGGGATGCGACAAAAACTCATCCTTGCCCACATTGCGGAAACGAAATACCTTTTTAGCGAGGAAAAATGACCAGGTTAAGGCTTGTTGCTCAATCCAAATTAGATGGACGCGATACATGGAATGACGAATTCTGGTCATATAATCCAGCTGTTTTTCGTAAGGCTTTCGAAGAAGAAAAAAGGAAAGAATACTTAAATTTGCGTGCGGTCTTACGTATTATTGAGGAAAAAACTTTTAAACAAATACAACTAGAACAAGGAAAATAATGCAACTAAGCCAGGAACAAAGCAAAGCTGTTCTAACCGAATCAAAACAAGCCCTATGCCTGGCCGGTGCCGGTTCAGGAAAAACGAGGGTGTTGATAAGCAGAATCAATCATCTGCTCGAAAATTGTCACGCAAGCCCTTATGAAATTTTAGCGTGTACATTCACGCGCGCGGCTGGGACGGAAATGAAAGAGAGATTGGAAAAGCTTTCCGGTCCCAAAGCGCACAATGTCACAATCGGAACCCTTCACTCAATAGCACTAAAAATGATCCAGCGTTTTGGTGAAATGATCGGATTAAACCCTGGGAAAATCACTATTTATTCAACCTGGGAAGAAAGCTTTTTATTAAAAAACGTCTGCCTGGAGCTTGGATATCACACCGGGAAGACTTTTAAAGGCGTGAAAAAATCTGAGATAGACGATGCTTTCAATCTATTTTATACGAAAAAACAACGCAATGAACGCAATTATATTCCGAATGAAATTATGGATGCCTTTTTCGGTCGTTGCCGCGAAAATAACGCGCTGACTTATGGCATGATCATGACCAGTTTTCTGGATCTGATTCCAAGAATTGGCCACTTTCTAAAATTTAAACATGTGCTGGTAGACGAGGTTCAGGATTTAGATTCGGTACAATGGAGAATTGTCAAGTTGATTTGTTCGATCTGTGATGCCTCACTGTTTGCAGTCGGTGATCAACAGCAATGCATTTACCAATGGCGTGGATCAGATCCAGGCTACTTGATCCGGAACCAGGATAAGTTCGATATTTACAAATTGCGTGATAATTACCGGTCCGATGGCTATATTGTTGAAGCCGCAAATCGATTGATCAAGCGCAATGTCAACCGGCTTGATTTGAAAATGAATGCTATTTTGGAAAAGGTTAATAAAGTTAATATTTTCCAAAACTTTAATTCAGCTACAATTGCTTTTGAAATAGAAAAAACTTTGAAAGAATCCGACGGTACACTAGAAAAAAGCGGATCTATAGCCGTTCTAGCCCGCAATCATTATCTCTTGGAAAAGCTGTCAGCATTACTCACGGCATCCAAAATCGATCACGAATATCTTGGTAAGAAGACAAAATTCACACAGTCAGAACCATTCCGCCGAGTTCACGCTCTTTTGAAATTGGCTGTCAATCCGTTCGATAATTTCTCGTTTCTGCTCGCGAAAGATTATCTTGATTTAACGCCGATAGAATATATATCAATCAGGTTGCAGGCAGTCAATAAAAACAAGAGTCATTTCCAAGTCTGGCGCGATGATTATGCTTTTCTACTGCAACATTTAAACGAATTAAACGAAGCGATTCGCGAGGAGTCTTTTGAAAAAGTTTTGGATTGGATGCTCGGAGTCACGTTTGAATTTGATTCTGTCCCTGTTTTTGATTTTATCAATGAATATCTTGAATCAGCGCACGAACCGACAATCAGAGATTATCTTGACTGGCTGGCGCTCTATGATGTTCAAGACGAGATATCAGACGAGCCTAAAAAGCTACAACTTATGACAATTCACGCATCGAAAGGGCTTGAATTTTCGGTGGTGATCATTGCCGGATTGAACGAAGGGATCCTGCCATCTCTGAGAGCCCTAAAAAGTCAGGACGAGCTTGAAAGTGAAAGGCGTCTGGCTTATGTCGCATTTACGCGGGCGTGTGATCACTTAGTTTTAACATCACGGCCTGTTGAAGTTGAAGGAAAGTCATCAACCCCAATTTCGCGATTTATCAACGAATCGTTAATTAATACATGAGGATAAAAATATGAAATCAAGATCAATATGGGAAACTCGTTTTTATGCATTATGTGAGATGATGAGAGCTAAAAAAGACATGCTTGAGCACAAGGTTTCTCGCCTTGCGCTTGAATGTGCCCTTACTTCACAGGATCGTGAAAACTTAAAAAATAGGATTGAAATACTGGATCAAATGATTTCACAGTCTGAAGATATTGAAAAAAAGAGTGGTGATACTATCATTCTTTTTCGGGATTTTTGATCATGAAAACAAACAAAAATTTTAATAATACACCAAAAAAAAAGGGAATTAAACAACGTTTTTGTCCTGACCGGAAGTATGTAAAAGAGAAAATGGATGAGTTTTTAAAAAATGGTGGTAAAATAAGCAAGATTAAAAACTCATTTGATTTGACAAAACCGTCGGATCAAAGATTGGTGGATGAATACTTGTGCGATTCTGGAAGATTAACGCCTATCACTAATCTGTTTAACTATTTTCAAAATTAGAGGAGAAACTATCATGCTGGAAAAAATTTATATTATAGTAGAAAAAGATTTTACTGGACACCGTGTTGTCCAATCGTATGAACAAGTTATTTCGTCGGTAAGCGATGGCGACTTGGTTTATGAAGTAAGAGAAGCGTTTAAAGTGGTGAAACAGGAAGTAAAACTGCAAGAAATTTCTCAAAAAGATTTGAATTTAGAAGATCATAATTATAAATAACTAAACGGCTCTCCATAGTTTAAGTGATGGCCACACTTGAAAACACCGTATACGGCAATCCTGGTAAATCCGGGTGGAGAGCTATCGACAACTAACAAGGTAGTTGAAGCTATGACTATGTCTATTTTAGATGATCAATGCGATATTTGCGGGCATCAATTGTCAGCGAAAAAGCCGTTTTCTGAACTGTGTGATGGCGATGACATTTTTTGCACTCATTGTCCTGCTGCCGGATACATGGCAGTTGACGAAGACGGTTCACATAATTGTTATGTCGAAGTAGTGCTGAAAAGTGATAACGTTTCAAATGTTATACGTTTTCGGAAAAAACCTTTTGACATTATCGGATTTGCAAAAAAGATGCTGGGATATTTTGATAAAGACAATTAAAATCGGAGGATTTGAGACTATGAGAGAGAAAGAACAGCTCAACTCGAAGCTGAAGCGAACCCTTGACCGCATATCTAAAGAGATTGGGAAAGGCATACTTGCAATGTCAGACGATGAGATTTTTGAAGAGTTCAAACTTCTTGGCCTCAATTTAAAAAAAGAGGCTGAGAAGTTGAGAAGCGCCATTCGTGAGAACATCAAAAAATTAAAATCGGAAAACAGTTGACAGGTGTTTTTTTGCTCTATAACTTGTAGAAAAAGCAGTAATACACCAAATAAACGTAAGGTAGAAATATGATAAATAGAGAGACAGCAGGGAAAGAACTGCTTGAATTAAGATTAAAGCATAAATTGACTCAGATACAATTGGCTGAAAAAACTAATATTAGCGTTAAAACGATATCAGCAATAGAATCAGGTGGAAACAAACCACAATCAATGACTCTTTATAAACTTAACAGGTTTTTTCTAACATATAAATTGGTGTAATATGAGATGGTTCAAACATCTCTCCACTGCTTCGGACGATGAAAAACTATCAGAAGTTCTGGAGCTTCACGGGCTTGAGGGATATGGAGCGTATTGGCTTATATTGGAAAAGATTTCTTTTTTGATGGATGGGTCTAACAGCACAAAAGCAAGATATTCTTTAAAAAAATGGTCAAAGTTTTGCGGAAAAAGTCCGAAAGTTTTCAGAAAATTTCTGGAAACTTTTGAGAAACTTTCTCTATTTAAAATAGAATTTTGCAAAAATAATCCAGAATTTTTAATAATTGATTGTCCTAACTTACTGAAATATAGAGATGAGTACTCAAAAAAGTCAGGAGACAATCAGGAGAGTGTCGGAAAAAAATCTGGCAAATATCAGGAGCAAGATACAGATACAGATACAGATACAGATACAGATACAGATAATATTGGTACACAAAAAGCAAAAGGAATAAATCAAAACATTGATTTTATCATAAATCTTTCTAATAAACTTTTTACTCGGGACGGGTTTCAAATCAATTTAAAAGACTTCAATGCCAGAAATATGATTGGTCTTAGAATAGCAGAACAAGGATTTGATGTCGTGAAATCAGCTGTAGAACATTCAGTAAGCGCTTATTATGGATCTAAAAAAATGTATAAAATGTGTCACTGGGATAAGCTTTTTAGAGATACAACAATTAGAGATTTATACACTCAATCAAAATTATCACCACCAGCGGAAGAAAGTTCAGGAAACACAATCGCAGATCGGATGACAAAACAATCTGATTTAACATCACAGGCAACAAGAGAGATACTTTAGATGAATTCTATAAACAACCAGGCATTATTAATCCCTCATGATTTTGAAGCTGAGCAGGCCGTGTTGGGTTCATTAATTTCAAATAATGGACTATTTAGCGATATTGCAAACATATTAACTCCGAATTCATTTCACATAGAAGCACATCGAAATATTTATCGCGCCATGCTTGATCTGATTGAAAAAAATGATCCTGCGGATGAAATCACTATAGGCGATCAGTTGAAAATGTTAGGTAAGTTGGAAGAAATTGGGGGATATGCTTATCTGGCCCAGTTGGCTGAATGTGCTCCCGTCTCAGGCAATATAAAATATTATGCTAAAATCATTCAGGAACACGCAACTGTTAGAGATCTGATAAGCGGATTTACTGATATCACGAGAAAGGCTAGAGATCCACAACAAAACATTAGGGATTTACTCATCGAGGCGGAATCTATTTTAAACAAAGTGTCGCTTCAAAACAAAACAAACAAGACGGTCAGAATCGATGATTCGATTTCAAAAATCAGGGAAAAATTAGAAGAAAGAGAAAAAACGGGGGCCATAATTTCAGGGATTCCAACGTGCTACGAGGAACTTGATAAGCTTATATCAGGATTATGCGCCCCTGATTTAATCACAATAGCCGCAGATTCAGGACAAGGTAAGACAACGTTTGCTTTGAATATCGTCGAAAATATCTACACGCTCACCCAAGAAAAAAAAGCTACATTGATATTTTCAAGAGAAATGGCTCATACACAACTAGCCGGCAGGATGCTTGCCAGTGTCGGAAAGTTTGATTCTAGAAAAATCAGAACTGGTAAATTTAGTCAAAATGATTGGGATAAATTGACTTATGCCGGGGAAAGAATTGGGGATAAACCAATTTATTTCAACGATAAAATCAGAGACTTTGATGAAGCGCTGTTTGAAGTTAGGCGACTTCACAGAGAAATAGAAATAGGGGCTGTTATTTTTGATTATCTTCAGCTATTTTCTGCGAAAAATTGTGGAAATCGCGAGAGGGAAATTGCTTATATGTCAGGATCTTCGAAGAATATTGCAATACAATTGAACATCCCCGTCATCCAGCTTTCGCAATTGAACAGGGGAGTTAAAAACAGAGAAGATAATGTCCCAGAGCTTTCAGATCTCAGAGAATCAGGAGCCATTGAGCATGATTCTGATATTATTCTTTTCGTTTATCGGCCGGGAGAATATAAGCCTAATATTGAAAATCTCAAAGGAAAGGCTTGGATAATAGCAGCTAAAGTCAGGGGAGGTCCGAAAGGTACTATTCCGATGCATTATAAAGGTTGGTGTAATCGATTTGATTCTTCTGATGATCCGAGCATGCAATCAAGATTTTAAAAAATGATGGATTCGATAAAAAGGATGATTTTTTCCGATGGTTCAATAATGGTTTTGATGGCAAAGCCATTCATTGAACCCATTTTAGTTATTAAACATTTTAAATGAGGAAAGTTATGATTTTAGATCGTATGGAAGTTTTTTCAATGCTCAAATTCATTGAACCGGTTATTTCTTCTAAATCGGAATCTGGTAAAAATTGTCTGTTTGTTCGGTATGATGAAGGAAACCTGATTTGCTGCGGTGGTAACGAATTTTCGATAAAGAAAGTAGTTCTTACCGGAACAGGCGCTATTGAACAATCTGGCAGGGCGCAGAAAAAAGGGACACTTCCAGGAACGTTTATGATCCCACGTCCTGAACTATTGGCATTTATCGCAATGATGGATGAACACAAAGTATACTGTAAAAAGATGGCTAAGAATGACCCAAGTTATTTACAGGTCGAAATCACCGATTCGGAGCTAATATCACATGACGGCTGTATCCCGTATCATCAGCCGAAATACGAATTTAAAAATCTTGAAGTTTTTTTTCAAGTGAAGAGAGAAACTATTACGGATATTAACATCATGCAAGCTGATTTTTCCGCATGTTTGACCGGGTTTAAAAAATCAGAAGTGATCGAAATAACTTTCACTGGGATTCAAAAACCAGTGCTGTTTCAGCAAGGCGACTATGAAGCGGTGATGATGCCCCCTGTTGAAAAGAAAGAAGCCGAAAACACAAACGAACAAACCAGCATCGATGAGTAATCGGCTAACATTTGATGATCTCCTGGATAGGGGATCATCTGAAAAATTTGAAGTTTCGCCGGATAAAAAAACTGGTCGACTTCGAGTTGTAAAAAAAAGTCAGATGCAGGCAAAACCTGAATTATATAAAAATGAGACCGAGCTTAAAAAAGCTGCTGCCGATTTTCTTCAACGAATACCGAGATGCGAATTGTTCAAAACTGACAACGGAGCGCTAAGAGTTCGCGGTGGTGTCAGGGTGAGAAGCAGGGAACCAGGGATGACAGACCAACATTTATGCATACGTGGGTTATTTGTCGCGCTCGAAGGTAAAATGCCTGGAAAAGACCTGGACCCTAAATTAAAGCAACCTGAATACAGGGATAAAGTGCACCGGGGCGAGGGAATCCATATTACTTATCATTCACTTGCTGAGCTAGTTTCAGAGATGAAAAAACATGGGCTATTAAACAAAAACTTTGAAATATGAAAACGCTAATTGAATTAGTTAAAGAAGATAAAAATATTTTCGATACTCCATTTGAATTTCATTCAAGCGTTTCATTTATGTCCGAAGACTTAGAGGATCTTTTCCGGTCAATCGTTACTGATTATGATTTAGAACTTGAAATAGATGAAAATAGCGTTTTGCATGCGATTGATAGTTTCGGTGAATTATCATTCAAGCGGTTTGAATCAACAGCTTTTTTAAAGTGGGCACCGATAATTAAATGATTGATACTTTTTTAAAGCAAGATATTGACTATGCTGTTTCATCTGTAGAATCGCTCATAGATAAAAAGTTACGGCTACTCGTTTCAGAATGGGCTGCAAAAAAAAGATATCTCCCCCCAGAACTGACTTCAAAACCTGGCGCCTGGGATAATGATTACACAAAATATTTAGTCAAAATCATGGATTGCTTATCCCAGCGCTCTCCAATTCGTAAAGTCGCTATTCTTAAAGGGGCACAGGTTGGAGCATCAACCGGAATTATAGAGAATTTTCTAGGATACAAAATAGACCACGATCCGTCTGGAGTTTTATACATCAACGGAGACGCGAACCTTGCAAAACGTGCGTTTGAAGTCAAGTTTGACAGAATGATTTCAAATTGCGGGCTATCCCATAAGATCAAAAATTTTGATCCTAACTCGAAAAAAACTGGATCAACAGCGGATAGAAAAGATTTTGACGGCGGTTATATCCTTGGTTATGGCGCAAATAGTCCAACAAAATTGAGAGATATTTCTGTCCCGGTAGCTATTGCTGAGGAGTTTGAATCATGGCCAGACACGGCAGGGAAAGAGGGTACTATCAATAAGTTATTTGAAAACAGGACCAAGAGTTTTGAGAATACCCGCAAAATTCTTTATCAATCCACACCCCTCATCCTCCAGACATCAAAAATCTATAAACAATATCTTAGAGGGGATCAGCAGCATTATTTTATCCCGTGCCCGCATTGTGGACACATGCAATATTTACGGCTACAGGGCGTTAGAGAAGATGGTAAAAAGTTTGCCTTTCATTACGAAGTTGACGAAGAATTTAATTTAATTATCGAATCTGTTTGTTACCTCTGCGAATTCTGCCTTAAACCCATTAAAAATTATGACAAAGAATGGTTTATCAAGCGTGGAGAATGGAGGCCAACAGCAAAACCGAAAGAACCTAATTTCGCCAGTTTTTGGCTACCGTCATTTTATGCCCCTGTTGGGATGTATTCATGGGAATCAATGGCGATCGAGTGGCTTGACTGGTGGGATGAGAAGAATCAGAGAGTTAAAGACATTGAATCCTACAAAACATTCAAAAACACGGTTGAGGGTTGGCCATTCGAAGAACGCGGAGCTGCTCCTAAATATGAGAAAGTGATAACTCATAGGCGCGCAACTTATAGCCGGAATCAGATAAAAAATCTAATGTCGCTGAAGGAAACCGGGTCAAGAATTTTAGTTATCACTTGCGCAGCCGACGTTCACAAAGACCGGATCGACGTTGAAATATTGGGATGGTGCAGGGATGGGCGCACATACTCGATTGACTGGCGCAATCTTGAGGGCGACACGGAAGACCTGACTTCTGTAAAATCCCCCTGGGTAAAACTTTCAAAAATTATCGAACAAGAGGTTTGGAATTCGGATGACCATCAAGACTATCGAGTCGATATCACGTTTATTGACGCTGGATACCGTACAGACGAGGTTTATCAATTCACGGCTCAATACTCAGAAGGCGTTTATCCGATTTTTGGACGTGATAGTCTTCCAAAAAACAAGACATACAAAACACTATTTCACGAGTCAAAAAATAAATATGGAAATCCGTTTTACACGCTAAACGCCAATACCTACAAAGACAGAATTGCTTCTTGGCTTCGGTCAGACTGGAATTCTGGTGAACAGCAGCCATTTGGGTACCCGAATTACCCGGAGGACTACGGCGATGATTATTTTAGAATGTATGAAGCTGAAGAGAAAGTGACCGAATATCATAAGAAAACAAAACAGAGACTAGGGTTTTATTGGCGTCCAATCCCGAACAAAGCCAATCATGCCTGGGATTGCAGGTGCTATAATATGGCCGCGTTAGACTTTTTTGCTTATAATATTTGCGTCACTGAGCTAGGCCACGAGGGCATTGATTATGACGATTTTTGGAAACACATGGAACAATTGAGAGCTGCTTGATCGTTAAAAATGCTCTCCATCCTGCTAAATAAAATCAAAAACCATACCTAAAAATAAATTTGACAGATAAAAAATCATATCATATCATCAAAATATGGCTGAAAATACTTTCTGGATTACTGAAATTGCAAAAGCTCAGGCTCAGGTGTCAGCACTTAGTGACGCTATAACCTTTCTCTATGCCAATCCACACAAGAGCTACACGCTTGACACCGGACAATCCAGTCAGCAAGTCTCAAGACCTGATCTTGACAGTCTACAGAAACAATATGACAGCCTTTTGAATCGCATAGCGACATTAGAGGCGCGTTGCTATGCCGGAGGTCAACAAATAATCCCAGGATATTAATGCAAGAAACCGTTTCAAGGCGAAACGTATCTAAAGCAATGGATAGTTTGTATGGCTCACCGCGTCCCCAAAAAGTTGTAAAAAAAAAGATTGTCAAAAAACCTGCAAGACAAGAATCACCTAATCTGATCCAGCAATCAATCTATCAAGTTTATACCAGAAATCTTTTCTCTTCCCTCTTCGATGGAGAAAAATTTCCAGGCGGTTTCTCTTCAAAATTTGGTGGCGCTGGATATGAATATATTGATTATTGGGAATTGAGAGCAAAATCTGTTCAGCTCTTCACTGAAAATCTTTACGCTGCAGGTCTTATCAATCGCTTAGTAACAAACATAATCAATACAGGCTTAAGCCTTGAAGCTACTCCGGTGACTGATATTCTTGCATTCACTGATGATGAAATGAATGATTGGTCAGAAAATGTTGAAAATCTTTATCGGATTTGGGGAAATCGAAAAGATTTAGTCGATTGGAAACAGCAAAATACAGAGGGTGAACTCCAGTCGCTTGCAAAGAAAACCGCTTATATTTCAGGTGATGTACTTGTAGTCATGCGCCAATCCCCTGTCACTGGATTGCCGATCACTGAAATCATCGACGGACAATATATTCAAGATCCGGTACAAGGTGATTACAAAAAACAAGCGCAAACACGCGGTAATAAAATTGTTCACGGTGTTGAGATTGATAGCAATGGCAGACATGTAGCATTTTACATCAATAAAACTGAAGGTTTAAAAGTCGTCTCCCGAAGAATCCCAGCCAATGGCCCTAAATCCGGTAGAAAATTAGCATGGTTGATTTATGGTTCTAAGCGATTACTTGATGATGTTCGCGGCATCCCGCTCTTGGGACTTGTTGCCCAATCATTAAAAGAAATTGATCGGTACCGGGATAGCGAACAACGTGCAGCAGTCATTAATTCAATGCTTGCAATGTTCGTCCGCAAAGATCAAGACAAGCCGGGCACGAGGCCCTTGAGAGGCGGCGCTCAAAGACGTGATCAAGTCGATATTGAGCAAGGAGACGGAACAAAAAGGGAATTTGCTGTTGATAAATGGCTTCCTGGAATGACTATTGATGAATTGCAGGTTGGTGAAGAACCTGTATCATTCGACACCAAAAGACCGTCATCCGGGTTTCACGTCTTCGAAGAGGCGATTATTTCAGCAATCGGCTGGGCAAATGAGATTCCGCCAGAGATTTTAAAGCTTGCCTTTTCTTCAAATTATTCCTCTTCACGTATGGCAAATTCTGAGTTCAAGATTTTCTTGGACAAAGAAAGATTATGGTTTTCATCAAATTATCTCAAGCCAAGGTATGAGAATTGGCTAATTTCGATGGTATTAACGGACAGGCTCAAGGCTCCTGGACTGCTTGAGGCGTGGCGCGATATTACAAAGTTTGAAATTTATGGAGCTTGGATAGACAGTGATTGGGCCGGAGCTATTAAGCCTCATGTTGATCCGCAAAAAGAAACAAATGCTTATAAACTCAAGGACGAACAGGGATACTCAACAAAAGCACGTTCTACTCGCGAATTGACCGGGATGAAATACTCTCGCAATATCAGACAACTTAAAAAAGAGAATCAACAACTTGCAGAAGCTCATAAACCATTGATTGAAGCAGGACTGATGAAAACACCTGGGCAGCAAGTAGCTGAAGCTGATCAAAAAGCATTATTGACAGAAATGTTGGGAGATGTTGTAAAAAGTCTCGTTACAGAAACGATTGAAGAAATGAAGCTTATAAATTAAATGCATATATCTTATTTAATTACTTTCAATGATGGAAATATATTCACATCCGGGGACGGTCAATCAACATTTGGAGCAAGGTTAAAAATAATGCCAAATCCTGTAAACGTACCATGCAATGCGGATCAATGGACAAAAATTGCATCAGGAGTAACTGATATCATGATCATAAAATTAGATGATACTCCTGATACTTCATTTCTGACTTATAAAGTTGCAGATGATCCTGAACCCATTGATGAAGACTTATCAAACGCTTTACGAATGGGATACATGAATCAATTCGCTTTTAGTGAGCCTGTTGATATATATGCACAGCCGCTTTCACTTTCGGCATCTTTTTCCATCTGGGCTTGATGATTGAGAAAACACAGACATTGGAAAAAATGTTTGACAGACTTTTTTTGGATCTGGCTGAAATAAAAGAATCGATCAGACGAATACATACAAAACTTGATGAAACAACGAGACAAACAACAGTGAATAATACAGCAATTATCTATATGCGCGAGCAAATCAAAGAGAATGCCAAAAAGGTTGAAAAAGAAGTAAAATTGATAGATTCAAAGATCATTAAAAGCAAACAAGAGGCTATTCAAGAATCGCAAAGCAAAATAACTATAAAATTTTATTCAGCCTTGCTGGTTGGCTCTTTAGGATTGATATGTGGCTTAGTATCAATAATCGGTGTATTTTTAAAATTAAGATTAGGTTTATAAATGACAATATTGCTTATTGATCCCGCCTGGCATGAAGGATTTTTGCAGCGAGTTGAGAAGGCACCGCAACTAACAGCAGAATCTATTAAAGAGCTTTATTCTGAAGGCAACGATTCTCCAAAATATCAGATCGATTTAAAATCACCGAATATAGCAATAACTAAGATTCTTGGACCGTTAACAAAGCAGAAAGACTTCTTTTTCTCTATGTTCTCGAATAATTCTACAACGTATACCGGAATTATTGATTCGATTCAAGCAGCCGAAGGAGATGACGAAATTGAAGAGCATGAATTGCATATTAATTCACCGGGTGGCGATTGGATAGGTTTAACTGAGGCTGCAAATGCAATCGCAGGGGCAAAAAAGCCTGTGAGAGCTAAAATCACAGGAATGGCTACAAGTGCGGCTTATGTTTTGGCCTCACAAACTGATGAAGTCGTTTCAACAACAGATGGAAATGAAGTCGGCGGGCTGGGCGTTGTTGTTCGGCACACAAAATGGGAAGGTGAAAAGACAGTCCGCAGCTCAAACGCTCCAAAGAAAAACCCGGACGCTTTCACAGCCCAGGGCGAAAAAGATCTCAAAAAAGAATTGGATGCCATCGAAACAAAAGTTTTTAAAATGGTGTCTGAAGGGAGGACAGCAGCTACTGGAAAAAATATAACAGAAAAAGTTGTCTCAAAAGATTTCGGACAAGGCGCTCTGATGCTAGCTGATGAAGCGCTACAAAAAGGAATGATTGATTCAATTATTCCTCCTTCTCCAAGAATCAGTAATTCAGAACGGATCGCGGCATCCGGAAAAGGCCGCAAACTTCAACAAGAGACTGGGCGCGGCTCAGGGATTTCAAAACTTGAAACAGGAAAAAAAATGGATAAAACGCTTGATGAATTAAGGGCAGAATATCCCCAGCTTTGCGCCCAATTGCTAAAAGAGGGCCGCGATATTGAACGGGATCAGGTCAAAGGCCACATAACCATGGCAAAACAAACCGGCGCTGTTGATTTTGCGCTTGAATGTCTGGATGCTGGTAAAAGTCTTTCGAGTCAGGAGGTTATTGCTGGCTACATGTGTGCCGGGAAGAAACTGGTAGATTTAAAAAATCGTGAGGATGATAATCCGGACGGAGATCTTAATGCTGGGGCAGACGATGGAGCTAATCTTTCCGAGCAAGAAAAAGAAAAGGCTTTACTATCCAAAGTGCTTGAAAGAAGCTCACAACCTGCAAGAAAGGGGGTGTAAATGAATCCAGAAATCATAAACAACGACAATCTTCAATTGGAAGTCTTTAATCCAAAATATGAAGATGCAATCCTGGCCTTTCCCGGTGTTGCAACCTGGGCAAAAGGCGTAATCATGGCAAAAGCTTTGGTTGCTGCTGGCGCTATCACTCCCGACGTTGGAAACACAGGTGACGGAACAGCAACACTTCTGGCAATTGCCCCCGGCGGTCCTCCAATTCCTGGGAACTGGAATCTTGAGTGCATATTAGCTGGTATTACCCATGGCGGGCGGTTCAAGCTTGAAGACCCGAACGGTGAACGTGTCGGCGGTGATTTTAATATGAGCGACGTAGCCGGTGATACTCTTTTGATTTCTGCCGGTGGAATTGAAGTTCTTTTGACAGATGGAGCCACAAATTTTGTGGCCGGTGACAAATTTGCACTGGCAATCACAGATTTGGGCGGAGATTGGGTGCCATGGGTTGAAGATGCTGTTGACGGATCAGGACAGGCAATGGGTATAATGCCGGAAACAAGAGTTGCTACTGGAGCCGGTGATCTGTACGGACGCATGATGGTATCTGGACAGATTCATTATTTAAAACTCAGCGTTCAAGCCGGCGGTACAGTGCCACAAAAAGCTCTTGATCAACTGAGAAATTTCACAATTCTTGATGTCAAGGGCGTGAGACTTGACTCTCTCGACAATCAATAAAAGGGGGTTAAATGGCTGATTATTTAAGACGAGCAATGGCTCAAGCCTTCATCCAGAAGGCAAAACCTACCATGTTTTTGTCGAGCATGTTTCAAAGTCCGGAGTCGAACAAATCAGACACGGTTGAAATCGTGGTTGATTTAAAAAGAAATGGTGAAGATATCGCAATTGATGTTGTTCGTGGCACAGGTGGCCGTAACAATGTCAATAAGCGGTTCACAACGAAAAAATATACACCGCCTGTTTATGATGAGTATGCAAATTTTAACGAGAACGAACGGTTGAATCGTGCCCTGGGCCGTACTGAATATGACGAATATGGCATGGCTAATGTGATTGCAGCAATTACTGACGATCAAGTCTTGTTGCAAGATAAGATCATCCGGGCAATCGAAAAACAAGCTGCGGATGCTTTTTTCACCGGAACTGTTCCTTTAATCAATCGCGATACAATCGATTTTAAACAGAAAGTATCACATCAGATCTCGCCAGTTGTCGCCTGGTCAAATGCTGCAGGTGTTCCGTTTAATGACTTGTCTGGTGGCGCTCTTTTGAATCGTAAAGATGGATTTACAGTTACGACTGACGCGATTTTCGGCGAGACAGCTAGAAATCTATTATTCAATAATGCGCAGTTCAAAGCAAAGGCGCAGGATCAATTTCAGCAAGCTGAAAACATGGCAATTAGACCTCCGGCAATGAATGCCGATGGCGCTGTGTTCCATGGACAATTAACAATTGGTGATTACCGGATCAATATTTGGACTTATCCTCAATTCTATAAAGTCCCGGTAGGATACGGATTGCCGAATGAAGGTCAACAAGTCCCTTATGTGCCTGCTGATAAAGTATGGCTTGGGAATATAAGATCGAGGTTTGATTTGTATTATGCAGGGATTGAAAAATTGGTAACAGCGAATAATCCTGAGCTTGCAAGTCTTGGTATTACAAGATTCCCAATGACAATGCGCGGGGATTTTCATACCTATGGAGCTGTTGATGAAATGGCGCAAAATGCGAAATATGGCGTGAAATCAGCTCCTCTGTGTGTGCCTACTGATATTGATTCATTCTGTACATTCACTGTTGCATAATCACTGCCCGGTGATCCGGGCTTTTAAAGGGTGTTAAAATGTCGATTTTCAAAAAAAGATATGAGGTTCAAAAGGGCCGGACAGTCACTTGTAGAATGGGAGTAGCTCATGAAGGAGCTGTCTTGACTCTTGATAATTTCAGTGGCAATGACAAAGAATCAAAGCAAAAACTGATTGATACATTTGTCGAAATTGGAGCCTTAAAGGAGATCCAGTTGACAGATGATGAGAAAAAATTGATCGCTATAGCAAAAGCTGAGAATGAAGAGGCTGAGCGCAAATTAAGAGATGCTGCAGAGGCCAAAGCAAGAGCTGAGAAGGAAAAAAAAGAAGCGATTTTGTCAGCAGATTTTGACAAAATGAACAAAGATCCGATGATTGAATTTGCCGAAAAATGGGAAATTGAATTGAATGGATCTAAAGCCGATGAGATTCGGGAAGAGCTGAAAAATTTTCAAAATTTGTTGCTTGAAACGGATGGCGAATGAATTTTCTGGACATTGCGCAGCAAGACAAAGCATTCACATTGAAGGATTCGGTCAACGGTTTCGGAACTGTGATCACGTTGACCAATCCGGATCTATTTAGCGAAACCGTTACTGGAAGAACAAACGATATATCATTCGCCATCGATCCAAATACAGGTGTTGCTGTGAGCGGAAGAACAGCAACTATTGCGGTTGATATGCAAGAGTTAACGGACAAAGGCTTTACATCTTTTCCGGCAGCTCAATCAGACAAGACTAAAAAACCTTGGATTGTGGAATGGACTGATCAGCTTGGTGGCGTTCATGCCTTCACAGTTTTGGAAGCGAATCCAGATAGGGCACTTGGAATTTTGAATTGCACATTGAGTCTATATAAAAAATGACGATCCCTTTAATTGACAAACTTGATAATTTTGAAATTGTGGGCACTCAGATTGCGGCTATACTTGCAGCTGAAACAATGGCTCAGCAAGTATTAGCAATAGATGCAGGCAAAGATCCTGATTTATGGAAATTTGATGTCTATTCGGAAAAAATGAACCCTTTTGAGGTTTTTCAAGAGGACAAGGAACCGGTGCCCGTAGTTAATGTTTGGTATGATCGATCAAACTTCCCTGAATCTGACGGCGATGTGATGAGATCTCAACGCGATTTTGCAACATACAACATTGATATTTATGCAGCAGTTTCAGCAAGTGATAATATTGCAGGCGGTCACAATCCGATTGATCAAAGCTCAGTCTTGGCATTGCATAGAATCGCACGATTGGTCAGAAATATCTTGATGCATCCTGATAATGTGCATTTGCAATTGAAACAGGTAATTGATTTAAGGTCTCAAAATCTTGTTGGAAAACGGTGGATAGCTTCAAAAGAGGTTTTTCAACCCCAGATTGGAGATAGACCGGTTCAGGGCGTTATCGCGATGAGAATCGTTTTAAATGTGACTTTTAATGAATTTCCTGTTTTACAAATTTATGAAAATCTCGAAGTCGTTGGAATAGAAGTCAAGAGGGCTAGCGATGGAAAGATAATTTTACAAGCTGATTTTGACACAACATAGGAGGTTTTATGGTTGCCGTACCTGATTCAGCAGTTTCCCGGGTAATTGGGATTGAAACAAATTTTGTAAATTTAAGAGGGGGTGTTAAATATCTCCCGATCAGAATTTCCGTTTTCGGACAAGGCGCTACCGTTGCAGAAGGATCTTATTCAGAAACGAAAGAAATCGTCACAACAGCGAAATATGTCGGCGATAATTACGGCTATGGTTCTCCATTGCATCTTGCTGTAAAAGAGCTGCTTCCCCCTAATGGTGGCGGGGTTGGGATTATCCCTGTCACCATTTTCCCGCTTAAGGGAGATGGCGCAGGAGTTGCCGCAGTTGGAACAATTACTCCGATCGGTGCCCAAACAGCGGTGCAGACTTATTATGTCAAAGTCGGAAATATCAGATCAAAGCAATTCACTCTTGCAATTGGCGCAACCGTTGCTCAAGCAGTGGCGGCAATTGTCACAGCTGTAAATTCTGTGATTGATATGCCGGTTATTGCTGCTAATGTCGGGCCTGATACAAGCGTATCTTTGACAGCAAAATGGAAAGGGGCTAGTGGAAATAGCATTGCAATTGAAGTTGTAGGGACAGAGGCCGGAATTTCTTTCGGAACATCAAATACTGCTGGCGGCGCAGCAAACCCAGATATTACGGCGGTACTTCCCCAAGTCGGCAATATTTGGGAAACATTTATTTTAAACTGTTTGGATATCGCGGACACAGCAACTCTTGATCTTTATCGAGACTTTTTTGAACCACGTTGGGGACCGACTATCAGAAAACCGGCAATTGTTTTCACGGGCACAACAGAAGCGAGCCAGGCAGCAGCAATTGTGACTCCGGAGGCTAAAAAAACTCATCGAATCAATGCTCAACTTGTCGCACCAGGATCTGATAATTTGCCATTTATTGTGGCGGCGGCTGAACTTGCAAAAATTGCAGTTGTGGCGAATGGAAATCCACCTGTTGATTATGCTGGGCAAAGAGTGACAAGCATTATCCCTGGAACTGATTCCGAACAATGGGAATATCTGGAAAGAGAGCCGGCAGTCGTGGGAGGATCTTCCACGATTGAAGTTATTGATAATGTAATCGAGCTTTCTGACACCGTCACATTTTATCATCCTACCGGAGAGGAACCACCGGCTTATCGATTCGTGAATGATATTGTGAAAGTCATGAACGTTCTTTTCAATTTGTCTTTAATTTTTGAAGCTGATGATTGGAAAGGCGCGCCATTAATTCCAGACAATGACGCAACCACAAACGTTAAAGCCAAAAAGCCTAAAACAGCAAAAACGGCAATTGCTGTTATGCTTGATTCATTGGCTCTTGAGGCTATTATTTCTGATCCTGAAACGGCTAAAAAAACCATTGTTGCAAATATCAGTCCTACGAATCCGAGGCGTCTCGATGTTTCTTTCACTTATCAAATTTCCGGCAATACTGGAATTATTTCAATAACCGCAAACTGGGGCTTTTTCTTCGGAACAGCCGCATTAGCAGCATAAGGGGGATATATGACAGCAGTCGGAGGTCCGATCGTATCTGTTGAAGTTGATGGCCGTTATTTTTCAGTTGCCGCTGATGCAGATGCAGGACGTCAAATTGGCGGCAAAACGAATGAGGTACAGTCCAATGGAGATAATACTGGGCGCCTTATCAAATCTGCAAAAACTTGGATGGTTGACGCATTATCATTGGCAATTGATGATTTACTTGATCACCAAGAATATCTGCAAAGCAAAGCTAATGAGAACGGATTTTTCCCTATCAGCTTCAGTTTTTCAAGTGGTACAGTTTGGGGAGGTTTAGGCCAAATTGTCGATGAACTCAAATTTTCTAACCAAAATGCAACCATGCCGATATCATTCTCCGGTCCTGGTAGCTTAACACAACAATAAGATATGGAACCAGAATTCAATGAAGAGATTGAAGGTGACAGCTTAGATATTGCTGAAGAAAAGCCGCGTTCTTCAATCCCTAAAGAAATGGCTGAATCAGAGTTTCAAGCCTGGGCTGACCATTTGCGTTTGGACACAGATGAAAATGATATGGACGCGGAGGAAAAGGCAGATTTTAGACAGATCAAAAAGAAATTTGTTTTTGCGCTCATGAACGGAATTACTCAAACAGAAGACAATGGCGATTTAACATTCAATCTTGCTGAGACGATTAAAGTTGGAAATTCTCAAAAGAGCCAAATCACGTTCAGACGTTCGTTCAAGGGATCTGCTTTCGTCGTGATGGATCGTTACAAAGAAAGTCAGGCAGTCCATAAAACGTCTGCATTTCTTGGCGCCTGGGTCGGTATTGATCCAAAAAATTTGATGAACATGGATGCGCGTGATCTTTGGTTCGGAATGAAGATGGTTTCCCTTTTTTTCGGCGCGTAACCTCAACTATAATCCGGCATGGCGCTGAAGTTGAGGTAAAAGGGGTTAACGGAATTATCGAGCAGATGTACCAGGTAGCAATGGATTATCCCGGCGCATCTGATCCACTTCATTTAGATATTGATGAGATAAGATTTTATTATCGAGGGCTGCATAACACTCTAAAACAGACAACAAAAGGCAAATAATGGCAGGTAAAAGATTCACTGTTGACGCTGTTTTTAGAGGAATAAACAAAATTTCCAAGCCGGTCCGCTCCATGGGCCGGTCAATTTCCAATTTCGTTCGAGAATCCAATACAAAAATTGATAAGCTTGGCCGGCGATTTTTAGCGCTTGGAAAAATCATTGGCAAAACTATTGCAAAAGCAGCGGTTATAGGAGTCGTCGCGCTCGGAGTTGCTATGGCAGACACAGCGGTAAAAGGCGCTGTGTTTGAGCAAACAATGGTGAGTGCGGCTGCCAAATTTCCAGGACTGATTCGAAAAGGCACAAAAGAATATGAAGCCCTCGAAAATGCTGCCAAAGAAATTGGAAAAACAACTGAATTTACAGCGACGCAGTCTGCTGGAGCTATAAACTTTCTTGCAATGGCCGGATTTGATGCCGCTCAGTCAATAGCCGCATTACCTGGAGTAGTTGATCTCGCAACGGCTGCTAGTTTAGATCTCGCGAGAGCAACTGATATTGCAACGGATACATTGGGCGCTTTTGGGTTATCTGTTAAAGATCCAATAAAGCTCGCCAAGAATTTAGCCCGTGTTAATGACGTATTAGCGAAAACAACAACTTCCGCCAATACAGACATGGAACAGCTTTTTGAATCAATTGCCGCAGGGGCGGCTGATTTTAAAACAGCTGGTCAATCAATAGAATCTTTTGCGGCGCTTACCGGGATTATGGCGAATGCTGGCAAAAAAGGTGAGGCTGCCGGAACTGTATTAAGAAATGTCATGGTCAGACTTGCGGCACCAACAGGGGAAGCCGCTGATATGCTTAAAAAGATGGGTATTAGAACACAGGATCAGTCTGGAAATTTTAGAGACGTTGTTGATATATTAGCAGATTTCGAAAAAGGATTAGAAGGATTAGGCACTGCTCAAAGAACTGCCACAATATCTACAATATTCGGGCTTAGAGCGCAGGGTGGTATTAATATTTTATTGGAGGCAGGATCAAAGAAAATTGCAGAATTTAGAGATGGCTTATTAGGTGCGAAGGGAGCAAGCACTGATATGGCTACAGCAATGCGAGATACAGTACAGGGAAGATTTAACTCTTTAATGTCAGCAATCGAAGGGGTGCAGTTAACAATATTCTCATTGATTAAAGGCCCTCTCTCTGGAATCCTTGAAAAATTTACAGACGTTACGAGGGGTATTGATGCTTTTATATTGGCCAATACTGACGCAACGGGGTCATTTACTTTGTTCCGCGATGAAATAAATACGGTAATAGATGTTTTAAAAATAATTTGGGCAGTTGGTGAGAAAGCTTTTGAATGGTTGATGTGGGCGTCTCCATTTCTCAAGCCTTTTGTTGCCACTTTATTGATTTTCAAAACTGTTTTGATTGCCGTCGCTCTTGCAACTAAGGTGTGGGCCATTGCCCAGGGAATTCTTAATGCTGTGATGACAGCAAATCCAATATCTATCATTATTATTGCAATAGCCGCTCTTGTGGCTGGAATCGTTCTTTTGATAGATAATTGGGATGCCGTCGTCGCAGCTATAAAAACCGGCGCTGAATCAATATGGAATTGGTTCTCAGGACTGCTTGACAATCCATTTTTTGCAGCATTTGGGGCGATATTTTTACCGTTTATTACAATACCGGCGTTGATTATCAAGCATTGGGAACCTATCAAAGCATTTTTTACCAGCATTTGGGATGGATTGGTTTCGGGATTTGAAGGGGCAATGAGCATTATATCCGAAACGATAAAAAAAATAGAGAATATCCCTGGGGTTAAATCAGTCATGAAATTCATGGGGCTTGAAAAAGGGGAGGAAAAAACCACTACAAAGCCAGTGACACCGCAGGAAAGATTATCGCGCTCAATTGAAGAGAATACGGATAGACAGATCACAGAGACAGAAAACAACTCGACTCTCACAATCAGAGATAAAACTGGCCGGGCTGAGCTTTCAAAACAAAAACGAGGCGGTCCCCGAATCGCTCTTGCAACGAGCGGGGGCTTATGAGTTACGAAGACAGAATTGTAGAACTGACTTATACCTCTCCTTCAGGAAAGGTATTTAACGGAACTTTTGAGGACGTTTCGAAAGTCATTTCAAAAAAAACAACGGCTTTCACATTTCCGGATGTGCCTGGAACTTATGTTCAAGACCAGGGGAAAAACGGTAGGCGGTACCCACTGCGCTGGATTTTTTGGGGTGAAGATTATGATAGAATTGCTGAAGAATTTGACAATGCGCTCGAGGAGGAAGGCCCAGGAATTTTACAGCATCCGCTATATGGGACATTTGATGTTGTCCCGTTTGGAGACATTACCCGCAATGACTCGCTTGTAACAGCAGCAAATCAGGCAGTTTATGAAATTACTTTTTATGAGACAATCAAGATTATTTTCCCAATCAGCGAGCTTTCTGCTGAAAACGCGATGGTTGAGATTTTTGACGATTTCTCGGGGTTGGCCGCTGAAAATTACGATAAATCCTTGAATATCGAATCAGCTCAAGAAATTACAAGTTTTATTGATTCAGCAAAGGCAGGGCTTAGGAAGATAAAAAAGGCAATGGCTAAAATTGCTGCTGCAACGGCTGAGATTGAAAGAGCATTTAATGACGTTGCTGATATTGCGGATCAAACAATCACAACGCTTGTCGGCGGTCCAATATTGATTGCAAGTCAGATAATTGCATTGACACGTCTTCCTTCACAAACAGCTTCAAATATCCAAGCAAAATTGGACGCTTATAACAACCTTCTCGGATCGCTCATAAACGGGCCTGAAAATCAATTTGAACCAGGCCTTGACTCTCAGGCAGGCAATGCTTTTTCAAATAATAACTTGATAGCTTCAATAGCGGTTTTGGCAGCAATTGAATCAACAATTTCTGAATCAACTCTTTTTCCTACCAGATCAAGCGCAATTGACGCAATTGACGCATTGGACACATTGTTTACCAATTATCTTGATTGGACTGACACTAATCGAGAAGCATTGGTTCAAGGAGTTCCAGCAACGATTGAGCCTGGTACAAATGAATTGATTGATACGGGGGAGGCTTACCAGCAATTAAACAATGTTTTTTCAATTTCACAGGGGCGATTAACCCAAATTGTTTTCACAGCGCTACTTGAAAGAACGGTTATTTTAGATCGTGATAGAACATTTATTGACTTCTGTGCCGAATATTATCAAGAATTGGATAACAAATATGATTTTGTGATTCAAACCTGTGGCTTAACAGGGATTGAATTATTTGAATTGAAAAAAGGCCGCAAAATGGTATATTATGTCTGACGTTATTACTCTTGTTGTCGAAAAATCAGAGTTTAGATTCTGGTCATCGTTCACAATCACACGTTCAATAGAGACATTTGATACGTTCAGTTTCGACGCACCATTCGAGCAGAATTCAGCAATCAACGAGATTATAAGACCTTTACAATTTAAAGCTGGCCAGATCTATATCGATGATGACCTATTTTCGACAATTGTTCTGGTCAATCCGCTTCCGACTCTTGGAGCTGAGGAAAGCTCAATCAGCGTTGATGGATATGCAAAACCAGGAATTTTAAACGACTGCAGCGTGAAATATACTGATTATCCGTTGGAATTTACGAATCAGACCCTGGAGCAAATCGCGTCTAAATTATGCAGTTTTTTTGATATTGGTGTTGAATTTCGTGGCACTCCTGCCAGCGTTGGATCTTTCCCGGCACCAATAAGCGGGGCGGCGTTTGAGAAGGTCAAGCTTGAGGCTGGTGAATCTCCGCTTAGTTTTTTGATAAAATTGGCAAAGAAAAGGGCGTTTTTAACCTCAAACACAAATGATGGAAAATTATTATTCTGGAAAGCATCGAAAAGCCCTGTTGTAACAACTCTTAAGCAAGGGCATACACCATTGATTTCAGTCGATCCAGATATCAACCCGCAAGAATTTTACAGTGAAATTACATGCTTATCCCCTGCAGCTTTTTTAAAAGAGGCTGAATCTGTGACGATTAAAAATCCGCTGGTATCCATAAGCAGACCGCTTGTTTATATTGACGATCAGGAGCTTTCGGGCAGTGATCTTCAAGACGCGGTGAAATGGAAAATGGGCCGCATGATTGCCAATGCCATCAAATATAACATCTCAGTCCAGGGATTAAGAAATGATCGCGGCGAAATATGGGACCGGAACACTTATATTAATTTGACCGCTCCAGACGCATATTGTAATAATGAAACAACATTTTTAATTGATAACTTGACTCTTGCAAAATCAGATTCAGACATAACGACTATGCAACTTGTATTACCTGAGGCAAGATTGGGAGGAATCCCGGAGAGGCTACCATGGGGATAATCTCAAAAGTCATTAATAGTGTTATTCGTGACAGCGTTTTATCCGCTTTGATAGAGATCTATAAGGGTGATAACGCGAATGTAAGGATTTTTAACCCGCCTGGTATTGATGCAAGACCAATAGATGGAGATTATGGATTCGCTATTGAATCAGGAAGCACGGAAGGCGGTAAAGATTTGGTTGGATTCCTTGACTCAAATAATGTGCCGATCTCAGATAAGGGAGAAGTCAGAATATATTCAAGGGATTCAGGCGGAAATATAGTCGCAACCATATATGTCAAAAAAGATGGAATTGTTGAAATAAATGGCAATTCTGATTTTGCGGTTAGATTTTCTGAGCTTGAGACAGCTTTCAATCAGCTCAAATCAGATCATGACACTCATCAGCACACCGGTGTTGAAACTGGCGGTGGAACAAGTGGTGCTCCTGTTGCTGGAAGTACGGCTGATATTTCCGGCGCTAAGGTTGAAGAGGTGAAATTACCATGAGTGATATTTTGCTTTTTCAAACTGCCAATGGCGGGAACATAACGATTGAAAATAATCAAGATGTCAAAACAACTGGCGGCTTTGAGACTGACTTTTTTATGTCATTGTTTGGCGGAAATGCAGATGATAACGGGTCCCTGAATAATCCTAAAAACTGGTGGGGAAATCTGCTCGAGGATGACCCGGCATATCAATTCAGATCCAGGACTCAGAATCTATTAGTGAGTCTACCGTTAGTCTCAGGCAATCTAAGAAAGATCGAGGATGCCGTCAAAAATGATCTCAAAACATATATTGATTCCGGCGCAATTACTGATTTAACAGTAACGGTTTCAATTGTTGGAGTCAGAAAAGCAAAAATAGCAATTAACGCATTTGCAGACGGGAACGCTATCAATTTAACATTTTTATCAAATTGGCAAGCAATGGAGTCAGAATTCAATGGCGCATGAAACACCGACAACAAAAGAAATTGCTGAGCAGATAGTCAATCAAGTTGTAGCTTCAACAAGCATTGTCACGACGTTACTTCCAAGAGCTTTCACTCGCTTTTTTGCTAAAGTTTTGGCCGGTGTGTTTATGATAGTTTACAAATATGCTGGCTGGATGTTCTTGCAGATTTTTGTACGAACGGCATCTTTTGAAGAGACTGAAGTTTTAGGCGTCAAGGTCAGGCCCCTTGTTGAATGGGGGCGATTAATCGGGATAGGGGACCCAAATCTGGCCATACAGGCTGAACTACTGCTTGATATCACAGTCACGAATCAAACCGGCTCTTTACTCGCCGGAACCCAGGCAGTCAGTAATAAAAACGCTATCACGTACATTTTACTCTCTCCCGTCATACTTGATGCAGCAATAAAACAAGGCACTTTTAGAGCCGCGTCAGACATTGATGGCGGTACCGGCGGTGGTATTGTTGGAAATCTTGATCCCGGTGATGTCGTTTCTTTTGTCAATCCATTGCCAAATGTTGAACGGGACATGATTGTTGATAGCATCGTTACAACAGGTGTTGATGCTGAAACAGAGCCTGTTTATAGACAGCGTGTCATTGACAGATTTCAACAACAGCCGCAAGGCGGAGCAGGTGCAGATTATGTCATTTGGGGAATTGAACCAACATCAGTGATTAGTATTCTTCCATACACGGGAGATCCAGGATTTGTTGACGTTTATGTTGAATGTAGCACAGATATTGATCCTGACGGAATCCCCCCACAGGATATTTTAGACGATGTGAGAGAGGCGATAACTTTTGACGATGGCTTACAGACGCGGAAGCCCGTCAACGCATTTTTAAACGTTTATCCGATTACACGGCGCGGATTTGATGTTTATATAACTGGATTGATTGTTGACGATCCGGCAACTGTTCAGCAATCGATTGAAGACGCAATAACGGCTTATTTTCTGGAAAGAAGTCCATACATCGAAGGTGTGACACCACTTCCCAGGCGTGACAAAATACAAAGGAATAATATAAGATCGATCATTGATAGTTTTGTTACAGCAGCAGGTGGTTCTTTTCTTGATGTAACTTTATTTTATGATGGCACAACTCCAACTGACATATATTTTCTTGCAGTTGGCGAAAAATCCAAAGCATCAAGCATAAATTTTTGATGGATAATATATTTACTACATTCAAACATCTGGTCACACGTTCGCAGGCATGGCGATTGGTCGCGTCACCGCTGAAGGAATACGTGAAGGGCTATTCTTATTTTCCAGCAACGATTAAGGATTTCATCGACAATGTTTGGAATGATATTTTTCCGCTGGAAACCAGGGAGCTCGCAAAATGGGAGCAGCAATTTAACATTAAAGGCAATGGTGTCGAAGCTGATAGAAGAGATGGAATTCTGGCAAGATGGAGAGCCCAGGGAGGACAAGGCAAAGACTACTTACAAGACCTGATACACAGCGCTGGATATATGGATGTTTTTATTCATGAATGGTGGACTGATTTGGGCGGTGGTCTTTATGATACTAAAAATCCTAACGCTTACGTTGTAAATGATAATCCTGAGCTATACCAAACCTACTGCCTCGCTCCCGATTCAGATTGTGGAAGTCCTGAAGCAGGTTGCGGGATACTGATTTCAGGCAATGGATCAATCCTAGTCAACAAAGGCCCGACTTTCGCCCTAGATCAATACCAAACCTATTGCTTAGGTCCAGATTCAGATTGTGGAAGTCCTGAAGCCGGATGCGGGATATATGAAGGTATTGAATTTTTCGATATTATTTATGACGTTCCAAACACTGTGGACGGTTTTCGTTTCGTTATTTATATTGGTGGTGAAACATTTCCAGATTTCGTTGATATTCCAGCTTCAAAAAGGGACGAGTTTGAACGTTTATTATTGACTTATTTCCCTGCTCAACAATACTTAGCACTATTAATCAATTATATTTAACATGGCACATAAATTAAAAGATATTTATCCCGGGTTGGTGACAATTGACGGTAATAATCCGGATGGAACATTTAAGAATCGAACATCTGATATTCTAAAAAACGGAACACCATTTGAAAGACGTTGGACCTCAGATCTATGGGGTTTTGTCACTAAGCTTTTGCAAATGGGTGGTGTTGTTGCAAATAACACGGAAGAAAATCTGAACAATTTTCAGTATTTTCAAGCATTGACTAATTATAATCAGGAAATAGTCGATAGTTACAGATACGAGTATGATTTTCTGATCACTGGATTGAATTGGACAACTCTTTATGCGCGGCTAATACCCTATTTTAATCCGACACCTGGAGCCGGTGTTGGTGATCAATGGGGGGGCAAAATTTATGTCGGAGGACAATTGACTAATACCGCGAGGTTAGGTGTTTTGCTCACATGTTCTGGCTTTAGCTTTAGCAGCATATATGGTAATGTCCCTTTTATTGTAATCCCAAATATTGGGCAAATAAACTTGGCTGTCAATGCTTATACAATTCCTCTAACAAACACCATACAGATAGCGCACGCAAATACAGTTACAAATTATTATTTCTTTTCAGGACATGTTAGATTGTCTGCAAAACCTTCATTTGTACCTTAACATGGCACACAAATTAAAAGACATATATCCCGGCAGGGTTTTAATCAATCCTGATAACCCTGATGGAACATTTCAGAATCGAGCACTCGGCATCGATGAAACTCTTTACGAACGAAGATGGGCTTCCGATCTATGTGGGTTTGGAACCAAATTATTATCAAACGCTTCGATATTGCAGAATAATTCGGAGGAAAATTTAGTAAATCATCAACTTTTCGATGCGCTTGAATACAGGATAAAGCAACAAGAACAGCAATATCAGAAAGAATATACTCTTGATGATATAACTGTAACTGCTAGCTCCGGCCCAAATAATGGAACAATAACTTCATTTAAAGCTTTAGCAACTAAGAACCGAGGTCCCGGAGGAACTCACAGATATAAAGTGACTGTATTTATAAATTTTACAATTGTGCAAGGATTAAGATCTTCAATTTATATTATTATGACCAGTCCTAGTTATCAATTTAGAACTGAGGCATTAATTGGCGCTGAATTTTGTGATGGGGCAGGAATAGCTTATAATGATGATATTATTCTGACTAATCTTAAAATTAAACCGAGGTCTGGGCAAAATCAGCTCGAACAAGAGTTTTGGCATGAATCTGCACAAACCGATCAATATTCTTTTGTCTATACAATGCATTTAAAATCAAAACCTCCTTTTTATCCTTCACCATCCGTTTATCCACCAATTTAAAATATAAAAAAATGATCATAAATTATAAACTGACTCAATTTGAAGAATTAGTGAATGCTGTTAATGACGACGACACCTGGACAACTTTTAAAATCGGATGCGGCCAAATGAGCGATGACTATCAGGCATGGCTCGCTCTCGGAAACGTTCCAGAAGAATACCAGACAGCTGCTGAATTAGCAGCGATTGAAGCTACTGCATATATCGGATTGAGACAAGCCGAATATAACAAGAAATCCTGGTGTGAACAATTTGATATGCAATACTGGGACCGAGTAAACTCAACCACACTATATGATGACTGGATAACATCAATCAAAGCGATGTATCCAAAACCGGTATAAAAAAAAATGACACACAAACTCAAAGATCTCTACCCAACACAATCTGACGTCGATGTCGACAATCCGGATGGAACATTCAAGAATGATGTCGTGGCGGGTGATAAAACAGGAACTCCGCTTGAAAGAACTTGGCAGCGTAACGTGTGGGGATTTTTATCTCACATCTTAAAAAAAGCCTTTATTGTTCCGGATGCTACAGAGGAAAACGAATCAAAATCTCAATATTTTGAGGGTCTGCAAAGATTATTTACAACTGAAAACTTGCACTCATTGCCGTTTGAAATGATTCCCGAGGGATTACGCGCTGATATTGGCTTAAGGTGGAAAGTAACTGATTTTGGATCAGATGTTAGTTATGTCCTGTGCTTTTGCAATCTTGGAAATGGTGTTATTTTATGCGGTACCTCAGAAACATCCGGAGCTGGTATTTATAGATCGGTTGATTATGGTGAAACATGGAAAAAAATTAATGTCTCTTTTACTTATCCTGTAACATCAACATATTGTTTCGAGTGCCTTGGCGATGGTATTATACTAGCCGGAGTTGGAGGACTCAGTCAAAGTGGTGCAATTTATAAATCAACTGATAACGGTTTGACCTGGAACCATGTTCTTGTTTTAGCTGGTCTTGACACTATTGAGTCTCTTTCAAACCTTGGAAATGGAATTGTATTAGCTGGGGCTGGCGCTCAGGATGGAGATGGAGACGTTTATAAATCGATAAATTATGGTGATACATGGGTTAAAAAGGAATTGGGAGCCGGACTAAATGTTGTCTCAGCAATTGAAAATCTCGGAAATGGAACAGTACTCGCGGGAACAAGAGGCTTTAGCGGAGAGGGAGATATATATAAATCAATTAATTATGGAGACACCTTTTCGCAGATTGAAATAGGTGCAACAATCAATTCAGTCAATGCAATAAAATATTTGGGGGGCCAAATTGTCCTGCTTGGCACCGGGTCTGATGTCAATGACGGAGATATTTATAAATCGTATAATAAAGGCGATACCTGGGCAAAAGTAGAAATGGGCGCACAACTCGAATATATCTGGTGCATTGAAAAAATTCCGGGTGGTGTTTTATGCGGAGCTGGCGCGAGTAGCGGCGATGGAGATATTTATAAATCAATTGATGAAGGCGACACTTGGACATTAATTGAAATGGGAATTGATCTCGAATCGATATATGCTCTAATCTACATCGGGAACGGAGAAGTTCTTGCCGGAGCTGCTGAGGACCCCGGCGATGGTGATGTTTATAAGTCAACTGTATATTAAAATTAATCAATTAAAACAGGACATGTGATGAAGAAAATGATTATGTTTGCTTTGCTTTTGAGTCTATTGACTGCACCTTGTTTCGGATTTGGACTGAGTTCTGGATGGGGTTCTGGATGGGGTTCTGGATGGGGTTCTGGTTGGTCGCAGAAATACTACCGGCCTAAAAAAAACACGATTGAATTGGAATTTTTCAATCTTAAAAGCAAAGTTGAAGGCTTGATTGCAAAACTTGATATTTTCGAATCAAAATTGGAAGAAATCACTCAGGGAACTGAACCTCAAACGGATCAAAAACTGTTACTTAAATCCGGCGGTGATGTCATCGGTGAATTGATCAGCGCTGAGCAGTGGGAGATAAAATTCAAGCCGAATGATGATTTTGAAGTAGCAACTATAAATAGTTATGGCCAATTAACGGGAAACTGGGCAGGAGCTTATTTATTCCACAAAGAATATGATTGTGCAGGGCAAGGTTATCAAGTCGGAGGTTCATTTACCGGTGATTCGCCTGCAAACACATATACTATGTTTATAGCGCCCATAAAAAACAAGTTGATTGCCAATGATAAAAATCTTTATTATATCCCGAAAGGCACCCCGCATATTACAGCAAAAATGCTAAGTCGCTATGGTTATGATTACAATGCTGGTGAAACAAAGTGCATAAATTTGGATTACTCAACCGAAAACACCGCTTTTTTAAAAGCAATGCCCAATGATCCGGCCGTTACCGGTATTTATACTTATCCATTAAAAACGCCTTTTACCGTTGATGACTGGCCATCAGAACTGATTTTCGAATAAATCTCACCCCAAACCCTCTAAATCCGATAGCTGTTTTATTTGCCATAAACGGCTATCCGGCCTAATTTAAAATCCACTGAATGATTTTTTCAACCGCTTTTCAGCAGCATCGACGTAATATCCAGGGATTCTAGGCGCTATGTTATTGACTGCAGGCAGTAGCGTTGGTAACTTTTTTATCGGAATTGAACGCTTCTCAAGACTATAAATCATTCTGATTTTAGCCCTTTTCCCCTTGCCTGTGATTCGATAAATCCCTTTGGCATTCTGGATGGGTAGATAAGCATAAGCGCCAGAACCTTTGGCTGCAACCCCGCGAATTGTGTTAACTATGTGATGTTTTCTATTATACGATTTGCTTGAAATACGTGTTAAACGAATATTGCCACGCCTTTTAGCCTTTGCGACAGTTCTTTTTCTGGGTCTTGATCCGAACGCCTCATTGGATGCTGATGTCGTTGGTATCGCAACGCCCTTTCTTCCTTTAGATTTTTTAACGCCTCCGAATTCCTGCTTCTCCATATATTTCATTGTCGACCCAACAACAGATTCCTGAGTTGCTGGATTTAATCCCTGCACTTTTTCGAACTGAATTGATCTAACAGTTTGTTTATTGCGCATTGTGAACCGGCGCTGAGCAATCTTGATATATTCCTGCCGTGTCTCGAATGCAGCTCTATTGAGTGCCATGCCATTGACGATTGGATATTGTGTGTCAGAAAAGTTCCGTAAAGCCTTATCAAGCTTCAATAAATCTCTCCCATCCATGCCCCATAGTTGACCAGGTGTTGCCATTTTTCCCCCGAAGTGAGTATGTTTAGTTTCATCATGCAATTTTTTCACTAATTTATCAACGGAGGTTTATGGCTTCATTCGGAACAAAAAGCGCTCAAAATCTCTTAACGTGCGATATTGAGTTGCAGACATTATTCAATGAAGTTGTTAAACATTTTGATTGCTCTGTTTTGTGTGGCCATAGGGCTGAAGAGGAACAAAACGAGGCTTTCAGGAACAATGGCTCAACCCTGAAATGGCCAGATTCTAAGCACAATAGAAAACCATCGAAAGCGGTTGATGTCGTGCCATATCCGATCGATTGGGAAAAACTAAACCGATTCTATTATTTCGGCGGTTTTGTGAAAGGAATCGCTGATAAACTTGGAATTAAAATCAGGTGGGGAGGTGATTGGGACAATGACACTTTAACGGAAGATCAAAAGTTTAAAGATCTTCCTCATTTTGAATTAATCGATTAAGGAGGTAAAATGTTGGAAATTGTCACATCATTTGCGCTGAAATACGCGCTTGAACTCGCATTCGGAACAGCATCAGCAGCAATCATCACCTGGATTTTAAAGAAGATCCCGACCGCCAAGGCTAGGCAATGGATTTACACGGTTTTTTTCAAGATTGGCGTGAAAATTTCCGCTTTTTTTGCGCATTGGAAATTCACAAAATCAATCTGGAATAACTCGCTTGAGCCTTGGGCCATAGGCTTTGTCGACATGATTTTTGGTGCCATAATTTCCGGACTTTTCGATGGATTGCGATCAGATAACGAAAAAGAAACTCCCGCCAAATAGCCTCAATTAGCCGCATTTATTTTGCGGCTACCGCACCGGATAACCAAAAACTACATTTTTGTCGAACACGTGAAATTTGCTTCGACAATTGTGGCGAGCCTACAGATACCGCAAATATTAAGCCACAAGATTTTAGGTGACGAATGGTAGTTTTTCGGCAAAATTCATAGACAATATTGTCGAACTATTTTTGGAGCATTGCCCGCAATCGCAATAAAATCGCTTATTTTTGCGTGGCACACTCAATGCACTAGTATATATAACACTTAATTAAAACCAAAATCTCAAACAATCAACAAAAGGATGAATCATGAACGTATTACGATATAGAATAACACATCCCGACATAAAAAATAGAGAATGGTTTGTAACATTTTCTAAAGAGCAAGATAGGGAAACGATTTTGAAAAAATTCAGAACGATCCATGGAATAGTCACAAATGATGGAGAGAGTTTTAGTGTCGAGTTGTGGGATACAAGACACGATCCTTTCGACAAGATCAGTATAGAGCATGCCAGAAACATGGCGTTGCTGGAAAAATTCAATATCATATAAGCACTGGTAACTAATTATATAGGGCAAGCTTAACGGCTTGCTAGTATGCATCAATCCTGGTGCCTGCTGTTTAGCCGTTAAACAACTCGAATAGGAGACGAGATGAAAACTGAAATCAAAATTAAACAAAGCGATACGACAGCATTTGACACTTGTGGATATGATCTTGAACATGGATTTGCATGGATAACGATAGATGATGGCTCAAAACAAGGGCTGCCTCTTCAAGCATGTCTTGAACAACGGATCGATGGAAACGGATCAAAAAAATCAATCAATAAAAATGATGATGGTATGACCGATGGAATCTGCGCAGATGCAAATGAAAAGGCATTTGAAAAGTTTGGCTATGAAGAATGTCGCGCGGTTTTTTATCGCGAAATGCGAAGAATGGGAATTAGATTTTAACCAGCAGCCGGGGAAACCCGGCCCAGCAATTATATAAAAACGACAATGAATGCTAAAAAAGATGATTATCAAAAATGGGTTATTACGCGAGAATTTGCTCTTAAAGTCCTGAACTGTGCTTTGAATAGCCTTGAAAAAAAAGAAGATTTTGTTGAGGCGAGCAAAAAAATAGAGAAACTTCTCTGCGAGTATAACCAAAGTCTACATGTAAAATAATGTAAAAATGTAGTTGACACACAAATGTAAAAGTGTAATACTATATTTAACACAGTCACTAAAGATAAACACTCAACTAGGAAAAAAAAATGGAAAAGTACAGATACGATGAAGCCTACGGAAAACTTTACGAATACGACGCAGAGCAACAAGCATATGTTTATGTGTGCTCGAATCCGTTTAGATTGAGCAAGTCAGAGTTGATCAAAGAATACGAAGAAAGTCAACTCGAGGATTAACTGCCAAGGCAAGCTTAACGGCTTGCTAGTATGCATCAATCCGGGTGCCTACTGTTTAGCCGTTAAACTCGAATAGGAGACGAGATGAAAAACTTATTAAAAGAAAACAATGCTGGTGGACTTAGTATAGAGAGATACGACGCTAACGATAATCTGATCTCTGTTTTTACAGGACTTGAATTTACTGAGACTAAAAACGGTCTCCAGGACCTGATCGATTATGGCTCAGAATGGGATTACGATTGCGCTGGCGGGAACACCAACGGTTATCACGAGGATGGGAACATCAACGGCGATATTAAGTTTGATACCGACCGCGAACTCAACTGCTACGATGTGGCAGACGATGACGAAACGACAAAAGTCGTCGCTGAGTATAATGACGAGACGAAAGAGCTTAAAATCTATGTTGATGTCGCTGGCCACAGCGCATCGGATTATCTGAATCTCAAACTCGAAGCATAATCAACCGCCGGGGCAACTCGGCACTCAGACAGGCGGGGCAACTCGGCACTCAAGCAGGGAAAAGATGGAAATTACAGTTAATCAAATAATGGATTGGGGACCATGCCCGGATTACACACGCGAAAGAGTTATTGAGTTATTCGACGGAAGGCCGTGGGTAAGCCCAAAAGATGTTTTAGAATCTAGCATCACACATGAAGACAAACTGTGGGTTGTCTTGCGTCCCGAAATACTTGGGGATGACAATCTACACCTTTGCGCATGCGATTTTGCGGAGTCTGTTCTTTATATTTACGAGCTTGAATATCCTGGGGATAGCAGGCCGCGTGCTGCTATTGAATCGAAAAGAACCTGGGTTAAGGATAAGAGCGAGAAAAATAGGGCTGCAATGGCTGCTTCACGGGTTGCTTCATGGGATGCTTCATGGGATGCTTCACGGGCTGCTTCATGGGATGCTTCACGGGCTGCTTCACGGGCTGCTTCACGGGCTGCTTCACTTGCTGCTGAGCAGAAAAAACAAATTGGTATTATTCTGAAATATTTACAATAAGGATATTAAACTCATGAAGAAAATATTTTCAAATTTGAAAGACTTTTTAATCAATAAATTGCTTAGAAGAAAACCGGTGTTCGACGTTATTAGGTATAACATCATCACCGGCGAATCTGTAAAAATACCGTCCATATATGCAGATGAAAAGCATAATCGGGCGTATGATGAATACATGCGTAAACATTTTAAAACTGATTGCCAAAAACCGCGCACGAGGTAGACAATGGCAGGCGGCGGCTTGTGTGCGGAAATCTCCTACCGTCGCCTGCTCTCAAAAAAAGGTGAAAATGCTTGGCACGAAAGAACATGATGAATTATTGAGGAGATTTGAAACCGCATATGCTCACTTGCGCCTTGATAAAGAGTCGAGGGAATTGTGGGGGAAAGGGCAGATTTACCAAAATAGTGAAACAAATGCCCTTTTTAAAGCATTTGAATTAGGGTATGCGGTTGGCAAATGTGCGGAAAGACTAAATTTATTTGATTAATTATTGCAAGGTATAAGATATGTCAAAAGAAAAGACTAAGACTATTGCAATTGATGAGAGTACACATCATGCAATTCACATGATGGCCGTTGAGAAAAAGCTCTCGATCAAGGATTATCTGAAAAAGCTTGTTGAGCGCGAAAAAGTGTCTGAAAGGATGAATACTAATTATAAGCAGGAGCCCGAATGATTGACTATATTAATCGCTCGTCGCTCATGACAATCGAGTGTGATACATGCGGAGAAATTAAAGAATTCGATGGTGATTATCGATTCTGCGTTGATACTGCAAAAGCTGATGGTTGGATAATCATGAAAAAGAACGGCGTGTTTTGTCATTATTGTTGTGTCGATTGCAAAGATGCGTTCGGTATGAAAGCAAAGGATTTTGTTAATAAAATGACGAAAGAACAGAAAGAAGATTTCTTTTTATCAATCTGCAAAAGTGGGGGGCTGATAAAAGAATCAGAGACGCTTTTAAGTACTGAAAAAGTCATGGTTGGCACGTGCGTAAGCTGTAAAATTGATGGTAAAATTCATTCAGACACTAAACTTTGCTTAACATGCGATAAACGAAATTTATCATGCCAAAAATAAAAGAGACTGACCTGGCAAAACAGCTTATAAAAAGCTTCGATGGGACAGACTACGAAATTTATCAGGAAGTCTCAACACCAAACGGATCAGCCGATATTGTCCTTAAATATACTTTTCTATGGGCAGTTGAGGTTAAACTTGGCATGAATCTAACAGTTTTGGCTCAAGCACATTATAATCAGCGCTATTTCAATTATTCCTCAATATGTGTGCCGGGTAAATCGGTAAATAGCAAAACATTCGATTTTGGGCGAAAAATCTGCAAGGAATGGGGCATCGGAATCTTTATAGGAACAAGAGAATATTTAAAGCCAAGGCTTAATCGTAAAGCGCTGATTAAGAGGATTATACTGCATGAGCGAATGAAGACTTACGCTGAAGCAGGCAATTCAAACGGAGACCGCTGGACACCTTTTAATCAGACAGTTGATGATTTGAAGCGTTACATTCATGCTAATCCTGGGTGCCGTTTAAATGATGCGCTGTCAGAAATAAAACATCATTATTCATCATTATCAACTGCTCAGAATAGTATTAGACAATGGATAAAAACTGGTGTTATTGAAGGAATTTCTTTAAACCGTGGCATTTTAACAATGGATAATGATGAACAGACGATTAGTAGCAATCGGAATAAAGCGCAAGGGTGAGAGCTGGTTCAAAATCAAAACAAATGACTTTAATCGGCTTGCACAGAGACAGATCGAGGAGCAAATCATTCAAGAGAAAGAACAAAAGATCATAAATAAGCTTAATGGAGAAAGGCATGAAAATAATTAATGTTCCAACCGGCAAGATCATTTTAGGAGAATATCAAGGAAGACAATTTGAATGTTTGAGTCTTGGCGATTACGGAAAGGATAAAAATGTGAAAGCTGATTTCCTTGGAAACACAAAAGAAATAGATGGCGTACCGAATGGTGAAATTATGCCACTTTCTGAAAAGTGGGTAATCACTATTTCAAGTCAATTTGGATGTTCCATGGGATGCAAATTCTGTGATGTACCAAAAGTTGGTAAAGGTATTAACATACCTTGGGATGGGTTGAAACGGCAAATCATTAAAGCTTTATCTGTTTATGATGTTTATGAGACAAAAAGATTGAATGTACATTATGCCAGAATGGGTGAACCTACATTTAATTGGAATGTTATTAAACATGCGTATGGGCTAAAGAGTCAGATTGAATACTGCGGGCTAACTGCTAAAACAGTTCATCCAGTTATATCAACAATGATGCCGAAAAAACATAAACATCTTGAGCGCTATTTATTTTCATGGTGCAATAATATTAAGAATAACACATTCGGCGGTGAGGCGGGATTACAGCTATCAATTAATTCAACGAATGATGTTGAAAGAGATTATCAATTCAACGGCTCAAGCCTTCCCCTTTATAAAATATCTGAGATATGTGACCATCTTCCAAATCCAATGGGTAGAAAATATACATTAAACTTTGCCATTACTAATCAAGCAGAGATCAGCGCAAAAAGGCTGAAATGCCTATTTAATCCAGATTATTTCATGGTGAAGATAACGCCTATACATGTAACTAAAACAGCATTCGAAAACAACATTAAGACCACAGATGGGTATGAACATTATTATCCATATAAGGAGATTGAAGAGAATTTGAAGGGGGCTGGCTTTGATGTATTGGTCTTTGTTCCTTCGAAGGATGAGGACGAAGGCATGATCACATGCGGGAATGCTGTATTATCTGGTAGATTTCCGACCAATAAGATTGATCAATAACCATGCCATGAAAATGTTTCGAAATAAACACAATGGAGAAAGGAATGACCGAACTAACAAGAGTGGGCGTTGAATCATCAATGTTATTCAACATATATTTGGCGTTGTTTGATGCTTATGAAAGGCTTGATGATGGATGCATGAATATGAAGAGGTGTCTTGATTATCTTGAAGCTGAGCACGGATATAAGCCTCTTCCAGGGTATATAATTAAGGATGTAAAGATTGAGTTGGATATCAGGAAAAGAGAGAGTGAATTGAAAGACAGAACACAATTTAAATTATGAAAATCATAGCAATAGATTTTGAAGAAAAATTTGTAATTAAATTCAATCAATAACCATGCCATAAAAATGTGGTGTAATAGACACAGTAGAGGGGTGAGTGTGGATAGTATTTATCCATGTACTGTGAGAGCAGGTACTGGGCAGGCGTATAAGGCATGGGATTTTGATTGCGCTTCAG
>Ga0307380_10000797_pt1 | contig 47381 bp, 31 predicted proteins | sample UN3MG_FD_202239 | JGI IMG/M metagenome (GOLD analysis project Ga0307380, IMG submission 202239) | Soil microbial communities from Risofladan, Vaasa, Finland - UN-3 | ecosystem: Environmental > Terrestrial > Soil > Coastal area > Acid sulfate soil | place: Finland: Risofladan, Vaasa | collected... | reverse complement strand
AGTCTATACATCCAGCCAGCGGATCCTGTGTACCAGGTCCAGCCGCCGCGGCCAGCGTGGGGAGCCACTCCTGACACATCTGCCGGCACCGCGTATGGCTCAACCCGGTAGCGAGCGACGTGGTCCCCATTCGCGCCGTGATAGATGGGATTGAGCAGCCGGAATAGCCTTTCAGCGCGATCTCCCTGGCCTAGCTGCGCGAAGGCCCACACGGTCCACAGGACTCCGTGGGTGTATTGCCCTCCGTTCTCCCGAACCCCTGGCGGATAGCCTTTGATGTAGCCCGGATCTCGCGGCGTCTTGTCGAAGGGTGGGCTGAAGAGCAACATCAGCTCTGCCTCGTTGTCCACGAGGCGTTCGGCCACGGCCTCCATGGCCTGCGCCGCGCGGGCAGGGTCCGCCGCCCCCGACAAGACGGCCCAAGCCTGAGCGATGGAGCTGATCTGGTACTCAACGTCTTGCGCCGTACCCAAGGGCGTTCCATCGTCGTAGTAGGCGCGCAGGTACCAGTCCCCGTCCCAGGCGTTGGCCTCCATAGCCTGGCGGAGATCTTCCGCCTGCTCGCGATACTTGGCGGCCTGTCCCTCATCGTCCATCAAGGCGCAGAGGGGAGAGAAAGACATCAAGGTGGCGTAGAGGAACCAGCCCAGCCACACACTCTCACCTCGACCCTTGATGCCCACACGGTTCAGGCCATCGTTCCAGTCCCCGGTCCCGATGAGTGGCAGCCCGTGCGCCCCAGAGGTTGTGCCTCGTTGCAGGGCCCGGCGGCAGTGTTCATACAAGGTGTGGCTCTCCGCGGCGCTCTCATAGCTGCCGTAGCGCTCCTGCTCCTCTGGCTCGAGAGGTTGACCCTTCAAAAAGGGCACTCTCTCGTTCAGGATAGAGGCATCCCCGGTGCTGGTTACGTAGTGGGCGGTTACGAAAGGAAGCCACAGCAGGTCATCCGAGATGCGGGTCCGCACTCCAGTGTCGGAAGGTGGGTGCCACCAGTGGAGCACATCTCCCTCATCGAACTGATGGCCAGCCGCTAACAGGATATGTGCTCGCGCCAACTGGGGAGCGGCATACACCAAGGCCATCACGTCCTGCAACTGATCCCGGAAGCCGAAGGCGCCGCTCGATTGGTAGAGCGCAGAACGCGCCCAGAGGCGACACGCCAGCGTCTGGTAGAGCAACCAACGGTTCAAGAGCAGGTTCATGGCTGGATCGGGCGACTCCACCGTGACGGTGCCCAGCAGACCATCCCAATACTCGCCAGCGGTGGCCCACGCCGTCTCCACCTGAGCTGGATCCTGAAAGCGCTTGACCAGATGCAGAGCCTCTCGCCGGTCAGCACCTTGGCCCAGCAGGAAGAACACCTCTTTCGCCTCACCAGGAGCCAGATCGACGTGCAGTTGGATGGCCGCGCAGGGGTCGAGACCAGCATCGACGGCGCTGGCCAGTCCGATCCTCTTCAGGGCGGCGGGGCTACTCAGACTCCCCTGACAGCCGAGGAACTCGGTGCGGTCGGCGGTCAGGCCGTGGAGTGGCTGGCTCGCTGCCAGGAAGGCGACACGACGCCCGAATCGTTCGTCAAAGGGGTTACGTGCCAGGAGGGCCTGGCTTTCGGCCTCGAAATCCGAAACAATGTACTGCTGGGTCTTGTCACGGTGGGTACCAAGTACCCATTCTGCGTAGAAGGTTGCGGTGACCCGGCGGTGGCGTTTCCACACGTTCTCCAGGCGCAAGTGCACCAGTTTCACCGGCGCGTCTGGTGCCACGGAAAGCCGCAGGTGTTGTCTCAAGCCATGGCTGTGATGCTCGAATACGGAGTAGCCAGCGCCGTGACGGATCATGTAGGGGGCTCGAGCGCCCGACGGCAGGGGTGTGGGCGACCACACGATCCCCGTCTCCTCGTCGCGTAGATACAGTACCTCGCCCGGTGCGTCGCTCACTGGGTCGTTGCGCCAAGGGGTGAGCCGGTTTTCGCCGCTGTTCTCCGCCCAGGTGAAGCCGCTGCCCGATTCGGAGACCAGGAATCCGAAGTTGGGATTGGCGATGACATTGATCCACGGGGCCGGCGTCTTCTGCCCTGGCTCAAAATAGATCACGTACTCTCGCCCGTCGGCCGCGAAACCGCCCAGACCGTTGTCAAAGAGAAGGTGTGTCGGCCTGGTCAGCGGCGGTGTGGGCTCGACGTCCTCAGGTTTGGGCAGGGTCGGGTAGAGCGGTGGCAGACGCGCGGGCTCGGCGGGTACCTGGCCCAGTTGCTGGGCAAGCGAGCCCTTTTCCCCATCCAAAATGACTCGGGCGACAGTCTCGAACAGGATAAGATCCTGCTGATCCATCTGCTCAGCGAACAGGACAAACACCCCTCCACGTTGGTTCAGCCAGGCCTCATTGCCCAGGGGGCTGATCAACGATCGCAACTGACCGTGCATCGGTTGGTCGTACCCCATGTCTTGCTGGTTGAGAATCACCAGGTCGACGTCCATCTGTCGGCTTCGCCAGTAGGCATGGGCCCTGAGCAGCTCCTGCACCAGGGCCAGTCCTCCCTCGCTGCCGATACGCACCAGCAGTATCGGAGCATCGCCGGAAACCGAGTACGGCCATAGGCCGGGCTGCCCCTTCGTGTTGGCCGCCAGGACGGAGGCGTCAGCACGCAGCGCAGCGTGAGGATAGAGAAGGGCGGAGAGCAGTTGATCGAATCGCTGCAAGTCCGCCGGGGTCAGGTCGAGGTGGCGCAACTCGAGGTCGGTGCGGGACAGCGCCTGGTCAAAGGCCAGTTCTATGCGGGACCAGTCCTGATAGCGCTCGATCAGGGCTAGCACCTCCTCTCGGGACCTCGCAGCCAGGGTGAGGTAGGCGACCTCCCGGGTGGCGTAGGGGCCCAACTCGATGTCCTCCCCGAGGGCGAACATCGGGTCCAGTGTCGCGCCCGTGGTCCCTGAAAGCCCGGAACTGCCGTCGCTGAGGGCCTCGGGATCGAGGGGTGTCCGGCCTCGACCCAAGAACTGTCCACGGTCGCTCTCGTGAGCATCGGTGCTTCTTCCCCCATGCTTCGTGCACAACGCATGACCGAGGTAGACCGGCTCTTCGCCGGCAGCACGCGTACGGCGGCGAAACACCAGGGCGTGCAGTTCTGGGAGATATTCGCTTTCCACAAAGAGCTTGTTGAACGCTGGATGGCTACGGTCGTGTGCCTGAGGGGCCAAGATGACTTCGCCGTAGCTGGTGAGTGTCAAGTGGCGCCGGTGTGCGCTGTGGTTGGTCAGGATGACACGACGGATCTCCAGATCGTCATCGGGCGCCACGATGATGTCCAACCGAGAGGCGATGTCGTGATGTCGGCGGCGGAACTGCGCCCTGTGGGGGTAGTAGACCACCTCCTCGTCCTCCGCCGGAGAACCGATCGGCTGATGGGCGGCCGACCAGAGGGCACCACTCTCTCTGTCCTTCAAGTACAGCCAGGCTCCCCAGTGGTCCATGGTGGCATCGGCACACCAACGCGTGAGATCTATCTCTTGCCAACGACTGTATCCCGCGCCGGTGCTGGACACGAGGACTGTGTACCGCCCGTTGGAGAGTAGATGCACCTGTGGCGACGGTCCGCCCACAGGTACGCTCCATGGCCTGCTTGCGATTCCGGGTTCGACCCGGCGAACAGGCCGGGCTGCCTCCGCCCGGACGTATTCAACCGGTGCCTGCCGAGGGGTCTTCTCTTGCAGCAGTAGTTCCACACTCTGGATGCGAGGATCAGCATGGAAACGCCGCAACATCACTTCGTGCTGGAGATAGTTGGTCAAGGCCAGGAGGCTCATGCCGTGGTGATGCGCATAGTAGGAGCGCACGATCGCACTGCTTCGCCCGGGGGGAACTCTCGAGGGCGTGTAGTCGATGGCCTCGCAGAATCCGTACAGACCGAGCATCCCCAGCTTGATGAGTTGGGCGAGATTCCTCATCACTGGCTCCGCTTGGAACGGCAGAGCAAGCAGAGACGCGTAGGGAGCTATCACCAGATCCGCTTCCAGGTTGCGCCTCAATCCTAGGCCCGGTACGCCGAGAGGACCATACTGATAGCCCATGTTCGCGTCGAAGGCGTAGTAGCCCGACTCCGAAATACCCCACGGTACGCCCTTCTCCCGGCCATAAGCCATCTGCCGACGGACAGCTGCGCGTGCGCTTTGCTCTATGAACGTGCCTTCGTAGCCGCGCATCAGTAGTGCCGGCATGAGGTACTCGAACATGCTGCCGCCCCAGGAGAGAAGCACGCGTTCGCCGTCAACCAGGGTGAAGGGGCGACCGAGATGCACCCAGTGGCTCTGGGGGACTTCACCCTTGGCGATGCCTACCAGGCTGGTCATGCGGGCTTCCGACGCCAGGAGGTCGTAGTAGTTGGCATCCAGTCTTCCGGTCGTGGCATTATGGCCGATGTGGAACAACTGGCGTTGCTCATCGTACAAGAAGCCGAACTCCATAGCCTCGAAGTAGGCCTCTGTTTGGGCGCTCAGCTTCTCATAGTTCGTCAGCAGGTCCGATGCAGCCTCTCGGGAGGAGTCTAGCTCGCTGCGGAGGCGGTTGCACCAGCTGTGAGCCATCGCCAGCTCGTCAGCCAGCCTGTTTTCATCGCGCAGGTTCTCCTGGAGTTGGGCGAGTCGTGTCCGAGCCTCATCACACACACGGGGGATTTCGTCAAGCCGGGGATTGGTGGGCAGGGCAAGTACCAGGGCCCGCCAGGCGTCGGCCGTCGCCGGGTCGGCCTCCGGGCTGCTGATCAACGATGGTGGCTCACTGAGGGCGGCCATCCAGGGCACCAGCAGGTCCACCTCGCGCCGGGCGTCGAGGAGATGATAGCGCACCCGCGCTACCCAGATCCCCAGTTCGTGCCACACCACGGCATCTCGAGAGCCCGAGACCGATTCCATCGCCAGCCTCAGCAAGCGTTCGAACTCTGGCCAGTGTTCCTCTTCCAGCTTCCCGAGCATTGTGGGCCAACGCTCTGGCTCGTTCCGCAAAGCGAGCACCTGTCGACTGATGTGGCGCAGGTGCTCGCGGCATTCAGTGATGGCTGTCGGTGCCTCAGGACCGGCGATTCTGTCCACGATCTCGCCAACCGCGGCCAACACGTCGAGTAGGCCCTCCCGGCGCTGCCAGCGTAGAACTGGATCGCGGCTGAGGGCCAGCAAGCCTTGTCGAAGGGCCACGAGACATGCCGCCAGATTGCCGCTATCCACGGTGGAGACGTATTCTGGAGGCAAGGGCCTCAGACTACGTGTATCATACCAGTTGAAGAAATGGCCGCGGTACCGTTGCAGCTTGCCCATGCTCGTGAAGGCGTAGCCTAGCCGCCATCCGAGATTGGCTAAGCCGATGAAACCCAGATCGTAGGCTGCCAAAGTGGACAGCAAGAGCAGGCCCAGGTTTGTGGGAGAGGTCCGATGGGCGACGAGTCCGCGTGGGGTTTCCTGATAGTGGTCAGGTGGCAGCCAGTTGTCCTCCGGACCGACGAACTCCTCGAAGTAGTGCCAAGTGCGGAGAGCGAAGCGGCGCAACGCCTGGCGCTGATCCGGGGAAAGCGGTTTCTGCAGTCGCACCGTGGGAGCGCTGGTCCAGAGGGCGATCTGCGGAGAGATGATCCACGCGAGGAGAAGCGGCGCGGCGACAAGAAGAGCGCCTGGCTTGGTCAAAACGATGAGGAACGTGACCGACGCCGCGAGGATTGGCCCGACGTACATTCGTCTCCAGGTTATGCCGACCTTGCGCTCCTTGCCGAAGAGGTAGATGGTGTGCGCGGAGGTGGTCCATTGGAGCAAACGCCGGTGGCTCACCATCAGACGTACGAGAGTGGCGCCGATGGCGTCCACTGTCAGTTGCGCAGTGTAAGGCAGAAAGGTGAGTTGCAGTAGCCAACGCACCGCGTCGTAGCGACTGCTTTGCATGAGCCCGCTCACGGACGTACTGGGCGATCTTCGAGCCAGCCCGGCGACGGTGGTGGTGATGAGGTCTGCGGCTGGCACGGCGAACGACGCCAGGGTCCAGATCAACGGCGAGCCAGGCAGCCACAACCATCCGGCGAACAACAAGGCGAACAGCGCCGGCGGGCCCAGGCTCCGCCGCAGATTGTCCATGATCTGCCACCGACCAAGGGCTGGAAGGTAGTTTGGCACGCCCCGCCCCTTCTCGGTTGGCACAACGGGCAACAGCCAGGGCAAGAGCTGCCAATCCCCTCGCACCCAGCGATGGGCACGATGCGCAAACGACAGATAGTCCGGAGGGTAGTCTTCGAAGAGGGTGATGTCTGTGACCAATCCGACGCGCCCCAGGATGCCTTCGAAGAGGTCGTGGCTCAGCAAGGCGTTCTCAGGAACGCGTCCCGCCAAGGTGCGTTCCAAGGCGTCCAGATCATAGATCCCTTTCCCTACGTAAATGCCTTCGCTGAATAGGTCTTGGTACACGTCGGATACCGCCCTGCTGTACAGGTCTACATCGGTATCTCCAGAATAGACCCGCGCAAAGAGGGAGCGGTTGGCGCTGGTGGGGATGATCTCTACCCGAGGCTGGAGGATAGTGTAGCCGGCGATTACCCTGCCGCTTCGCTCGTCGAATTCGGCGCGATTCAGGGGGTGAGAGAGGGCGCCGATGAGTCGGCGCGCACTATCCCTGGGCAAGGACGTGTCTGAGTCGAGAGTGATGACGTACCGCGTCCCGGAAAGGAGGTCCAACCTTCCTTCCTGCACTACAAAGGACGTCCCTGGCGCTCCCCGCAGCAAGCGATTGAACTCCATCAGCTTGCCCCTCTTGCGCTCCCAACCCATCCAGCAGTCTTCGCCAGGATTCCATCTCCGATCACGATGGAAGAAGTAGAAGGGGCCGCCATCGTCTGTGCCATGTCTTCTGTTGAGGTCCCGGATGCCGGCCTTCGCTTGTTCAAGGAGTGCATCGTCGCCCGGCATCCGCTCCTGGGGGGCGTCTACAAAATCGGTAAGCAGGGTGAAACGCACATGATCATCCTGATTGCTCAAGAAATGAAGTTCCAGTTGCTGCAATAGGCTCTCTAGATCACTAGCGCTGCTCAGAAGCGTGGGGATAACCACCATCGTTCGGCAGTCAGCGGGGACACCCTCCTGGAAATCCAGTTTTGGCACGAAGCGGGGTGGCAGCCAGTGCGTGACGAGCCAGTTGGCAAGGTTGACGGCCACCGTTAACGATGGGACTAGCATCAGGGCGCCCGCAGCAATTATCTGCAGCGTGGACCCGCCGGATGCGAGCGCGTAGGCGACGACGGCAAAGACCATCAACACAGCCAGCAACGCGGTGCAGCCCAGGTATGCCGGGGTGGGATGCCGGAGCAGCCAACGGCGCGGGCGGCTCCGCCAGCGAGCGCGGTAGCCCAGGTTGCTTTCGAGCAGCGGGCGCCCAGCGTCTATCAGGTAATAACCGACGTGATGCGCACGCGATGAGGTCCCGCTGGCTCCCTGCGCCTGCCGGGCCAATCGGACAGTCTCCCGCGCAATCCCCTCCTCACTCCCGCGTGTCGTTCGGGCCAGCTCCTCGACCGTCCGACGATAACGGTCGCGCGTCTCGAAATCCATTCGCGAGTAGGTCCTCGCCGGGTCTCGGCGCAGCACCTGTTCCACCAGGCTGACACTCTCGAAGAAAGCCTGCCAGCCCATGGTGGCCAACACTCGCAGTCCGAAGATGGAGTTGGCAATGGTTGTCCCATCCCCAGGATCTGATGGCAGAGCCGACGGGGTAGTGGACAGCAGTTCCTCGCCACCATCGGCCGCTGCTCCAGCGAGGCTGTCGGCGGCCTGCGCCAGGGTCTCCAGGATACCGAAACGCAACATAGTTGGCAGTGCCCACAACTCGCCAATCGTCAGCGGCTGCACGCTCTGATAGGCTTGAAGGAAGCGCATCATCTGAGCATGATTGAGCCGGCAGTCGCAGTGGGCGATGATTGTCCGGGCCAGGTCATAGATTCGGGGGAGTCCCGCCAGGGGGGTTGAATCCAGTGTCGGAAGCTGGCGGTAGTAACGTCTCGGCATGTCGCTGCGGATATCGCGCAGCGCCTGTTGCACCATGTAGAAGTTGTCCAGCAGCCATTCGGCCCCGTAGGAACTGGCCGTTTGGCCCTCGGACTGAAGACGCTGGTACGCATCTTTGAGAGCCGTCTCCAGGCCGCTGTAATGGTCCAGAAGGAGGGCGCGGCGACCGGGATGGTCAGAGACCCTGTGGCTCCTGGCCAGCTTGAGTGCCAGATCCCGAACCGCACCTTGGCTGGTGGTGCCGGTTCCCCTGTCGCGGTCTGCCTTATCTCCGGCTGAATTCATGTCTCTTGTGACCCTCATGCCTTGCTCAGCGCGGTCTGTGCGCTTGTGCGGCCAGCTCGGCGGCGGTGGGAAGCAAGTTGCCTGCACGAAGGTCCTGGACGATCAACAAGGGCGTGGTGCCATAGGCGATGAAATTCGTGGCCAGGCCGCCGTAAGGCCATTTGCTCACGCCTGAGGAGCCATGGGCACTCAATACTACCAGATCCACTTGTTCCTGCTGCACCAACTCCTGGAGGATCTCCGCGACACGTGCGCCAGTCAAGAGATGTGTGTCCACGTCGATTCCCTCTGCAGACAGGCGAGAAGACAGGCGGCGCAGATAACCCGTCGTCTCCAGCTGATTGAGGCTGGTGATCTTGTCGATCAAGTCGGTCTCTTCCGACGTCAGCGGCCGATGACGTGTCACCTCAGGCTTGCTCACGACAGATGCCACGAACAGCTGACACGAGAAGAAGCGGGCGAGCTGTACTGCCGGGGCTAGTGCGCATTCCGCCCGCATCGAGCCGTCGAGCGCAAGCAGCAGGCGTCGGCAAGCGATATCTGTCAGGCTGGCCTCGAGCGGCTGGTAGGCTCGCACGATCATCACCGATACGTAGGCACGAAGGATGATTTTCTGCACCGTCCCACTGACGTTCCAGCCGCTCAGCCCTCCATGTCCGTGGCTGCTGAGAACCATCAGATCTATCCCATGATCGCGCACAAAGTCGATTACCTGGTCGGCCACCGCACCGTCCAGGAGTTCATGTCCGGTCTCAACGCCGCCCTCCTCCAGCCGATGAGCCCACCCAGCCAGGTAGGCTTCGGCTTCGGTCCGGCTGATGTGCCAGTCAAGGGGGTCGATGAACCCGTGTCGGTCGTCGGCGTGAGTGCGCTCCAACACGCGCAACAGCGTGACTTTGGACCCGAAGGCCCGGGCTAGAGAGAGCGAGTGAGGCAATACACACTCTGCGAGAGATGAGCCGTCTAGAGGAACCAGTATGTGCTTAAACATCCCCACTCTCCTTTCTGTGTTCTCCTGCCTTATGTCCTTTATCCGCGCTGGTCCACCATCGTGAGTTGCTCTGCGGCGTCTGTTTCGCGCCAGTCCTGTGCTCTGGGAGCAACTGTTCAGTCCAGAACTCAGTCAGTCAGGTAGAACCGACCAGGCTCTCTGCGCGGTCGGCCGGTAGACCGCGCGAGGAGGGTGCACCTATCGGACCGTCCGAGGAACAGTGAGTCTCGCCCAACAACAATCATATGTCATCTCCAGTGATGCATCAAGTTGTGCGCCATGCTGGACGCTGGTCTGCCTCTGCGGACGTGGCTGTAGCCCCCTGTGGCGAATGGGAGACGACAGGGACCCGACAGACATCCTGTCGACGCCCACAGCGGGCGAACTTGCCGTGGGGCAGCGTCGCTCTGGTTTGATCGCCGGTGTTATCTCAGCGGTGGCAAGGATCCCCCACTCCTTCTTGCTTTGATCCTGATCTCTGAGCAATCGGGCAAGCTTGGCGTGGTGACATCTCCCTTGCCGCAGGCGGTGGGGATTGTGGAATCGAGAAACACTGGCCACGCCAGGTTGTTTGAAGCGCTGTCAGACGTGGGTTCCCGTGTGTTGAGCGACTCCCGCCGCTCTCGGCCCCTTGTGTTATCCCTTCGAGGCTCGCCCTCGATGGCCTGCCGGCAGTAATCACTATCATTGACCCATCTGGCTCCATGTGCTCGCTGCCCGTCGGCTTCGGGAGTATAATCGCGCTGACAAGGTGAAGGTGCCTGGTCGATTGGGTCAATCGCCATGGTGTCTATGACGCTGGCGAGATCCGCCCCGTGCCGGTCGAGGCTCGACTCCAGGACATAACGGCTGGCTCAGAGCATTGGTCGCATCACAAGAAAGGAGTCGCGATGATGCAAGCCCTCGTCTTTCGTTTCAACATGCCCCGCCTGGCCTTTGCCCGCGTCTGTGGCAGGTTCACACCTCGCGCCTACGTCAGCGTTGGCGCCCCGATGCAGCTGGAGCAGATCGAGGAACCGACCCTGCTGGGCGACGACTGGACTGTGGTGAGCACTGCCCTGTGTGGCCTCTGCGGCAGCGATGTCAAGCAAGTCTTCCTGAATGGCAACTTCGACAACCCGCTGAGGGCACTTATCTCCTTCCCCCAAGTCTTGGGACATGAGGTGGTAGGGGTGATCGAGCGGGTGGGCCCTGGGGTGAAGGCCCGGCAGGTGGGGGAGCGCGTCGTCCTCAACCCCTGGCTTTCGTGCGGGCCTCGGGGTATCGATCCGCCGTGCGATGCCTGCCAACGCGGCCAGTACTCGTTGTGCAAGCACTTCACCGATGGCGCCTTGGCACCTGGTATGCACGCCGGCAACTGTCGTGCCGTGACCGGGGGCTTCGCTCCATTTCTGCCGGCGCACGACTCCCAACTGTTCCCCATCCCGGACGGGGTGAGCTCCGAGCAGGCAGTCCTGGCGGACCCCTTCGCCGTTTCCCTGCATGCGATCCTCATCGCCCCGCCGCCCGAGGGTGCACTGACCCTGGTGTACGGTGCGGGGGTGCTGGGCCTGCTCTCAGTAGCAGCCCTGCGGGCCCTCTATCCCTCATCACGGGTGGCCGTTGTCGCGCGGTATCCCCATCAAGAAGAACTGGCACGTCAGCTGGGGGCTGATCACGTCATCCGCACACGCGACGCGGCCGAAATAGTGGACACCGTCGCTGAGATGGTCGGCGCCCAGGTGTATCATCCGCCGCAAGGCTTGCCGTGGCTCCTGCGCGGCGTGGATGTAATCTACGACACCGTGGGCTCGGCGCAGTCGCTGGAGGTGGGGGTGCGCATAGCAGCCCCACGCGCGCCCATCGTCATCACCGGTGTCAGCTCACCTGCCCGCTTCGAGTGGACGCCCCATTACTTCAAAGAGGTTGCGCTCCTCGGCTCCAACGCCTTCGGCATCGAGGAGTACGGAGGCATGAGGATGCACGGCATGGAGCACTACCTACGGCTGGTGGCGGAGGGCAAGCTCGATCTATCGTCGCTGATTACCCACCGCTTCCGCTTGGAGCAGTACCAGGAAGCGTTTCTTACCATGCACACCAAAGGCCAGCACGGCGCGGTCAAGGCGGTGTTCGACTTCGGGCCAGCATAGAGGAATGGAGGAAGTCACATGACTTTTTCTCTGGCTCAACTCATCGAGGAGCGACAGGATGACCAGTACTCATTGCACCGGCAGTACATCAATCCGAGCCTGGCTCGCGTCCAGGGGATCATCGGCTTTGACAAGATCTGGACCCGAGGCGAGGGAGCCTACTTGTGGGACGTTGATGGTAACCGATATCTGGACCTACTGTCCGGCTACAGTGTGTACAACCTGGGGCGAGGCCACCCGCTGGTCAAGCAGGTAGTGCAGGAAGCCCTCGCGCTGGAGCGTCCCAACCTGGTCAAGATGGATTGCCCGCTCCTGGCGGGCCTGCTGGCCGAGGAGTTAGTGAAGCGGATGCCGCCAGGACTAGATGCGGTCTTCTTCGCCAACTCTGGGGCCGATGCGGTGGATACGGCCGTCAAGTTCGCCCGCGCTGCCACCAGCCGCCCGCGCGTGCTCTACCTGGACCACGCCTTTCATGGTCTCATGTTGGGAACCCTTTCCCTCAATGGTGCACCCCAGTTCCGCGAACGGTTCGGGCCGCTGATGCCCGGCTTCGATATGTTGCCCATGAACGAGCTGGAAGCTCTGGAGCGGGAACTCCGCCGAGGTGACGTAGCTGCATTCATTGTCGAGCCGATTCAGGGCAAGGGCGTGTACATCCCTGAGGATGACTACCTGCCTGAGGCGCAGCGTCTATGCCGCCAGTACGGTACCCTCTTCATCTCCGACGAGGTGCAGGCCGGAATGGGACGGACGGGACGCTTCCTTTCATGCGAGCACTGGGGGCTGGAGCCCGACATGGTGACGCTATCCAAGTCCTTGGGCGGCGGCTACATTCCCGTGAGTGCCACTATCACCAGCCGCGCCGTCCACGACAAGACCTTCAGCACTCTCGACCGTTGCCAGGTCCATTCGACGACCTTCGGCCAGAACGAGCTGGCCATGGCAGCTGGCCTGGCTACCCTCCATATAATGGACGAGGAACGATTGATCGAGCGCGCGGCGACGATGGGGGAGAAACTCCTCCGGGGCCTGGGCGCCTTACAGGACCGGTACGACATGATCGCCGATGTGCGCGGCAAAGGGCTGATGATCGGGATCGAGTTCCAGGCCCCCGGTTCGCTCGGCCTCAAGGCTGCCTGGGCAGCCGCCGAGAAGGCCCAGAAGGGGCTGTTCTCTCAGTTGGTGGTGATGGCCCTGATGAGCGACCACCGGATCCTGACCCAGGTGGGCGGTCCCGAGGTCAACATCATCAAATTGCTGCCGCCTTTGATCATCGGCGAGGAGGAGGTGGAGATGATCATCTTCGCCTTCGATGCGGTGATGGCCGAGGCTAAGAAGGTCCGGGGACGCGTGTGGGGACAAAGCGCGCAACTGATCAAGGCCGCGATGTCGCGGTGACGAGGATGCTCTCTCACCTGCGCACCCTGGCTGGTGAGATCGGCCCCCGCGGCACTGGCACCCCTGGCGAACGAGCGGCGGCGGATTTCGTGGCCGAGCGCCTATCAGAATTGGGGCTACCCACCGAGAGGCAGGCCTTCCACGCGGTAGCCAGTCAAAACGCCTTTCCCCTGGCCGTAGACGCCCTGGCCCTGCTCGCGGTAATAGTTTACCCCCTGGGCGGGGCGGTCGGGCGCTGGATCGCTGCGATACTGGGGCTAAGCACAGCCCCCTTGCTTTGGCAGACCATCCGCACCTCCAACAGTCCACTACGACGCTTCCTGCCGCTGGTCACCAGCGGTAACGTGTTGACGCGCATCGAGCCGTGGGGCCAACTCTGCCAGCGCGTGGTCATTCTGGGCCACCTCGACAGCAACCGCTGCCGGATGGCCTGGCAATCATCGACCGTGCGCTACGTGGAGCCGCTCACGTATCTGACCCTGGCGATGCTGGCCTCGCTGGGCATGGTCTATCTGGCCGGAGCGCTGATCAGCGCTCCGGAGTGGTTGTGGTGGGGCTCGCTTCTGCCAGCGGGGTATGTGGTGGGCACTATCATCACGCTGTGGAGGGACGACCGTACCCCGTTCTCTCACGGTGCCCATGACAACGCGGCGGGTGTGACTGTCGCATTGGAGATTGGCGCGCGTCTGGTAACGCGACCCTTGGAGAACACAGAGGTGTGGTTGGCCTTCACTGGGGCCGAGGAGACCGACCACGCCGGATTGTATGCGCTGCTCCGCCAGTACGGCTCTCTCTTGCGCCAGGCGGCTTTCGTGGGTCTGGAGGGCGTCGGAAGCGGGGAGATCGTGTACCTCATCCGGCAGGGTGTGTGCGCTCACTACCGTCCTGATCCCCAGTTGATGGCTCTGGCCGCCAGCGTCGCTGTCCACAGACCGGAACTGGGCGTACGCGCAGCGCAGATGACCATGGAGGACGAAGTGGGCACCCTGCGTCGAAGGGGATACCGGGCCATCTGCATCGCGGGGCGCGATCCGGCGACGGGGACGCTGCCCCACTGGCACCGTGCCGACGATACGGTGGACACCATCTCTGCTGAGGTCTTGGACCGGGCTGCGGGCTTTGTGATGGGCCTGCTGGATGAGCTGGACAGCAAGGCTTTCGCCGCAGAGGGGGAAGCATGCGCGTGTTTGTGACGGGAGGCACAGGGTTCATTGGTGGAGCGGTAGTGCGCCAACTGCTTGAGGCTGGACACGAGGTGCGGGCCCTGGTCCGCCCCGGAGCCGACACGCGTCAACTGGATGGTCTGTCGATGGAGCGGGTGGAAGGCGACTTGGGCAATAGCGAGCACCTGCGCACAGGCATAGCAGGCTGTGATTGGCTCTTCCATGTGGCGGCCCTGTACAGCTATTGGGGCCATGGTTGGGAGGAGTACTACGAGACCAACGTGGAAGGCACGCGCCGCGTGCTGGAGGTCGCCCGGGATGAGGGTGTGGAACGTATCGTCTACACCAGTTCCATCGCCGCCCTTGGCGTCCATGGCGACCGCTCGCTCGCTACCGAGGATACTCCCAGCAGCCTGGAGGATCGGATCGGCTCGTATCAGCGCTCCAAATTCCTGGCTCAGGAGATCGCCGTCGATTACGCCGAGCATGGCCTGCCCGTGGTCATCGTCAATCCCAGCACTCCGGTGGGCGTGGGCGACCACAAGCCCACCCCGACCGGCCAGATCATTGTAGACTTCCTCAACGGGCGCATGTTCGGATACGTGGACACCGGCTTGAACATTGTGGATGTGGAGGTGGTGGCGACAGGCCATCTGCTCGCCGCCGAGCGCGGGCGGGTAGGAGAGCGATACATCTTGGGCGGAGAAAACCTGACCCTCAAGCAGATTCTTGATGTCTTGGCCGACATATCCGGACGGCCCCCGGTGCGCCTCCGCATCCCCCACTGGGTGGCGCTGGCCTTTGCCTACGTGGATGCGGGCATGGCCCGGCTGAACCGCAGCCGCACTCCGGCTGCCACGCCAGAGAAGGTGCGTCTCTCCCGCCGGTATGAGTGGTTCGACTGCGGCAAGGCGGTGCGGGAACTGGGTCTCCCCCAGACCCCAGCTCGCGATGCGCTACGCAAGGCGGTCAGGTGGTACGTCGCCCACGGCTACGCGGCGCAGGCAAAGCGGCGTTAGGCCTGCCTAGTCGGTCACCGATGCGCGACCCTCCCGAAGGTTCGGAACCTCGGATTGCCAATCCCACCCGCTCCACCATACGGCCCGTGGCACGCAGACGGCGAACCTGTTACGTGCTCACAGCCGTTGGGCTCTCCCAGCAGGCGAGAGTCTCGTTGTCCTCGGATGAGTGACGACCAGAGCAAGACCAGAGAAGACCGTTGGTCGGAACTGGGGGTCAACGGAGACGTACGATGGATTTCTCAGAGTCCCTCCGCGACGATCCAACCGTGCCATGCCTGGCTCCCCGGCCCTGGAACTCGCGCCTGTCCTCCACAATGGGGCTCGGCAAACTCAGGAGAACTGCGCGGCGGAAGCCTTCAGCGACGTCTCACTAGCAGAACCGCGGTCCTCCTGTCGGCGCACCTGCGGGTGCGGCGCTCTCTCTACCGCACAGCCGATGGCTGTCGTGACTCTCTTGAGGTCGCTCCAACACTGCACGAGTGCACCGTCAGACAGTGCGACCACTTCCGGTTGCAGATAGAGCCCGGCTGTGATGCCAACATGTGGCTGCTGGGAAGCTGTGTCGCTGTCACGCATCACCCACGATTGTGGGAGATGTGTGACATTGAACACTCCAACCGATCGTCGCCCTTATCCCGTCGAGCCTGTTTCCTCCGCAGGGGTAGGCGTGGGAGGTAACTGGAGGAACCCGTCTCGAGTTTTCTCTACCAGTTCTTGAACGCTGTACTGGGGCACTTGCACGTAGTAGGGCGACTCTGACGAGTTGATCACGTAGGTTTGCTCTTCAGGGTCCAGCACGCCTATGCGAAGGGTTATTGTCTTGTCGGCGGCCTCCAACCGAACGACGGCGCTCGGCTGGTCCATCCCGTATTCCGGCTGCTCCTCTCTCCCCAAGGGCCTCTCCATGTTCACGGAAGCGGCCTTACTCACCAGGCTGTCCACTTTGGCCTGGTCCAGGGTCTCGTCGGAGCCCAATCCAGCCGTGGTCCAGTTCTCGTCTTCGTCCCTGGCGAAGGTGAATGAACCGTTGGCATTCTCCAAGGTCATCTTCCTGACCGATGCTTGATCCAGGTTGACGTATGAGCTATCGATCCATGCCGCCGGTTGGGCTCTCGTCTCCTCGGTGGAGAAGTCGCCAGTCAGATACGTTTCGTTCTGTCCGTCGACCCGGAAGTGCATCGCGCCGTACTGGGGCGCAGACCCCAGGAAGAGGGTATGCTGGTCCCCGTCTGCCGTCTCGAGATCGATGCGCCGCACAAAGTCATCGGCGGAGACCTGGAGGCGTTTGTGGCTGGACGAGGTCCGCGTCACCAGTCGGCTGGTGGTGAGGCCGGTGATCTTCTCGAGCACGGGGCTGACCTTGTCAGCATCGGCGGGGAAACCATCCGCGTCGGGAAGCATCCAACCCTCGTCCTGTCTGCGCAGCTCTATGCTGTTGCCATCAGCGTCTGTGATGATCAGGGCGACGATATCGCCCACCTCCAGGTTCGAGAACACTGGCGCGCCTGCGCCGGGGGCTGTCGCCCTGGGCCAGAAGACCACGGCAATGAACACTATCTGAAGGGCTAGAATGCCAGCCAGGATTTGCTGTAGACGGTTCATCGTTGGGCTCCTTTTGAAGCTGACGTGTCAGCGCCCTCCAGCGGTACCAGTTCGAACGGTCGCTGCCTTCGGCGGCGCATGTTCCCAACCACCCCGATCGCGGTGACACCTGCCAGGGCGACGGCGTAGTTTGCACCCTCCCAGAGGGACTGCTGGCTCTCGGTCAAGGGGGAAAGGACCCGCGCGTAGGTTCCGCGTGCCCGGATGTCCAGAAGATCTAGATCCTCGGTGCACCAGGCCACCGCGTTCTGCACCAGTTTCAGGCTGCTCAGGTAACGCTCGGGTGCTAGCTGCGAGGAGATCTGGAAGATTATGTCGTCCAGAAACTCGGCGCTGCCGAAGACGACCAAGCGAGATGTCTCGGGTGAGACCTCGATGGTGGTGGGGATAGGCTGTTCGGTCGTGACGGTGCCCTGCTCATCCGGAGCTCCTTCTTCCCCGCCCTCTCCTGAGACCAGTGGGGAAGGCTTGCCCTTGAAGGCGCTCTCGAAGACCCCCTGCACAGACACGGCCAACGGGTAGGCCTTTCTCTCGCTGCCCACAGGGAAGCCCAAATCGGGATAGAGGTCGAAATCGGGTTGGATGTTGGTGTCCGTCTGAGTCCACGAACCTGCGGTCGACTGGAGCAGAATCGTTGTTTGCCGTCCAGCGTTCTTCTCCTCGTCGACAGTGACCGGTGAAGCCCAGTTCATGGTCACGGCGGACAGATTGGAGACGATGGGGTTCTGCGAGGCCATCCCATCGGACCGTACGTCGACGAAGAAGGGGTAGTCGATGGCGCGGAGTTCCTGGATCTGTACACCGCCCACATTCCGGGCGACTGGGACGGGGAAAGGCTCATTCTGCGGATCCATCACCAGCGACTTTGCGACGTCGATGCCATAGCTGGACAACATGTCGCTCAGGCCGTCCTCGAGGGGCATCAAGGCTAGCCCGCCGCCGAGCTGATCGGCAGTGATGGCATAGTTCCCGGCCGCGACCACAACCGAGCCGCCGCGCATCAGGTACTGATCAATGGCATAACGCTCCGTATCGGTCATGCCCTGGGGCGCGACTACCACCACTATGTCCACATCTGCGGGCACTTGGCCCGTGCTCAGGTCGAGGCTGCGTAGCTCATACTCCTGAGTCAGAGATGCGTCAAGCTCCTCCCAGCTGGTCAGCGATGGCTGCATTTGTCCGAACATGTCCTGCGTGGGCGTTGCCGGTGGCGTCCACAGACCTACCACCTGGAGGAAGCCTGGCGCTGTCCGCTTGAGCGCAGATTCGATAGCCGTGCGAACATCAGCTTCCGTCATCTCGCCCGAAGGGTAAATGACCTGGGTTTGATCACCAGCCTCGAGAAGCATATGCAGGTAGTAGGTGTCGCCGCTGAATGGTGAGGCCAGGAAAGGCTGCAGTCCATAGAGGTCGTACAAGTCTTGGCGCATCACAGCACTGTCGGCCGCATCGGGGTCCACCACACTGTAAGTGAGCTTACCACTGGATCCTCCGGCTATGTCTTGTGCCACGTTGCCAATGGTCTCTGGGACCCCCGCTAGCCAGTCCGGTAGTGCATCGTGGGTTACGTACAGGGTCAGTTGCGCCGGCTCTTCGATGGCGGCGAGCACGGCGTCAACGCTCTGGAAGCCGTAGACCACCTTCTTGATGGCGCTGGTCAGATCGTACTCCAGGTTTCGCAGACGCACATCCACACCGTCACGGCGAGCCTCCACCTCAATGAGATCCCGAAAGTTGAGTACCTGGTGCTGGTCCCCGTAGCGGATCAAGACGTCGAAGTACGAATTGATGATCGACGTCTCGTATCGCCCGGCCAACTGGAAGGGCGTGGGCTGGATCCCATAGGTCTGGTTGGCTTCGGCCTCCTTGTCGGGATCATTCGCCGGGTCCACAATGTCCAGTTGCACTCTGCCGCCCGAGGCGAGCTGATACTCTCGCAAGGTGTCTCGAATGGTGGGTATCAGGGGGGCAAGCAAAGGGTGTGTCTTCTCGCTGAAATAGCCGCGGATGAGCAGTGGCTCTTGAAGGTTGGCCAACAGGTCTCGAGTGACAGGCGATAGGCTGTACTCGCGGTCGGCGGTCAGATCAGCGCGCAGCGTGGCCGCCGGGAACAGCCAGGTGTTCAACGCGACTAGATTAGCCGCCACTAGGGTCACGCTGAGGATGACCTGTCGCCGATGCGGGGCGCCCTGCCGGCCCCGGCCCCAACCCTTGGCATCCAGGGAGACAACGTTGAGCAGCAGGAAGAAGGCTGTGAGCGAAAGGTAGTAGATGAGGTCGCGCAGGTCGACGACTCCTCGCTCGATGCTCTCGAAGCGGCTTCCGGTGCCGATGGCGCGTGCAATCTCCCCCAAGGTCTCGCCTACAAGACTGGTCACCGCTTGGGAGCCGACCAGGAAGAAAAGGCCTCCCAAGAACACCGTGGCGATGAGCGATACGATCTGGTTGTCGGTTCGGGAGGAGACGAACAGGCCAATTGCTGCATAGGTGGAGGCCATGAGCAGCGCGGCCAGGTAACCGCCCAGCACCGGTCCCCAGTCTAGTGGCCCCAGGGCCTGCACCGTGATAGGCACGAACAACGTCAAGGCCAGCGCGAGGGCGACCAGGGCCATGATGGCTAGAAACTTCCCCAGCACGAGGGCAGTCCGACGTACCGGCAGAGTAAGAAGCACCTCCAGCGTTCCCGAGCGTTGTTCCTCGCTCCACTGCCGCATCGTCAGAGCGGCGACCAGGAAGATGGTCAACATCGGAATCCAGCGAAACAGTGGTCGGATGTCGGCGATGTTGCGAGCGAAGAAGGTGTCCACCCAGAAGAAGGCGAAGAGCGTGACCAGCAGGAAAGCTCCCACAAAGATAAGAGCCATGGGCGATCCGAAATAGGCGTTCAGCTCTTTGCGGGCAATAGACAATGAGTGCTTCCAGGTCTCCTTCATGATTGACCTCCGTCCCACGTATTCTCAGGGTCGCTCACTGCCATGGCCAATTCGTTGAACACCGTCTCCAGAGTGCGGACATCCCGCCTTAGCTCCTTCACCGGCCACCCTGCCTCGCGGGCCAGCTTGTAGACAGCGGGACGGAGGTCAACATCGCTCGCGCCCTGAATCCAGTACCCAGCGCCGTCGGCCGTGGGATGGGACTCCACCATTTGGACACCGGGGAGGGCGGTGAGGTAACCCGTGGCATCGGGGCCGCCCTCGCCGAGAACCAGCAATACGTTGCCCGTCATGGCCAGCTCGGCGAGTCGCGCGTCGGCCCGCACCTCACCATTCAGGAGCATGATCACGCGCTCGCATGTCGCCTCGACTTCAGAGAGGACGTGCGTGGAAATAAGCACAGTGCTGCGGCCCGCCAGACGGCGGATCAGTCGACGCACCTCCGCGATTTGAGTGGGATCCAAACCCGCCGTGGGTTCATCGAGGATCAGCACCTGAGGGTTGTGAACTAGGGTCTGAGCAAGCCCGACTCGCTGGCGGTATCCCTTGCTAAGTTCGCCGATGGGTCGCGTCAGGTGATTCTCCAGACCGGTAGCACGGATCGCCTCCGACAAACGAGCCTGCTGTTCGGCCTCAGGAATTCGGCGCAGGTTAGCGACCATCTTGAGGTACTCCTGAGTGGTCAACTCCGGGTATAAGGGCGCGTTCTCCGGCAGATAGCCCATCCTCCTCTGTGCCTCCAACGTGTCGGTGAGGACGTCCACGCCATCCACGCTGACCTGGCCTTCATCAGGATCTAGGTATCCGGCCAGAATCCTCATCAAAGTAGTCTTGCCGGAGCCGTTAGGTCCTAAGAGGCCGATGATTTCGCCCGGCTCGACATGGAAAGTCACTTTGTGCACGGCCTGGATGGCCCCAAACGACTTGCTTACATTGACCAGGTCAATCATAGAACCTCTCCCTTCTCAGCCAACCTGATGGGTCTTCTCCGTCTGCCCATTTTTCGGAATGCCGCTCGGACGAGTACGGTTTCGGTCCGGGGCTGGCTGTCATCCAAGTAGCACCCCGCTCAGGCACGGATCCTTTGGCTTCATCGGTGGATAGCCGCGTCATTGTAGCACGCGATTCGCGGAGTGCCAAGGCCAAGTGCAAGGATGTGAAAAAGGCGGGCGCTGCGGGCTCGAAGCTTCGCTGGGGACCCTGGCGCAGCGATGTTGCGCCCCTGTTCGGGGCGGGCGGCTTTCAGCGCCGGCGTGTCTGTCCTTTGAAGCTTGGCGGCAGATGGCCGGAATGTATTTGGGGCAGTCCTGAGCATCAATTGCCAACCCGCGTCCAGGTTCCTTGCCGGATGGGAGAGCCGAACTCGAAACATGGTATAGATGCTGTGGACTGCACGGCAAGAGCTTGACGGTCGTTGGGAAGTGGACTATAATGCTGCTATGTGGAACTGCTTTTCACGACATGTAACGTGGCTAGCCAAGGAAGCACGGTCCAAGGTGGAGAACACAGTACTGGCCGAGACCACATTGAGGTTTCTAAGCAATCGATGGAGGGTGTTCGGAGATGGGTGAGAGCAAGCCGATCAGCGAGCAGATAGCAGAGCTCGCAGTGGGCCTTCGCTACCAGGATCTGCCGGCGAAGGTACGTGAGCGAGCCGCGAACTTGGTTCTGGACCTGCTAGGATCCATGATTGGCTCGAAGGAAGTCGAATCGAGCAGGATCGCCGCTGAGGTGGCACTGGAACTGGGTGGCCCGGAGGAAAGCACAGTCATCGGCTATGGCCGGAGGGTATCTGCGCCCCACGCGGCCTTTGCCAATGCCATTCAGGGCTACGCCTTTGACTTTGCGGACGACCACAATGAGTCAAATGCCCATCCCAGCGTGGCGACAATCCCTGCCAGTCTGTCTGTGGGCGAACAACTGCAGGCCAGCGGTAGAGAAGTCATCGAAGCTATCGTGTTGGGCAATGAGGTAGTCTGTCGTTTGGGGTCCGCCTTTCTCGGCAAGACCTACTACCAGGGCTTCCATCCTTCTAGCACTTGCGGCACGTTTGGCGCAGCGGTTTCCGCGGCGAAGTTGCTGAAGCTCGATGTCCGTCAGACAGTGCATGCCCAAGGCATCGCGGGTAGCCAGGTCGGCGGTCTCATGGCCTGGAACACCTCTGGGTCCTACACTAAGAGACTTCAGGCGGGCCACCCAGCTATGGTGGGCATCATCTCGGCAAGGATGGCGTACAAGGGTTTCGATGGGCCACCCGAGATCATCGAGGGGCAAGATGGTTTCATGCAGGCCTATTCCTTCGAACGCCAGTACGACACAAGCCTGATCACTGATGGGCTGGGGGGCGAATGGACCTTCTCCAACTCCAGTATCAAGGTCTATCCCTGTTGTCGCTATTCGGCGGGCCATCTGGATGCCTGTCTGGACATCGTGGCCAAACACCATCCTGACTGGCGAAGGATCCAGCACATACAGATCCGCTCCTCTGACTACACTATTCGGCTGCTGGCCATGCCCCGGAAGAGAGATCCCCAGAACATTGTGGACACGCAGTTCAGTATGCCTTGGCAGGCCGCTATCGCTCTCATCGACGGGAAGATCGACGCCGACACCTTCACTCAGAAGAACATCCATCGCCCCGATGTCCGGGAGTTGATGACGAAGGTTGACTGGGAGGTGGATGAGGAGTTCGAACGACGCTACCCTGAGCACTACTCGTGTGCAGTCACCGTCACTATGGATGACGGGACCGAATACACCTCCGTGATCGATGACCCCAAGGGCGACTTTCGCAACCCGGTGACGCAGGAGCAGCTGGAGGACAAGTTCAGGGCGCTGGCCGGGCGTGAGCTAGACGAGGAGCGGGTGGGGCGTATTGTCGCTTTGGTGAAGAACATCCACGAGGTGCAGGACATCAGCGGTTTGTTCTCCCTTACCGGTTAGAGAAACGAGACTGCAGGCGCGCGACAAGGACTGATTTGGCGCTGCGCTGCCTGTTTGCGCCGGCCCTGGCTCCGTCGGAAAAAAGCTATGCACCCAGGCGACGGCCAGCTGACCGCCGCAGCCCGCTCCCGTGTGGCGAGAGGCCAGATCTGTAAGCGGTGCAAAGGCACTGGATGCGTGGGGCGTCGCTCGTGCACGCACCGGAACGGTGCTGTGCGGACCCTGTTCTTCTAGATCGTTTGGAATCGGTCCTGTGGCAGCCCGAGTGAAGGTTTGAACCGACCTGCCTTGCTGGGCAGAGGTAGGCTGAGACCAGGTTTGCGGTCCGTGTCGGCGTCGGAGGTGAGATGCTCGCTCGGGCTCACGGCCACTGCGCTTCAGCCTGCTTTGACTGTCTGACGGTTTTCCCGCGTGGGGCCACTCCCGTGTCCGTTCCCGCGTCCATTGCCGTTCTTGCTGGCCAGGTACTTGACCAGCTTCACTGTTCCCAGATATCCGGAGATTCCGTTTACCCACTGTTTGACCTGCAGCACAGCGCATGGACAGAGGCGTGCGCTGCATTTAGCCTTGTCCAGGCTCCCAAAGGGACAGGGATCCCAGGCCTCTTCCTTCCAGTGTTTCCACTCTACAAGAACCTCGGCACCATTTCGATACCACTTCGCCACTATCCCTCCTAGGAACTGTTCCTGCTTCACCGTTCCGAGGTAGGCCGAGATTCTGTTCATTCAGTGGTTCGCGAGCCTCGCAGCGCGCGAACAGTGCTTCGTGCTGCATTTCGTCTTGTCAAACCTGTCGAACGGAGAAAGCGTTGAGAATTCAGGAGTTTTTGGACCCGCGTCCACCGATAATCCTACCACGATCCGTCCCCGAGTGGCAACAAAGGCTCTGACGAGGCGGATGGATAGGCTTGCTGCCCATATCGGCCGCCGCTCGCCCATCTGGCGTGCCGGTCGGACGATGGTGGGCAATCGCGGGAGGGGGGTCGAAGCCACGCCCCCTGGGCCGCTGGGCTAGCACTCCACAACTACCTGGTGGTGCCAGACGTGAACGGTAAGCCTGAGTTGAGCTTGACCGGTGCAGCGAAGGGTGGTATGGTCAAGCTCGTGGCGCGACGGGGTTGGCAGCTCATACCATCTCCGCCCCGTCCCCGGATAGTGATTTGAGTGGTGGTTGCTCCGGCAAAGGCTTCCGCGCTCAAGACATAGACCAGTCGCCCTGGAGTGGATACAACAGACGACGGCGGAGCTGGGCCGAGCAGCCTGGAAACGCTGATAGGATAGGGATGTGGAGTCATCTGTGAACGAGCATCACTTTGCATCGAGGCGATCTCCGGTCCTGGCACGGCATGGCATGGTGGCCACCAGCCAGCCGCTGGCGGCCATGGCTGGCCTGCGCGTCCTAATGGAGGGCGGCAGCGCCGCCGACGCCACGGTGACCACCGCGGCCATGCTCAACGTGGTGGAGCCCATGTCCACCGGGGTGGGCGGCGACTGCTTTGCCCTGATCTGCGACGCCAGCACTGGCAGGGTCAGCGCTCTCAACGGGAGCGGTCGAGCACCAGTGGCCTTCACTTGGCAGGAGGCTCAACGGCTAGGTTTGCTGGAGATACCTTTCACCGGCGCTCTTCCGGTGACTGTGCCCGGGACGGTGAGCGGATGGGAGGCCCTCCTGGAGCGGTTCGGAACCATGTCCCTCGGCGAGTGCCTGGCTCCGGCCATCCGGACAGCGGAGGAGGGCTTCCCAGTCAGCGAGAGGATCAGCGCTGCCTGGCGCGACGCCGAGGAGAAGATCGCCGAGGAGCCCGAAGCGTCCCGGGTGTACCTGCCTGCACCCCGACCAGGGGAGCTCCATCGGGCACCAGATCTAGCGCGCACCCTGCGCTCCATAGCCGAAGGGGATAGCGAGGCCTTCTATCTAGGCCCACTGGCAGCGAATATCGCGTCCTTCGTGCAGGAAAAGGGGGGCTATCTCACCACTGACGATCTCGCCGCCCACACTCCTAGCTGGTCAGATCCCATTTTGACTACCTATCGCGGTGTTGAGGTGCTGGAACATCCACCCAATGGCCAGGGACTGGCTGCACTGCTGGCTCTCAATATGCTGGAGGCGTACGATCTAGGGACCATGGACTTCTTCGACCCCAATCGCTGGCATCTGGAAATCGAGGCTGTTCGTCTGGCCATGGTCGACGCCGGTCGCTATGTGGCTGACGCGGAGGTTGCCGACGTTCCCGTCTCCGCGTTGCTGTCCAAAGAGTATGCCGTCCGTCGAAGGAAACTCATCGACCCTGAGAAAGCTCTCCGCCTGGCTGCGCCGGGCCAGCCGGAGCATAAGGACACGGTCTATCTGACGGTGGTGGATGGCCAGGGCAACGCTGTCTCCTTCATCAGCAGCCTCTATCACAGCTTCGGATCTGGTCTGGTAGTGCCAGGCACCGGCATCTCTCTCCAGAATAGGGGCGCCTGTTTCACGCTGGAGGAGGGTCATCCCAATGCGCTGGACGGGGGCAAGCGGCCCTACCACACCATCATCCCGGCCATGGCCTTGCGAGACGGTGTTCTTTGGCTCAGCTTCGGCGTAATGGGCGGCTTCATGCAGCCGCAAGGACACGTGCAGGTCCTGTCCAACATGGTGGACTGTGGGATGGATGCCCAGGCGGCGCTGGACGCCCCGCGGTTTCGTGTGGACGAAAGAGGTGCGCCGCAAGTGGCGATCGAAGAGGGCGTGCCCGACGAGACGCGTCAGGCGCTGGCAGGGATGGGTCACGACGTTCGCACCGAGGTGGCTCTTGGGTCCGGGTTTGGGGGAGGCCAGATCATCGCCGTGGATGCCGATACTGGCGTGCTGGAGGGCGGCTCCGATCCGCGCAAGGACGGCTGTGCCATGGGCTTCTAGAGGCAGGCGCGCTGTGTTGGCCATAGCCACCCCTCGGGTGCCGACACCAGGCGTTCGGCGCAGCCGGGTGGAGGCGGATCGTTGGCTTTGACTCAATAGAGCACGGTCCCTACCGCACATGCTCACTGGCCTGCTCGAAGACGGAGTGATATCATCTCTGCCGACCTTCAGGTTCAAGGATGTGCGAGCGAGGAGATCTGGAGCTATGAAAGGATTGCGCGAGCTCTTTCCCATCACCGAGGAGTACACCTTTCTGAACTGCGCAGCTGTGAGCCCGCTGGCGCTGCCGGTGAAAGAGGCCATCGAGAAATGTGTACGAGATCAGTGCGAACGGGGGACCTGGGCATACATCGAGGAGTGGCACGAGTGCGAAGCGCGAGTCCGCGAGAAGCTGGCCAGGCTGATCGGTGGCTCCGCAGAGGAGATCGCTCTGCTGGGCAACACATCGGATGGGCTGGCCACGGTGGCCAGCGGGCTGAAGTGGAGCGATGGCGACGCTGTCGTCATCTGCAACCTGGAGTTCCCAGCCAACGTATATCCCTGGCTGAACTTGGAGGAGCGCTATGGAGTGCAGGTTCGCATCGTACCTGCTAGGGATGGCAGAGTGCCCACAGAGGACCTGTTTGCGGCAGCGGACGATAGAACCAAGGTGATTGCGGTCAGCTACGTGCAGTGGACCACTGGCTTGCGAATGGACCTGGAGAGCATTGGCGAGTTCTGCGAGGAGAGGGGTATCTACTTCGTGGTAGATGCCATCCAGGGGCTGGGTGCTTTGCCCTTTGACGTGGGGAGGTTTGGTGTGGACTTCATGTCAGCAGGTTCTTACAAGTACCTGCTGGGGCCGCTAGGAGTGGGTTGCTTCTACTGCCGAAAGGAAGTGTTGACCGACGTCTGGCCGAGTCGGGTAGGACATCGCAACGTAGTGGACGACATGACTCTCGACTACAAGCTCGACCTGTGGCCCAGCGCGAAGAGGTTCGAGGCCGGAGGTATGAACTACCTTGGGCTGCATGGGCTAGATGCCAGCCTGGACATCATCGAGGAGGCAGGGGTCGAGAACATCGAGCGGCACGTTTTACGACTGACTGACTTGCTCATCGAGAAGTTGCAGGAGAGGGGTTATCGCGTCACCAGTTCGCTGCTTCCTCGAGAGAGATCGGGCATCGTGTCCTTTGTACACCAACGGCATGACTCCGAGGAACTGCTGCGGCGACTCTCCGAAGCGAAGATCATCACCTCTCTTCGTGATGGCGCCATCCGGGCTTCTGCACACCTCTACAACAACGAGGAGGATATCGAGCGCCTGGTCGAGGCGCTGCCCCAATGATTCCGCTTGTAGAGGATTGACCGGCTGCCCCGACTGTCTTTGTGCCTTGTGGAACCGAGTCAGCCGCATCGTGTAGACATACGCCGTGCAGCCAGACGCGCTAGCGATATTCATGCCTGTTCTTGCGTCGGCGTGACGCTTCCTGCAATTGGGAGGTGAAGCGTCCATATGGCCAGTGCCGAGTATGGTGTTCGTCAGAACGATCTGTGGTGAGGCACAACTGATGGGATTCGGTCGATGCACAGACGTTGAGTTGAAAGAGCTCGAGGACATCGTTGGCGCTGATAACCTCTCAACCGGGGAATCGGCCCTCGGGCTAGCCAGCAGAGACGAGTCGTACTACACCCCGGAGATCCCCCCTGACGTGGTGGTCATGCCATACTCGACCGAGGAGGTCTCAGGCATTCTCAAGATGGCCAATGCGCGCAGGATACCGGTCACAGCGAGGGGCGCTGGCACAAGCATTGAGGGCAACCCTGTGCCGTTGTACGGCGGGATCGTGGTGGACATGCAGCGCTTCAACCGGATCGTGGAGTTTCGCCCTGCTGACTTCATGACTGTGGTGGAACCGGGCGTAGGCTACAAAGATCTGAACAAGGCCGTGGGGCGTGACGGCCTGTTCTTCCCTCCGGACCCGGGCGCCGCGGCCATGATCGGCGGGATGATCGCCAACAATGCCAGCGGAGTACGGACGATCCGGTATGGCGCCACCAAGGACTACGTGCTGGAGCTGACCGTTGTTCTGGCCAATGGTGAGATCATCAAAACGGGGAGCCTGGCGGGCAAAAGCTCTTCAGGATACGACTTGATACGCCTCTTTGTCGGCTCGGAGGGCACTCTGGGAATCTTCACCCAGGCCACGCTGCGACTGAGGGGACTGCCAGAGCACTTCTCCGCAGCCGTGGCGACCTTCCCCACAGTGGAACGGGCAGCTCAGGCCGTCTTCGAGATCATGCGTTGGGGTTTCTCTCCGGCGGCGCTGGAGCTGATTACCGCAGACCTGGCCGCCATGCTCAACAGGGACAGGGATTTGGGCCTTCGGGAGGAGCCCACGCTGTTGATGGAGTTCCACGGGGCCAGTAAGATCGCCCTCCAGGAGGAACTGGTCCCGGTGGAGCAGCTGTGCCAGGACGCTGGGTCCATCTCCTTTGAACGGGGCCTAGGAGTTGACGAGCGAAACAGGCTGTGGGAGGCGCGCCATCAGGCCTACGAGAGCATCAAGCGCACCCACGTTGGCGCGGATCCGTTCGTCGCCGATGTCGCGGTGCCCATCTCTCGCTACCCCGAAATCGTGGCCTTTACAGAGCAGACCATCCGTGACCAGGGCGTGGCGGGCTACCCCTTCGGGCACGCCGGCGACGGGAACCTTCACGTGGTGTTTATGGGAGATGCGCAGGACGAGGAGGAGTGGACGCGGGTGCAGAGGGCCAACCAGGCCATCGTCGATCGGGCCCTGGACCTCCAGGGCACGGCCACCGGCGAGCACGGCATCGGGATCGGCAAGCGACAGTTCATGGAACGGGAGCACGGGAAGAGCCTCCAGGTGATGCGGCAGATCAAGACCCTCCTGGATCCACAGGGGATACTGAACCCGGGGAAGATCTTTCCGTAGCAGTGGGACTGCAGTCGCACCCGTGCCGCCGTCGGCAGTCTGGACTTCCATCGTTGTCCCGTCGCAGGCCTCCTCTGAGAAACCGGCGAGCCTCACCACGTGGTCTCACAGCAGATGTTGAAGGGTGGCACATGTCAGTTGGCTGCCTGAGGCACCACCTCCGCGTTCGAAGCGTGCCACAGCCATGGGGTGACGTTGCAGCCGACGTGTCGTGGCCTCCGTGCGGGCAGCGCGGCAGCGGCAACCGCTCTACGCGAAGGGGATCGACGCCCCAGGAGGAAAGACCGCATTATGGAGAGCACCGGGCGTTTTGTGTTGGAGCCAGACGCGATACGTGTGCTGGAGCAGCATGACATACCGTATCCAGAGCATGGGCTCGCCTGCAGTCCGGAGGAAGCCGCTCGGATAGCGGGAGAGCTTGGGTATCCTGTGGTGCTCAAGGTGGTGTCTCCAGATGTGGTGCACAAGAGCGACGCGGGCGGCGTGGTCGTTGGCGTGGGGGACGGCAAGGAGGTTCTCACCGCTTACGAGCGAATCTTGGATGGAGTCCAGGCCGCTGTTCCGAGGGCTCGCATCGCAGGAGTGTTGGTGTGCAAGCAGGCGCCGGACGGGCTTGAGGTGATCGTGGGCGGACTCGATGACGCCACTTTCGGTCCCACCGTGATTTTCGGCCTGGGGGGTATCTTCGCGGAGGCGCTAGAGGATGTGTCCTTCAGGATTGCGCCTTTGGAGCGGAGGGATGCTGAGGAGATGGTCGAGGAGATCCAGGGGTATCCTCTGCTGACGGGCGCCCGCGGCCAGGCCAGCTACGACTTGGATGCGACTATTGATTTGCTTCTGTCTGTTTCCAGGCTCCTGATAGACCACCAGGAAATCAAGGAGCTGGACCTCAACCCCGTACGTCTGTACCACAAAGGCTTGCTGGTCTTGGATGCTCGCATGATGGAAAAGAAGGGGCGATGAAGCTCGCCGACAAGGAGCATGACAAACTCGCAGGGCGGAACCGCCTCAGAACGCACATGGTCACACCGACCGCGGTCCTCTACGGCGACGTGGCACGGCCAGGGCCATTCGGGGCAAGGGACGGAGAGTGCGCATGGACGAGCAAGTCGAGGTATCGCCCGCCGGAGTACTCAAGCGACGTTTGGAGGGTCGGGAACGGTTGTGGGTTGAACCTGGCGCGGATGGCGCAGGGGCACCTACCGCGCCGTCCTCGGCCTGCCCTCACGCGAAAAGTTCGAAGCGATCCTTGTCCGCCTTGCAGATGGGGCACTTCAGGGGAGGCTGTGGTCGGGCGCACAGGTACCCACAGACTTTGCAGCGCCACACGGGGATGCCGCGGCGAGTGAAACCGACTAGCTCCTCTTCGTGCTCGTCCGCAGGCGCAGGTCTGGCTCCGCGCCGCTCGGGCACAGGTTCTGCTTCTTTCTGCCCCAGCGCTATCTCCTCCGAGACGTACAGGGCACAGTAGCAGGCCCCGTAGTCGTCGAGATCCGGGTCGCGGTAGTCGCAAGGGCAGATGATGTCCAGGTCCCTCTCTCTGATTCCCTCGGCCAGGCGGCAGGGACAAGATTGGTAGCCGTACCGCTCCTCGTTGGTCAGGAGTCCCTCCATGAGGCTCAGGACAAACTCCTTGTCGGGATTGAGGAAGTAGCCTGCGGCCTCTGCCTCGCGTTTCAAGCGTTCGTAGAGTGCCTCTGCGGTCTGAGAGCTCATAGTCCTAACACCTCCCGTAGACGGTCCTCTTTGAAGCCGATCACCACATTCGTGTGGTCGTTCTCCACGACAACTGTGGGGAAGCTCTTGCGTGGGTTGTACTGCGACACTTCAGCCAGGGCCCGTGCCTTCTCGCTGGGGCTCAACAAGTCCACGTATTCATACTCGTAATCGACCTCGTTTTCGTCGAGGAGCCGCTTGGTCTTCTTGCACCAGCCACAAGTGCTGATGAAGTATCCCTTGACTTTTCTCATGTGGAACCTTCTCCTTTCCGGCCCTCCGGCCAGTAGCTCGGCATCGGGCGATGACAATCCTGACCCTTCCAGGATTGTACCACAGAGCGCTAGGCCTTGCCGGAGGTCCGCCGCCAGGGGAAGAACATGTGGAAGTGTTGGACGGGCTGACGGATCTCTTGGCTGTGCGGGGGCTGGGGATGCTTGTCACCGCGCCTGACCTGCTGTAGAATACTTGCGGCGCATCATTCCTACCCTCACGGAGAGCCCAATTGCGGCTGGACCCCACCATTTTCCGTCAGTATGACATCAGGGGTGTCGCCTGGGAGAATCTGCACCCGCAGGTTTGCACCGTACTTGGTGCTGCCTACGGGACGATGATCAACGAGGGCGGTGGCAGTGAGGTGGTGGTAGGGCGAGATGGGAGGACCAGCTCGCCAGACCTGAGTCGCGCCCTGATCTCTGGACTGGTAGGCACAGGGTGCCAGGTCAGTGACCTTGGCCTGGTCACCACGCCGATGGTTTACTTCGCCGTGAAGCACCTGAGCGCGGACGGGGGCATAGCCGTGACGGCCAGCCACAACCCACCGCAATACAACGGCTTGAAGTTGCGGAAGGGACCACTGCCTTTCACTGGCGACGAGATCCAGCAACTGAGGGAACTGGCGGAGGCAGGCCCGTTTCGTGAGGGAACGGGGAGTCTCTCCAGAGACCGCAGCCTGAAGGAAGCCTATCTGACTGCCATTGAACAGCGAGTGGAAATCGGGGGCAGCTTCAAGGTGGTCGTGGACGCTGGGAACGGCGCGACAGGTTTGGTGGCCCCGGATCTGTTCCGCCGACTGGGGTGCGAGGTGATAGAGCTCTATTGCGATCTGGACGGTCGCTTTCCACATCATCTTCCGGACCCCAGCGAGACACAGAACATGCAGGACCTGGTTGCCGCTGTGAGGGAACACCAGGCGGACCTGGGGTTCGCCTACGACGGCGATGGAGATCGCCTGGGGCTGGTGACCGACAGCGGGGAGATCATGTCCGGTGATCTCATCGTGGCCCTGATTGCGGGTCAGATGCTCAAACGCGAGAGGGGAGTCGTGGTCTTCGACCTATTGTCGTCGCGCTCTCTGGTCGACGTCATCGAAGATGGTGGTGGAGTCCCGCGTATGGCGCCTACGGGCTACACACGCGTGATGGCGGAAGTGAAACAGAGCCAGGCCCTGGTCGGAGGCGAGGCCAGCGGGCACATCTTCTTTGGGGATGCCTTGTTCGACTTTGACGACGGGATCTTCGCCTCTGCCAAAGTGCTGGAGGCCCTCTCGAAGGCAGGACGCAAGCCTTCAGAGTTGGCAGCGGGAATCCCTCGCTACAGCTCGGCTCCAGAGGTCAAGTTGCCGTGTGCCGACGAGTACAAGTTCGAGGTCATGGATCGCTTGCGGGAGCACTTCGGCCAGCGATTCCCCTTGGTGGACTTGGACGGGCTGCGCATGGAGTTGGGGGACGGCTGGGCCTCGGTGAGGGCTTCTCACACCACGCCCAGCATAGGTGTCGTGTTCGAGGCGAGGACCCGCGAACGCCTGGACGAGGTGAAGGCCTTGATCCGGGACGAGATCGCTGGATGCTGCGCGAAAGAGATCGCCTCGGGGGTCTTGGGGTTTGAGGGCCACTGGTGACGCACGCATTCTCCCCAGAGCCGGTACCGACACGTTGCGGGTGAGAGGGCGGGGATGGATTGATGGGTGACACAGGTCTGAGAACGCGGCTCAAGAACAGCAGGGCGTTGAGGTTCTTGCTGCCTGGCTGGCACATCAAGCGCTGGCTGCTGGCGCTCTTCCTGGGAATCATGCTCCTCAGCCTGGGATTCGCCTATGTGCTCGTCCACTTCTACCGTACGGCTCCCTTTCCGTCCTACGTTTACTACCTTACGCTGCAATTCATCCCGCACGTCCAGCGCGGCATCCTCCTCGGCACCATCGGAGTCACCCTGGTCGTTGTATCGTTCATCAAGCTGAGTCACACGTTGGTGAGGCCCTTTGTGACCAAGAAAGCAGCCAACGAGAGCCTGGTGGACATGGTGTACGACTACTATCATGGCCCAGCAGAGAAACCCAAGGTGGTAGTGTTCGCGGGCACCGAGGGGCTGTCGATGTTGTTGCGCATCTCTAAGGACGTGCCCTGGCGGTTCACCGGCGTAGTTCCGCCCATTGGTAGCGGGGCCGCTTTCGCCAAGCTACGCCGAGGGCTCGGAACGTCTGGCGAGGAGGTGCTATTTCCAACCACCGACAAGGTCCAGGTGAACGCCGAACTCGAGGACGGGACGATTCTGGCGGGCGAGTCTCAGATCCTGTGGAGAGAGGATGGAAGGTCCATCAGCAGGGTATGGCTGGAATCCACGGCCGACGAAGGTCCCGGCGCACCGGTCACGGCTTCCCCCGAGTTGATCGAGGCCTTGGAGGCGGCCGATGCCGTGGTCATAGGACCGGGCTCGCTGTATACCAACATTATCCCCACTCTGCTGGTGCCCGAAGTTAATCAGATTCTAAAGAAAGGCCTGGCCAGAAAGATATTCGTGTGCAACATCATGACCCAGCCAAATGTGACCGAGGGCTATTCGGTCGCTGACCATGTGCGGGCCATCCAGAATAGCTGTGGGTTCAGATTGGACTACGTCTTGGTGAGCCGGAGCGAGCAGATTGCGGACTCGGTTCTGGCTCGCTATCGGAGCGTGTCGGCAGAACCCGTCAGGTCTGTCCCCGTGGTGAAGGACGACACGCAGATCATCTTGTTCGAAGACACGCCAGAAGAGTTGGTGCTGGTAGAGGGTGCCTTGCTGATCGAGAGAGACCTCGTGAAGCAGGTCGTGGAGAAGGGGCCCAACGGGGTGGAGAAGGTGGTTCTGCGCCACGACCCCCTGAAGCTGGCACAGTCAGTCTCGGGGATTTTGAGAGACTATGCGTTCCAGGCCAAGCTCGCGGCAAGCAGGGCTGTGTTCAAGGAGTATGACATCCGCGGCGTGGCAGACGCCGATCTGACCACAGGGGCCATCGAGACGATCGGAAGAGCGTTCGGCACCTACATCCAGCGCACAACTGGGCGAAACAAGATCGTCGTGGGCCGCGATGTTCGGGTCTCATCGGAGCGATTCTTCGATGCGGTGACTCATGGTTTGCTCTCTACAGGGTGTCACGTCCTCGACATAGGGGTCGTGCCTACTCCCGCTCTATCCTTCGCGCAGGAAAGTACTCTCGCTGATGGGGCGGTAATGGTGACCGCTAGCCACAATCCTGCGGAATTCAATGGCCTCAAGCTCCAGGTTGGGCCTTATCCTCTCGCCGGCGAAGGGCTTCAGCACGTAGAACGCCTGATCGCCAAGAACCAGTACGAGACCGGCAAAGGATCCATGGAGAAGATGGATGTGCTTCCCCAGTACAGGGACTGCATCCGCGATCGTATACAGCTGAGCCGCCGAGTGAAGGTGGTGGTCGACGGAGGAAACGGGACCGCAGGGCTTCTGGCGAGCGAGCTGATGGAGGAGCTGGGATGTGACGTGGTCCCTCTGTACTGCGAGCCCGACGGCCGATTCCCAAACCATGAGCCAGATCCTCTGGTGGAGGCCAATGTCGCTGAGCTAAAGGCCGTGGTGGCCAGAGAGCGCGCCGAGATCGGAATCGGCTTCGACGGAGACGGCGATCGGTTGGGTGTGGTGGACGAGCATGGCGCCATGGTGCTTCCCGACAAGTACGTGGCGCTGCTGGCCCGCGAGTTTCTGGCCGCTGGACCGGCCAAGATAGTGCTGGATGTGCGGTGTTCTCAGACGCTCATCGACGACATCGCAGGGCACGGTGGCATACCGGTGATGACTCGGTGCGGCAACGCCTACATCCTCCAGAAGATGAGGCAAGAGAATGCGGTTCTGGGAGTGGAGTTGAGTGGGCATGTGTTCTTCAATGACCCTCCTTTGAACTTCGACGACGCTCTGTTGGCGGCTGGCAAACTCATCGAGTATGTGTCCAGAGCGAAACGACCTCTTTCCGAGTTGGTGGGAGAACTGCCGCGTTACTATACGTCGCCCGAGATGCGCATACCCTGCCCGGAGACAGAAAAGTTCAGCATCGTGGAGGCGATAAAGGAATCATTCATCCACACTCACGAAGTCATTGACATCGACGGTGCACGTGTTGGGTTCGAGGGTGGCTGGGCGTTGGTCAGGGCTTCGAATACCCAACCTGTGTTGTCTGTGAGGATGGAGGGTCGAACGGAGCAGGATCTCCGTCGCATACAGGATTCCGTGACCAGCCGCATAGCGCAGTTCTTGCCTATGGCGGGCGGCCTGTGGAACGAGGGCTCTCCGGGGAGGTAACGACTCGGCGACGACGCTGGAGGATTCTGCGAGAATGGAGAAAGAAGCCGGGCTGAAGATGTTGGAAAGCTTCCTCCGCCCCTGGCACGAGGCCGTCGCTGACCCACAAGCAGCCCAAGAGGACGTGCTGGAACGGTTGCTGCAAGGTTATGGCCGCACGCAGTACGGTATCCAACACGGCGCCAATACGGTCGGATCGATCAACGACTACCGCGACGCGTTTCCCGTGACCACCTACGAGCAGATGAAGCCTCTCATCGACCGGGTAATGGCGGGAGAAGAGGATCTCCTGCTGTACGAACCGCCAGTGGGCTGGGCCATCACGCGAGGGACAACCAAAGGGGAGTCCAAGTTCATCCCCATGACCGCCTCGGATCTCAAGATGCGGGTGAGCGCTGGCCGTGCGCTGATGAACCATATCGCACGCACGGGCCAGTTGGATATTCTGCGCGGGGTGAACCTCAACCTCAACTTTCCATCGGTGGTGGGTACGGTGAAAGTAGGGGACCGAGAGTTGGAGTATGGGTACAGTTCTGGCATCTACGTGAAGCATACGACTGAGGCCACGCCTTTGCGTTCCCTCCCTGCGCAAGAGGACATAGACGCCCTTGGTGGGGGAAAGACCATAGAGGACTGGAAGCGACGTTTTGAGCTCGCCTACGAACGGTGCAAGGACGAGGACGTGACGATAGTGGGGGGCGTTGCACCTACCACCGTGGACTTCGGCCGCTACTTGCACCACGCCCATGGCGTGTACCCCAAGGACCTGTGGCAGGTGCGCATCATGACACTGGGGAGCGTCCCAGGCATAAACACTAAGTACCAGCCGATCTTGAGGGCTCTGTATGGGTCAGTTGACATAGCCGAGATCTATGGCACGACAGAGGGGATGTTCGGCCAGCAGCGGGACGAGAAACGTGCCTGGGTGCCCAATTACGATCTCTTCTTGTTCGAGGTCGAGACCGGAGAAGGCGTGAAGATGATGCATGAGATGAGGCCTGGGGAAACAGGAAGCCTGGTGGTCTCTACGCCAATCCTGCCTCGCTACAAGATCGGCGATCTAATCAAGGCCTTCGAGCCCCCCTACTTCCGCTGCATAGGGCGCGACGAGCCGATCACACGCCTTCGTTATTGGTGGGACCAGCTGGTCACCATGGACCTGGGTCGACTGTAGCCTCTTGGCGGACTATGGTCTCGGCCGCACGAAAACACCGATCACGATAGCCAGACCGACGGCGATGATGATGAGTGGCCAGGTAACCTCCCACCCGATCAGTCCGCCGAGGCCGATGGCCAGAGCCACAAAGGCCAGGATGATCCGCCCTCTGATGGGACGGCGGTGGGTGGGCATCAGGATGCGGATGATGACTTCGAGGACGAACAGCAACCCGGCGGCGATGAAGATCACGCTCCAGACGTTTTCCCACCTGAGCCAGGGATACATGCCCAGGTTGACTGCCGCGAACGCCAGCCCTGCGAAGATAATGATCAAGCCCCAGATGATTGGTCCCAGTGCATCACCGCCTGACCACTGTTCTCCCTTGTCCCACTCTCGTTCGCCGCGGTCCTTCTCGTCCTTCTCCTGTTTCTCGTTCTTCTTTTGGTAGCCTTCTTCGTTCACGCCTCTGCCTCCTTTCCGCACTCTGCGGTGCGCATGGTCACCGTATTGTAGTGGACGTTATGTCCTTCCGCAAGTGGCATGGTCATATGGTCATGCCCACGTTGAAGCCTTCACGAATGGCGTCGAAGGCCCTGCGCGGTTCCTTGGCATCGCCAATGAGGTAGAGTTCGCTCACCCGACCGAAAAGATCAACGTACACACTCTTTTGCGGGGAGACGCCTGTGGCCAGAACCACGGTATCTGCTGCGATGTGTCTCTCGGAGTCTCCCACCAGCACCTCGACACCCTGCGGCGTGATCTTCTTGGCGACGGCCTCAGGGACCATCTTCACCCCGGAGCGAGCGAGATCCTGGAGGATGATCCATCGTGAGGTGAGGCCGATGTCCCGGCCGAATTTGGGCAGCATCTCGACCAGGGTAACGTCCTTGATGCCCTTCGGGACTAACTGTTCCAGCGTTTCCCACCTTTCCGCTTGATTCTGCACCAGAAACCTGAGGGTGGGCGCATCTATGGTGCCCAGTTGGGCGAGATAGAGCGCCACCAGACAGCCAGTGGCGCCACCGCCGAGAACTACCACGCGCTCTCCCACATCGACTTTGTCCGCCAAGACATCCCATGCCTGGACCACGTGCTCGCCATCGACCCCAGGGATCTCAGGGGCGGCTGCCTTGCCTCCTGTGGCCACGATCACGACCTCGGGATCGGTCTTCAGGACCGACTCTCCTGTGGCCTCCTCGCCGAGCCTCAGCTCCGCCCCCTCTCTGGACAGTTGCGAACCCAGGGAGAGGATGAGGCTCCTTAGCTCCTCTCGGCCGGGAGGGACTGCCGCCAGGTTGAGTTGGCCCCCGAGCCGCTCTTCCTTCTCCAACAGCGTTACCTGGTGGCCGCGTGCTGACGCACAAACGGCTGCCTGCATGCCCGCCGGGCCTCCGCCGACCACTGTCACTCTCCTAGGCTTGGCTACAAACTGAGCCTTGAGGCTACCTTCCTGTCCACACCTGGGATTGACCAGACAGGCCACCGGCTCCCGGGCGAAGATGTGGTCGAAGCAGCCCTGATTGCAGGCCACGCAAGGCTGGATCTCGTCCAGGCGACCGTCCAAAGCCTTGCGCGGCAGGTCTGGATCAGCGATCAGGGGACGGCCCATGGCGATCAGATCCGCAACTCCCTGCCGCAACATCCGCTCGGCGAGAACAGGGTCGCTGTACCGGTTGCTGGAGATGACGGGGATGCCAACGGCCTGCTTCACGCCTCCGGCCAGGTACGAGAAAGCACCCCTGGGAACAGCCATCGTGATCTGCGGCACCCGCGTCTCATGCCACCCCCCGGTGACGTTGATGGCGTCCGCCCCTCCGCTCTCCAGTTCCCGGGCGAGGATGCAGGCTTCCTTATTAGAGTTGCTTCCTGCCACGAAGTCGTTGCCGGCAATGCGGACGATGACGGGGTAGTCCGCTCCCACCGCCTGGCGGACCGCGTTGATGATCTCCAGGGCAAACCGCATCCGGTTCTCGAAGTCACCGCCGTACTCGTCCTGTCGCAGGTTGGTTAGGGGTGAGAGGAACTGTGAGATCAAGTAGCCGGCTGACGCGCTGATCTCCACTGCGTCGAACCCTACCTGCTGGGCCCTTCGGCCAGCCTCGGCGAAGTTCTGCACTGTGCGGGCGATGTCTTCCTTGGCCATCTCGCGAGGCGTTTCCCTGGTGAGAGGCGAAGCCACCGCCGAGGGTGCCAGCGGTTGACGGCCGATGTCGGTGGAGAGGGAATACCGTCCCGCGTGGTAGAGTTGAGCGGCGATGGGGACACCATACTCGTGCACAGTCTCAGTCAGTCTGCTCAGCCCGGGTATGAACTCATCCCGGCTGATCCCGATCATATACGGCCCGCCCCCGAACTCGTCAACAGGGCAGCCGCCCACGACGATCAACCCGACATCCCCAGACGCCCTCTCTCTGTAGAACTCCACCAATCTGTCGGTGACGAAGCCCTGAGGCGTGTAGGAGAGATGGATGGCCGGCATCACGATGCGATTGTGCAGCTTGAGGCGGCCAATGTTGATGGGAGCGAAGAGCTTTCGGAATTGCGTCCTACTCACTCCTTCAGCCATTCCCGTAGCGCTGACTTGATCCTGTGCTCAATCCTGCGGCCTACGGCCTCCCAATCATCTTCTGGCTCAGCGCCAGCCCACCCTCCCAGGCCGGACTTGGTGCGCTGCTCGATACGTTTGCCTATCTCCTCCCAGCTCTCGTCCGGCCCGCCGCCAAGACCGGTCGCCATATCTGCCCTGACCTTGCTCGTGGCCTTGTGGCCGATGGTTTCCGCATCGTCCTCGCGGTCGGCCCCAGCAGACTCTCCCATGGTGGACCTGACGCGCTCCTCGACGCGCCGGCCGATTCTCTCCCAATCCTCCTCAGGCTCACCTCCCAGGCTGGCAGCTACCTCACCCCGTATCTTGCCCTCCATCTTCTGGCCGATGGTGTCCCAGGTGTCGGTCTCGTCGGCGCCGGCCCAGTCTGCGAACTCCCTCCTGATCTTCCTTTCTATGTCTCGCCCGATCTGCTCCCATTCCTCTTTGCGATCCGCGGCGTCATCCATCATCCTTCTCCTTTGCTCGTTTCTGCTTGACCGGACTAGACTGTCGTCTGAATGCCTGAGACCTCGCTCAGCTTGGAGACCACGATGCCCTTGATCTCCTCCAGGCGCTCCGGGGTGCGAGCCTCGAACCTCAGGACCAGCGCCGGCTGGGTATTGGAGGCCCGCACCAGTCCCCAGCCATCGCCAAAGAGGATTCGAGCCCCGTCGACGTCCACCACTTCGTACTGTTTCTTGAAATACTTGACCAGCTCGGAAACGATCTGGAACTTCTCCTCGTCTGGACAGTCGATCCGAATCTCTGGCGTCGAGTAGTACCGGGGAACGTCAGCCAGCATCCCGCTGACCGTCTTCTCAGAACGGGACAGGAGCCGGACCAGGCGGAGGGAGGCGTAGATCGCGTCGTCGTAGCCGAAATACTCATCGGCGAAAAAGAGGTGGCCGCTCATCTCCCCTGCCAGAGGCGCATTCTCCTCTTTCATTTTCTTCTTGATGAATGAATGGCCCGTCCGCCACATGAGAGGCACACCGCCTGCTTTCTCTATCTCGTCGGGCAAGGCCTGGGAGCACTTGACCTCGAAGATGATAGTGGCTCCCGGTAAACGAGCGAGAACCTCGCGAGAGAAGAGGATCAGGAGTTGATCACCCCAGATGATGTTGCCCCGCTCATCGATCACCCCTAGCCGGTCACAGTCCCCATCGTAGGCTATTCCCAGGTCTGCTGTTCGCCTCGAGACCTCGGCGATCAGGTCCGTCAGGTAGGCTGGTACGGTGGGGTCCGGATGGTGATTGGGGAAGGTGCCGTCAATCTCACAGTACAGGCCTGAGGCGTCAGCGCCCAGGTCTCGCAACAACGCTGGGCAGAACATGCCTCCCAGGCCGTTGCCTGCGTCCACGACGACCTTGAGCTCTCGATCGAAGCGCCCGATTCTTTCCTTCAGGGTTGCCAGGTATGTGGGTTTGATGTCCTGCCGGGTCAGAGTGCCCTTGCCCTCGGGGTACTCCCCGCTCTCAATGATCTCGCGGATTCTCTGGATCTCGGGTCCGTACAAAGTGGTGTGACCCACTGCGAGCTTGAAGCCGTTGAACTCAGGAGGGTTGTGACTACCCGTGATCATCACCCCGCCTTGGACCTCGAGATCGAAGAGGGAGAAGTACAGTGTGGGGGTGGGCACCATGCCGATGTCTACCACGTCCAGACCCGTGGAGCGGATGCCCTCGACCAGAGCATCTCGAAACGGTGGAGAACTGGGGCGGGCGTCGTGGCCCACGCTGACCCTGCCGGCTCCAAGGTTAACCATGTACGCTCCGTATCCCTGGCCGAGTTGCTCCGCCACGTCAGCGGTTAGGTCCTCGTCCACGATTCCTCGTATGTCGTACTGACGGAAGATGCGAGGGTTCACTTCCCTGGTCATACGGTGTCTCCTTTACACGGACAATCGGACGGAGGGATGCGGCGACAGGAGCGGCGCTAGGCCCCAAACTTGGTCAGGCGGAGGGCGTTGGCCAAAGCCAGGGGCATGATCTCCGTGGCCGGGAAGCGACCCAGCGCACCTCTCGCGCATTCCCTCTCGGAGAAATGCTGTACCTCGTCCGAGCGGCAATGCCTGGAGTAGAGCAGTACGGGGACCGGATGCCAGCTGTGCGAGCGAAGCAAGGCTGGAGTCGAGTGATCACCCGTGACCACGACGACATCTGGCTGTAGTTGCCGAATGGCTGGACCGATCACTTTGTCCACCTGTTCGATCAAGGACACCTTGCGGTCGAAGTCGCCGTCCTCCCCCGCGCTATCCATCTTCTTCACGTGCACGAAGAAGAAATCGTAGCTTGCCCAGTGGGTTTTGAGGGCTTCCATTTCCTCTTCGACGCTTTCCCCTGTGGGCAACACATCCATCCCCACCAGGCGTGCTGCCCCTCTGTACATGGGGTAGGCCGCGATGGCGGCTGCGCGAAGCCCGTAGACTTCTTTCATGCTGGGCAGGCCGGGGTTCTTGTCCAGGCCTCGCAGCGTCACCATGTTGGCGGGACGGTGATCGGCCAGAATGCCGCGCGCCAGGGCGATCCATTGGTTGAACAGCGCCGCCGTCAGTTCAGCTTCGGGACGCAGCGCCATGACAGGCAGCGGCGCAATGCCCAACCGCTGCGGATCTGTCTCCGTGAGGGGACCGGTGAGGTTTTCACCGCGGAGGACAAGCACAAACCGGTATTCTTTCACAGGTTCCACGAATGTCTGCACATCCGGGAGCTCAATAGACCGCAACAACCCCACCAGTTCAGAGCCCTTCTCCGTGGAGATGCGCCCCGCGCGTCTGTCGGTGATCAGGCCAGCGTCATCTACGGTGCAGAAGTTGCCTCGTGCTGCCATGTCTCCTGCGTGGAGGTCGAAGCCGATGCCGAGCGCCTCCAGTGCGCCCCTACCAATCTGGTGTTCCAGGGGGTCGTACCCAAACATGGCCAGGTGAGCGGGGCCGCTTCCTGGTGTAATGCCCGGGCCGATGGGATCGTGCATCCCACAGATGCCATCTCTGGCCAGGGCGTCCAGATGGGGTGTGTTCGCCGTCTCCAATTCGGTCATGCCGCCAGGCTGGAGGGGCACGCCCCCAAGGCCGTCCAGGACCAGAAGCACGATCTTCGTGTCGCTGGGAATCGCCAGCGATGAGATGACTGTCTGATCAACCACTGGAGGCATCCTCAGTCCTGTCTTCGAGGGCTTCTACGCCGGGCAGGACTTTGCCCTCCAGGAACTCCAGCGATGCTCCACCGCCCGTGGATACGTGGGTCATCTTCTCCGCCAACCCAGCTTGTTGGAGAGCGGCGATAGAATCGCCGCCTCCCACGATGGTTGTGGCTTGGCTCCTGGCCAGGCTCTCTGCCAGCGCTCTTGTGCCGGCGGCGAACCTGGGAAACTCGAATACGCCCATGGGGCCATTCCAGACTACTGTTCCAGCCGACCTGAGTCTGTCCTCGAAGAGGCCCACGGTTCTCGGTCCGATGTCCAGGATGCGCCATCCAGGCGGCACCTGCTCCACGCCGACCGTTTGCGTATTGGCGTCGTCGGCGAAGGCGTCGGCCACAACTACGTCCACAGGCAGAACCAGCTTCCCGCCCGCTTGCGCGAGTATGTCCTTCGCGAGAGCTAGACTATCATCCTCCACGAGGGATTCTCCCACCTGGTGCCCCTGGGCCTTGAGAAAGGTGTTGGCCATGCCTCCGCCCACGAGCAGAAGGTCGACCTTGCTCAGCAGGTTGCGGACAACGCCGATCTTGTCGGACACCTTGGCGCCGCCCAGCACGGCTACGAAGGGCCGGGTCGGATTGGCCAGTGCATCCCCCAACATCTGGAGTTCCCGCTCCATGAGGAGGCCAGCCACCGACGGCAGGTACTCGGTCACGCCGGTTGTTGACGCGTGGGCGCGATGGGCGGTACCGAAGGCATCGTTCACGTACACATCCGCGAGGGAGGCCAGTTGCCTGGCGAAGCCCTGGTCGTTCTCCTCTTCCTCCGGATGGAATCGCAGGTTCTCCAGCAGGAGCACCTGTCCAGGTTGCAAGCTCTTTGTTGCCCTCTCCACCTCGGGTCCCACACAGTCATCCACCTTGATCACTTCCTGGCCCAGGAGTTCCGACAGGCGTCGGCCGACGGGATCGAGCCTCAGATCCTCTTGGACCAGTCCTTTGGGTCGCCCCAGGTGTGACATCAGAATCACTGCTGCTCCCCGGTCCAGCAAATACCGGATGGTGGGCAATACAGCGCGAATGCGCGTGTCATCAGCAACTTCGCCGTTCTGCAGCGGCACGTTGAAATCCACTCTGACCAGGACACGCTTGCCCTTGACTGAGATGTCCCTCACTGTTTTCTTGGCCACGTTCCACTCCCCGCGTGGTTTGAGAAGGTAGAGTCAATAAAGCCAGGCGGTGCCGGCAGGTGGCGGGACTTCGGTATGCGAATCGCAGCGGGACCCGGTCTACAACCTCTCCGCCACGTAGTTGGCCAGGTCCACCAAGCGCACCGAGTAGCCCCACTCGTTGTCATACCAGGCGACCACCTTGACCATGTTGCCCAGCATGACCTGTGTGTACTCAGCATCCACGATACTCGAGCGCGAATCCCCCTTGAAGTCCACCGAGACAAGGGGCTCCTCGCTGTAGCCCAGGATGCCCTTCAGTTGTCCCTCCGCCGCTTCCTTGAAGACTCGCCGCAGCTCGTCCGTGGTCGTCTCTCGTTCTACCTCGACGGTGAGATCGATGAGGGACACGGTCGAGGTAGGCACGCGAATGGCAAAGGCATCGAGCTTCCCAGTCAGCTCTGGGATGACCACACCTATGGCGCGGGCTGCACCGGTGCTGGTGGGAACGATGTTCATGGCTGCTGCTCGAGCGCGCCGGAGGTCCTTGTGTCCTACGTCTAGCAGGCGTTGGTCGCCGGTGTAGGCGTGGATGGTGGTCATGAATCCCTTGACGATGCCAAAGCGATCATTGACGATCTTCGCCACCGGTGCCAGACAGTTGGTCGTGCACGAAGCGTTGGAGATGATGTGGTGTTTATGGGGGTCGTAGGACTCCTCGTTAACCCCAAGGACGATGGTGATGTCCTCCTTCTTGGCGGGTGCACTGATGAGGACCTTCTTGGCCCCCGCCTGGATGTGAGCCGCCGCCTTGGGGCCTTCCGTAAAAACGCCGGTGGACTCGATAACGACCTGAACGCCCAAGTCCCTCCACGGTAGTTTGGCAGGGTCGCGCTCGGCGAGAACACGGATCGCACGCCCATCGACCATCAAGTCGTTGCCCTGCGCTTCTACAGATCCGTGATAGGTGCCGTAGTTGGTGTCGTACTCGAAGAGGTGGGCGTTGGTGGCCACGTCGAAGAGGTCGTTGACAGCTGCCACTTCCAGCTTGTCTGGATACTTCTCCTGTACGATCCTCAGAGCCTGCCGTCCCACGCGCCCAAATCCGTTGATGCCTATTTTTGTAGTCATACTCACCCGTTTCTCCTTTCCTCAGACACTTGGACTCTATTCTGTTGCGGCCATAGCCACGGCTGCTGCCCCCAGCAGGCCGACCTCTTCCCCCAGTTCGGCGCGCTTGATCTCCACAGCCGAGGCTGTCGCTGGAAACGCCTGACGATCCACGGCGCGCCGCACAGGGTCGAAAAGGCGTGGCCCCATCTTGGTCAACCCGCCGCCGATGACCAGGACCTGGGGGTTCAGAACATTGACCAGATTGGCCATGCCCACCCCCAGGTAGATCATGGCCGTTTCGATGATCTCCCTCGCCTCTGCATCTCCCTGTTCTGCTGCTTGAGCCACCATCTGAGCCGTGATACGATCCAGGTCGCCCTCCGCCAGTTCGGCGATGAGGGTTGGCACTCCCCGCGCGACTCTCTCCCGGGCCTCGCGCGCGATGGCGGTGCCGGAGGCCAGCGCCTCGAGACATCCTCGGTTCCCGCAGCCACAACGCGGTCCGTGGGGTAGGATGGTCATGTGGCCGACTTCTGCGGCTGCGCCCGTGGCGCCCCGATACAGTCGCCCGTCCAGGATGAAGCCGCCTCCAATGCCTGTGCTGGCGGTGACGTAGATCATGTGGTCCACGCCGCGCCCGGCCCCGAAGCGGTGCTCGGCAAGGGCGGCAGCGTTGGCGTCGTTTTCCAGATAGGTAGGGAGGCTGAACTCCTCCTGGATCATTCGCCCCAGGGGCACGTCATGCCAGCCGGGCAGATTGGGTGGTGCCGTGACCACTCCCCTTCGGGCGTCTATGGGCCCGGGCGCAGCAACGCCGATGGCGGAGACACGACTAAGGTCAATCCCGTCGGCGGCCAGCAGTTGGGTGGTAGCATCGATCAAGCATCGGAGGACAGCTTGGGGGCCCTCGCTGGCCTCGGTCTGGCGGTACTGCCTGGCCAGGATTCGACCACCTCTGTCTACGACGCCGGCGGCGATCTTGGTGCCGCCAAGATCAATTCCCAGGAAGAGTTCGTCCTTAGACCTACCCCGGCCGACCATCCGCAATCCTTTCCCGGCTGGCAGAGGTCACAGAGCGGCCTGCGATAGCGCCTGGGGAGAACGAGTGGACTATCACATCGCATTGTACGCCGAGCGAAGGGCAGGTGTCAAGTCTTTGGGCGACGCGGTGATGAATGCGACGCCTTCAATGGCAGCTTCGGCCTCAGGCGAGATCCGTCTGGGGCTGGTGCGTTGATAGGAGAGGGTGACAGCCTCTGGATTGCGACGATACTCTCGTCACAGGGCGAAGAAGCGGGTCTTGGCGATGTCGAGCACTTCTAGCGCTTCAAATCTCGTGGTCAAACCTTGGCAGTACGCCTGGAGCAGGAAGGCGACCTGCTCACCCGAGAAACGTTTGTGAACTTGACCCATGGTTTCCTCCTGATGGATGCTGAGGGAACCCAGTATAGGTGTTCACTTTTCAACTGCGAATGACAGGGCTCCTATGCGCTTGACAGGTCGAACGCAGTGCGGTATAATATCAATGTATGTTTCAGTATAACAGACACGGAACTCCCCCGTACTACTCTTGTCTGTGGTTCTGTTTGCAGTTGGTCAACACGGTGAGCCCCTGATCCTCACCCAGACGGGCATTCATGGAGCGGTTTTGTTGGTGGACACAGACGACGTGGAGAGTAAGGACTCAGACACCATAGGGGATGTGGCCGAACTGGCGGGGCTCTTGGTGGCAACCGTCTCTCGCGCGGCACAGCTAAGGGTAAGCATGGAAACGGTTGCCAGATGGCCAGTGTAACCTACAACCACGTGACCAAGATGTTCGGGGAAGTGGTGGCGGTCGACGATCTCAGTCTGGAGATCGCAGACAAGGAGTTCCTGGTGTTGGTCGGCCCGTCTGGCTGTGGCAAGTCCACCTCGCTGCGCCTGCTGGCTGGCCTGGAGGAGGTGACCGGTGGTGAGATCTACATTGGCGATCGCCTGGTGAACGATGTACCGGCCAAGGATCGCGATATCGCTATGGTCTTCCAGAGCTACGCTTTGTACCCTCACATGAGCGTCTTCGACAACATGGCCTTCGCCTTGAAGCTCCGAAAGGTGAGCAAGAAGGAGATCAAGCAGCGAGTGCACAAGGCGGCGACGGCCCTGGGCATCGGGGAGCTTCTCGAACGAAAGCCGAAGCAGCTATCAGGCGGGCAGCGACAGAGGGTGGCTCTGGGCCGGGCCATCGTGCGTGAGCCTGACGTGTTCCTGATGGACGAACCTCTCTCCAACCTCGATGCCAAGCTGCGAGTGGAGGCACGCGCCATGCTCAGCAGGCTGCATCTGCAGCTGGGGACGACCTTCATCTACGTGACCCACGATCAGGTGGAGGCCATGACCATGGGCACCAGGATCGCCGTGCAGAGCGCCGGAGTATTGCAGCAGGTGGACACGCCACAGAATCTGTACGACCATCCGGCCAACCTCTTCGTCGCGGGCTTCATCGGCAGTCCGGCCATGAACTTCTTCAAGGCCAGAATGGCAGGCAGCGACGAGACCATCCAGATCCAGACCACAGCCTTCCAGGTGGATGTGCCCCGCGACAAGAATCCCGTTCTCAAGCAGCATCTGGGGAAAGAGGTCATCTTCGGCATCAGGCCGGAGGATATTCACGACAAGAGATTCATGCCGGTTGACGTCACCGTAGCTCCCATGGTGGCCAAGGTGGATGTGATAGAGCCCATGGGTTCCGAGCAGTACCTCTTCCTCGTGGTCGACAGCCAGGAATTCGTGGCGCGGGTGGACCCTCGCAGCAGCGCTGCAGTCGGCGAGGACCTCGAGATAGCTCTCAACATGGACAACATGCACCTCTTCGATGCCCAGACCGAGGAGGCGATACTCTGAGCGGACGGGGGTTGCCATTATTCAACAGGCTGCTCCAACGTGACGGCAGTACCCGGGGCCAGCTGTGCATCCTCGGTTAGGCCCTTTGGTGACAAATATCGGACGGAGGTGGGGAATGGCTGTGACACCTTGGCACGGTATGGGTGGGATTCTCGGCAATGGAAGGAAGTATGAGGTACGGAAGGAGAGAAAGATGTCTAGGAATGTCGGATGGCTACTAATCGCCAGTCTGGTAGTGGTCGCCCTGGTAGTGGGGGGCTGCGGGGGCCCCGCACCGGTGCCCACCGCACCGCCGCCACCGGAGGAGCCAGCGGGGCCTACCGGCTCGGTGGAGATCTTTAGCTGGTGGACCGCCGGTGGCGAGGCCGAGGGCCTGGAGGCTATGTACAAGGTCTTCGCCGCCCGGTATCCGGATGTGGAGATCATCAACGCCACTGTGGCCGGTGGTGCTGGGAGCGAGGCCAAGGCAGTGCTCGCCACGCGTATGCAAGCCGGCGACCCGCCTGGCTCTTTCCAGGTCCACGCTGGTCACGAGTTGATTGACACCTGGGTCGTGGCCGACAAGATGGAGCCAGTGACCTTCATCTTTGAGGAGAATAACTGGCTCGACGTCTACCCGCCCGGCGTCATCGAAGTCCTTTCCAGCGGGGGCGACATCTGGAGCGTGCCGGTGAACATCCACCGCTCCAACGTCCTGAGG
>Ga0307380_10000794_pt1 | contig 47473 bp, 43 predicted proteins | sample UN3MG_FD_202239 | JGI IMG/M metagenome (GOLD analysis project Ga0307380, IMG submission 202239) | Soil microbial communities from Risofladan, Vaasa, Finland - UN-3 | ecosystem: Environmental > Terrestrial > Soil > Coastal area > Acid sulfate soil | place: Finland: Risofladan, Vaasa | collected... | reverse complement strand
AGGGCCATATTGATACAAACGGGATGTTACTAATTGTTTCCTGGTATCGATTATCAGCTGTTCCATTTTCGTATCAATGCTCCGATAAATTGCCTTTGGGATCCGTGGTTCTGATTGAAACCATTTTTTATCACCTGTCTTATAACGATTCAACCATTTATAAAACCAACTTCTTGAACAATGTAAGGATGAGCAAATCTCGGATACTTTCCAATTCTGTTCATAAAGTTCCAATGCTCTACGCCGTAGTTCTTCTTCGGATAAATTATCATCCTGGTTTTTTGCTATCTTTCCCTTCATTTGCATTCTCCCATTTTTCAGGAGAATGTGTTATGAAGGAATTATATATTGCAACAATATTGTCCACGATGTGGTGCAAATTTGAGATCATTAAAATGTCCACGATGTTGTGCGAATTTCGTGTCCACGATGTGGTGCAAATTGTCATTTAATCATTGAAGTTTTGATTGTAAAAAAAATATCGATATAGATAATGATCTCTGTTCTTATTTAAATTACTATGTAATATGTTATTTCTAAATATCATCATAAATAACAATCAGTCAGAAAGTCTATTATTAAGTTCTCTCATAATGTAAATAAACATAATCTAATGATACTTCTTTAGAGAATATTTCGCCTCCTGAATCTCTTTTTTTATCCTATCGTACTCCTCCATCTTCCTTTTGAGAAAAGCCCTAGTAATATTGTACTTCTCTTTTATTCCTTTTGCTGTCAATACATACATATAACCCCATTTGTTATTACTCTTTAAAAACCTATTTAGTTTTATAATGCCCTTTTCCATGAGAGATTCAAGCACATAATTAACTTTTCCGAGACTATATCCGAGTTCTCTAGCTATCTTTCTCTGTGTATAGTACGGATTCTTCTCAATTAAATTGAGCATTCTATAATAATTATCAATGTGCCTCCTATCCAGTAGCATGACCTCCAAATTATATTGTTCAACAATTGAACAATATAATATGAAATCTGCCCGCAGCAATAAAAAGTTTATTGGATCTCATAGACATTAAGTGATGAATAGCACCACATCGTGGACTCCCCCGAGGGGGAGTCGCGAAAGCTTAGTGATTCAAATTTGCACGACATCGTGGACATTGCTCACATCAACGGAAAAGGATATTCTGTCAAATACTCACTATCTTTGTATAGCATGAGGCGCTTTTCTTCAACTATGATAATACCTTTTATGTATTCATATTGTGCTTTCTCGGGTAATGGGAATGATAAACCAAACACATCAAACTTGAGATTGCTTCTGATAAAACGGATCAAGTGTATTTCACCGCTTTCTAAGGGCAGTGGTTCATTTGGCATTGTAAATGATTCATCCAAGGCTTGAAATGGATACTGGCAACGCTTTACAGCAGCAAAAGGAGTCATCCCATTCTGAGTACTATAGTGATGGGTATGATTATGGATGTCATCAAAATGGATGGCTGCCTGTCGCAATTCATCCAGATTTGCATATTCTGTTTTTAGAAGATGACCCTGCATTGTGCTGTTAAAACGTTCAATGATTCCATTACGCCAAGGCTCACTGAGGGGTATAAACACAGGGGTGATACCTAATGAAAGGCACAGTCGAATGAGCTTACCAACAGCTCCAGGATGTCTCAAGCTTCCCCAGAAAGCGAGATCATTATCCACCTGGAGAAAGTCGGGAATACCAACGATTTTCCAAAGACGAATCATACTTTGACAGGCTGAAATTGCGGTTTGGTTCTCCGATACGCTTGTTTGTGCCCAATGAGTGTCACTATCGATAAGGGTAAGGAAGTAGTAGCGTGATTTACATGATAGATACCGCGGTCCAACATAATCCATTTGATGACAGAGAGCATATTCGTAGGGATATTTCTTACCCTTGGGAATATATACACCTTTATTGCTCTTACGAATCAATTGATGGCGATTCAGAACCCTGGCAATACTCCACACAGGAGGTGGAGGGATCCCCTGTTGTGCAAGCGTATAGTATATGGCCTGAGGATCGTATTGAGAGAATCGGGAGGCCATTAACTGTTTTCGAGTGTCGATTATTAACTGTTCCATTTGAGGATCAAGGCTCCGATGGACTGTCTTTGGTGCACGCGGTTCTGATTGAAACCATGTACCATTTTTTTCCTGTACCGTTTTAGCCATTTGTAAAGCCAACTTCGTGAACATCCCAGATTCGAGCATATATCAGAGACTTTCCATTTTTGCTCATAGAGTTCGATTGCCTTACATCGTAAATCTTCTTCTGATAAATTGGTATCTTGCTTTTTCTGATCCTTGTTCTTCATGCTTACTCTCCCGAGTTTTAGGAGAATGTTGCATGAAGCAATTGCTTAGTTCAAGAGTATTGTCTACGATGTTATGCGAATTTAGTACCATTAAGATGTCCACGATGTCGTGCGAATTTAGTGTCCACGATGTTGTGCAAATTGACAATTAAGAACTACATGAAATGGTATTGGTGGATGGTTGACGTTACCTATAAAGTGACTATATTAAATGATGTGTCGTTCTATAATATCATCGAGAAAATAAAAAAATCAACACCGAAGGTAATAAAAAAATGTCTTAAAGCCATAAAGATAAATAAAGCTCTGCTGTATGTCGACAAACTGTTCTTTAATAAGTATGATCACGAATTGGCATTTCAACAGGAATGGGCCAAGATTTTCAAAACCAGTAAATCCAAGGTATTAGAATGCCTGGTGAAATACAGGCATTTCAATGAAATAAAACAAATATGCAACATCAACGAAAAGACAAAAGCACTCGATGTAGGATGTGGCATTTCAACAATCTTACATTACATCAAGGGGGAAAAATATGGAATAGATCCTTTGATGCCGAAATATTTAAAGATATATACATATCCAAACGATATAAAAACCCAACAAGGGTATGGGGAAAACATTCCATTTTCCTCGGAATATTTCGACGTTGTCTTTTGCTCTAATGTTTTGGATCACGTTTCAGATCCTGAAAAAACCGTAAATGAAATATACAGGGTTTTAAGGATTCACGGATTTTTTATACTGCACATAGAAATTTTTAAAGAGAAAAAGAAACGTAGCTTAGCGCATCCATTCAGCTTCATGAAGGCTGATATCTCTTCATTACTGGGAGACAAATATGAGACACTATTTTCAAGAGAATCTCCTAGCGTAGACCTGAGGAATTATGTATCCGGAAAACACACCATTCAGCATGATCAGCTGACCCTGATCTTAAAGAAGGTTTGAAGAAATATTAGAATTAAATTATCTACCCTTCCTCGTCAGCACCGTTTTGATCGTCTTCAATATAATGAGTGCATCCAGAGACAGGCGCCTATTTTTTATGTAGTAGAGATCGTACTCGAGCTTCTTGAGATGATGCTCGACATTATCTCCTGCATACTTATAATTGACCTGAGCCCACCCTGTGAGCCCGGGTCTCACTTTGAGTCGGAGCTTATAGTAAGGTACATCCTTCTCCAGCATATGTATAAACTCACCCCTTTCTGGGCGGGGCCCGATGAGGTTCATATCGCCCTTTAGAATATTGATAAGCTGGGGGACTTCGTCCAGCCGCAGCTTTCGCATTACACTCCCTATCTTCGTTATCCTCGGGTCATTGTCGGAAACGAATCGAGGACCATCCCGCTCAGCATCACTCACCATAGTTCTGAACTTAATCAGCCCGAACTCCTTCCCCTTATAACCGACACGTTTCTGGATGAAGAAGAGCTTCCCTTTCGATCCTATTCTGTTCGCCAAAGCAAACAGATAAGAGATTGGAAAAAGTAAGATCAGAAGAATGGGGCTGCTGAAGAAGTTGACAAACCTCCTCACCTTATCATAAACGCTCTCGTATGTACGAATATTCTTAAGCAGCCATAGCTCATCGATATACCGCAAAGGCACTCTCTCCGTTGTTTCCTCGATGAACGTCACGAGGTCCATCGGTTTTCTAATCGAGATAACCTTTTGGAGAAGGCTTTGCACGGATGCATCATCCCTGGGAGGATAGTCGTAGATCGCAAAGCCGTACCCATCACTGCTCTCCTGTTCATCGTCGTTTTCGACACTGTATATCGCCCTTATACGGTGTCCGGAAAGGCATTCTCTCTCAACCTCGGGAAAAGGAATACTACTCAGCCATAAGACCTTCTGAATCCCGAGCTCTTGTGAATGTCTTCTAACTAACGTTTCGATGATAAAATAGACGGTGAGCTGAAAATACAGACTGACATAGATTACCCGCCCTATCTTTGTTCTAAAAAAAAGAAAGAATTCAACGAATGAAACGACAAGGATGATTGCAAACACATTACCGAGGACCGTAAAGATTTCTCTGAAGGTGGTAATTTCCCTGTTCACGATTTTTTTATAAGAGATCAGATCGAAGAGGCTGCATAGAAAAACAGTGAGAAGGAATATGAGAATAACATTGCCCATTCTCTCAAAGATCAACTGGATTGACCTGTCGATATCTCGAAAATAGATGAGAAACGATAAAAAAATGATAGCGATTACGATTAGATAGTGAAGAAGGTAGTAAAAGGCTCTTTTTCTCATATTACACGATCTTACCGGGCTAAATGATTCATAATGGCTCGTGACCTGCGAGGTCCCTGTCGTCAATAATATTATAAATCTTCTCGCTCATAATTTCACGGGTAAATCGAGAAACTACGGCTAAATTTTTTTCAGCGGCCTGCGCAGCAAGGAAGTCGTACTGCTTTATCAGTGTATAAAGTCCATTGACCAGTGAAGTCACACAATCCTGTTTAAACTCAACGACACATCCGGACTTTCGGAGTATCTCTTTGCCCTCCCCGAGAATACCGGAAACAGTAGGCTTTCTCAGTAAAAGATAATCAAACAGCTTTGATGGAATCGTCCTTTCAAATACCGCGCTCTTTGCAATATTAATAAAAAGCGCATCGCTATTCGCTCTTACATAAGGAAGAAGAGCTTCTCTCGGCATAGGGTTGTGGAAATGGACACTCTTCAAGGATCCGTATTCCTCTTTATATTTACCTTTTAAAACACCCCCCCCGATAATATGAACCTCGACCCGATCTGCAACCTCCCGTTTCACCGCTTTCAGTAAAATATCTATCCCCTGATAGTAACCTATATTCCCAAAGTAGAAGAGCTTCAATGGTGATTTCTTGTCCCACCTCCTCTCCTCGAGTCTTTTAAACTTCTCTACATCATCCTCTCTCACCCCATTATACACGACCGCCACATTTTCCTTGCCGGATGCACCGACAAGATAGCTCTTCATCGGAGCGCTGACACAGGTCATACGATCCGCCCGTTTATACATCGATCGCTCATACTTCTTTAAAAGTGTAAACAGTGGTCCGCCCTCATGAATAAACGGCCTTCCAATTGCCGAATCCGGCCAAATATCCCTGATATCGAGAATAACCTTCGTCTTTCTTGGCAGCAGATAGACGAGGAGGAAAACGGTGAATGGAGGGCTTGTCACAATTACACGATCAAATTTTTTGGCTCGAATACAGTAAAAAGACGCCTTAAATAAAAACTCTGCATACTGAAAAAAGTGCCTCTTTGATCCGATCTTGATCCTTCGAATCGATGCATCTTTTTTATACTCCCAATTTCCCCTTGTCTTATGAGGACTGGTCGTTACCACACATACCTCGCAGTTTTTCTTATTGAGGTATTCATAGAGCTCTTTCATACGATATGCGGCTGCTGTTACATCGGGATAAAAGTACTGCGTTATGATGAGCACTTTTTTCATTGCTACTCCGTACTGGATCATACCTCTATGAAAGCAAAATCTTATTATCTATACTAATCAACCGACCTCGCAACCGTATCTCGTTATCTGATACTATCTCAAAGGGGTATTTTACAAGCGGTGTGAAAATCGAAGCAATCGTTAGATTTTGAACAGAATCCAAGCTTCTTCCTTCCACAGAGAGACACCTCCTCTCGTTCTTCGTTCCATAGGAATTTGAAATAAAACTGACACGCACTTCAGCACGACATGATAACGGCGCTTCTACCTTCAAATAACAGTCTCCGTTCAGTCGGTATGTACAGTCTCCGAGAGCGTTGATTTCAATATCTTCACAGAAATGCCAGTTGACCTGAAAAATTCCCGCATGATTAATTCTGTCTATAACGATAAAGCTTTCATCCCTATAATCGCATAGAAGCCACCTGCAATGAATCGCGTTATTTTTATACAGTACAGAGCCGAAAAAACCCTTTATCTCTTCAATTTTGGAGCTGTATATCTGCAAGGTCGATTTCGGTTGTCCGGCCCACCTGAATGTACCAACCTGACGAGACTGGTCTGAACCTAAATACACAGTATTGTGCGCCCTTGTGCCTCTGAAGTATTTCCTAAGACTACTGTCGAGGTTATAGGAAAAAGTGCCCGAGTCACATGTAACAGGCCTCCCGGCCATGCACATCTCGACAGAGAGCCCATCCGAATGCGAGTGGTATGACTGTACCTGGTTGTTGATAAATGCATACATTTTTTTATATTTTATCACACCGTATTTTCCGCACGCAAAGAAATCTTTTTCGACCATATGAAGTTTGCTATCCGTAAAGACCCTCTCGGGGCCGAATATATCGTCGAGCACAGCCAGCTCATCCGTTGTTTCAGCGATACCGAACAGCCCGCCGATCGTATTCACGAAGGTCCCGAAATCTCCCGGCTCGTCAAAGGTCACTCTATAGAAAAAACCATCGTCCCTGTCCCCAAGATCCGGGAAGGTACCGTCGGGCTTTTCTATTGACCTGAAAAACCTGTAGGAAGAAAGAAGGATAGATTCGATCTTTTTCTGGAGGAACGCAGTACCGCTTCTTCTCGAAAATAAGTAAACGAGAAGATAGATCTGAAGGACAAACCTGTGGTATGAGATGCTCCCTTCCCGGCAAGTGCCGTCATCCTGAAATAATGCAGCAAGCTCTTCCAAAACGGACCGAGCCTTTTTTTCCCATCTCAAACTCTTACCGCATTGAAGCACACGGCTGAGAATGTAGAGCGCCGCAGCTTCTCCCGCTGCATGGTTATTGGCCATACAGTGCAGAGAGTATTCGATATGTCTATATAGATGAGCGGCATGGTCGAAGAGGATATTTTTCATGAAATCTTCATCGATCTGTTGAAATGTTAAGATGTATGCCAGCAGTACAGAGATCGACCGGATTGCGACCTCAAGCCCGCTGCACCAGTTTATCCCTCTCTCGGCAGGGTTCTCGTTATACCAGCTCTTCAGAAGTTCATCGACAAACTGGAGATATGTACTCTCTTTTGTGTAAAAATAGGCGACCGCAACCTGCGTGAGCATCTGAAGCCTGTTCAGCTCCCAGACATACTTTACGTCATCATACGCATCTATCGACTCCCGAAGCCAGTGTCGATTTGTTCTTCTTCCGAAAAACCAGTCCCAGGATTCACCGAAACGATATTCGCGCTCAAACACCCTGACCACACCGTTTAATATTTTTTGTGCCTTGCCATGCTTATAATTTAATCGCCGGGGACTCGGGTCGACGGAGAAATCCAGCTTCAGGTCTTTCGGCACCTGCTCTCTGCTATAGAGCAGGCCGCCCAAACCTGTGTGTTTAAGAGATAGATATTTTGCTCTCTGGAGAACTCCGGTTTTACAGAATACCGTTATATAATCGATTGCTTTCTCGATTTTCATAAAAAACCAATAGACTTGTGCAATTGCCTCTGGCAATTTTTCATGGACTGCGAAGAAATATTAGTATAGCATATCATGTGTGTCCAAATTAAGCAAAATTCTTATGTTTTTTTTAAAATGTGCCCATGCTGTCCAAATTAGCAAGAAGGCTCTAAGTTTAATATTTTCAAGTACTTATCTTATTTATAAGGAACAAAAACAAGCTTAAAATAGGCCTAAAAATAGCTTATGCTGTCCAAAATGCGAATTGAAATCTCGAAATTGCTTAAATGTAGAAAAGTCCTGTATTATCAATAAGTTAGGCTATTTCAACTTCGCCAATTTGGACACGAGTGATAGCATATATATATTGAAATCGATACACTTTTCAATCGTCAATATTTCAAAATTAATCTACTTTCATGTAAACTGGAAAAAGTATTGATATGTCAAGAAACCCGTATACCAAAGCTCCCGTAAATTTCTTAAACAGACTCATGTATATCTACAGACGAAACGGGTGGATGCTTGATATTCGCAGATATATAAAAAATTATAGCGATGTTTCAATAGATCGGCCAATCTTTCTGCTCGGAACCCAGGGAGGGGGGCTGACACTCGTCTCAAGAATGATCAGGAGAAACCGGTCTGTTGTATCGATTTCCGGTAACCGCACATATTGGGCAGGTGCGGATGAAATGAAGAGCGTCCTGGGACCGATACTGCCGCGAGAGCTTAAGGCTGTTGAATATCTTAAACCGTATCCACCTCTCGTACGAATACCAAGAGACTGGCACTGCGGGATCGACAGATATGTCGACATATACAGAAATACCGAAAAAGACGTTACCGCTGAAACAAAAGACAAGTTCAGGAGAATCTTGCGCTGGATCATCGGCAGACACTCACACGGAATGCCCGGTCGATTCACAGATAAAAGCCAGATATATACTCTTAAGGTCTCCTTTCTATATGAATTATTAAAAGATTGTGATCCGAAGTTTATCCTTATAACAAGAAACCCCTACGCAATGTGCTACAGAACAGCTAAAGGAAATTCATATACTGCAGAATCCATGGAGCTCGAATTATCGTTTTCGGAAAGGCTCGAGCTTGCCTGCCAGCACTGGAATAACTATATGAAATATGCTCTGGAAGACAGTAAAAAGGTGAAAGCCTTTTTAATAATAAAATATGAAAGCGTTCTTCAAGATCCGGAGACGGAATTAAGAAAGATCTGCACCTTTACAGAGCTCGACTTTGATAATTCCATGATACCGAAAGCGGAAGACAAGGTCCCGTTCGGCTCGATGCGAAGAAACAGGTGGTATCCACTGAACAGAAACAGCAATAAAAAATATCTCGATGAGATCAAACAGGAACATATAGATTTGATTGTCGAGCACTGTAAAAAGTACGGTGAAATGTTTGGTTACGAAAAACCACGTGCTCTATAATGGAGGAGACATAATTATGGGGATGTTACTAGTCTATCATATAGCTTGGTTACAATTTTCGCATTTTCATTCCAATCATATTTCTTCTTAACAAACTTTCTACCATTTATACCCATACTTCTCCTCAGCTTCTCATCCTCTATCAACTCAACAATTTTTTCATATGGATCAGTTATATCCTTCGGTTTTACAAGAAATCCTGTTACACCATCAACAACGACCTCCGGTATTCCTCCAATATTGCTTGCAACAACAGGTAGAGACATAGCCGATGCTTCTAGTATCGCTACACCAAAGCTTTCACGTGTGCTGAGTGCTGCAAATATATCCATATTTCTCAGATACTTCGGCACATCGTGAGGAGGTACCTTTCCAAAAAACTTTACACTGTCAGATATTTTGAGCTCTTCTGCCAGAATCTCAAGATGCCGTCTCTCGCACCCGTCTCCCACTATATGTAATTCTGTTTCCCTGTATTCCAGCTGTAACTTTGCGAAAGCCCTCAAGAGATGCTCAACACCGTATTGCTTTTCGAGTGACTTTACAGTCCCGATTACGATACTACTTTTTTCTGCCTTTTTAAATCGTTGTGGGGAAAATTGTTCCAAATCTATCCCAAACGGAGTAATCAGAATATCCCTTTGCGGGTGATGGTACTTCTCTATCTCATTTTTCATAACACGGCTGGTGGACAGAATATAATCAGCCTGTCGGAGAACAAACCGGACAATAAGCCTATGAATGATGCTCTTTCTTGGGAATGTATAAATATCCTCTCCCCAAACAGATAACATTAGTGTTCCATTACCTGATAATCGCTTATATACTGCAGCCAGAAGACCGTAGCTCGGTATTCTCTGCGCGTGTATCAAAACAGGGGATATGTTTTTTATTACTCTCAAAACCTTTGGAGATCTCAAAAGGTAATCGGCCTTGCTTTTAAGCAGTTTCGGTATCCTGTAATTTATTACACCTGCCAGCTCCTCTTTATCGAATGTTATAAGAGTGATATCGTAGTCAACTTTAAGCCGTTCTATCCACTTTTTATTGTGAGGGCTGCTCGATGAACCCATAAATACAATTTTATTACTATTCATCATAGATATTGCCAGCAAGATTACAGCATAAGATATCTATAAATAACTATCACAGCGTATCTGCGACTATCCCCCATTGCGGTTTGGAACACTTCCTCGAAACGCTTTGCCCGATCAAAAACAAAGACATTTTTTCTTGCTGCACACATTTTTTTAATTGCAGAATATTCACCTGGGCGAGACTCATTGAATGTATATCGGAATGAAGAGTCATAATAATATGCTTATAGTTGATTATATTGTTGACACAATGAGTAACACTATTGACGTGGAAAGTAACTTTTTTCATTCCTCTATCTAAAGAATCCATATCTCCCTGTAAGAACGCTTATGAGGCTGAACAATATTTTCCTACACAAGGACAATCAGTACGCAGCTTAGAAAAGCTCCTCTTTTTTTGCATATAGCGCTCTTGCAAAGCGTCCAGCAAATTCTCTACTCCCCAGATAGTAAATGTCGATCGGATAGAAAAAGTCTATCTATCACTTTCTGAAATGCTTCTCCCCAGTTAAAAGTAAGAGCCCGTGCCCTTTCACCACATAAGAATTTTATTCTTTGGTACATATCGTTGCTTAATAGCAGTTCTCTCAATCTCCCAGCAATTTCATCAACATCACCGGGATTGAACAGAAGCTTTTCATACTTCAGCTGCTCGGGAATACCTCCTACTCGAGCGCCCAATACAGGCGTTCCAACGAATAGGCTTTCTCCAATAACCTCGGGGAAAGAATCGCTATGTGAGGGCACCACAAGTATATCACTCGCAGCCATCACTTGCATTGGATTAATTATCCAACCATATAATCGCGCCCTGTTTAGTACTCCTGCTTCCTGCAGGATATTGACCAATTCATCTTTCTGAATACCATCGCCGACAACGTGGAATGTCATTTCTGGAAATTCCGCAGATAGAATAACTATAGCCCTGGTTAAATCGATTATTCCCTTACGAAGTGTAAGATTTCCCACAAAGCATATTTTCTTTAGACTCGAGCTTTTATTCGAGTTTTTAAATGCTTTTTCAATCCAATATGGATTAATGTTAGCAAAAATACCCTCTATTTTTACGGAATCTTTACCATATCTATCAGAAAACAGTTGTTTATACGCATTGGACTGAACAAGAATCAGATCTGAGCGCTTAAATACAACTTTCTCAAAAAAGCGAAATAAAGACAAATAGATAGAAATAGCAACCTTGTTCTTCACATATAAACCGGAAAACAATCTCACTCCATTTTCCCTGACTTGGATTTCCCTATACTCTATCGGATCAGAGAAGATCAAAGTAACTACCTTGACGTGGAGAAACATCTTGGTCAAAAGGGCAGGCAAGGCATTAGCTACAGAATTTACAACGATTAAATCGATTTTTAAGCGTTTTAAAATTTTCATATTAAATATAATCTTCCAGAGTACCTTAACACAATTAACAATTGCATTTGGCATCGCTTTTTTAGATAATCTTAATACTGGAATTCTGAAAAAATGACCTTTAATAGGAACACCTGGAATTACTGAGTATCCAATTAGATGTACCGTATTTCCTTTCCTTTCCAAACATCTAACCATCTCAGCATATCTTCTCTGACCGCCAGTATATTTTGATAATTCAGGGTCTATGAACAAAAATGTAAGAATAATATATACAGACATTATATCCAGCACCTTTTATACCACGACAATCTCTTACTTGTGAGCCATGAAAATCTTAACTCTGTAATGCATGCAAAGTGCATCCCAATGAATCATATGGCTTCTATGAGATGTTCCTGTTAGACGACAGGAAATCTTCTGGATACCATCACCCCATCAATGAAAAGATCATTTCAGGTGTGAAAAAGAAAATTAATAAAGAGAACAGACAAGGAACTCTTCTGCCCAATCGAAGTAAAAATCTTTCTTTCTTGAATTGCAGGTTTCCCTACAGCTATTGTAATAATTTGTATCAAGCAACTCAACCAACTTTTTATAGAGAGAACGCTCGCATCCAGGATCTAATAATAACCGATCGTCGTTCAGAATGCTTTTAATACCGCTAATCCTGCTCCCAATAACAGGTGTACCGACATAAAATGATTCAATAATTACATTTGGAAACGAATCCTGCAGTGAGGGAACCACTAGAAGATTCGATCTATACAGAAAATCTAAAGGATTTTCCACATATCCATAGAGCTGCACTGACCCTCTCAGATTATTTTTCATAATAAATCTCTCGACCTCATCCCTCTGTCGTCCATCACCAAGAATAGACAAAGAGAAATTGTATCCATCCTTAATAAGTTGTTCAAAAGCCTTCAGGAGGTACATAACACCCTTTCTTTCTATCAGGCTCCCTATAAAAACCATATTTCGTAACTGCGTACTTCTATTCCTATTCTCGTACTCACGTTTAATCCACGATGTGTTGATGTTATTAGGTATGACGTCGATCTTTTTGGATGGTCCTACAAGTTGCTGTATCTGTTCTTTATCAGCTTGATTCAGAACAATTATTTTATCCACTCTGATCAAGAGGGGTCTAAGGATCTTAACAAAAAGCCAATAGTATATTTTGAGCATCCATTTATTTCTTAGGGTAATGAAACCAAATCTTGTACCATTTGATTGGATAAGGATTTCTCTCGATCGCAAAATATCTTGCCTGAGACCAAACACAATTGGTAAGCCAAACCGCCTTTTTAAATACAGAGCGGCAAACAGGGTGGATATACTGAAGATTAAAATCAGATCAGACTTATGACAGGCAACTCTGACTCGCTTTGAATTTCTTATCATTGACAATAGTAACTTGATAGAGAATGGGAGAAAGAAAAATTTATCTTTCACACCTATCGTATGATTATCGATATTGCGATGAGCCGGAAATCCAAACTGAGATATGATATCAATCTTGTGACCTTTCTCTGCGAGTTGATGCATGAGCTCTACGTATCGTCTGTGACCTCCTATTACAACCCTCTTCACGAGGAAAATTCCAACTATGCTTACGTACATCGCCTCTCTCTCCTCCCAAATCACTTTGTTTATCAGAGACATACCAGTAAAAATACCCGCAATGAAAATCAAACCTCGATAATTGCTTCTTACTCGCCTTCTACTCTCAAGTCAGCCGTCCAATGTGATTGCTATCAATTCCATAAATATGGTTTAATAGTATAGCATGTCTATTCTTTGTACAACAAGGACAAATAACCACGCAACAATTTTAAATTAACTACATCTTATAAAAAAAATCCGCATCGAAGAATTCAGCATTTCTATAATGATTCCCTTAAACACTTCTATTAAACAATTGCACTCCTGTTATTGCATAGTAAGGCATATTTTTTATTTGACAACGTTCAAGAATAGACTATGATATGAACTCTAATTAAAATATGTTGTTTTCCGAAAAACATAACAGAATGGTATTTTATCCAAGAGTAGCTATAGTCGGCGGTGGAATCTTCGGAGGGACCATAGCCTGGGTTCTTGCAAAGAACGGTTTTTCAGTTGACCTGTTCGAAGAGCGGAATGACATCTTTCGGTGTGCATCGGGTATAAACCAATTCAGACTCCATAGAGGGTACCACTACCCGAGAAGCAAAGAAACGATATTGGCATGTCTTCAAGGAGAGAGAGAGTTCAGAAAAGTATACGGAAATTGTGTTATTGACGACAATCATGATCACTACTACGCTATTGCAAAAGAGGACAGTCTTCTGAATGCGCGGCAAATCCTGAAGGTGTGGGATGAGTATGGACTGGAATATGAAAACGCACGATTGGATGTTTTAGATAACAAAAACATCGATAAATGTGTAAAGGTAAAAGAATCAGTGTTCGATCCTGAAATATTGAAACAAGCTGTCTGGGGTAAAATGAGGTACTACAATATTAATGTGACCTTGAATAAAAAGACAGCCTATAGAGATCTTATTAAGTATGACCTGGTAGTTGTTGCAACCTATGCTTTCAATAATGCATTGCTTGAAGATTTTCCTCAAGTACAAAGGGAGTATCAGTTTGAAATAATCGAAAAATTAGTATTAGATCTTCCGGAAAAGTATAATAAAAAGAGTATTGTAATTCAAGACGGCCCCTTCACCTGTATAGATCCGTTTGGTAGAACCGGATTGACATTGATGGGAAACGTCGTCCATGCAATTCATCACAGCAATATCGAAAAGCTGCCGGACATTCCGGAAGAGTTTAAAAAATTAACCAACAATGGAATTATAAAACATTCGAAAACAACCAACCTCAATAAGTTTTTACATGCTGCTGAAAAGTTCTTCCCGGGCATATCAAGAGAAGCAAAACATGTAGGCTCAATGTATACGATCAGAACCGTTCTCCCGTACAGGGAGTACGACGACGCCCGCCCGACATTAGTGGAGCAAATAGATCGAAGAACGATTTCCGTATTCTCCGGTAAGATTCCCACTTGTATCGATGCCGCTAACCGGGTGCTGGCCATAGCAAGAAAGATGGGGAATGCATGAAAATCGGTATTATTGGTGTCGGACAGTGGGGGAAAAACCTGCTCAGGGTTTTCGACGGGCTTGCCGAGGTCGTATGGTGCTCCAACAGGACTAACAAAGCCACACAGGAATGGATCAAGGAGGAGTATCCTTCTGTCAAAGTTACATTCGATTATAGTGAGGTCCTGAAAGACGCCTCTATAGAAGCTGTCGTTGTTGCAACTCCTGTTAAAACCCATTTCAGTATAACAAAACAGGCACTAAAACAGGGAAAACATGTGTTTTTAGAGAAACCCATGACGAATACTATACCAGAGGCGGAAGAGCTTATTGATCTTGCCGAACAAAATAAGCTGGTTCTATTTATCGGCCATATATTTCTATATCATCCTGTCTATAAAAGGATAAAGAAATTGATATCTCAGGATCCTGCCAGAAAAATAGATATGATCTGGAATAAATTCGGCTCTTTCAAGGAAGATATCATTAATAATTTAGTTTCTCATGATATCGCCATCATGTTGGACCTTCTTCAGGATCGCCCCGAACGAATAGCTAATGTCCGTATATATCCAGTCATATCCGGCGCAGACATCATAAGTTCAGATCTTTACTTCGAACATGGAAAAACCTGCACGATCAGCATCAATCGGGTAAACCCACAAAAAAGGAAAGAAGTAAGGATCGTAACAGAAAGTGGATGGCTTTTCTACTGGCTGGACGATCGGCTCTTGGTTTTTAATCAAAAGCAGAAAGCTTTCGACCTGCTCCTTGAGAGCTCGGAAGAGCCGCTGAAAGCGGAATGCGAACGTTTCATCCACTGTGTCTCTAAAACGGAAACGCCTCTTACAAACGGAAAATTCGGTCTGGAAGTTGTAAAATTATTGAATGCGTTAAAACGACATATGCAAACCCTTATAGAAGGAGAACTATACTGTGACACAATGGACGGAAAGGGGAATCCTTTATGTTGCAACAGGAGAGCTGTATATTGAGCTTGCGGTTCGCTCTGCAGAAAGTGTAAAGAAGCACTGTGGTGACATTCGCATCCATCTTTTCACTGATAGGGATACTGCAGAGTTTGCTGTTTTCGACAGCACAACAATAATACAAAACCCTCACAGAAGGTCGAGACTGGATTGCTTTTCTCAGACGCCGTTTCAGAGGACCCTGTATCTTGATGCCGAGACATGTATATGTACCGATATCAGAGAGATATACGATGTTTTGGATCGCTTTGATATTGCAATGGCGCATGCACATCTGCGAAACAGAAAGGCTATGAAGGAACATTGGAGAATCCCCATTCCTGATGCTTTCCCTCAGTTTAATTCCGGAGTTATTCTGTATAATAAATCAGCACCTGTATTGGATTTACTTAACAAGTGGAAAGAAGCATACTTCACCGCAGGATTTCGGAAAGATCAAACTACTCTCAGGGAACTTCTCTACCTTAGCAATATCAGGATCGCCGTTCTGCCTCCAGAGTATAATATACGGTTCCGTAAATACCTTCGAGTTTGGAATAAGTATGAAGCTGTACCGAAAGTCCTCCACCTTGAAAAATATAAATACGATGTGGACAGAAAAATAAACAGGGGTTTGAGACACACTATCAGAAGGCTCAGACGCAGGCTGGTGGAATTTATCAAAATGTTTATTTAACGATAGCTTGCCGTTTTATAGCCCTTTTTCTATGAAAGGAAAATTTAATCTTATTGACGAAGGTCTTCGTTAGAAATGACTTCATAATCATGCTGTACTTTTCACCTGTTGTTCTGCTCCTTGCAGGAAACCCGTACTGCTGCTCGTATCCCAGGAGCATCAACAGATCGCACGTTTCCGCCTCGATTATCTCGATTTCCCTCCCGGACAGGCTTGTTTGCCATGCATATGCCCGGCGAGTATCAGGCTTCTGAGAAACCAGCCTGTGCGAATTATGGTTAAAACGAGGCATCCTGTATCCCAATCCATCCAACATTGCAGGATCGAAATCAATTCGAAGCCATGAACAGAGTTTTTCAATAACTTCCAGCGGTTTTTCAAGCAGGTTCTCAAACTTTACTCTTATAACTTTCTCAGGACCAAGAGTCATCTCTGAAACCAGTCCGTATGCAAGCTGCTCCTTCCAAATCTTACTCGCTTCGAGCACATCGTTAGGCCCCCATGGAAGGGGCATAACGGACGCAGCCACCCCTCGTACATCCCGGACTATATGTATGAATCTGCTCTCAGGAAATACCTGTGATAAAGTATAAGCATATCTGACATTTGAAGGCGTATGATCGATCCAATATGTAATCCCGGGTTTTCCCAAAGAACTTGCATAATGATTTATAAATACTCTGATGAAGTCATTAAGTTCCCTCACACCGTCACATTCATTTATTATTTCATCTTCAGAAAAATCGAACTCCCATATCTTAAATCGCCAGTGTGCTTTTATGGTTTTTATTACCTCTGCCAGATCCAAAGGATTCTCAGATTTATAATACAGCCTTACAAGCTCGTGAAAAAACTGTGCTTCCGGAATACACAGAGTTCTGCTGTGCCCCCCAAGCATGGCGCCCAGAAGCGTGGTGCCGCTTCGATCGCATCCGACTACATAGACCGGTTCCATGAATGATCCTTGTCGATTTATTTATTCATATAATCAAGGTCTCTGTATGCGAAAATAAAGGTCCAAACTTGAGTATGAGATAAAAATGTATTATTTACTGCTCAATTTCGATCTTACTTTCTGGAATATAAACTCATCCGAGCTATCTTTAAATAAAAAGGAGATAAAAACAGATATTGTTATATTCACTAAAACACATACTGCAGCAGCCACTATACTGCTCCAGAATCTTTGTATAAACGTTGACACTCCGATAATCGCAGCCAGGTTTAAAAATATATGAAGAAACCTTTTATCATACGGGAAAATACCGATCAAGAGTTTGATCTCAACTGTCTTTACAATATTTACAATCACTATTGAAGCACCCGTTGCAATCGCCGCCCCCAGAATACCCATTTTCGGTATCAGAATGCTGTTCATTCCCACGTTCAAAACAATCATAGATATATTATTGAAAAGCAGCAGCTTCTCACGCCCGCTGAGACCGAGGATCAAAGCGTTTGTCCCGCTTGCGGTGTTGATCATCTGAGCTATGGACAGGACTATGAGAGTACTCGATCCGACGATAAATTCGCTTCCGAAGAAATTGAGTATCACTTTCGAGAAGATTACTATCGATACTATTATGGGCAATGTAAGTATGACCAGCCATTTGGTAACTGTTCTATACAGGCTCTCCAGAGTTTCAGTCTTTTTCTGATAGTAGAGCTCAGCAATAACAGAAGAGAAAATCACATTTGAGGATATCAATAGTATGGTAGGCAAAGTCCCGATTCTGTCCGCCGTTGCATATATCCCGACGAGCTCCGAATATTTGAAGATACCGATCATTATTTTATCGATCCTGTGCAGTAGGGTACTCATAAACGAAATAAACACCATTGTAGAAGAATACCCGAAGAGCTCTCTTTGAATATTCCTTTTTTGGGTTTTGTCCCTTGAACCGATAAAAAAAATATTTCGAATTCCTATACCAAACATCGAGGTTTTAAACAGGAGTAAAATAATTACAAGCATACTCACCAGTAAAAATGCCGATACCACAAATACGCTTTCTCTGAGAGACAAGAGCAAAAGAATCAGCAGAACAATACCAAATACCCCCTTTCTCACTATCTCGTTAAAAAGTGAAAAGTAGCGTACATCTTTGAAGCCCCTGTATACTCCATGTATTACGGTGATCAGTGCATTAGGTACTATTATCCATGCGCCCACAATAAACGGCAGGATTAAATTCCCATCATGGTACATCTTTGTTGCTATCGGGGTTCGAAGGATAAAAAACAATCCTCCCCCGAAAAGAGAGAAAAGTGCGCTCCATAAAACCGCTGATCGAACGAGTAAAAGAACCTTGTTTGGACTGTTGTCAGCCCTATAGCGGGAAATATATTTCACTAACCCTATATTCAATCCAAATGCTGTTATGATAGTTATTACAGAGACGGTATTAAGAACTAAAGAGTATTCCCCCAGAACCCTTGCCCCGAACAATCTCGCCAGTATGAAATAGTTTGCAAGCCCGAGCGCATACCCTATGATTCTCCCGATAAAAACGATTCCCGACTGCTTTACCGTCGTCGAGAGATGTCTTTCGACTTCCCTTTGCTGCAAATCTTCCAGCTCATCCATCCGTAGTTATCCTCTTACTCTCCTGAGATATAGCCCTCGCGCTCAAGATGCAGGATCACCTGCTGCACCTCCTCCTCCGGGGTCAGATCCGTGGTGTCCATTACTACTTCTGCATCATCCGGCGGTTCATAGGGGTCCGATATACCTGTAAATTCTTTTATGATCCCTTCACGTGCCTTTGCATAGAGTCCTTTCCTGTCCCTTGACTCACATACCTCAAGGGGGGTTGATACATACACCAAAACAAAGCCCCCCAAAGGAGATATGAATCTTCTTACTTCATTTCTAATATTATCATACGGTGCTATTGGTGCACAAATCGCAATGCCACTGTTCTTTGTAATCTCTGAAGCAACAAATCCTATCCTCCTTATGTTAATATCCCGATGTTCCTTGGAGAAGCCGAGTTCCGAGGAGAGGTTCTTCCTGACGATGTCTCCGTCGAGGAGCGTCACCGGCCTTCCCCCGATCTCCAGCAGACGCGCAAGAAGCCCCCTGGCAATAGTAGACTTCCCGGCACCCGAAAGACCTGTGAAGAATACCGTAAATCCCTGCCTGTGTCGCGGTGGATGGGTCCTTCTTAACTCGTCAATTATCTCTGGAAACGTAAACCACCCAGGAATATCTGCTCCGTCTATGAGCTTTTCCCTGAGCTCTGTGCCAGAAATACTTAAAACCCTTTTTCCCTCCCTCACCTCATCAACCGGGAGATATGCACCCATATCCTCTACATACACCATCTGCTTAAAAGGGACCATCTTGATCTCAAGCTCTTCTTCGTGCTCCTTGAAAAGCTCCTGGGCTTTATATGGACCATAAAAAGAATTACCCTTTGAATCGCTTCCAGGACCCGCATGATCTCTTCCAACAATGAAGTGAGTACACCCATGATTCTTCCTGATTATTGCATGCCAGATTGTTTCTCGTGGACCTGCTAACCTCATTGCGAGGGGTAGAAGGGAGAGCATTGCCGTATCCTTAGGGTAGTGTTGTAGCAAGTTCTGATAGCAGCGCACTCGTGTGTAGTGGTCTATATCCCCTGGCTTTGTGAGTCCAACAACAGGATGGATAAGGAGGTTTGCCTCGAGCTCACCAGCAGCCCTCAAAGTCAGCTCATAATGTGCACGGTGCATGGGATTGCGTGTCTGAAAGGCAACGATCTTACGCCAGCCAAGCTTCTTGAACCGTTCCCTTACCTCATGTGGTATCAACCGTAATGATCGAAAGTCGTAATGCTCTGGTAGCTGTATTCCTTCAATCTTACCGCCAACGTAGCATTGGTGTGTCTTTTCAAGGAGATACGAAACCCCGGGATGTTCTCTATTAGTTGTCCCATATACCATTTCAGCTTCAACCATCCTGTCGGGTTTCCAGATACCCTCAACATTAAGAGCAGCTATCATTAAACCTTCAAGGTCGCGAAGGGCGATCTGGTCTGATACTTTTATCTGTTTCACTATCTCCTCCGGTAAATCCAGCACAACGGGAATTGGCCAAAGAGTAGAATCATTTAAACGCATGTAGGAACAGACCGAATCATAATCCTTCTGGCACATGAATCCATCAAGAGGGGAGAACCCACCATTGATCAACAGTTCAAGGTCACAGATCTGCCTTTCTGTCAGATCCCAGGATAACCATTTCCTTGAAGCCTCTTTCAGCTCAATAGCACGATCTTCGTCAACAAGTAGGTTTACAAGATTTCCGCCATGGGGAGTAATTAAATGATCTTTCAACATCTCACTCCTTTCAGATATTAAATATTTTACATTGTTCGATTCTCTTTGAAAATGCTATGAAGCCGGGATTTTTAAGATCTTTCTTATTATACTTCATTTTATCCCAGTTCGTAACAGAAACAACACCTCCACCTGCATTCTGAATAATAGCATCTCCTGCTGCAGTATCCCATTCCATGGTAGGACCAAATCGTGGATATATGTCAGCCTTTCCCTCGGCTACAAGACAAAACTTTATTGAACTCCCTGCAGAAACAATTTTCACATCGCCAAATCTCTCCTGTAATCGAAGGATATACCTATCAGTTTCAATACTCTGGTGAGAGCGACTTTTTACAACTATCAATTTTTCTGTATCTCTTCTTGTATAAAGTGGAAGACTCTGAGAGCTTTCTATCCATCTATCTAAAAACCCATCATCTGTGTTATCTAGCTCCCCAAATGACTCTTTTACAGCAATCTTTTTATATGATCCTCCTTCCTCCATACCGTAGTATACGGTATCAGCAACGGGGATGTATATTATCCCAAGAACAGGTCTGTTCTTCTGAACCAGAGCGATATTAACTGTAAATTCATCGTTCCTCTTTAAAAAATCTTTTGTTCCATCAAGCGGATCAACAAGCCAAATATACTTCCAGCCTCTTCGAGTTTCATACGGAACCTCCTTTCCTTCTTCGCTCAGAAGCGGGATATATGTAAATTGCCGCTTTAATATTAAATCTATTGTCTCATGAGAACTCGTATCTGCCAGTGTAAGAGGAGAATCGTCAGCTTTTTTTTCAACATAAAATTTCGATGAATAGACCTCTAATATCTTCTCCCCTGCCTTTACCGCAGCAAGTAGAGCATAGAAAATGAGTTTGTTTGTATCAAGTTCCATGGGTTAATTTTCTTTATACCATATTGGTATCAGTGTTTCTTTACCAGCTTGACTCATCAAAACGTTCATATGTAATTAGTCGCTGGTGAATAATGCAATATTTAGCGATACATCAATCACCACCAGTTCACGAATTGGTTCCTGATAATAATTAGATTTTTTCGTTGATACAGCAATTTTATTTAATATTATAATTTAAGATATAAGAAATAAATGACCCAATTCTGTAGTTGATGCTTCTGTCATCAACTACTAATTAGTTTCTAATTAATGAGTTACAAAGTAAACACTTTCTTTTATAAATACATTATTAAGCAATTTAACTAATTATTCACCAGAAACTAATTATTTAGATCAACAGAGCTTTGTTGGTACCTCTAAAAAATAAACAATATCACGTGTGTCAAAAGCAGGCAAAATTCTTATGTTTTATAAAATGTGCCCATGCTGTCCAAAATGCGAATTGAAATCTCGAAATTGATTACATATAGAGAAGTCCTGTATTTCATTTTTCAGCCAATCAGATTAAGCTTCGATTACAGGGCATTTTGCATGGGAGATCAGTTTATCGACAGGAGAACTAAAAAGCCTCCTAACCCAGGTAGGCTTACTAGATCTTGTCGTAACGACCAGGAAAGGCTTTTCTTTTTCAATAACCTCCAAACACAGCGAGGTGAAACACCCAGCACGAACATAAATTGCCATTTGCAGACATTTCGCTCTAGCCCTTTTGGCAATGTCCTCCGCCTTTTCTTTCCATTCTTTCTCGAATTTTGATAAAAGCTCCTTTTCGCATCAATTTATAAACGTAATAAACCTTTGTTTTTTAACTTATTACACCTTTTATATATTCCTTGGTCAACTCTTCCCTGGGATTTTCAAAAATATCCTCTGCTGGCCCATGCTCTATCAATTCGCCGCAATAAAGAAAAGCTACATAATCAGCAAGTCTTTTTGCCTGGCGTAAGATGTGCGTGACTATGATGGTGGTATAATCATTCTTTAGTCTAAGAAAGCCCTGTTCGATTCGCTGGCTTGATTTTGGATCAAGAGCTGAAGTAGGTTCGTCGGCGAGAATAATCTCAGGTTCAACTGCCAATCCTCTTGCCAGGCAAAGCCTCTGTTGTTGACCAACTGAAATCTTTGATGCCGGTGTAAACAACCTATCCTTTACCTCATCCCATAAGCTGGCTTCTTTGAGATAATGCTCAACTATTCGGTCTAACTTCTTTTTGTCTTTTAGTCCGTGTATTCTTGGGCCATAGGCAACGTTATCATAAATGGACATTGGAAGGGGATAAGGGCTTTGAGAAAGTAGCCCCATCTTTTTTCTAATGTGAGTAACTTCTACTTTTGGGTCGAAAATGTTTTCTCCGTCTACTAAAACTTTGCCGTAAGCCCTGACGCCATCTATCAAATCTATCAAACGGTTAAATGACTTTAAGAGTGTGGTTTTACCGCAGCCTGATGGTCCAATAATAGCAATTATCTTTTTGTCCGGGATATTTATGGTTATATTTTTTAACGCCTGCTGGTTTCCATAAAATACGTTTAGACCTTGCACACTTATGTGTGTTTTGAATTCCATCATGCTTTCCTATTTGACTCTGTGCCTGGTGAATTTTCTTGTTAAAATTCTGGAAGCTATGCTAATTATCAAGATTATAATGGTAAGTATAAATGCCGAGGCGTATGCCCTGTCCTGAACCTCAGGGAAAGGAGTTCCCAACTGAAAGAAAATGGCCAAAGGCAAGGTCGCCGCTGGACGAAATAAGGAATAAGGAATGAAATCACTGAAGCCAGCAGTAAAGATTACTGACGCTGCGTCTCCAATACCCCTTCCGAAGGCGATCAGGACAGCGGTCAGTATTCCCGGAAAAGCCTGTCTTACTACCACTTTCAGGGCGGTTTCTAACTTGGTTGCCCCCAAAGCATATGACGCCTCTAAAAGTTCCTTCGGTACCATTCTTATAACTTCGTCCATTGCTCTACTCATAATAGGCAGTATCAGCAGCGAGACAGCAATAATGCCTCCTAAGAGAGAGGCCCTGAGACCAAAGAAAAGCATAATCATAAAGCCAAATGCTCCATATACAATCGAGGGGACACCCCACAAAACATCAAAGGAAAAACGTGTAAAGGTTACTAATCGAGAACCTTTTTTGGCATATACATTCAGATACAAAACGACAGGCAGACCAATCAGAATAGCTAAAAACGTCGCCCCTGTTGCCAGATAAATAGAGCCTATAATGGCGTTTAGTATTCCACCTTCTTTGCCAAGATAGAATCCACCTTTGGGAGTTTGTGTAATCATTGCAAGGTTCATCGCAGGCATTCCCTTTACGATGACTGTGCCTAATATAAACAAAAGACTCGAAAGGATGACAATGGTAGAGGCAATCATCAGCCCTTTAAACAAACCTTCTTCTATCTTTCTTTTATCCATTTTTACTGTGTATATCTTTCAATTCTGATTAGAACAACCCTGACCACAATATTGAAAAACAACACTACCAGTAATAAAAACAAACAGGCAAGTAGCAATGCCGAGTCATACAATGGCACAGACAGCATCTCCCCATAATTGTTGGCAATCAGCGCCGGTAAAGGATAAGCTGGATCAAGCACTGAAGTTGGGGTTTTGGCTACATTTCCAGTTACCATAAGAACGGCCATTGTCTCCCCAAATGCCCGTGATAAACCCAATACAATAGCAGCGATAATACCCGGCATAGCTTTGCGTATGACAACATGTTTTATCGTCTGCCATTTTGTTGCTCCCAACGATAAAGAGGCCTCTCTTATTTCATGAGGTATCGACCTAAAGACCTCCAATGAAACGTGGATGATTATGGGAAAGATCATTATCGCCAGAACAATGCCACCCGCAAGCACGCTGTAGCCGCTTGAGAAAGTTCCGAAGAAAGGTGCGATGTAGTTCTTTATCAACGGAACTATAACCAGAACTCCCCACACGCCATATACTACCGATGGTATGCCTGCAAGCAGGTCTATAAGTGGTTTTATCCATTCCCTCACATATCTCGGTGCATACTCAGAAAGATAAACTGCTGTTAAAAGACAAAGAGGAATTGCAATAACAATGGCTACACCAGTTACCCAAAGGGAGCCCATAATAAAGGGGAAATAGCCAAATTCTGTTCTTAAGGGATGCCATGAAGTCGAAAGCAATAGTTCACTTAACGATTTAATTGCCAGGATCGGCCTTGATCTCTGATACAATCCAATGACCATGAGAAATACAATTAGGCTAGACAAAATCGTCAGTAGCAACATGTACTTGCCGGCAAGTTTGTCTTTTAATAATCTCTTCCTCATCATACCCGGTCAATTCCTCTATCAGAAAACTGGCACTAAGAAGTTTATACTTTTCGGAAATACCTGATGACCATTTTGTCTTTATTCACCCTCAAGTTTTCTAAGCTCCTCCCGGATTTTGTCCTCTGTCAGGTTAACGTAACCGGATTCGGGGACATATTTCTGGCCATCAGTAAGAATCCATTTGATAAATTCCAATACTACTTTCCTTTTAGGTTTACCTTGTGAGACAAGATGCAGAAGTCTGGCTGGTGGAGAGGGGTATTTTCCTGTTGCTATGGCGTTAACTATTTCGTCCCGGCTCTTATAGAAATCTTCGTCTTTGTCTAACAGTCCGTTACTGTTAAGGTCAATAGGCAGTACTTTTATCTGCTCAACCTGCTTCTTGGTCTTAGCATCGTAAACATAGTTGATATTGTTGAATCCAATGCCAAGGATATCTTTCTTTACAGCTTCGGCTAATCCCGGATCGCCATATACTCCAACACCAAGAAGGTCTTCTTGGTTTTTACCCATGAATTTAGCCCAGGTTTTTGCCGCTCCACAGGCATCGGAACGAGTATAGACATGGATTGAATCGTTAATCCTACTGTCTGTAACTTGGCCCCAGTTTTTGACTCTCTCGGTTATCCAGATGTCGATGAAGGTTTCTTTCTTAACACCCTTCGCGAGTAACTCATTCAATAGAGGATTGTTTTCATTAACTGTAGGTACTACTGCGTCCTTGGTCACGGAAACCCACCAGGCTCCATTTTCAATTTCAGCAGGATAAATATCCCTGGAAACCATGCCGATATCTACAATCTGAGCCAGGCAATCAGCCATTCCTTTACCGGCACCACCAGCGGCAATATCTATCTTTACATCCGGGTGAATTTTTTGGTATTCCTCCGCCCATTTAACCGCCATCGGATAAAGTGCCCACGCCCCTGACATGGTTATTGTTCCTTGAAACTGCTTTTCTTTTAAATCTTCCTGTACATTTTTTCTGCACCCGAAAGCAAATAGAAGAATAAAAATCAGAATACTACTAAATATTATTTTCATAGTTCCTATTTTCATTTTAAACCAAATCACTAAGCATTAAATTTTCCAACCTATTTGAAATATAATCCCTGATTTCTTTGAATACATTTATGATCTTCTTCTCCCTGAATAGTGGCGTATCTGAGAAGAAATACTTGCTTACTGACTCGGTTGCGGCTAAGGCTCCATCCATCAGTCTTATTATTTCGGCAACATTTATTTCTGATGCATGCCTGGCCAATTTATAACCACCACTGGCACCTCTTTTTGTCTTTATGTAGCCATTCTGCCTCAGTATCATAAATAAGAGCTCCAGATATTTCTTGGGGATATCACACTTAGAACAAATCTCTTCTATTTTCATAAAACCATTTTTTTCATTCCGAGCCATGTAGATAAGTGCGAGAATTGAATATTCGCTTTTTGTGGTTAATTTCATAATAAATTCTTTTGTCTATTAAGTCTATCAACATTATAGAGAAATGATCATATTTTGTCAAGAATAAAATCGTGCTAACTAATGAATGTTTTTAGTTTATTACTGGCATTTGTAATAGAAATTTTCTCAATAGAGGATGTAAAAAGGAGGCTTAGAGAAAGAAAGAAGAGCATAATTTTTTAGGAAGTTGATGCTATACATGTCTGTATCATCTGTTGTTCAAATTATTGATCGTCTTGTTGTTTATCTTTCTTCTATCCTTATCAAAAAACCATCCCCACTTGTTAAAATACCTTATAGCAGATTTCAGGTGTGCCCATAAAAGCCCCTTGTCTTTATAGGACCCTTTTTCATAATCGTGGTATATAGTTACATGAGGATAATAGACTGTTCTGTAATGCCTGTGAATTCGCCTTGATAGATCTGTATCTTCGAAATACATAAAGAACCTCTCGTCAAACAACCCAGCCTTATGCAGCGCATCCTTTCTCAAGAACATAAAACATCCTGACAAGTATGGGACATCCATAATATTATCATAATCTGCAAACCTCAGCTCAAACTTGCTATTTACTTTTTCAATGAGTTTGAGGGGTTGAAAAAACCTCCTCAGAATAAGATCACTGGGCCTTGGAAGCAGCTTGCAAAGATACTGGAGAGAGCCATCCGGATACAAAACCTTCGGCATGATCAACCCGATATCTCGGTGCTCTTCCATGTAAGAATACAATTTTTCAAGTACATTATCCTCGAAATGGATATCAGGATTAAGAACAAGGTGATATTTTGCATTATATAATGATTCTTTCATGAGAATATTATGGGCAGAACCATATCCGGGGTTCTTGCCATTGTGCGTATAATGAACTTTATACTTTTTAATCAAGTGCTCCAAGTCATCTGTATGTGAATTATCCATTATATGGACGCTGATTTCAAGACTAGAGTGATTCAAGCTTTCAAACAACTTATTTAATTTTTGTGGGTCATTCTTATATGTAACAATTGATACTGTAATATCCATCGCCCTTCCAATATTAAATAGTAATAGAGATATATCGTTAAAAATTAATTTAGAATTACATTTTCAAAATTTGAATTATTAAGTTTATATGAAGGAAGCTAGATTTGTCAAATAGTTATTTTTCATATTTTTCATATAATTGGATTTCTCAATTCCTGCTTGCTCTTAAACGAATCCTTATCACTGTTTCTCGCTGCTGGAGCATATGGCCTCTAACCATGATTTCAGCTTCTGTAAAACTTCATCTTTGTAAGCTTCATCCCAATTAGCAGCCCAGTTTATGCGGGTATCGGCAATACGTTCCTCTGCATTACCCACCCTATTGATGGCATCCACCAAACCAGACTTAATACCGGTTATTGTCGGTGAAACTGGAATTATATTCCCGGAAATTGCCTTCAGCTTATCTTCCGTCTTATTTGCATAAGTGTTTGTTACAGTTAAGACACCTGCTGCGGCTAAATCAAGTGGCATCAGGCTGGGATGTGGTGACATCATCAGGCTCAAGCCGATATCATAGCTGGTCACGAATTCATAGAAATCCTTAAGACTTAGCCTCGGGAGCATTTTAAGGAAAGCACCTCGCTCTAATGGTATATCGGGTGATAGGTGAACACCCCCAATACCATGAAATTCCCATAAACCATGATCGAAGTGGCCCTCCCCAATCGCTTCTTGTAAGGCTAATATACCCAGTTCGAATGCATTCCGGCGTGCATGCTGCTCTGGCCGGGCATAAAACAGTAGTTTCCTACGCTTTCTCTGAGACAGCTCTCTCATAGATGGTGGATGTACAAAAACGGCATTCTGGAAGGAGGTGGAGTGCTTTTCACCTTCCAAAGGAGAATCAGTAAAAACCCCGATCCTGTTCTGTTTTGCAAACTCTTTCAGGAATTCAGTGGAGTACAATGCATAGTGAGGGAAGGTATATGATTGTTGAGCAATAGCATAATAAGTACCGCCAGGATAAAATATTGGTTCAAATTCCTGGGTAAGGTAAATAAACTTCTCATGCCCTAGCTTTTTAGTTGCCCTATGCGCTATATGGGCAGTCCACCAACTTGTGGCAATAAAACAATCGCATGGATTTACCCCCACTTGCATCGAACGATCATACCTATAAATTACCTCAATTCTATCGAAGAAATCCTCTAAGCCCTTATATCCCCCGATCTTGCGGCGCCATTTCACAAGATTAAAGTCACATTTATCGACAAGGATGATACGTACGTTATACCCCAGTGTATCGATCTTCAAGGCTAAGTTGAATACCGCATTGTACCCTCCAAAGAAATACTTAAAGTTTATCTCTGAAAAAATAAGATTGATGCGCAGTTTTGCCTCTGATAAAACGTTCAGAAGCAAAGGTGCGATCTTACCTGGAATATAGCTAAGAATTCCAAGTGACTCACGCCACTCTCTGGGATATTTTGGAATAAATATTCTTGAAGCTCCCTGAAGAAGGTGCTTATCTTGTTGTCCCCGCAGGCTCCGTGCTACTATTTCCTCTTTATTCCGACGCCCAAAGTTACAAAGAAGCCTCTGAGCAAGCAATTCTTGAAAGCACTTCCATGGGTACCCTAAGGTTGTTTTCATTAAGGGAAGAAGCCTCAAACTCTCAAAGAGAAGTGCGGTTGCCGATCTATCGAAACGTGTATATCGATCGATAATACGTTTATTCTTTTTTATTGGCTTATCAATTCGCATTTTTAAGATCCTGGCCCGAAATGTAATGAGAATAAGGTATTTAAAGTATCTTTTGGACTTGTGCCACCATTGGTTATTGAGGTCCAGCTTTGTTGCAGCAGGCATCAATATCCAATATAAGGCCCGCCATAGAAGGTTTAGCAATCGGTGTTGTTTGGAGAGGAAGTGACCAATAACATTATCTCCGTGCTGTCTGTACGCGTACAGTGGTCTATCAACGTAGTTTATTTTACCCACTGTAAGAGCAACACATCCGATCCAATGATCATGATAAGCATCCGGCATGTACTGTGGAAAAGGCAGTAGAATTGGAAGCAGGCTAGCACGAAAGACGCTGGCTGCACCAGTTATTGTATTTGTGAATAATAAAACGCCTAAATTTTTATAGTTATTGTTGCGTGTTGTCCAATACGTTTCGGAAATTGTCTCTTCATTCTCCATGACAATCTTCATGTCGCTATAGACTAACATTGTATTGGGTTCAAAAACAATTAGAGCCGCCTCAAGTTTATCCGGAAACCAGTAGTCATCCTGGTCACACAGTGCAATGAATTCAGCTTCTTCCGGGACAAGCTTCAGGCACCTCTCGAAGTTGTGATAGAATCCTAAATTTGTCCTGTTACGATAAATACAGAACCGACTGTCTTTAGATGCAATTTGTTTTGTCTCATTGTAAATCTCCAGATCAGAACAGTCGTCATTGATTATACAAATCCAATTCCGATATGACTGCTTGATGATCGAATCAATTTGTCTCTCTAGCCAATCTAATCTTGGATTATAGATTGTCATACAAATGGCAATGAGCGGATCTTCTTCCGAGCAAGACTGACACTTTGCCTTCTGGCTATCGGAAAAAGAAGGAGTAAGAGCTAACTTCCCGATCTCAGCTGTATAAACCCTTTCGTTCTCGAGAACAGCTTTGAGGGTAAGATTGGCTTCTCGCTTCTCCTTAACTGCACTGAATGGAATGTCTACATAGAAACCGCTGTTGAGACTGTTTTCTATGCAGTCTTTCTTTTCAGCAAGGGCTTGCATGATTTCAGGTCTGGGCAGTGAATGGTTGGCTGCTTCGTGAGATATCCCATCTACAAGAAATTTGAGTTTCTTTATACATTGATCCGGATGATAACACCATCCCTCAAGGTGTAAGACGTTGCCTTTCCCAACATCGAATGGCTGTGGGAGGTTAGTATCGATGGCATAAAATATTTGATCTTTATTAGCTGTTTGTTTAGCCAACTGTGTAGAATCTATTTTCTGTTTATGCTGGAATATGTTCATAATCGGTAACTTCCTGCCCCACCAGTGTTTGATCATTCTGCAGCTAAGTCTGCTAGTAATCAGTTTAAAGGATAATTACATTAAACCTCCAATAGGAAAATCAAAAAATTATTTCTCAAACTCGCAAAAAGACTCCTATATTATTTAATAAACCCCTTCGATAAAAATTATACCTTACGATCTTGTACCTTTTCTTTATAAAAGAATTCTGATCAAGGCCCGCATATGCCTCGGTAATCTTCAGATTTTTTAAATCAAGCTTTGTCCTGTAGTTAGATAAAAAGTCTTTTGCCTGACAAATAGTATCTCGTAAAGATTCTGCCTTTTTATGAAACACCTTAATACTGTTAAAGATATACTTCAAACCCCACTTCTTTGCACCTATTGCATTATCTGGGTGCTGTCTGTATAAAACTGTAGGAATATTGATATAATCAACAACTCCGGTTGAGGATGCGACAAGTCCTATCCACCAATCATGCATAATTGCCCTTTCAGGAATAGGAATACATATTTCCTTTAAAGCTCTGTTGATCATAACCGTGCATCCAGTTATTACATTCTGAATAAGAAGCCTGTTAAGGGTTTTTATTTTCACTGGATTTATGTTTTGGTATTTTGCAAAAGATTCACTCACAATATTCAAATCACTATCAACAACCTTTAGATCAGTGTGTACAAGCAATGGCACATTCTTTCCATGTTTGTTTTCTAAAGCGAGCATTCTCGAGTATGTAACCTCTACTTTACCAGGAATCCATACATCGTCCTGATCGCAGAACATGAAATAGTATGCATCTGATGCTTTTAGTAAATATTCGAATCTGTCTTTTGAACCTACATTCTCCTGATTTTTTTCGATAATAAAAATTTTATCAGGATATCTATCTCTATAGCTCTCTATTATATGCACAGTACTGTCACGAGAACCATCGTCGCTTATGAATAGTTTCCAGTTTTTCGATGTCTGGTTTAAGATAGATGCAATTTGTTCCTCAATATACTTTTCACCGTTATAAGCGGCCATGAGTATATGTATGGTTTTGCTTTGCATATTGCAATTTAACCTTTGGCCTCAGCTACAACGAAGACATAATCAGACGGTAATAGGCTGCTTGAAATAAAAGCTTTTTCTAATTCTATCAATGCACGCAGAAGGCGTCTTCCTTCATCATCTTTTTCAAAATTATACGAAATACCGCTCAAGAGTGGATGTAATATTGTACCGCCCGTAGGGCTGAACAAAACTGTCTCTAAATATTTTTTCATGACATCCATCAACTCGTCAGATCTTATGCTCTCTGATGGATCAATGGATATCAATTCTTCGGAGCTCGGTCGAACCTGCTCGTCTTTAACGGTTCCATCAGGCAGCATTCTATATTTTTGAGGCAGCAATTGAAGTAAGGCATTGGTTATCTGTAATTGATCATCAGTAAATTGTATTCTCTTGGGTCCTACGTACTCTCTCATGACAAAAAGCCCATCGGTGGTTAAAGATCGTTGAACATGCAGAAAAAAATGCTCCAGGTTGTCTATATGATGTACTGTTCCCCGGGCAAATATTAGATCGAAGTAGTTTTCTTTCAACTTAAAGCTGTTGAAATCCTCACGTACGTATTTAATATGAGAAAACCCTTCCTCCCTCGCCAAAGCTTCTTGCTTTGCGAGCAACCCCTTTGCTATGTCCATGACAACAATCTCATCAAATAGAGCAGATTTATCAAATCGTAGCTCCGATCTACCCATCTCATCACAGCCAATCATGCAGCAGGATAAGTTGGGACCAGAGCTCCGTTCCTTTAATAATTGTATACTGAAATCAACAAAATCTATGTCCGGGTTCCCAGTTCCGCATTCGTTTTGATAATGTAATATTTCATCAAGAGTTTCCCAATATATCTTAAAACCATCTCGAATATACTGCTCCTCAGAATTATCCCAAATTGTCTGCTCCTCTGTGAGAAGGCCCAAAGCGATCTTAGAAAATAAATGGGTGTGAGATTGTTTGACAAGCTTTTTATAATAAACCTTATGCTGCAATAACCCCTTTTTTGAAGAATATTCTTTTATGCCATGTTTTAAAACCCACTGTAGCAATCCTTTCAATTCTCCATCATATACCTCAGGAAAAGCCTCGTGCAGGTCTACTCTCGATTTGTATATCTGTAGCAATTTGACGAGAGGATAATCAATTTTATTATTCGCCATTTATCACCTTGTAACCACACAACTTGTGTGAGAGATTTCCATGATCTAGAGAAGTATAGCAAGTTCTTTCAAAAATACAATCATCTTCTTGTCTTATCCCAAATAAGCTCAATGGGGTTAAACAATGCCAACAACAGTTTATTTTTCCGAACAATCTGGAGCACCCTATAACCAAGGGAGCTTAATTCAAGTTCTTTCTATTTATTAAAGGCGTTAAAATTAGACTCTATTTTCCTAACGGTGATGTAAATGAAAATGTTAAAGCTTATAGCTCCTTTTAAAACATTAAACCATAAAGAAGTTTACCTAAGGGATTACAGGACACTGGATGACGTAGATAAACAAGTTCCTTATTTCATCGAAGATATGTATACTATAAAACAGTCTCGCCTTTCTTTTGCGTATTTATCTTCTGATGAGCCTTAATTAGATATTGTTGTTAAAGAGCAAAAATAAAAATCCGAATTTATTGTAAATATCATAAATACCATACTGAAAAAATATCTGTTAAATTACTTGTCTAGATTATCAAATGTTTGTAAAGGTTGATAAAAAATAATGAGAAACATGTTTTCAATTATTTTAGGGCTAATCAGCTTAAACTTAATTCTAAAGTCAATCAAAATTATTAAAGAAGAGGGAACCAGAACTTTTCTATTAAAATTAGAAAGATACATTAAATCTAAAAGCACTAACAGAAGAAAAGAAAAGTCTTTTAAAAGATATAAAGGGCTCAAAGGTTTTGTTAATACTAATAAAAGATTATCCAAGAATTGGTATAAAACCAATGGGAAAAAAGTCGCGATTATCATACCAAGTTTTCATCATACAAAAAATATAAAAAATTGTCTTAAAAGTCTGAAAAAAACCGTTCCAAAGAAATTGGCTGATATACTAATTCTTTATGATTCGAATGCAGATCCAAGGCAAAGAATATTTTTAGAAAGTATAAATAATCATAATATAAAAGTATTATTTAGTGAAAATAATGGTGGGATTTCAAATGCTATTAATAAAGGACTTAACCTAATAAACAAATTAGATGTAGTTTTAATGAATAGTTATATTGAAGCCAAGTCAGGTTGGCTAGAAGCCCTGCAATATGCAGCCTATAGCAATAAAAAAAATGGCATAGTAGTGCCAAAACTTTTATATCCTAACAGGAAGATTCACTCTGGGGGATTATATAGATGTCTTTCAGAACCAAAACAGTTTGGGTATTATTATCGATTTCAACCTGATTCTCTCCCTGTAAGCAACATTACAAATAAAATCATCGCAACTACTTCTTGTATGTACATAAAAAACCAAGTTTTACATGATATTGGCACTTTTGACGAAAAATATGAGTTTTCATTCGAAGATATAGATTTTTGCTTGAGGGCATGGAACCATGGTTATCATATCGAATACTGCCCATTCTCCGAATTGATTCATTATGCGTCTGTGACACGGAATAGTGATGATTTTAAAAAAAGAATATATCGTTCTAAGATATATTTCTGGAATAAATGGAATGATTGGCTTGATAATAGAAATGTAAAATCAAATAACGGCAAATTAAATATTATCTATGTATTAGAACTGACAGGTGTAGGAGGCGGGACTCGTATTGTATTTGAACATATGAACCGTCTTCAGGAAGCTGGAATGCATGTTGAATTATATTCTCTAGAAGATAGACCAGAATGGTTCCCGCTGAAAGTACCTGTTAAGACATTTACAAATTACGATGATCTAATAGCCGCTCTAAAAAACCAGGAAGCGATAAAGGTTGCAACCTGGTGGAATACTTCAGAGCCAGTTTGGATATCCTCGGTTAACAAGGGTATCCCTGTTTATCTGGTTCAAGATATTGAAAGCTCTTATTATAAAGATGACATTATTATGAAATATAATGTTCTGGCAAAATATAGAAAGAAATTTAGATATTTAACAACATCTAATTGGAATAATAATCAACTAAAAAAATTAGGAATTAACTCTACGATTGTATCATGTGGTATAGATAGGAGTAAATTCAAACCGTTAAAAGTTGACAGATTATCAAATATATTAATCACAGCCGGAAGATCGCACTATTTAAAAAATTTACAATATACACTGGACGCCTGGTCTCAAATTAAAGTCAACCAACCTACTCTATGGATGTATGGAATTGAACCAGAACTGGGGAAAAAAATAAATAATTGTAAATATATCTATAAACCATCTGATGAAAAAATCAATGAATTGCTGAATAAAGCAACTGTATGCATCCTTACTTCCAGCCACGAAGGTTTTGCTCTTACAATCTTAGAAGCAATGGCAGCCGGCACGCCGGTAATCTGTACAGATGCCGATGGTAATAGAGATTTTTGTACGGATGGAAAAAACTGTTTAATGGTTAAACAAGATGATGTCAGAGAACTTAAAAGAATTATAGAATATCTTTTCAATAATTATGAATTACAAAATCAATTAAGGGAAGAGGGTTTTAAAACTGCCGCACAGTATGATTGGAAGAAAGTTATCCCAAAACTTGTTGATTTCTATAAGAGTGTAGCAGATTATAATACAAAATGAACAAAGATGTGTACTTGCAGGAAAATATTTCAAGGAAAATCACTATAATTCGAATTACTTAATGACTTTTGCAACCATTAGAAAACTATCCGGTCGTTCGAAAAGCTCCTCCATACAACATGAATATCACATCCAATATATTTCAAGATCTCTAACATCTCATTCTGTGCCCAAACATGATAGTGCAAATGTCCTTGCGTAACGATCCATTTAAAATCAAACGAACCGTCAGGTTTTTTTGCCCGGCTTAACCATCTATGCTTAAATTGTGGGATAGAAAACCTCTCAAACTCTGCCCAGTGGGTTCTGTCGTTTACATCAACTTTTTTCTTGTAGTCATCAAGGTGATGGGCAAGCGTGGTCAGTATCCGCCCATTATCAAAGCATCGTCTTCCATGCGGTAAGATTAGGAAAAGCGTACCTCCTGGTTTTACTATTCTTTTCCATTCATAAAGCACCTTAAGTGTATCTGGCTGGTGCTCCAGGTAGTGAGAAGAAAGTAGATAATCAAAGGTATTGTCTGGCTTAATAATGGTAGATGCATCCGCTTGGATATCGATTTTAGGGCCATCTGGGTATTGATTATTATATTTATCTAAGAAGAGCGTTGTAGAAGGATCGCAATATGGATGATCTCCCGGACCTATCTCAATACCTTCGCCTTTGCAATAATATGTAACAAGTATCTTGATCATATACCTCATATAAAAACGATATTTTTGTTTCTCAAAATAGACCACTATCAACAGTACTCCTTAAATTGATAATACGATACATTGTATTCCTTTAGCACTTCAGACTGTTCGTAAAATACCCCAATCATAAAAACACTGCTCACTAAATTAAATATTCTTTATTGTTTTAAAAATAATATTTTACAAAAACCTAACTGTTCTTAAATAAACCCAGTGTTTCTAAAAACTGTAATACTGTGTCTTTAAAAAAAACCTGTAACAGACTATTTACTTTTAGTTTCATTCTCATATAATTGAATCATCTGTTCTGGATCGCCCACAAACATTTCATCCCCTCTTTTCAGATACACAACCTTATTACAGAATCTTTTCACAGAGTCCATATCGTGGCTGACAAAAACTATCGTTTTTTTTCCCTTTTTAAACTGCTCGAATACAAAAAAGCATTTCTGCTGAAAAGGGGCATCTCCAACGGCCAGAACTTCATCGACTAACAGGATAGATGCATTAGCCTGGATTGCAACTGAAAAAGCGAGTCTTACATGCATGCCGGATGAAAAATTCTTTATTGGAGAATCTATAAATCGTTCAAGCTCCGAAAACTCTACCACCTCTGGAAACTTTGCATTGGCTTCTTTCTTTGAAAGACCTAATATTGAGCTGTATAAAAATATATTCTCCCGTGCAGACAATTCCGGGTTAAAGCCAACTCCAAGCTCAAGAAAAGGTGACATCTTTCCATTAACTACTACTTTCCCGGAAGTAGGCTGGAGTATTCCGGCAATTATCTTGAGGAGTGTTGATTTACCTGAGCCATTCCTTCCTATTATCCCGATAAACTCCCCGGGTTTAATTTCAAGGTTGATATTCTTAAGAGCATAGAATTCTTCGTAAGTCCGCATCTTTCTGAAATGTATTACATAGCTCTTAAGATCATACGTCTTTACGTGAGGTATTTTAAACATCTTTGAAAGGTTATTTATCTTAATTATATTTTCCATTACAGCCATTCCGCAAAATATTTCTGTCGTTTCTGAAAAATGATAAATCCAACAAAGAAAATTAAAAAAGTCATTGCTATGTTGTAGATTATGTTTCTCAGGCCTGGAACCTGGCCCATGATAACAACCATTCTGAAGTTTTGGATGAGGCGTGCCATTGGATTTATCTTAAATATTATATGGTATTTTATTGGCACAATATCTATTGGATATATGATTGGCGTGGCCCAGAACCCAAGCTGCAACAGCACTCCCCAGATATGTTGAAGGTCCCTGAACTTTAGATAAAAAGCACTTAAAAACAAGGATACTCCGAGAGAAAATATGATGAGCTCAAATAATATCAGCACACTGAAAAAGGCAGAATAGTTCACATTAACACCGGAAAATGCTATAAATATAGAAAGAATTACCATGTTAAGTAAAATTGTTATCGTATTTGTAAGTGTAGAACTCAGTGGGATGATTATTCTTGGAAAGTTCACCTTATTCAACAGGGATGATTTTGTAAAAAGTGAAGTCATTCCGGAGCTTGTTGTTTCATTAAAAAAACCATAGAGCATAATACCGGAAAGCAGGTAAACTTGATAGTGCTCAATACCACCGAATCTCATAAAAACAGAGAATATAAAGTACAGTACACCAAACATCAAGAGTGGATTCAAAAGGGACCAGAGGTATCCAAGCACAGAATGGCTGTATCTCAGCTTAAAGTCTGTTATTGTAAACTGCTGGATCAGGTAAAAATAGTTGTTTTGCTTAATCGTTCTAATAAACCTTATCATCAAATAATCGCCATGTTTAAATTCGAGTTTTCTAGCGATACTAACAAATACATAGTTTTAATGCACATTATTATGTTCAACTAATGAACATAATAATGTGCATATTAGGATTACTCAATAAAAAAACAGAGCTTATTAATAATGCTATTTTAATTATAAAAACAATGTTATGGAGGGGCATATGAAATAGGTACCCGATCAAAATAAGGATGAAATACACCTTGTAAATATTTTAATAGTTCTGTTTAAGCGAAAGTGGTTAGTAATCACATTAGTAATAGTTGTATTTATTCTATCAGCCATATATGATATGTTGCTCTTATTAAAAAAATTATTGTACCTCTTCTCTACACTCGAATTGACACAGCATATACCCTCCCATCCAGTCGCTGTGTTCGCCGAATAAGCATATTCTTCCTGGAACAAAAAGCTTCACGATTCATCCCCCTACAATAAGAATAGGATTCTTTTCTGAGAGTGAAGTTCACTATGGAATTAATTCAGCTTACTTCTTAAGTTGCTTTTATAGATCGATCTTACAAACCTTGCAGGGAGGGCTCTGAAAACAAGTCTGATAAAAGGGATAAAAAGATTAACGGACAATCCTCTGAGCGACCATATACCTCTCATATAGATAACGAACTCACTAAATGCTCCTTTTTGCCTTCTTTTGTAGAATGATTCTGTTACCCTATAGTACAAGAGAGGTGTTTCTATATTCGATATTACGAGCCCCTTACTGAGGCATAAAAACCAGAGTGCGAGGTCTTCATTGTACACGTATCGATCCGGATACCCGGAGACAGTATCGAAAACACATCTTCTAAAACAGACGGACGGATGCGCGACTGGACTTGCTTTGCAGATATAGTCTCTGACACTATACGGGTTTTGAGGGTAGAGTCTGCAAAACATCTCCTTCCTGTTCTCGTCGATTTCCATGACTGCTGTTCCGACGATATCTATATCACTGTACTGCTGCAGGTACTGTATCTGTTTCTCAAACCGCTTTTCGAATGAGATGTCGTCGGCATCCATCTTGAATACGAACTCTTCGTTCTCAAAACACTCTATCAACCTGTTTATGATCCGCGGTTTGCCTATCTTCTCCTCACTTTCTATGACCTTAAAAAAAAGCTTTTTGTTATCTTTAATATAATCTCTAATTTCCACTTCAATCGGCCCGTCGATACCGAGATATATATGTATATACTCCCTTCCGTATGTCTGACATAGTATTGAATCCAGCGCTTCTCTGAACCAACCAAGCCTATCATTCTTGTATACAGAGAAGAGGACCGCTACATAAGGTTTCATAATCGTTTGCTTCATCGATATTAGGCCTACTGATGAATTAAGTTCCCTTTTTAGTGAGGGCTATTCCAACGGTCTTGAAGATGGTCTTTACGTCAAGAAAAACCCCTCTGTTATTAAGGCAGCACAGATCGTACTCGAGCATCTCCCTGTGATGTTCCACACAGTCTCCCGCATAGGAGAAAGTTCACCTGGGCCCAGCCTGTCAATCCGGGCTTTACTGTAAGCCGCGTAGGATACAGGGGGATCTCCATCGAAAACATCTCAAAGAACTCAGGTCTTTCGGGCCGGGGCCCGCCAAGACTCATCTCCTCCTTCATATGTTGAAGAGCTGCGGCGCCTCATCGATACGGAACACACGTATGAATCTTCCTATTCTTGTGATCCGGCAGTCGTTCGGTTCCGCGGACCTCGGGCCGTTCTTCTCTGCATCCATCACCATCGTCCAGTATTTCATGAGCCGGAATTCGGCTCCGCCATACCCGACCCCCTTCTGAATAAAAAAGAGGGATCCGCTGGATTCCAAAAGATGCAAGAGCGCCACTAAAAAGGATACGGGGAAGAGGATGAAGAGGAGAATCAAACTCGCCGCGATATCAAAACAGCGCTTTATACTATCAAATATTACTCGCCCAGCCATCGCTCTCTCAACATACAGCGATTCATCAATGGAGAAGTCTCTTGGGCCCATTGTAAACTTTTTATCCTTTTTACAGCAAGCTGCTAAAAGCTGCTTAAAAGAAGGGTTTCTTGAAAACCATTCGGAGATTATAAAATAAAATTGCTTTTAAGTAAAACAAATAAAATATTTACTTTCAGTCACTCGTTTTAACCGGAATGAACCATGTCATACAGAACCATGATTCGGATCTCATCTGGTTACTAGATAACGACGTCGTTGTAGAGACTAAAACACTGTCCGAGCTGGTGAGGGTCGTTAAATCCGATGAGCGGATAGGAGCGGCCGGCTCAATGATGTGCAAGCTGGATAACCAGGTGAGGATCAACGAACTCGGCGGATATATGGACTGGAGAAAGTTCAACATTCTCCTCAACGCGCACAATCTCCACATCGCATCAGCGCCGAGAAATGTGCAGCAGGTGGATTTCTGCGCCGCAACGTCTCTTTTGACAAAACGTGAGGTCATAGATCGGATCGGGTTCCTGGAGGACCTGTTCATTCACTTCGACGACGTCGAATGGTGTTTGCGGATGAATGCCTCCGGGTGGAAAGTGGTAGCGTCCCCTAAATCAAAGATATGGCACGAATTGAAAGATGTAAAGACCACCCGCTGGGTACGCTACTATGATGTCCGAAACCTCCTCAGAGTGCATGCCAAGTACAGACCGAGATTGCTGAAAAAAGCGGTAAAACACTTTAAAAGACACGGCCGGTATTTCAGGCTACACGATTTTAAAAAAACCGCCATGATGATACGGGCGAGCATGAGGGATTTTAAAAGAGGTAAGATCGGAAAAAGAGATTTTGTCCAGGAAACAGCGGTATCTTTGTCAGATCGTCCTGATGATGTCAAAAAAAACGGAAATATTTTGTTTTTTCTGATTTCAGCTCTCTGTGCAGTGCGGTAGAAAAGCTTCCTTTCGGCTATCTCTCGGGAGAAACCGTATTCCTGTACGAGAAGATCAATCCTAAAAAGGTGTATGAAATTATCGGGACCCCCTTTTAAAGCGGAAAACTATTCACAAGCTTATTGTTTATTTAAGGCAGCTGCTCTCAACAAGAGGAAAAAGGAAAGCGGTTTTTATAGATGGAAATTTTGAAAAGACCTTTATTCCTCCTCTGTTTAAACGGGCCATCTACCTGTATCCCCGGCTCGATTCGTTCATAGATACCCGGAAAAAAAAGATCTGAACCCGGTTTATACGAGCCGTATCAGGGCCTCCCTCCTTATAAGGCGTATCCATCCGGAATGATAACACCATACGCATCTCTATTAGTGCGGTTTTCTCACAAATTGCATAGCAATGGGTTTAAATGATGACTTGATAGAATTTTATAGTCTTATGTAAAAAATAATATTTACGGTAAGGAAAGCGCTAAACCCCCATTCCTTAATATTTACGGTGATTTGTGAGAAATGGGAGTTAGCCCTCCTGTCATCTGAACCCTATCTTTTCCCGTAATTCTTCTCTATCCACTTCCTGTAATTGCCGGACCTCACGCTCTCGATCCACTCCGGGTGATCGAGGTACCACCGTACTGTGATCTCGATACCCCTTTCGAACCCGACCTCCTGGCGCCAGCCCAACTCCCTCTTCACCTTATCGCAGTTAATCGCATACCTGCGGTCATGGCCGGGCCGGTCTTTTACAAATGTGATGAGCCGCTTGTAAGAGTCACTGTCCTTCCCCTGTATCTTCGCGACCATTTCGCAGAGCCGCTCAACGAGCGTTATATTCTGCCACTCGTTCTCTCCCCCCACGTTGTATGTCCCGCCTGATTTGCCCTCTTCCATTATACGCCACACAGCCGAGCAGTGGTCCTCGACGAAGAGCCAGTCGCGCGTGTTCTTCCCGTCTCCGTAAACCGGGAGCTGTTTTCCCTCCACCATGTTGAGTATCATAAGCGGAATGAGCTTTTCGGGAAACTGGTACGGACCGTAGTTGTTCGAACAGTTGGAGATGGTGCAGGGTATATTGTAGGTGTGTTGATAGGCTTTGACAAGGTGATCGCTCGAGGCCTTTGATGCGGAGTAGGGGCTCGTCGGATCGTAAGGCGTCGTTTCGAAGAAATACCCCGTCTTCCCGAGCGACCCGTACACCTCGTCGGTGCTCACGTGGTGGAAGAGCACGTCATCCCGGTCATTCCAGAGCTCACGGGCGGCCTCGAGCAGGTTGAAAGTCCCGATGATGTTGGTGTTGATGAAATCCTCAGGTCCGAAGATAGAGCGGTCGACATGCGACTCTGCGGCGAAATGGACTACCGTATCGATCTCATACTTTTTAAAGACAGCCCTCATCCGGGAGCTGTCGCATATATCCGCCCTCTCGAAGTAGTAGCTTTTTGTTCCAAACTCCTTCTCTATATCGGTGAGGTTCAGCGGGTTTCCAGCGTATGTGAGCTTGTCGAGATTAATGACCCGTCCTTCGAACTTCTTTTGGCAATAAGTGTACCGTACGAAATTGGAGCCGATGAACCCTGCCCCTCCGGTTACCAGCATGTTTTTGAATGCTCTCATCTGTCTATCATCTCTCTAAAGAATTTATCGAGAGAATCCCCCCAGTTCGGAATCTCGATAGAAAATGTCTTCATTATCTTCTGCTTCGACAGGTACGAGTTCTCTGGGCGCTTCGCATCGGTGCGATACTGTGACGTCTTAATGGGGTTAATGACGACATCCTTTCTTATCACCCCAAGCTCTCTTGCCCTCGCATAGATCCGCTTCGCGAACCCGTGCCAGGTCGTTTTTCCTTCCCCTGAGTAGTGATAGGTTCCGTACTTCCCCCTGCCGTGATCGACGAGATAAAGTATCGCCCCTGCGAGATCCACGGTCCATGTCGGGCTTCCATACTGGTCCACAACAACATCCACCTCATCTCTTTCATTAAAAAGCCGCAGCATCGTCAGCACGAAGTTTTTACCGTTTTGCCCGTAGAGCCACGACGTCCTTATTATGTAGTGAGCATCTATCCTTTCACGTATGAGGGTTTCACCTTCGAGCTTGCTCTTCCCGTACACACCGACAGGACATGGTGAGTCCTCTTCGGTGTACGCACCACCCTTGGTGCCGTCGAAAACGTAATCGGTTGATATGTGGACGAGCCCGGCACCGAGTTTTTTCGCCGCTTCCGCGAGGTTTCCGGCCCCCAGGGCGTTTATCGAGAAAGCCTTGTCCTGTTCGGTCTCCGCCCGGTCTACAGCGGTATATGCCGCGCAGTTCACTATCCACTCTATCTCTCCTCCTGCACAAAACCGCTCTACGGCTGTACCGTCCGCTATATCAACTTCGGTATCAGACGACACAAAAGGCTTTTGTCTCTCCATTAAAAGTCTTTCGATGTCCTTTCCGAGCTGCCCTTTATTCCCTACGAGCCAGATCACGTGTCAAACCCTCTTTTCGAACCGTTATTATTATTTTATTACTGTCAGCAGGAGGACACAATATCTTTGTTACTCCGCATTCAAACAGAGGAGAACCGGCTGATTCAGGAACAAAGGGAATATTTTTCTCTGACGGCACCTTTGCCACATGCATACCGAAACAGCCGTCCACGTATGGTCTTAATGAAGGCCGATTTAAATCATATCTCTCACTAATGCTTTCCCTCGAGAGGAGAGGAATATCAAAGAACCGTGAAAGGCGATTAGGCATTGATGGTCTTTTCTCCTAGCATCACATTCTCTATCGATACTGGTTCAAAAACTCCCTTATTATCTTCAAAGTATAGAGAGAGCCTCATCTAAATTCCTCATGGCTTCATCTGTAGAGAGTTCGATGTTGATACACTGCGCCACATTATAGAGTATGTATTTAATGGATTTCATTCCCATACCTTTCCATCCTCTAATTTATTAGGACAAGCTCATGAATTAAAGCCGGTTCTTCGATAAAAAATCCTCGTAGAATTCGTCGCCCCTGTCTTCGTGCCTGATCTCGTCGACTTCTCCCTTTCCCCCCCACCCCCTGTAGAGCCTGTCCGGATAGTTGATGACCATCCCCCTCTCATCGTCCGATATGTTCCTGTAGCCGTGGACGACCCCGGGAGGAATGACTATGAGAGCCGGGTTTTTCTTTCCGACGACCATTCTCATCCTGTTTTCGTAGGTTTCGCTCTCCCTCCTGTTGTCGCAGAGATAGAGCTCGAAGCTTCCCGGTCCGATAAAGGCGAATACATCGGTCTGCTCCTCGTGCTCGTGCGGGCCCCTGCCTATCCCCGGTTTCGTGTAGGAGACATAGCTCATCACCGGCCTGACTCCTGAAGGCAAAGAGTCGCTGCGGAAGGTCTGCACCAGGGTTCCTCGCTGGTCTGTATGCTGTACCAGCTTCTGGACGACTACACCTTTTATATCCCCGACTTTAAAATGCACCGCTGTCCTCCGATTCAATTATGTCCAGCAGATACTCCCCGTACCCTGATTTTTTCAAAGGCTCTGCAAGACTCCGGAGCTGGTCCTCATCGATGTACCCCATGCGGTATGCGATCTCCTCTATGCATGCGATCTTCAGCCCCTGCCTGTCCTCTATAGTCTTCACGAACTGCGTCGCCTCAACGAGAGAGCAGTGCGTGCCGGTGTCAAGCCATGCGTAGCCTCTCCCCATGAGCTTCACTTTCAGCATTCCCTTGCGGAGGTACTCGCTGTTCACGTCTGTGATCTCGATCTCCTCCCTCGGTGAGGGCTTTATGGATCTCGCAATCCGGGAGGCTTGCCGATCGTAGAAGTAGAGCCCGACGACCGCGTAGTGAGATCTGGGCTTTTTCGGTTTCTCCTCGATAGAGAGAGCGTTCCCCTCCTTGTCGAATGCCACCACTCCGTATCGTTCGGGGTCCCTCACCCAGTAGCCGAAGATCGTCGCCCCCTCCTCCTGCCTGACAGCATCCCGGAGGAGTGATGAGAGGTCGTGTCCGAAGAATATGTTGTCCCCGAGTATGAGACAAACCCCGTCGTCACCTATGAAATCTTCTCCTATAATGAGGGCTTCCGCGATGCCTCTCGGAGCCTCCTGCACACGATAACAGAAGGAGAGGCCGAGCTCCGAGCCGTCCCCGAACAGGTCTTTGAATCCCTTTATGTCCTGTGGCGTCGAGATGATGAGGATCTCTCGTATTCCGGCGAGCATGAGAGTTGAAAGAGGATAGTACACCATAGGCTTGTCGTACACAGGCATCAGCTGTTTGCACATCACCCTCGTGATCGGATAGAGCCGCGTTCCCGCGCCACCTGCAAGTATGATTCCGCGCATAATCGTTCTCCTACCGCCTGGTTTGTATCCCGACCCCTGTGTAGGAAAAACCCCGGCGAGTCACCTCCTCCGGCTTGTACACGTTTCTGAGGTCTATGAAAGAGGTCCCTTTCATACGTTCTTTCAGCATCCCGAGGTCCAGGGCCCGGTACTCGTTCCACTCGGTCATAATCACCACGGCGTCCGCACCGTCACACGCGATGTACGGATCGTCAAAATACTCTACTCGTTCCATGAGCTTTTTCGCCTCATCGACCCCCTTCGGGTCCGCGGCCCTTACGAGAGCGCCCCCTTCGAGGAGCGCAGGGATGATGAAGAGCGACGGAGCATCTCTCATGTCGTTCGTTTCGGGCTTGAAAGTGAGCCCCAGAAACGCGATAGTCTTCCCATACTCCGTACCGCCGAGTGCTTCTCGGAGCTTCTGCACCATCCACGAGCCCTGGGCGCTGTTCACCTGGAGGACGGCCTCTGCGATACGCGCGGGAAGCCCCCTGTCATGGAACATCTTTACCAGCGCCCTGACATCCTTGGGAAGGCAGGAGCCGCCGAATCCCGGTCCTGCGTGGAGGAACTTGGGGCCGATCCTGCGATCCAGCCCCATCCCTTTCGCCACATCCTGGACGTTTGCACCGCATCGTTCGCAGAGGTTCGAGATCTCATTGATAAACGAGATCTTCGTTGCAAGGAATGCGTTGCTCGCGTATTTGATGAGCTCAGCCGTCTCGAGGTCCGTTATGACCATCGGAGTTTCGATAAGATAGAGGGGGCGGTAAAGCTCTCTTAAGAGTTGAGCAGCTCTTTCTGAATCCACACCGATGACGACACGGTCTGGACGCATGAAATCGTTGATGGCCGACCCTTCCCTGAGGAATTCGGGGTTCGACGCGATGTCGAACTCAGCCTCAGGGTTTTCATCCCCTATTATCTGTTTTATGCTTCTCGCTGTGCCCACAGGGACCGTACTCTTGTTCACCACGACAGTGTACCCGCTGAGGGCTCCCGCTATCTCCCTCGCCGCCTCGTGGACGAAGGAGAGGTCTGCGTAGCCGTTTCCTCTCCTCGAGGGGGTACCCACGGTGATGAACACGATGTCCGCGCGCTTTACCGCGCTCGCAAGGTCCGAGGTAAACTCGAGACGCCCCTTCTCCACGTTGCTCCGCACGATCGCCTCGAGACCCGGTTCGTATATGGGAATTATCCCCCGGTTGAGGCGCTCGATATACCGCTCTTCCTTATCCACACAGCTCGCCCCAACCCCGAATTCCGAAAAACAGGCGCCGGACACGAGCCCTACATACCCTGCTCCTATCATAGTTACATACATAACTTTCCCCTTGCGTGAATCGCTGTATCAGACCCGGTGGTACTCCCTGTACCACATCACAAACCTGCGCAAGCCCTCCTCTACCGTGGTCTTCGGAAGAAATCCGGTCTCCCTTTTGAGATCACTAATATCCGCGTATGTCTCGACGACGTCTCCCTTCTGCATTGGCAGGAGGTTCTTCTGTGCCTTTTTCCCCAGCTCCTCTTCTATGATCTCTATGAACCTTAAGAGCTCGACAGGTTCGCCTCTCCCAATATTGTAGATCCGAAACGGGGCGGCACTGGACGCCGGATCGAGATTTTTCCCAGGCCGCGAAGGGTCGGTTTTCGGGGGCTTTTTCATTATCCTTACCACACCCTCGATGATGTCGTCTATGTATGTGAAATCTCTCCGCATCTTTCCGTAATTGTACACATCGATGGGCGCTCCCTCGTGTATGAGCCTTGTAAACCGGTAATAGGCCATATCCGGCCTGCCCCACGGCCCGTATACCGTGAAAAACCGCAAGCCCGTTGTCGGAATGGCGTAGAGTGACGAGTACGAGTGTGCGAGAAGCTCGCCTGCCCTCTTTGTAGCCGCGTAGAGTGAAACAGGATGATCGACGGCGTGATGCTCCGAGAACGGCACTGTACTGTTCGCCCCGTACACAGAACTCGACGAGGCAAAAAGGAAGTGACGCACCCTGTTGTTTCTACATCCCTCCAGAAGGGGGAAAAGCCCTGAGAGGTTGCTCTCGAGAAAGCTGTACGGCTCTATTATTGAGTGCCGTACCCCTGCCTGAGCGGCGAGGTGAACTACGGTGCTGAAATCATACTTACTGAAAAGGTCCTCGACAAGAACCCTGTCTGCAAGATCGCCCCTGATGAAAAAGAACCCTCTTTTCTCCCGTAGAAGGGAGAGGCGGCGTTCTTTCAGAGTCACCTCGTAGTAGGGATTGAGATTGTCTATCCCCACAATCACGGCCCCTTCACTAAGAAGCCTTTTCGCGAGGTGAAACCCGATGAAGCCGCACACACCTGTGACGAGAATATGTTTCATAGTCCGGCAGATCACAAAAATTTGCTTTGCAACTTATGGTACAGGATTCTTCCCATTTATACCACACTTTTCTTATCAAAGGCATTTGCGATGTTGGGATTCTATTGTATAAAGAATCTAAAATTCCCAATTTCAAATGCTATAATTTGAAAAAACTTGCAAAAATAACTTGCTTACCCGCCCATTACAGACATTCTACTCTAA
>Ga0307380_10000787_pt1 | contig 47694 bp, 40 predicted proteins | sample UN3MG_FD_202239 | JGI IMG/M metagenome (GOLD analysis project Ga0307380, IMG submission 202239) | Soil microbial communities from Risofladan, Vaasa, Finland - UN-3 | ecosystem: Environmental > Terrestrial > Soil > Coastal area > Acid sulfate soil | place: Finland: Risofladan, Vaasa | collected... | reverse complement strand
CCGGCGTAAGCGGGACATTGGCCTTCTGTGCCGATTGCTATCTGCAGATTGCCGCGTTTGACAACGGCCGGCACAAAAAAGTCGCAAAGCTCCGGCACGTCAACGACGTTGCAAAGGACCTCCAGTTCCTGACAGTCCTTGTATATCTGTTTGTTGAGTTTATGATTATTCGTTGCTGCTATGGCAAGCAGCGCCCCAGCGAGATAATTTTTGGAGTACCTGGATTTTATAAGCTCAGCGTTCTTGTCCCGGCAAAGAGCCGTGAGTATATCATCGATTCGTTCGGCTACTACTACCAGCCGGGCCCCAGCGGCTAATAGCGATTGAGCCTTTCGCACGGCCACGGATCCGCCGCCTATCACGACCACACGGCGAGAGCCCAATTCCAGGAATATCGGATACTTTGCCATAACATTATTATACCAAACACATACCGGCAGCAACATTAAATTAAAAAGAAATGAAAAATGAACAGCCAAATACTCAGGACCGAGGCGATAAAACAGAATGCCACTGTGCTATTATGCTCTGAACATATTTTTGAGCCTTTTCATATCGGCGATTCGCTGGTATATTATGATTTGGTATTATTTATAGTCGGCAGAGAAAAGCAGAAAAAATGAGCGAAATGACGAAATTGCAGGCCCCTCTGAAGGAAACGGATGTGCGTTCGTTAAGAGCGGGCGATGAGGTCCTTGTCAGCGGCGTAGTCTATACCGCCCGGGATATGGCGCATAAGAGGCTGTGCGAAGCGATAGAAGCAGGGCGAGGACTGCCGTTCGAGCTTGCCGGAGCGATTATTTATTTTGTTGGCCCTACGCCGGCCGCCCCGGGCAGGGTAATCGGCGCTGCCGGGCCTACTACCTCATCGAGAATGGACCCTTTCAGCCCCAGATTGATTGCCAACGGCCTTAAAGCGATGATCGGCAAGGGGTATCGAGGCGAGCAGGTCAGAGAGGCACTTAAGCAATACGGCGCAGTCCATCTTTCTACTATCGGCGGGGCGGGGGCGCTATTGAGCAAGCACATCGTCGCCGCTGAAATAATAGCCTACGAAGACCTTGGGACCGAAGCCATAAGGAAGCTAAAAGTAGTTGATTTTCCCGCTGTCGTTGCGTATGACTGTTATGGAAACAGTGTTTATAAACGAGGAAGAATAATAGAATGAAAGTAGCTCTAATTGGTTTGCTTCAGTCCGGCAAGAGCACTATTTTGGCGGGCCTGAGCGGTAAGGCAATTCCTGCGATTGGCTCGGCTTCAATCGAAGAAGCTATCGTCCCGGTCCCGGACGACAGATTCGACTGGCTGGCCGAATACTCAAAGCCGAAGAAAACGACTCACGCCACAATCGACTGCCTGGACCTTCCGGGCTTTAACTTTACCGATGATCACGGCCGGGCTGCCGCCAGGCGAATGATTGGCCAGATAAGGACGGTCGACCTGCTCGTTCTGGTCGTTCGGGCGTTTGAGGACCCGACGGTGCCGCCTTATCGAACGACGGTCGATCCGGCGAGAGATTTGGTCGAATTGCAGACGGAATTGCTGCTCGCCGATTTGGAGCTTGTAACAACGCGCATCGACAAACTCGAAAAGCAGGTACACAAGCCCACTAAAACACAGGCTCACGATAAGGCGGAGCTGGCTTTGCAAAAGAAACTTCAGGAGGCGATTGAATCGGAAAAGCCGATAAGCTCGGCGATCGAAACTGAGACCGAACGCGAAATGATTAAGTCTCTCGGCTTTTTGACGCTCAGGCCGATTGTAGTTGCAGTGAATGTCGGCGAGGATCAGTTGGACAAGAAGTTCGATTTTAGCGATCGGCTTGGCGATTCTGTCCCCATAATTACAATTTGTGCAAAGCTGGAGCATGAGCTTTCACAGTTGGACGCTGAAAGCAGGGCCGCGTTTATGGCGGATTTGGGAATCGCCGAATCAGCGGCGAGCAAGTTCGTCAAAAGCTGCTATTCGGCACTGGGTCTTATCAGCTTCTTGACGATAGGTTCCGATGAGCTGCGTGCCTGGCCCATAAAGAAAGGCACCATCGCACTTGATGCGGCGGGCAAAGTGCATACGGATATTAAGCGAGGCTTCATTCGGGCTGAAACGTTCAGTTTTGACGATCTGCATGAGTATGGCAGTGAAAAAGCCCTCAAAGCCGCCGGAAAAATCCGGCTCGAAGGCAAAGACCATATAGTCCAGGACGGTGACATTATTAATTTCAGGTTTAACGTTTAGTTCGGCGAAACTCCAAGGCAATATTTGTGAACCGATTCTTAAAACGATTAGTTCCGGGATTAATAGTACTATCCGCGGCAGCGGCCGGATTGTTCTATTTTAGCTTGAAGGATCCCGATACCCTTTCAGTCTGGAATTATCAAGTTGTTAATAGCTTCCCTCACGACACAGAGGCCTTCACGCAAGGTCTGATTTTTGAAGACGGCGTTCTGTATGAAGGAACAGGACTTCCCGGACATTCGGAATTGCGCAAAGTTGAATTGGAAACGGGCAAAGTGTTACAGAATTATAAACTGCCGGCTGAATTCTTCGGCGAGGGTATCACCATTTACGGTGACAAAATCATTCAATTGACATATCAGTCAAATGCCGGGTTTGTTTATGATAAGGGCACCTTCGAGCTGGTGCGCCAGTTCAATTACCCAACCGAGGGCTGGGGCATTACACATGACGGCAAGCATCTGATCATGAGCGACGGCACGCCAATGTTGTATTTCCTGGACCCTGAAACTTTTAAACAAGTCCATAAAATAATGGTATTCGAGCACGATGAAGCCGTATGGGGGCTTAACGAATTGGAATATGTTGAGGGCCAGATATATGCCAACGTCTGGCCTACCGAACGCATCGCCAGGATTGAACCGGAGACGGGCCATGTGGTTGGCTGGATCGATTTGGAAGGGCTGTTAACTCAGCAGGACAAAACTGGGCGGGAGGATGTTCTCAACGGCATTGCGTACGACCCGACCAGCGGCCACTTGTTTGTTACCGGTAAGTTTTGGTCGAAGCTCTTCGAAATAAAACTCTTTCCCGTGAAGTAATCATGGCCTAAGGTGCGGATTTTTAGTATAAGATTGCAATATTCCGGCGTTGCGCTACGTGCATTGTGTCTTAGAAATCAGTAACGTCGGCGTGAGTTTTTTTTGGAGATACTTTATGAAGGCGGTTATGCTGACAAGTTTGAGGCAAATGGAACTCAGGGACGTACCTGAGCCGAGCATAGAAAAACAAACCGATGTTCTGCTGAAAATTGAAATGGTCGGCGTCTGCGGCTCCGATGTGCATTACTACGAGACCGGCAGAATCGGTTCGCAAATTGTCGAGTATCCCTTCACAATAGGCCACGAATGTTCCGCGACCGTCAAGGCTGTCGGCAGCTCGGTTACCCGCGTCAAGGTTGGCGATCCGGTCGTAGTGGACCCTGCTGTCTCGTGCCACGAGTGCGACCAGTGCAGGCAGGGCAGAGAGAATACCTGTTATAATGTCCGTTTTCTCGGCTCGCCGGGAGAGGGCGGCGGATGTCTGTGCGAGTATCTTGTTATGCCGGAAGAATGCTGCTACCCGACAGACGGGGCGATTACCTTTGAGCACGCGGCATTGTGCGAGCCGTTATCTATCGGTGTATATACTGTCAAACGGGCCGGCTTTCAGGAGGGGGCCAATGTGGGAATCCTCGGCACAGGGCCGATCGGGCTGAGTGTTTTGTTGGCGGCGAGAGCTCAAAAAGCCGGGAAGATATATGTTACGGATAAAATTGACGCGCGCCTGAAAGCCGCCCGAGGTGCAGGCGCTGTCTGGGCGGGCAATCCGGACCGAATCGATATCGTCAGTGAAATCCTCGCTGCCGAACCACTTGGTCTGGACGTTGTCTTCGAATGCTGCGGTCAGCAGGAGGCGCTGGATCAGGCGTTCGATATCCTCAAGCCGGGCGGCCTGCTCGTAATGGTGGGAACCGCCAGGCAGGACCGCGTCTCTTTCGATGTTGACAAGTTTCGGCGGAAGGAGCTTTCAATAAAGTATATTCGCCGGCAGAATCATTGCGTCCAGTCTGCGATTGATTTGATAAAAAATGGGCAGCTTGACGTTGATTTTATGATAACACATCATTTCCCTCTCGAACGGACACAAGAGGCGTTTGATTTGGTGGCAGGCTATCACGATGGTGTAATCAAAGCTATGATTAAAGTTTAAATCTTTGCAATAATTGAATCTTTTTTGGAGATAAAACTGAATGGGTTGGCTTAATTTAGAAGAAAAAGTCGCAATCGTTACCGGAGGGGCATCAGGAGTTGGCAAAGCCGTCTGCGAGGGATTGGCTGAGGTTGGTGCGAGAGTTGTTGTAGCCGATATAGACGAGCAGGGTGCTAAAAAACTCGCCGCGGTTTTAAGCAAGCAATTCGGGGGTGAGCACATTTCCACAAAAACCGATGTGGGCAGCAAGGCAAGCGTTGATGATATGATAAGTGCGGCTCTGGACGCTTTCGGCAGCGTTGACATACTTGTTAATAATGCCGGGATTAACATCCCGCGCTTGCTCGTGGACCCTGCGGGCAAAGAGGAGCTGACTGAAGAGATTTGGGATAAAGTGGTATTGATCAATCAAAAAGGGCTCTTCCTTTGTGCTCAGGCGGCTGCGCGGGTCATGATGCAGTCGGGTAAAGGCGGCGTCATAATCAATATGGCTTCCGAGTCCGGCATGGAAGGCTCGGAAGGCCAAAGCGTCTATGCCGCCACCAAGGCGGCCGTCTATAATCTTACAAGGTCCTGGGCAAAGGAGCTGGGCAAACACAATGTCCGTATAGTCGGCGTCGCCCCGGGCATACTGGAAGCGACAGCTCTGCGCTCCGACGAGTACGAACGCGCCCTTGCCTACACGCGGGGGATAACCGTCGAGGAGCTGCGCGCAAAATATAAGAAAGCTTCCATTCCATTGGGAAGAAGCGGCAAACTCAGCGAAGTCGCCAACACTGTGTGCTTCCTGGCCTCCGAGCGGGGCGGCTATATTCACGGCACTGTCGTCAACGTCTCAGGCGGAAAAACCAGGGCTTGAACGCACGTTTCTTCCGATGAACATGAAGAAAACCATGCGATATGAACTGAGCCGGGTACTCCCGTGGGGAAGGTTCTTCGAGGAATACGTCCGAATGTTTAACCTCAATGATGAGGAGCTGAGCGGGACAATCCTTGGATGTGCCGATGGGCCAGCCAGTTTCAATGCCGAGATGCATCGGCGCGGCCACCGAGTAATATCGTGCGATCCAATCTACCATTTCACGAAGCAGCAGTTGAGCGCACGAGTCGAGCAGGCGTGCGGATATTTCCACTTATTGATCTTGATCTGAGACGCTCGCCACATGTTCAACCGATTGCTTCCTGCCTCGAAGATGATGGATTCACGGTTTCTATCGAACACGTCGCGTATGAATTCCAGCGGGGAGGCAATGAAATGCTCAGGATTCTTAGAGATAGTGACAAAGCTTCAAGCACGGAGTCTCGAACGGCTCGCAGAAGCAATCGAGGTAGTCACCAGTGATGAACAGATGAAGAACAAAGCCGCTGCTCTTGGCGAAAAGATCAGCTGCGAAGATGGAATCGGCAAGGCTGTGAAGATAATCGACAAGCGCCTCAGAAAATCCTGATTTTTCACCTGTCAGGCTCGGCCCGAAAGTAAAATCTTCCGTTGCACAAATAGACTTGGCTGTCGTTACCGCATGCTCTGTAATGGCCAAAAGGGCTTTTTACTTGTTTCGGGTCGAGCGCCGGATTAGAATCCGCCTTTATGAAAAAGGCAAGTATAATCAGTGTTGGTAATGAGCTTCTTAGCGGCCAGACCTTGAACACAAATGCAGGGTATCTGAGTGCTGAGCTGCTTTCGATTGGCATTCCAGTGGTTAGCTCTTATGTTATCGCAGATGAGATAGCTGCGATTGTGCGGGCATTTGGTTTGGCCGGTAATGATGCTGATGTTGTAATCGCGACTGGCGGATTAGGGCCGACCGATGATGATTTGACTCGACAGGCATTGGCGAAATTCCTCGGCGTTGAATTGCAGTTGCAAGACGAACTTTTAGAGAAGGTACAAGGATTTTTCGTCAGCCGGAATCGGCGGATGCCTGAAAGAAATAAGATTCAGGCGTATATCCCGGCCGGCGCTAAAGCTCTGGAGAATATTGGTACTGCTCCGGGGATTATGGCTGAGTCAGAAGGTAAATTGTTTATTGCCCTGCCGGGTGTGCCGGCGGAAATGAAGTGGATGTTTGAAGAATCGATTCTGCCCGAATTGCAGCGATTAGCCGGTTCTCAGGCTATAGTAGTGCGAAGACTGAAATGTTTTGGAGCAGGTGAATCGACAATTGCCGAAATGCTTGGTGATATGATGCAGCGAGGCAGAAGTCCGCTCATCAATTGCACTGTGAGCAACGGCATCATTACTTTGCACATTATCGCAACGGCCCAAGATATAGACAAAGCCCAACAGATGGCTGAAAAAGACGAAGAGTTGCTGCGAAGCACACTTGGAGAACTGATTTACGGAACTGATGAGCAGAGTCTGGCCGAAGTGGTCGGCGAAAAATTAATCCGGCAAAAAAAAACAATCGCCGTAGCGGAATCCTGCACGGGCGGCTGCTTAGCGAAGCTGTTGACGGACATCCCCGGAGCGAGCAGATATTTCACGCACGGCTGGGTTACCTACAGCAACAGTGCCAAGACCAGCGAACTTGGCGTTCCTGCCGATTTGATTCAACAATACGGGGCGGTCAGTGAGCAGGTCGCCCAGGCAATGGCTCGTGGCGCCCGGAAAAAGGCCGGTACAGATTTTGCAATTGCTACAACCGGCATAGCTGGCCCCACTGGCGGAACCGAACAAAAACCCGTAGGGCTTGTATATATTAGTGTGGATTCCGAAAAAGGCTGCGAAACCAAATGCTGTCTTTTTTCTCACGACAGGCGGTTCATACGGTTTCGAGCAGCACAAACTGCTCTGAATATGCTCCGTATAAAATTGAATATTTGACTAATTGCTTTGGAGATGTTATAATGAGGATAATCGGGGTTAGTAGAATTCTGAGGAGAATATGGCAACAAAGCGCAGACGTTTGGGCGAAATAATTTACAAAGCCGGGCTGGTAGAGAAGCAGGCTCTTATCAAGGCTATTAAGGCCTCACAGAGCAATAACAAACGGCTCGGCCAGATACTACTCGAACAGGGTCTCATAGATGAAGAAAATCTGACCAAGGTTGTCGCCAAGCAATTTGGTATGGAATATATAAATCTGGACAGGGCTTCCATCTCGCCCGATGCGGCGAAATTTATTCCGGAAGACCTGATAAAAAAGCACAACATCATTCCCCTGGAGATGAATAACGGCAGATTGAAATTGGTTATTAGTGACCCGTCAGATCTGGGGATGATGGATGCAATTCGCTTTCGCCTGAACACTGATCCGGAATTCTATCTTGCAAACCCGACAAAAATTCGCTCCTACATCCAGGATTCCTTTAACCAGACAACGCAGGAAGATGACGACAGGCTAAGACACAGCATCGATGCAACCGCTGCCGAGCTTGCCGAAGTAGGTCACGAGTTACAAGCAGAAACGCTGCGTGCTCAGGCCGCCGGCGAGGATGACGACGCCCCCATCATCAGATTGGTAAACCTGATAATAGATAACGCTTATTATATGCGGGCCAGCGATATACACATTGAGCCAATGACCGACAGGGTACGGGTAAGATACCGTGTCGATGGTGTCTGTTTGGAAAGAGACAACATTCCCAAGAATATGCAGGCTCCATTGATTACCCGTTTTAAGATCCTCTCCGGTATGGATATTGCCGAAAAGAGATTGCCGCAGGATGGTCGTATCAAACGTGAGATAGGAGGTCAGGACATCGATTTTCGTGTCTCGTCCCTGCCGGGCAACCATGGACCAAGTGTGGTGATGCGAATTTTGCGCCCGGATGCTGTCAATATCGGCATCGAATCACTGGGATTTGAACGGGATAATTATGAGCAATTCCAGCAAATAATCAAAAGACCGAATGGTATTTTTTTGGTTACGGGCCCCACAGGTAGCGGCAAAACCACAACGTTGTATGCGGCTTTGCAGGAACTTAACAAACCCGACAAGAAAATCATTACTGCCGAAGACCCGGTAGAATACAACTTCGCCGGGATGAATCAATGTCAGGTCAAAGATGAGATCGGTTTGACGTTTGATAAGATTCTCAGGTCAATGCTGCGACAAGCTCCCAATATCATACTGATCGGCGAAATTCGAGACGGTGTCGTCGCGGATATCGCGATCCAGGCGGCACTTACAGGACACCTGGTTTTCAGCACTTTGCATACCAATGATGCCCCAAGTGCGATTACACGTCTGATAGATATGGGTGTTAAGCCGTTTCTCGTAGCAAGCTCAATACAGGCCATTATGGCGCAGAGGCTTGTGAGAGTCATCTGCAAAAAATGCAAAGTGATTGATGAAAATCCGGACCCGTATCTTCTCCAGTCACTTGGTATTACCCCGGAGGATCTCACAAAACATTCCGTCTCCAAAGGAGCAGGATGTAGTCAGTGCCAGAACACCGGCTACAAAGGTCGAATCGCCATATTTGAGATGTTTGAAATGAATACTGAAATTAGAGAACTTGCATTTGCAAAAGCTCCTACTACCGAACTGAGAAGGGCAGTCAAAGCAAGTGGAATGAGAACACTGATGGAAGACGGAAGGCTAAAGGTATTCAAAGGAACAACAACACCTTCTGAAGTGGTGAGAATAACCCAGACAGAGGGTGCGTCAGTGGATTAAACGAAATATGGTTATTGAGGATTTTTAAATGGCAACCGTTAATATGGACAGGTTACTGCATGCCTGCGTTACACAGGGGGCTTCAGATATACACCTTACTACTAATCAATCACCGGTATTGAGAATAGACGGCAAGCTTAGAGCTCTGGAAACCAAGATTCTCGGACCTGAAGATACAACGGCTTTAATGAAAAGCATCACCCCCGACCGAAATCAACAGGAACTTCAGGAAGAGGGCGGAACCGACTTTGGCTTTGCCTTTGGCGATAAAGGCAGATTTCGCGTCAGTGTTTTTCGGCAAAAGGGTAATCTTGCGCTGGTCCTGCGTCTTATTCCATCGAAAATGCTGACCTTTGAGGAAATCGGCTTACCGAAGATTTGTGCAGCTTTGTGCCGCAGGCCAAGAGGGCTGTTCCTGGTTACAGGCCCAACCGGATGTGGCAAAACGACCACCCTCGCTACCATGATAAACTATATTAACGAAAACTTCGACCGCCACATAATAACAGTTGAAGAGCCGATAGAATACTATCATAACCATAAGAAATCAATTATCAACCAGCGGTCAGTTGGTGTCGATGTTCCGAGCTTTTCCGAGGCGTTAAGACGTGTCTTGAGACAGGACCCCGATGTGATTCTCGTGGGTGAATTGCGTGACCTGGAAACAATCGAAGCAGCCGTCAGGGCTGCTGAGACCGGCCACCTGGTCTTCAGCACGGTACATACGACCAGCTGCGCAGGGACGATTACCAGATTGATTGACGTGTTTCCCGTGAATCAGCAGGAGCAGATTCGTATCCAGCTGAGCAGTAATTTGATAGCCGTCCTCAGCCAGGCCCTTTGTCCTTTGGCTACCGGCAGGGGAAGGGTCGCCGCATATGAGTTTATGGTTGTGACCCCTGCTATCGCCAACCTTATCCGCGAGAACAAAACTTACCGAATCGATTCCAGCATTCAAACAGGGAGGAAGCTGGGTATGCAGCTCCTCGACGAGCATCTCTGGCGACTCTATGATACCGGCATGATCGCCTTAGAGGAGATGCTGGATAAAAGCCGTCAGCCTGGCGCTTTGCAGGATAAGGCTACGGCCAAAATAGAGGCCTTAAGGGGAGGAAAACATAAACATAAGAAGAAAGCGGCGCAGAAGGAAATGGAGGACTTAGGGCCAATTCTAAGGTCTTAATTAACGGATTCGACAGGCCGGATAGCATCAGGTTTTTTTCAGGGGATTATCTTTCTCCTTTTCCAGATGCTGGACTATTTGTCTTAGCTGTTCGTTTATCTATTTGCTTTGTCGAAGCAGACTCTCAAGCTGCGAATGTATTGTTTTCGAGCCAATGATACTCTGGGCGAAGATTAAGAAAAACATCAGTGTCAAAGCACCGCCAACGGCAATAAAGCTTACGATCCATAAAATCTTTTCTACAAGCTCGTGCAGACTAACATCCATCGTACCGGCGCCTTTGAATATAAAATCCACATATATCCCCCTTTAATAAGGGTATCTTCTGACAATAACAAAAGCATCAACACCGAACAATCCCAAATTTTTCTTCAAGAACCATTGAACCTATAATCCCTTTCAATAAAAAGCACGAGGATTGTGCTCAAAGCTCTTTTGTTTATCAGTTGCATTCAAAATATTCAATCCGGCACTAAGGCCCAGATCTCCGGCCCCGGCTCAACACCCATCGACCAGAAGCCCAAAAGCACCAGCAAGGAATGGGTCGCACTGATAAAGCTCAAATAATCCTATCACGAGCATGTGGATGGGGCATTTTGGGCATTTCTTGACAGAAATTGGCTTTGAATTGGCTTTGTTTTTTCGCAGTCCGAAGACGCGATTGTTTTCATAAGCCTTTTTTTTATATAACTTTGCGTTCATTTTAGCTTTTTAAAATTGGCTTTGTTTTTTCAAATCGTATTCTGAAAAATGCCTTTGTTTCGAATTTCGTATTTCGAGCTTCGAATTTCCGGCCAAAGGCCGGCGATTGGCTTTGTTTTTTCAAATCGTTTCGGATTTCGAACTTCGTGCTTCGGATTTCCGGGCAAAGCCCGGCAAATTGGCTTTGTTTTTTCAAATTAATGCGAATATTACTCACTATTTTGCCTCATTTTGATGCGCTTTCTGCACTATTTGGCGTATTTTCGCGCGTTTTGGTTGTGGTTTTGTCTTGAAAATTCAGGATTTTGAACATTTGATATTGTTTACCCCGTTAAGGGTCCTGTGGAGGATTTAGGATTTCGGGCTTAGTGCTTCGATTTTCCGGCCAAAGGCCGGCGTTTAGCTTTGTTTTGGCTTTGAATTGGCTTTGTTTTTTCGCCGCCTCCATCCGCAAAAATCTCCATAAGGCTTTGTTATTACTGATATTGCGTCAATTTACCCCTCCGGCAAATTGGCTTTGTTTTTTCAAATTAGTCTCAATTTTACTCACTATTTCTCCACTTTTTTGAGCAATTCTGGCAAAAAAAGACGTTGTTTGACAGCATTTTGTGAGATGATTGCCATTGTATTTTGTCTGAAATCTGATTTCTGTTATCTATGAATGAAGAACTATTGTGGTTTTACATTTTGCACTTTGATTTTTGATTTGCTTCCGCCCTCCGATGGCTGCTGTATCCTGTATTCTATTTATTTTGCATATTATAACATAAAATAGGCTATATGTCGAGGAAATTCTGTGTCCGTTCCTATTATTCTCAAGGGATTATAAAAGGCCGAAAAATTGGCAACATTTTCAATGAACGGTACGATCTCTTGGGCAATGTTGGATCGCTCTTCGGCAAATAACCTTGTCTTATACTATGCAAACGACACCCAAAGATTTTATTGGATTTTATGCTGTGTTTTTGTTACCGATATAGAACATGGAAACATCAATTCACAGACGCAGAAGAATACTCCTCCACTTTCTTCTGGGGATCGGACTGCCCAGTTTGCTTCTGGGTTATCTTGCTTTCCGAGGCATCCAGAATGATGTAGCATTACTGGAAGAAGAGCGTCTAAATGAACACAATGCAATTGCTCAACAGATTACTGAGTCAATTAACGACAAGATATCGGCGGTCGAAGGGGCCTTTCTCGATTCGGTCGCGAATCACCAAGAACCTCAGCAGGATTCAGCCGTACTTCGTTTGCTTGAGCGTTTAAAGAGTCAGCAACCTCTTGTTGAAGAAGTCTTCTTATTTGAGAGCGCCGAACATGTTCAGCTTCCCCTTGCAAAGCTCCTTTTTCTTTCTGCCGGAAGCGCCGAGTCATTAACGCCTCAGCCGCAACCATCCGCCTTGCTGCTCGGTCGGCAATATGAATTTCAACAGAAGCGTAATCAAGAAGCCCTGGCCAGCTATCAACAGGTGTTTGCCCAAGCTTCCAATCACCAGGTTAAGGCTGAAGCGCTAAATGCTATTGCCAGAGTTCAGACAAAATCACAGCTCTTGCCGGACGCCATAGAATCGTACAGGACAATTGCACAAGACTACAACGATATACGATTGGGCAGTGGCATGCCATCGGGATTGGTTGCGCAGTTGGAACTTGGCGCCCTATTTGTCGCAGTCGATGATTCCAGCAGTGCCGTTCAAACTTTTATCCGTTTATACCAGGATTTGATTCATGCCGAATGGACGCTGGAAAAATCCCAATATGAATTTTTTGCTCACCAGGTTGAAGATGCGATTGATGAAATCTTTTCGCAAGATACACAAATGCAGCCATACCAAAGCACATTTAAAACATTGAGAGGCGAGGAAAAGAAGCAAAGAGGAATCACTGAAAGGCTGCTTGCATTCCAGAAGAATGCATCGCCTAACTTGCGGGCCAAAGTTCCTCGAAAGATGGAAGATTCACACAACCAAGTCAGACGATTTACATTGGAAATCGGAGAACATTCGTATCTTGTTTCTATTCTGAGTGGGCAGAAAGGAGATGGAAACCAGCCTAACGGGATTTGGGGGCTCCTGCTCGATTCTGAACTGCTCAAGACCAACCTTCTGGCGCCTGTAATCCGTCAGCATGCCTCTTCGAAGGACATTCAATGGATTATAAGAGGCAGGAATGGCGAAGCCATCCTACAATCGGATAAGCCAGCGTCGATTCCTATGACCGTAAAATCCAGTTTTATCGGGAACTTTCCACCGTGGTCTCTTGAACTCTATCAACAGGCCCCGCGTCTTTTTGAAACGCTTCTGTCTTCACGACGCGGCATTTATCTTTATATGTTTATCCTGCTCGCAGGCATTCTGATATTTGGCCTGACCCTGACGATTCGTATTGTCAGCCATGAGCTTGAACTCGGACGAATGAAATCCGATTTTGTCTCGACTATTTCCCATGAATTTAAGAGTCCTTTAACAAGTATCCGGCAGTTGGCCGAGATGCTTCAAGCCGGCCGGGTCCCTTCCGAAGAACGTCGCCAACGATACTACGATGTTCTTTTGGAACAAAGCGAAAGACTCTCATTACTCATCGACAACATCTTGGATTTTGCCAGGATGGAAGAAGGCAAAAAAGAATTCGAGTTCGAGATGGTCGATATAGGCCCATTATTGGAAGAGCTTGTTTCAACGATACAACAGCAGGTCCGCCATGAAGAGTTTACGGTTGAGGCAGAAATTGATGCTCCCCTGCCATCCATTCAGGCAGACCGTGCCGCCATAACGCAGGCGATTACCAATCTGATTGACAATGCTATCAAATATTCCGCCGGAGCCAAAAAGATATACGTTCGGGTGTTTAAGGATCATCAATATCTGATTATTGCCGTTCAGGACTTCGGTGTTGGCATCAAGCCGGAAGAAATCGATAGAGTTTTTGAACGCTTCTATCGCGGCGGCGATGAGCTGACACGAACGGTAAAAGGAAGCGGGCTCGGATTGACTTTGGTCAAGCAAATCGTCCAGGCCCATCACGGGAGTGTGCACGTCGAAAGCGAGCCGGGCCGTGGCAGTACTTTTTCGATACGGCTCCCACTTGAATTGACAGAGGTTAAATGAAATGGAAAGAATTCTTATTATTGAAGATGAGGAAAGTATCCTGATGGCGTTAGCCGATGACCTCTCACTTGAGGGATACGAAGTCACAAGCGCAAGAGACGGGCTTAAGGGTCTCGAAATGGCGAAAGAGAAGGGACACGACCTGATCATTCTCGACATTATGCTGCCGAAGATGGACGGTTTTGAGGTCTGCAAACAACTACGTCAAGCCGGCGTGGGGACACCCATTCTGATGCTGACCGCCAAAAGCCAGGAGATTGACAAGGTCCTGGGACTGGAGCTTGGCGCCGACGATTACGTCACTAAGCCCTTCAGTCCGCGCGAGCTGCTTGCCCGTGTGAAGGCCATTCTCAGACGCGTCAAGGGTACGCATGCAGAGATGGATGTTTATCGCTTCGGCGATGTGGAAATTGATTTCAAAAAGTACGAAGTGAAAAAGAAGGAACAGCCGGTCTATTTGACCTCGCTTGAGTTTTCCTTAATCGGCTTTCTCATCAAGCATCAAGATCAAGTCGTAGATCGTTCGACCATTCTGGATGGGGTCTGGGGCAGAGAAGTGTACGTATTGCCCAAGACCGTGGACACCCATGTCGGTCACCTGCGCAAGAAAATCGAAGACGACCCGGCGAATCCCAGGCACATCATTGGTGTGCGAGGCATAGGATACAAATTTACTGCATAACCGCATAAATCAAACTTCACCAAATCTTCACCTAAACTTCACTTGGGCTTTACGCATTCGAAAGCTCTCTTTAGTACAATTTTCTCCAGTAGTAAGACGTTTTAGTTGTGACAATTGGTCAATTTTATTAGCGGCTAAAAAGAAAGGAGAAAAGAATGAGAGAAAACTTTTGGTGTTGACAGTTGGTCAATTTTATTGGTAACTAAAAAGATAAGGAGAAAGAAAATGAGAATCATCACACAACTAACTAACAATGAAAACCGAAAAAGAACGAACAAAAAACTTCAATTTATCTGGGGTGTTGTCTTTGTCCTGATACTCGTTGTGTCCTCATCGGCATACGCCCAGCAGAGCGCTGGAGTGCTTCTCCAGTCCGGTCTGTACAAAGAGGACGTGAACGGGGACCTGGAAGCCGCCATCGCTATTTACGAGCGCGTCCTTAAAGAGTTTCCCAAAGACCGGCCGGTCGCGGCCAAGGCCCTGCTCCACATTGGATTGTGCTATGAGAAGCTCGGCAAACAGGAGGCGCAGAAGGCCTATCAGCGCCTCATCAAGGAGTACACCGACCAGCCCGAGCCTGTGCAGACAGCGCGTGAACACCTGCAGCAGCTCGACGCCGGGGCCCCGGGAGCCAAAGCCAACGGGCCTACCTACCGTCTTGTCCTTGATAGTAAAATAGCCGGTATGCCTGTGAAGGAAGGAGACTGGAAGCGCCACCTGGATTTCTCGCCCAGCGGCGACCGAATTGTGTTTGAAAGTCAGGGTAAGTTGTATATCGCCGATGAGACCGGAACCCTGATCCGGCCGCTTCTCGATAATTTCGCGCCATGGGAGCCGTTCGCTTGGCCGCGATGGTCGCCAGATGGCCGGCAGATTGCTTACGAAGCATCGAGGGAGGTAACTTTGGATTCAGGTGAAAAGAACGGCATGAGGGCCCTCTTCGTCGTCAGTCCGGATGGTGGCACACCCCGGCAAATCACTCCAGAACAAGAGGACATTTTTGTTTGTCTCCGTTGGACATACGATGGCAAACATCTGACCTACCTCAATCGGGATGGCTTTCACATGATTGCCCTTGACGGCAGTCACGTTCGGGACATTCCAAGAAATGACTTGCCCGGCAGATATCACAGAAGAGCATCGGATGCCGAGTACTCACCGAATGGACGCTGGTTAGCGTATTGCGCACTTGGAGAAAACACTACGAATCATGAAACGAATATTTGGATTCTCCCTGCGACAGGGGGGCAAGTACAACCTCTCACCCACCTGTCAGGGTCCAATGGCTTTGTTACCTGGGCTCCGGACGGCCGTACCCTCTACTTTGTCTCCGGGATGGTCGGAACCGGGAATATCTGGAAGCTCGTCATCGACCCGGAAACGGGCCTTCAAACAGGGGGGCCTCAGCAGATGACATTTTTCAACGATGCGGAAGTCACGTTTCCCAAGGTGCTTGGCGACGGTCGTCGCGTTGCCTTTGAATTGCAGAGAATAAATACGTCTATTCACGTGGCAAACGGTTCGCCACCGTATGAATCCCGCACAGTGGCGCGTGGCCGTAAACATTTGCCACAGGTGTCGCCAGACGGGCAAACCATCTACTTCGTGGCCGACGGTATTTTTGCCGTACCGCGAGAGGGAGGCACACCCCGAAGGTTGACGGAGACTGCTCCCCTACCGACCCACGGGTGCTTAACAAATTTCCATCTCTCCAGTAATGGCCGAACCCTCGCCTACATCGCCGAACACAGCGAGGGACGCGGTCTATTCACCCTACCTGTCAGCGGAGGAGAGCCACAGCTCCTGGTGAAAATCACAGGACTGGGCGTAGTACCCCAGTGGTCTCCCGATGGATCTCAGTTGGCATACGCGGTCGGCAACGATCTTTATGTCATCGGCGCAGCCGGCGGCCAGCCCCGCAAAATTGCCCATCTCCAGGACTCCGGACGCAGGAATTCCGGATGGGATGTCTGGACTGTCCGCTGGTCGCCGGATGGGAAGTTCATCGCTGCCATTGGCTATACCGCCAAACCCGGGACCAGCAACGCAGTTTTTGTGGTGTCCGCCTCCGGCGGTGAACTACGGCAACTGACGCCTGACGGCCCCGATTACCTGGAAGGGATTGAATGGCATCCCGACGGCCAGCGCCTCTCCTATAACGTGTGTGAGCACGAGAGCCAGACGCGTCAGGCTTACCTGGATGGCCGGCCGCCCACCTTGCTCGTTGACCACCCCGATGGTTGGGATTACATCGGCGCCTGGGCACCGGACGGTCGTCGCTTCTTCTATATGAGCGAGGCTGCTGGAAAGGAGGGTTACGGTATCTACGTCTATGACGAAGCCTCTGGCGACATAACGCTCTTCGCAGACCATGCAGCCGGCCAAAGCCCTCCACGCTGGAGCCGTGATGGAAAGACGGCGGCCTGGTGTGTAACCAGGAAAACAGAACGGCAGGCCTGGATAATGGAGAACTTCCTGCCGAAATCCACAACAAGCAAATGATCTCAGCAACAACCGGGGGCGGGACAACTGCTCTGTCCCGCCCCTATGCTCTTCCATAGACCAAGCAGAACGACAGCTATTGCTTGATCAAAAATCATGCCATGAATATTCGTTTGAGACTCACTCTACGAGTCCTGAAACAAACCGGAGAAGGCCGAACAATGGCGGGCAGAACTGCCTTATAAAAAAGTCTCAGACCAGTAATAGTCAAGCTGTGGGAAATTGCCGCACAGCTCGATAAAACAGGATGTCGATCGCTCCAGTACCTCAAAGGCAGTTGTGTGGAGCAACAATTGCTGCTGGTTTTGGGGGTTTTGAAGCCTGGTTTTGTTAGCTGTTTTGGTGATTATTTATTTGGGCCGGCTTGTTGAGGTACATCCAACCATTTTTGATCGCTTAGGTTGCCTGAGTCAACCGTTACCCGACAAACCTGACTTTTTTTTATACCGCTTGTTGGGAGGCCTTACTGAAGCGATAAATACCTGCTTTTGGCTTCACAAGGATTTGCTGCGGAAAAGCTTAGGGTAAAACCCCTAAGTTTGGGCTAATTGTCATTGATTTATGTTGGAAAGTCGTGTATATTGAGGGGTAGTATCATTCAAATGGTTCGTGTATTGTATGTAAGGAAATAGAAACCAGCAGCAAACAAAACGAGGTTCACCTCGTTTACAACGTCGGCGACTTGAATGGGTTCAAGAAAAAGAAACTTTCTGTTATGGCTGTTGAAATCGCGAGGCGAAGCATTGAGGATTGCCTGGTTGCTTTCCATCTGGCTGGCACTCGGCGGCGGTTGTGCGAACGTTCGGATTACCGATCCTGTGAGGACAGCCACAGAGCAATTCTTACTGTCGCAAGCGTCAGTAAAGGCTGTGGAGCTCTTGTCATTTGAAGCAATCCACGGTCGCAGTGTTTTTCTGGATGTGGCCTATTTTACTCCGATGGAAAGAGAGTTTGTATTGGGTGAATTCCGGGCAAGAGAGTTTGTATTGGGTGAATTCCGGGCGAGAGAGTTTATATTGGGTGAATTCCGGGCAAGATTGCTGCACTCTGGAGTAAGAATCTCGCCTAAGCGAGAAGATGCTGAAATCATAGTCGAAGTACGCAGTGCGGGGGTGGGTATAGACCGGTACGAATCTCTGTTCGGCATACCTGCTGTAACAGCTCCGTCCGGCACTGCTTCTTCTCCTCAAGCGATACCCTTGATCACTCCAGAAATTGCTATCACCAAGAAGATTAGGCAGATCGGCTTCGCCAGCGTTGCTTACGTCGCCTATTGGGCAGATAGCGGTGACATAGTAGCCAGCTCGGGACCAGTCATAGGAAAGACCTATCGCGAAGATTGGTGGTTGCTAGGGTTCGGCCCGCGTACTCTTGGTACGATACCGCCTGTGGATCACGAATCAGATTGAACGTAAAGGATGTGAGTTCCTGTTACGGTTTTGCTCTTGTCAGGGGAAATACAAACCAAATAGGTCGGTAAGTTTATGCGTCGTTGGATACTTCGGATCTTTATAATTCTGCTTGGACTTCTGTTGGTTGCCGTAGTGACTATCCAAGTAATCCTGTGCACCGATCTGCCAAGACGGTGGGCGACGGGAATTCTAAGCCAACAGTTAGGTATGAAAGTAACCGCAGGTTCGCTTCGAGCAAGCATATCGGGAAAGACAACAGTAAGAGATTTTGCCTTGAGTCTCCCGATGGAAGACAGTCCATGTCTGTTCATCTCAGAAATTCACATCTCTCATAGCACACTTCCCCAGATTCTGCTTAGAGGCTCTGTAACACTTCACTCTGTTAGGATCATCAATCCCACGGTCAATATCAGAGAGGATGAAAACGGTCGCTGGAATGTCCAGGAATTTGCCTCTTGCCTGCGGCAGTTTCCGGCAGGTAAAAACAGGCAGAGAAAGGTCAGATTGCCAGAATTAGACATTGTGAATGGCGCATCAGTTGTAACGAATCTTAGCGGTTGTGTTGAGAACATAGGCCCATTCTATTTTCACGGCACACCACAGGATTTGAATCGCTGGGATTTCGAAATGAGCATCTCGTCAAAAGTTGCGATCTCTGGAAAAGTGGCTGCGGGTGCTGATTGGGCACACGAGATCAACTTCGATATCAAAGACCTCAACGATATGGTTGAGGATTTGATTCCGGGCATATCAGAAGCTCGATGCATGAGTGGGACACTGTACGGACATGCGCGTGAAAACGAGCTAACTGGCAAATTGAAGCTCGATTCACTTCAGTGGGGTAAGACACAAACGCAAGGGATACTTGGTATAAACGTGTCCCCGGCAGGACTTTTTGTGCGATTCGAAGATCTCCTGGTCCGGGGATTTGAGTTCCCCCCTAAAGGGCTCAAGATTGCAGGAGGTTCAGCAAGATTAAGTGGAAAAGAGTTACATGTCGATAATCTTTTGGTCGAAGCCGGCGGTATTTCTGGAAACCTCGCTGGCTACTGGAACTGGATGAGTGGAGACGGAAAGCTCAGCGGCACGTGGGCTGGAAAGAGCACCCAACGAGGAATTTACCATGAGGGAACTTGGGATGGATCCGTAAGCTGGCCGCGAATGGGTAGAAAAGAGGTTGGTATTTCTATATTCGCTCAGGGAGATTCCCCATGGGGCGACTGGCACGGTAAAGTGCAGATACTTGGTTCAGGTAGTACGTTATCAAAATCGCAATGGCAGGTCTCCATTCCTCGTCTATCATGTCGATTGAAACAAGCCAACATCGCTTTTGAGGATGTTAGGGCTGAAGTAGCTGCCGACTGGCCCAACGTACGACTTGTAAGTCTTCATTCCTCCAATCCGGAGAAATTGAAAGCGGAAGGAGCATTCTGGGCGGATAAGGGTAGTTGGGCGATTTCGATTGAGGCTGAGAAGTGGAAGGCAGAAAATTGGCAAGATTTGCCTGTCGATCTAAAACTAATAGCCAGCGGAAACAAGCAATATGTAACAGTTCGAGAGTTCCGGGTAGCTCAGAAGGATATGAGAATTGAAGCGACAGGGAAAGTAGAGCTGCCGTCTGCTGAGCTTCGCGATGCGTATGCCAAAGCATCATGGGTGGTTCACCCGCCACCTGCTGACGGAGAGCACCTTGCTGGCATTTCTGGTAGGCTGCAATGTGAAGCTGCTATCGCTGGGACAGCATGGCCCATGCGTCTCCAATTTAAGTCGGAACTCTTAGGAGAGAACATTACACTAAACAAAAAAGTAGTTTCGACTGTAAAAATTCCCTGGCAAGCGCAGATTGACACGAGACGGATTAAATATGAAACGGATCGATTTGAGCTTTTTGGTGGCAACTGGAACGTGAGTGGCAAGTATGAGTTCTATCAACCCTCCGGACAACTGACCCTTAATGCATCCGAGGTGTCGCTTCAGCCAATGGTTGAGTTACTTGGCCTGCCTCTTAAGTCCCAGGGAGTTATGGCAGTTAAACTGGAAGCTGAGCTTCCGTTATCTGATATGAACGAAGTGAATCTGTCCGGCAGTTGGCGCATCCAGGACATGGCTCTGGGAACCATTGAGGCAGAAAGAGCCGACGGAGATGTTCGCATTCAGAATGGCGTCGTCATATTTGACCGAATACACCTCAAACGGAATCAGGGTCTGGTCTCAGCCAGCGCACAGTTCCGACTCGATCGGCCTCAGTATGTGTCCCTGGATATGGAGGCACGACAGTGGCCTTTAGATTTGCCAGATCATAACATGGTTCTGGTCACAAACGGAAAAGGCATCGCAACTCTGGATCTGCTAAAACGAACAGCGGAAGGTAAAGGTCATCTATCTGCTGTTATTGTAATCAATGATGAGATATATGGGGATGTCTCGGCCGAGATCGCTGTTGAAGAACGTACGATTAACATCAATGACATCAAGATGGAAGCTCTTGGTGGCTCTGTTGATGCAGCGGCGAGAATTCCTCTGGATAACTGGCTTGCAGGCAGCGCGCAAGTGAAATGGCATGACTTAAGTATTGGAGCACTTGCCGGCTGGCGAGAAGAACTTAGGGATTTTTCCGGCAGGTCTTCTGGTGTCTTGACTATTACGCGAGCTGAGGGCAAGCGACCCTTGGGGCCTCTTAAGCTTGAGATTCATGCCAATGTGTCAAATGGACATTATCGAAATGTACAATTTGGCAATCTCCAGATGTCGGGATATATTGGAAAGGAAAGACTACTTATTGACCGATCGGAACTTGAAATCATGAACGGATTCTTGAAGGCCCGTGGAAGTCTCCGGCGACAGAGTGATGGACTCTTAACATATGTCTTTGCTGATTTTTCACAGCTTGAGCTCGACCAGTTTGTAGATTTTTTCCAATCCGGTGAAAAAACGGTCACTGGCCGGCTCACTGGAAACGGGGTGTTAATAGTCTTTTCGGATCTCCACCGAATGACGGGCGAGGCTAACGTTCTGTTGAGTGAATCAGACCTCGCGAGCACAGTTATCGTGAGCACTCTGTATGACACCCTGAATGCAAGGTTTGGTCAGACTCAGCCAACTGGCCAAGGACAAATAAGGCTCCGCTTCGAAGGTTCTACAGTCAGAATTCCAAGCTTCACGTATTTCAATCGTGGGATTGAGATCCGCGGAATGGGGGCTGTCGACGACCTCACACAAGGAAAAACAAGCCCTGTTAGAGGTTATGCCATCGGTTCCGTCAGGCCGCTCAAGGGCACCCATCTGCCCGGGATGGGCGACCTGGATCGGCTGATGACTTCTCTTCAGACAGGCGTCTCCTCTGTGCGAATCCAAGGGACACTGGCCGAACCAGAAGCCGTGCCTGTGCCGCTGCCAGAAATCGGTGAGGCCCTGCGTGTCCTGCTTTGGCGTCAGCTGCGCGAATAGGTGTGCGGCCTTGGATATAATCGGAGAGTCGGGCATAGGCTTAGAACTTCAGTGACTCTAATCAGACGCAAGTCGTCCCTGTTCGATAAAACAGGGTGTCGATTGCTCCAGTACCACAAAGGCAGTTGTGGGGAGCCACAGTTGCTTCTCTAATGGAAGAAATGGCCCAGTTACTAATGGTTTTGGGTGTTTTGAAGCCAGGTTTTTTGTCGAATTGAGTTTTTTGAAAAATTTCTTTTCATTTCCGGCCGTGTTGTTGTACTATTAATGCTCTTATTGGAAACCCGTAAACTTGCGTTCTGGAGGCTTTGAAAGTGATTGGTACAGATGATATTCGTAATATTGTTCTTTTAGGACACGGCGGAGGTGGCAAAACTTCCCTTGCCGAGTCGATACTGCACAAAACCGGTGCGACAAACCGGCTCGGAAGCGTCGATGACAAAACCAGTGTTTGCGACTACTACGATGAGGAAAAAGAACATCAGCATTCAATACAATCGGCGCTGGTCCACGCCGAATACGCCGGCAAGCTGATAAACATCATCGATACGCCGGGCTATCCGGATTTTATCGGTCCAGCTATAAAAGCAATACCCGCCGCCGAGACGGCCGTACTCGTTATTAGTGCTGCTGCCGGTATAGAGACCAACACTCGCAAAATGTTCGAATTAGCTACGAAGGCCAATATGCCACGGGTCATCGTTATAAATAAGATGGATGCTGAAAATGTTGCTTTCGCTGAGATGATAAAAGGTATTCAGGAAACCTTTGGCCTGCAATGCCGGTGTGCCAACCTGCCTTCTGCGGACAGGGCGTCTGTTATCGACTGCATCGAAAACGAGACCGGCGATTCGCCCTTGATGGACGTTGCCCAGGCCCATACGGAGCTGATCGAAAGCGTCATCGAAGTTGACGATGAGTTGATGGAAAGCTATCTTGGCGGCGAAGAAATATCCGCCGAAAAAATAGCCTCCGTCTTCGTGGAGGCCTTAAAAGCCGGGACGCTTATCCCCATAATCTTTACCGATGCCCGCAGAGAGGTCGGCATACAGGAACTTCTGGATCTTATTGTAAAATACACCCCATCACCCCTCCAGGTAAAAGCCGTTCAGCTCAAAGATGGCGAGAACTTGACGGAATTGTCGGCTGAGGCTGCCGGTCCGCTGGCTGGTTTGGTATTCCGCGTCGGATACGACCCGCGGTCCAATATGAAGTACTCCACTATCCGTATCTTCAGCGGGACAATAAAATCAGACACGAATTTGCTTCGAAATGACGAGAAAAAGGGTATTCGCCCCGGCCATATCTTAAAGTCACAGGGCGGGGAAAATAATCCCGTCGATGCGGGCGTAGCCGGAGACATCATAACCCTGGCCAAGATCGAGGAGTTGAAAATCGGAGACATCATACACGATGGCAAAATGAGCGGCAAGATTGAACAATCGCCCGTGCCGGAGCCAATGTTCTCGTTGGCCCTCGAGCCCGCCACAAGAGGTGATGAGCAAAAAATAAGCTCCGCGCTTGATAAATTATGTGAAGAAGACCCCTGCTTCAAAATCACCCGAGACCAGCAAACAAAAGAATTGGTCGCCAGCGGCCTTGGTGATTTGCATTTGCGAGTGACGCTCGAGAAGCTGCATAATCACTATAAACTGTCGATAACCACAAAGGAGCCGAAGATTCCCTACCGTGAGACAATTACCGCTAAAGCCGAGGGGCACTACCGTCATAAGAAGCAGACCGGCGGCGCGGGACAATTCGGTGAAATTTACCTTCGCGTCGAGCCGGCCGAACGTAACTCGGACCCGCCGCTGCAGTTTAACTGGGATATTTTCGGCGGCTCAGTCCCCGGCCAATATGAACCGGCGGTTGCAAAGGGAATCAACGAGGTCATGCAGAACGGCATCGTTGCAGGATTTCCTATGCAGGATATAAGCGTTTCTATTTATGACGGCAAACATCATCCCGTCGATTCGAAAGAAGTCGCCTTCCGCGCAGCGGGCAAGGGCGCATTCGTTGACGCCCTTCAAAAGGCAAAAGCTGTTTTGCTCGAGCCGATAGTCAATATTGAAGTGACAATCCCTTCGGAAAATGTCGGCGATATCACCGGCGATTTGGCCTCCAAACGCGGCAGAGTGCAAGGGCAGGATATACTGGCCGGCAATTATATTGTCATTAAAGCGCAGGTGCCGCTGTCAGAAGTGACACAGTACAACAGCCAGCTAAAAAGCGTGACCGGCGGACGCGGCAGCTACTCGATGACGCTGAGCCATTACGAGCTGGTCCCCCCCAACGTCCAGGCCCAAATCGTCGCGCAATACGCAAAGAAAAAAGACGCCGACTAACGCCTTGTTCGTAAAGCGCGATACACGAGCCGCGAGCAACGAATTAGTCCAAACTCACGACGAAGGGTGCCGCGGCCAAACCATGTCCTGAGCGAAGCGGGGCGTCGTGAGTTGCAGAAAAAGGGTGTGAAGAAATCGCTGGACGATTATGCAAGAGGGGGAGTTGAGTATTGATGGAGGTGTGGGGGGGGTTACCAGCCTTTTCTGGAGAAGACGGCGGGAATTGTTCGAATCAATATGTAAAGGTTCAGCAGCAGCGACCTTCTTTGGATGTATAGGTAGTCATATTTTATTTTATGCCGGGGTTTTAAGTCATAAAAGCTGCGAATCTGAGCGAGGCCTGTCAGCCCCGGTTTTACTGCTAATCTCAATTCCCGAAGAGCTTTGTGTTGCTTGACAAAATGTGGTCGCTCCGGCCTGGGTCCGACCAGGCTCATATCCCCACGCAGCACGTTGAGAAGCTGAGGAAGCTCATCCAAGCGTGCTCTTCGCAAAATCCTTCCTACTTTTGTAATCCGCGGGTCATCTCGGCTTGCTAAGACAGGTCCGACAGTTTTCTCTGCATTTTCCACCATAGTTCTAAATTTATACAAAGTGAAGATTTTGCCGTCTTTGCCTACTCTTTGCTGCTTGTAAAAAACCGGTCCGGGTGACGAAATTTTGGTAAGCAGAGAGATCAAAATAGTCGCAGGTGTAGAAATAAGCAACATAAGGATACTTCCAATTATATCAAGGCTTCTTATTAAAAACTCTTCTAAATCCCGTTTTTCTCCAACGAAAGTGCTTAGGAAGTGGAATGAATTCTCGCCGTTAATTCTCCCGGACAACAGCTCCACATAGATCGAAGGATTAAAAACAATATCTATTTTTAACTTCTGTACAAGGTAGATCAGGAGGCTCAGGTCCTTTTCATTTTTGATTCTCTCGCAAATAACAATCTCATCGATATCCGGATGTTTGGCCAATTGCTCGATCTCATCGATTTCTAATCTTTTTACGATAGCCTTCTTTCCTACAATGTCATCTATTTCATCCCGGCCGATTAAGACAACCTTCTTTCTGATTTGTTTCCTGGCTTTTAAGATATACTGGTTAACCTTAAAAATCAGAAGCAGATTGATGAAAAACGAAAGTACAAAAATGCCCGTCGGGAAAGCTCCCCAATTAATCCTGAAGACATAAACAAAAGCGATGCTCAAAAGTGTCCCGAAAAGCAGCCCCAGAAAAACCCTCTTGAACAAGTCCCACGAGGATCTGAACCGGCTTTTATAAACTTTGAAAAAAGACAATGCCGATATGTAAATCAGCGTCACGAATATAAAGCTCTTTTTGTAGGGCAGGAAATTGTATGCTGGGAGTGTCAGACCATATCTGATAACAAAGGACAAAAGGAACCCTATGTTTATGGCGACCATGTTTAGCGTAAGCAAAAGATATCTCATGAACAAACTACCTGGCACAGGGCTTCTTTGAACCTACGACCTTCTCCTTTCGGAAGAGGTTGACGCACAAGGTTATCATGGCTTTTAACCATATCCCGGCATACACAATCGAGTTTATGACAAAAGTATGCTGTTGAGCGTGGTGTTTTCGGTAAAAGACCCCCATCGCACGATAAAACAGTAAGATGCACTTGCAGGGCAGACGCCGGCTGCTCTGTCCTCCGAGGTGAACGATTTCAACGTGCGGCACGTAGCACACCTTCCAACCTGCCTGTTTGATCCGATAGCACCAGTCCAAATCGTCGCCATACATGATGAAGTTTTCGTCCAGGATTCCGACGCTCTCAATCACCTTTCTTCTAACCATCAGGCAACATCCAGAGACAGAATCGACTTCGCCGGCCTTATCGCAATTCCAGTATGTCATCAGGTATCGCCCGAAGAATTCACTTCGTGGAAACAGCTTGTGCAGCTTCAAGAAGTAGCAAAGTGACGATGATATGGTAGGAAAGCTCCTTCTGCACTGGGATTGAAAGGTCCCGTCTTGATTCAAAACCTTTGGGCCGCACACGCCAACATCCGGATGCTCTTGCATAAAGCGGACCAGGCCGCAGAGCGAACCATTCTTAATGATGGTATCGTTATTCAACGACAACAAATACCGCCCCCGAGAGACTTGAATACCTTGATTGTTAGCCTTAACGAATCCCCGATTATCCAAATTTTCTATGACCCTTACCGAGGGAAATGATTGTTTGACAAACTCTGTGCTTCCATCACAAGAACCGTTGTCAACGACAATAACCTCGAAGCTTACGTCCGTAGTGTGAGAATAGATGGAATCTAAACAGGCCGCAAGACATTCCTTGTTATTGTGGTTGACTATTGAAATAGACAAATCCATTATCTGCAAAGCTCGGCGTAGAGTTCCTGGTACTTCAACGACATCTTTCGGGCATTCAGATGATTTTCAATAATACTTAACGCGGCTTCGGATGGCTCTGAGCAGCCCGTGTCTGCCATTTCTGAGAGTATTTCTGATAACGCAGCCACATCCTTGATGGGAAAAATTTGTCCCGCCCGCTCATTAAAGGCAAGAATCTCCCGGTGCTGAGGGATGTCCGACAAGACGACCGGAAGTCCGCAGGCGAGTGCCTCCATGACAGCGTTCGGACAGCCCTCGGTGAGCGAGGCCGAAACAAACGTATCGGCGGCTCTCAGATAATCTCTCACGTTCCGGACGAAGCCAACGGCGCGAACATTGCTGTTCGCATCCGCCAGACGCAGGCATGTTCCCTGCAAAGGGCCATCTCCGAGCAGCACCAAGATTGCCGTCCCGTGTGCGTTGCCTTGCGAAAAGGCTTGGAGGATCGTGACCGGGTCTTTTATTTTGGACAGGAAACCGACGGTAAGAAAAATATGTTTGTCCGGCGGCAGGTTGAGCCTGGACCGCAGAGCGGCCTTTTCCTCTTTGTCGCAGGGACCGAAGAAATCCTGGTCAACGCCGTTGTAGATAACCGTCATCCGCTCGGCAAGCCGGTTTCCTGCGGAACGGCGGACGAAATCAGAAACCCCCACGACGCGATCGGATTTTCTACAAGCCATCTTGAGAGTTATCACCATCACGCGAGCAGATATCGGGTCGAGTGTTCCATCCAGACTGTAATGGCTGTAGCCGAAAACTTGACGGCAAGTAGCAACGCATGGAAGGCTCGCGAAGTTGGTTGCAGACAGGAGAATAGAGCGATAATCGGCCGCGTGAATCAGATCGGCGGGATTCTCGTGCAGCATTTTTCTGATTCTTCGGGTGCCCCAGACCAGCCCCGCAATTGACCCTAACCCGACAGAGTTACATTGCACTCCAATGGCTCGAAAACGATCTATCAAAGAATCCTGCCCTTCAGGGGAAAGCGTGATAATCTGGGGCTCAAAACGATCTCGGTCAAGGTTTTTGATAATATTATAGAGTTGAAAGACCGGGCCTACCGGGCGGAGCCGGCTCACCAAATAAAGGATGCGGATTTTGTTGGCTTCACTAATGTTCATCAATAGTCGCCGGCTGGGGCCTGCCTTGATGCGATGTTATGTCCGACAACAGGTTTCAATGCCGGTTGTCGGATGTCGCTCCTGTCGCAGACGCTCTTGATAACCTTTAAGATTGAGTACGAGCAACGTGAAGGCGAGCTGAAACACACTGTAGCGATATCTTTCGATGGGGTCATAGAGAATTAAAATCACACTGAGTGCGATAACAATCAGAGCAATGAGCACATATGCTGTGCGATAAATTGATACCAGATACTTTCTGAATGGAAAGCTTGCGATAAACACATAAATGACAAATAACGTGTAAGGTATCAGGGCAGAATTCAGCTTGAGTCCGGCATTCCAGCCCGGCCTTATGTAATACAGGAAACTTCGAAAGAAATATTCTGTAAACAATGCCGGCGAACTGAAAACTTCACCGAATGTCACCGATGTAGGGACACCATAGATGTCTTCGGAAATCGCTTTGGTGGCTCCATAGTAACCCGTGTGCGAGGCCCAATAGGCCCTGATTAGTGTGCCGGCTTGCTCGCGCATCAGGTACAACAGGCCGAAAGCGGCCGCAATGCCGGAAAATAATACCAGCCTTCGCGTGGGCTTGCGAAAGAAAGCAAGCGGTAGAAGTCCCATGAGAACCAGCGGCTCTCTCAGCAGACCAATGAGAGGCAGCAGAATAAGAAATAAAATCTTGTATATAAGCTCGTTCGTGGCGAGCGCCTTGAAGAAACAGTACATCGCAACGACGATAACCAAAATCAGAAGGTTCTCCTTGAGAACGAAATTGTTGTAGAAGGCAAGCTCGGGATTGAAGGCAAAAATCGCCGTCACGTAGAGAGCGAACTTCCTGTCCAGGCATGTCCGGGCGAGATGAAAAAAACAAATGACAGCTATGGAGCTTATGAGAACGTTGAATAAATAGAAAGTCAAATGATTGAAATGCAGATACTGAAACATCGCACCAATCACAACTGCCGCGAGATTGAATACGTTTGGTCCTCCAGACATATAGAAGCCTTCGTTGGGAAACGACGTCACCCTGAAATCCCAGCCTCGCTTGATGATCGTCCAGGCCAAGATCAAGGCCACGGAAAAACTCACGTGCAACCAGACTATGGTCCCTAATGAGAAAACTTTTTTGGGTAGGAATTTCATCTGTTTAATTGAGCAAGTGCTCAGACTAATAATCATTTTTGGTAATCAACAATCCGACTTGACCGAAGTTACACATACCCCAATCCAGCGGTGGTCGCAAAAGTCTTAATCCTGCCAGTCGAGCCAGCAGCGGATGTTTTTCCAGCCCGAAGTCCGCCAGAGGTATGAAATCGACCTTAAATCCGTGGCGAACAAACACGTCGGTGATCTTACGAGGTGTTCTGTAGTACGTCTTAAATATGGTATATTCATAATAGGCATGGGCTTGTTCCCACTTACTTTTTCCTCGCAGCTCTTTCCACCTGGGCCCTTTACTCAGCAGCAGCCAAAGTAAAATGTAGATTTTTCGAAGCTTATTCTTCGGGAGCCAGTGTACAAAGGGCATGAAAAGGTGAATCTCGACGAAATGCCTGTGAGCAGGAAACAAATGTACGCCAGCACCACCTGCTACTGTCAACCTCTTGAGGGTTGCGGCAACTTGCTCTATGTCCCGCGGCTCTTTTCTCTTTTTATGATCGCCGGATTGAGACCGGTCAGATGGAGACGCCCGCCGCTTTTGAGCCGGTCAGTTATATATCGGAAGTATTCATGCAGATCATTGACGTGCTCCACGACCGAAGTTGATACGACCACATCGAATCGGCTTGCGGCATCAAGCTCTTCCGGTTTACATACGTTAAGCCCCTTGTCCCTGCAAAACTGGATCCTGTATAAATCGATGTCCACTCCAACTGCTTCCACCTCGAAAACTCTGCATAGATCGAGCAGATGACCATAACCGCATCCATAATCCAGCAGCCTGATCTGTTTCTGATTCTCATTTTTCGTTTTCTCGAATCTTCCATAAAGATATGAGAGAGATCGCATGAGAATCCTGGAGGCCGCCCATTTATGATGCGTATTATAGAGATATTTGAGATCACCTTCCTGATGCGCCCACGCTTTCTCACGGTTCTGCTCAACTTTTGCCTCGTTGTAAACGACATCATAGAGATCGTTGCGAAACCTGGGGTTGACAAAAACAAAGGAGCAGTTTCTGCATCGCTTTATGTAGAAAGAGGTATCCAGGCCGACACCGGGGGCATCGAGGTTATAGTAACTTTGTCTGAAATCACTCAGAAACTCCTTTGGCGTCGCCCGCCAGACCGTCTTGAATCTTTCCCCACGGCATACGGGACAGTCGATATCAATAAAAACGTTTTCCATAACAGAGGTCTTCTGCGAAACGCGCTCTCGGCAGACGATCCTTCCAACGCAGCCTAATCATCAGCCAAAATGCGATTGATCCTCTTGTCCCAAGTGTAGTTGTCAATAAAATCTTTGTAAGCCATTTCGCTTATACGCATGGAAAGTTGCTCGTCTTCTCTGACACTCGTGATGGCCTGGACCCATTGGGTGGGTTCATCAGGCTCACACAACAAACAGTTTCGGTTATGTCCAAGCACCTCCTGCAGGACTTTGTGATTGGAGCTGACAATCGGTTTCCTGCCAGACATGTACTCAAACAATTTTACCGGCGACATCCATCGGGATGTTTCAGAGGCATTTTGCGAAACCATCACCTCTTTCTGGTATGGCATTAGAAGGACATCGGCCGCGTTTCGGACCTTGTAAGTCTTGGCGGGCTCGATGTATCCATAAAAATAAACGTTTGGCGAACTCGTTTGTTCAAGCTGACGAATCTGATTCACCTTACCCCCAAAAAGGTGAAATCCCACCTCCGGCATCCTCCTGGCAACCTCTAAAATCAACTCTATTCCCCTGCCTCTGTGAAAACTCCCGACGTAGCAGGCGTTGAACTGGGCGTCCCCGTTGAGATGGAAGGTTTCGGAGAAATTCGGCTGTTCATCCGCGGCATCTGGCGCGACAATCATCTTCTTGTCTGCCAGAACCGTGTCATATTTCTCCAGATACGCCCTTTTAAGCTCGTTGGAGATAAACACGATCTTGCGAAGATTTTGGCTCTCAATCAGTCTTCTTTCAGCCCAGCTTCTCGGCCCTTTCCTGACAATCTCGTGCGTTTCATACATCACCTGCCGGCCTGCCCGGGCCAATACATAAAGGGCCAGAACATCCCTTCCATAGAAAAGGATATCCTGTTCACTCCTGGCCAACTTTTTCAACTTAGGATAGTTCCGAAGCGAAAGAAAAAAGGTGGAGCCCCGATGGCAGCCGCTCACTTTTCTGGTTATTGAAAACGTATTCTCAATACCATAATACTCGAATACGTTGACATTCCTGTAGCCCGGCATCATGCCGGCCAAGAGAGTCACGTCGAAATCAAACCGACAAAATGCGTTGCACATTTTCATGATTTGAATACTGTTGGCCTGTGCCGAAGGAATAATCGCCGTCGAGAGATACACAAGTTTTTTAAGCATTCTGTTTATGGCACAGCCCGGCTCTATTCTCAATAGTAGCCGAGACCAGGTGCCTTCTGGAAATTAACATCTCGGAAATCCTGCATCTTGGTCCCGTCAATTGTCTGCGCGACCTCCGCGAGAGCCAGACAACGAAACCATGTGTCCCATAGGTTACTTTGGTTCCACGCTCTTGGTTCTCGCGTCCAGCCGGTATGGATCAGGTCTCCGGTTCTCAGCAAGGCTACAAGGCTGGCCCTGCTCCTGTAATACCATAGATAGGGTGACCATGTTGAAAAATAGACCGGGATATGTCTGAAGAAATCCGTCAAGCCGGTCAGCTTCACCTTTGACTGGCAAAATCCGCCGTCACTTTTGCGGGTACTCGGTATGGCCTCGAATGCCCTGCTCAGACACGCTTCGATCTGATCCTTTCTGTAGTCTGCTGCTCTGCGGGCCATAGCAAGAATATGAATGGCATCATAGTCATGGCACGCTTCGCCTCCGGGCGTCGGGGCGAAGAATCCATGCCTGTCCTGAGACATCAAGGCAACATCGATTATTCTGTCGATTCTGGGGATATCTTTGTGCCAATAGAAGTACATAACCAACTGATGAAATCCATTTTGCAGGCCGTATAGATAATGCGACCTCAAATCCCTCCCCCAGAACCCATTTCGATTCTGTGTCTCATTGTGAAATTCAAACCACGCATTCACTCTATCGAGCAGATCGTTCCGTTGTGTTCTTTCGTACTCGTAGGTAAGAAATATGGCCTGGAACATCGCCTTGTTACCGGATCCGGGCCTACCCAGATGAGAACCTCTGTCATACAGGTATTTCTTCACGTCATCAGGCGTTTTCCACTGTTCGATGAACTTCAGCGGGAATTTTGGTTCTGCGTCCAGGATTCTCAAGGCGCTCAGACAAAAGCACGTCAATTGATAACGATTACGCTCTTTGTCCTCATGGTAAAATTGCTCCGGTTCAAAGTAGCCGTACTGTTCATTCTGAAAATGCTGAATATATGAGATCCAGCCGCTTCTGTGTTCCTCTGTGAACCGTCTGGTCTCTTTAAATAGGTCCAGGATGAACAAGGCAAAGCAGGTACAGAAGATTGTGTCGTCCGCATTCGAATGAAATTTGTATCTGCAGCAGCTGTCCGGGACTTTCAATGAATCAAGCCAACAAAGAACATCGTTCCTAAGCTTTTCAAATCTAAGCATCTGTCTCGTTCAAAAATCCTTTTCAAGATTAGTAGATCTGTCCCTGAAATTTCCGTTCTGGAGTCCTAAAGATTGTTGCTTTTGAGAGATCGCTGCTGTATATTTACTGCCTACGACATTTATGCCTTTGTGTGGTGGAAAGATACTGAACAGCTATGCCCTTGAATTTGATAAAGCGAGACACAAACGGTTCGGTTGGTTCAATCCATGGACAAGTGGACAACTTTCTCCGAAAGTTAGCAATCTGCAAGAAAACAATGAAAGACTCAAATAAGGTTTTTCTAATTTTATTCTCTGTTTGCGTGGCGGCGCTGTCGTCGTCCTTGATCACCCTGAGCGTATATGTCGATCCTCGTGGAGTTTTTGGCACTAATAAATATCCTGTTGTCGTTGCCACGGCACGCACTGAAAAGCTTCTTTTTTTGGAGTCAAGCAATCCCAAGCCCGAAGCCTTAATTCTGGGAAGCTCTCACTGCATGCGTTTCTCCCCAACGGTCGTTGAGGAAGCTACAGGATTAAGAACTTTTAATCTTTCAGTCAACTCCGGAAAAATCGAGGACTTTCTCGCCTTGGTAAACTACGCAATAGAAGAAGTTAAGCTTAAGCCAAAGTTGATAATTCTTGGAGTATGTCCAAGAACATTCTGTAAATTAGAGGATGAAGATTTCGATAAAAGGCTAATTTCGAACATCGCTTTGATGAATCACCTTCCTTTAAATCCGATAGTATGGATAAGAAAAAAGGCGGCTTTGTACTTTGAGACGCTTAACTATAATTACCTCAAGGATGTAAGAAAGAGTATTAAATTATCTTGCCGACAGAAACTTCCTCTGGCACATTATACCTTCGAATCAAACGGATTCTTGGCATGGGAAGACAAGTTCAACGAAAAAGGAGCATTGTGGTCCGGTCCCATAGAACCTGAAACAAGAATTAGCGGATTTTCGGAAAAACGCAAAAAGTATTTTGACATACTGCTGGATACTTGCAGAAAACAAGATATATCCCTGAAGATTATCATAACTCCTTACGCTCCTGCTTATATAACACGTATGGATGGTTTTGACGGAAGTTTCAGTCGATTTAATCGTATGCTCGTTGAGTTCCTTGAGAGTCGGAACAGGGATAACTTCTATGAAATCTATGATTTTTCGCACATAGAGAAATATGGGGGAGTAGATGAGTTCATGGGGGCTGCACATCCCAGTATCCACAATTCGACATTGATGTTAAACAAATTGCTGGCTAAGTAATACCGATGCTGTTTACTGATTTCTATTTCATATTTCTTTTTCTCCCTGTTATCCTGCTGACCGTATGGAATCTCAAATCAAGACAGTATCGTCTTCTGATCTTGCTGCTTGGAAGCTACATTTTTTACGCGGCATGGAATTACAAATTCGTTTCCCTGCTGCTGTTTTCAACATGTGTTGACTTCTTTTTCGGACTGATGATCAGCCGTAATAAACAAAATCAGAGAATCAAGAAGATATTTCTTATCCTTTCGGTTAGCTGCAATTTGACGATTCTTGGATTTTTCAAGTACTTCAATTTTTTCATGGGCGATGCTCAGGCGATCCTTGCATGGTTTGGTTTGGAGCTTGAGTTCCCTCTTCTTAATGTCGTTCTGCCCATAGGGATATCGTTTTATACCTTCCAGAGCATGAGCTACACAATCGACGTCTATCGAGGATGCGTCAAAGCCACAAGGAACTTTCTGAAATTTGCGTCCTATGTCTCACTCTTTCCTCAATTGGTGGCTGGGCCAATCGTGCGATATAAAGATATTGCTGGGCAGCTCGAACGTATGGATAGGCCGTTCAGCCTTGATAATTTGACAGTGGGCCTACAAATCTTCTTACTCGGGCTGTTCAAGAAAGTCCTGATAGCCGATTCCATAGCAAAAATGATTACTCCCATGTTCGACAATTATCTCGATTTAGAACAGTTTGGAGCATGGATGGCAGCTTTGGGCTACGCTTTTCAGATATACTTTGACTTTTCCGGGTACAGTGATATGGCCATTGGTTTGGGCAAGATGTTCGGCCTGCAATTACCGTATAATTTCAATTCTCCGTACAAGGCCTCTAATATGGCTGATTTCTGGCGACGGTGGCATATTACCCTTTCAACTTGGCTAAGAGATTATCTATATATCCCCCTCGGGGGCAATAGAGTTTCCAAGAGACGCACCGCATTTAATGTTCTATTTGTCTTCGCATTGGGTGGTCTTTGGCATGGAGCAGCATGGACTTTCGTCATATGGGGTATATACCAGGGAGCACTCGTAGCAGGATACTACGCATTTAGACGGACATGGGACAACATGCCCGTTATTCTTCAAAGAACACTAACTTTCTTCTTTGTTGTTATTGGCTGGATTTTCTTTCGGAGCGATGATGTTCCAATGGCTTTAAACCTGCTCGAAAAGATGTTTCACCTCCCAACAAATATTTCTTTATCTTCAGAGTTAATCCGATTGGTTGTCTGGAATGGAACCCTGCTATGTGTTGTAAACTTGCTATCCAACACAAATTCTTTCAAAGGAAACAGAAATCCCTACGTAACAATTATTTTCGCTTTTCTATTTGTGCTGTCAATTATCGCCATCAATTCGCTAAGAATAGAATTTCTCTATTATCAATTCTAAGAGCCTGTTGGTTATCTTCTCTGTCGCACCATAAAACCTCCAATATTGCATCTGTTTGCCTGTGTACAGGTACTATGACGCTAACGTTGCCCGTCTCATCCTTGAGTCTCACTGTCATTTCTCAAGCTCCGATATTCTGATACAAGACACTAAGAACACTTTACGAATATCGTTATCAATTATGCTTTGAGTTGGTTTACCATGCTTCGAATCTGCATTCTTTGCTCCCCGTCAAGACAAAAAGAATAGACCGCAACGGCATAAACACCCGCGGAGAAGACTATGCACAACGCCAATGATGCGATTGACGTCACATCAAAAATCGCTCTCGTGATATAAGCCGTAGCTATCAATATGGTGGCAGCTACTATCGGCGTCAAATATGCTCGCTCGAAATACGACAGGGACTTTATCTTGAAGTGACGGCAAGCGCTGGCCGGCAGGACGAACACTCCCCTGATGACAAAAACCGCCGCCCAACCGATTGCCATGCCGTAAAACCCAAGAGATGTCTTCATCATCAGTGTTATTCCAATGCAGAAGCCGACCAAGCTTGCAACTAAAGATACGCCAGCAACAAACCACTGCCTCTCTACTCCGGAAAGCATGTTGGAGGTTACATTCTGAGGCGCCCCGATGGCGAATCCGATGACCATGATCGTCAGAACATTGGATAGCGTGGCAAAATCGTCCGCAGATAAATCTTTCGAAGCATGCAACCATATCTTGAAAAAAGGGTGGCCAAATGTTATCGCTATGACAGCAATGAAAAGACTGATGATGAATGAAATCTTGACACCCGCAACATTGAGTCTTTGCAGATTCTCCCTTTCATCCAGGGCTTGCATGTGGCTTGCCATCGGCTTGAAAGCCCCTATGATATAGGCGATCACCATGCTTCCATAAGTGAGTAACATAACCGGCAGGGCGTAGATAGTAACAGCTTTTAGGCCGACGATTTTTCCCACACTAATAATCTGCCCCTGGTTGAACAAAAGGGCGGCGATTGTAACCAGCAGGGTGCTTAAGCTCAGCGACCACACTTCCTTTAGACTCGATAGCCTAACGAACGTGTACTTGATATTGACAACCTTCGCGGACTTACGATACACGAATCCGCACATAAGCACGTCGGTCAGAATGGTCACGGCGATGGACAAAACGCCAAGGACGATCAAGCTCTTACATCCCCACCATCCGAACAGGACGACGATGAACAAGAGCCTCAAAGACGCGACCGATGCCCTTAGGAGATACATCAGGTCAAACCGGTGCATGCCCTGCAATATTCCCTGGCCGATCCGCAACGGGAAGTCGATGGCCACGCCGAGGCCCGTCAGGAGGATGAGCCATCTGCCGATGTTGAAGTACTCCTGACTCAGATGGAAAAACTTCGAGAAGTTGGGCCAGATAACGGACGTTGCCACAACGACTAATATTGAAGACACCAGAAACAGGAATACTGAAGAACTAATGACTCGAGAGAGACCCTCGTAGTCTTTCCTGGCGCTGTACTTGGCTACAAACCTTCCAACGCTGCCGCTTACGCCCAAATCCAGGATGGGCAAATACGCCATCACCTGACCCACCAGCAGCCAGACACCGTAGCCTTCTTTGCCCAGATTCGCCAACAGAAGCGGGGGGATAACGAGACCGGAAGCAAGAAGGACAACCATTTCAAACCAGCCGACGATCGTATTACGAAAGAGGTGTTTGGAAACATCCAAGCTCTTGGTTTCTCCCAAAGTCTCGGCTTTCACGAATCAAGTCCCATCTTTTTCGCTCTTTCCCGGCCGTTCAAAATAAAAAAAGAGTCAAAATACACTTTGGCGTCTTGTTCGCTGCACGCTCCCGATTTAACATAAAACCAATTTGCCATATCTTTTTCGTTGATGCACCTGTAATAGCCCTTGAGATATCTTGCTTTCATATTTTCGAAGCCGAGATGCGCCATAATGGCAGTTCTGTGATTTCCCTGTAGGACCACAAATTTTCTCTGCCCATCCCGCCGTTCCATGAAAATCCCTCCAATAAACGCGTTCCTGAAATGCCACGGCCTGTATCCGTGCATCTTCATGTATTCATAAAGACTGAGCAAATTCACAAGATCCCTTTCTACCAATGCAAGACTGGAGGGACCAAAGAAGCGCGTTAAATGCGAGTTTTTCGCCTTACCCCCGCTATTGCTTTTTTCGATATCAAAGGAACCCCAAGGATAAATAAACAGGTCCGGCTTGAAATTGACTTGGGCGCCTGCAGAAACAGGTAAATCGGACATGTCCTCAGGCTGATATCTTTGATGAAACCTGTATAAGGCCGAATCTTTTACGGCAATGTCCGGATTGTTGTCGAACTGCTTTAGCTGTTCGATGAGATAATTCCAGCCATTTGGCGCAAACGAAAAACCCATGGGATTCGTACATATCTCTATTGGCACTTCACATAGCTGGCCGTGTCTGTTCAAGTACACATACAATGTGCTCAAGGCGTGATAGAGAGGGCCGGTCTTTCTGAGATACTCCTTAATATTTACCGCCATCGTATTTCTTTATTCTTTAACGTCCTCAGGATACTCCCCAAATAGCTCCTGGTGATTCTTCTTAGTACCGTAAATTTATTAATGTCAAGAACATCTCTGTTTTTAAGAGCAGGATTTTCAAACCGCGAAAAAATAACAATGGTTCTGCGCCAGGTTGAATTATCTACGACGATGTTGTGTACGAATCCGAAGCTTTTCAGGATGTCAACGATGCATTGGACGGATGGCAGCCAGTATTGACTGCTGTATATGTTTAAGTCTTTGCTCCGGCCTCCACAGAACTTCATTATCGGCAGATCAAAACTCCCTTCTCTCAGTGATTTCCATTCAAAAAAAATCATGTCAGATATTTCAGTCAATTCTCGAATAGCACGATATGGACAGGAGACTCGATGCAAGAAGCCCATGCAGAGCACAAAATCGAAATGCCCGTATTTTTCCATGCCGCTCTCGAATATATCTGCAACTTCATATTTAATGTTAGCAGTACCCAGAATCTCAGAGACAGATTTAGCTTTTCTTATCCTCAACTCATCCGCATCAACTGCAACCACTTCTTTCGCGCCCAGCTCGGCCAGCTTTAAACTGAAGAATCCTTCACTGCATCCCACGTCAAGAACGCGCATACCCCTAACGTTGATCATTTCGATAAATTTTCTTATGCGGGACCATTTAACCAGATTCTTCCCGTGCGAGACCTGCTCTTTGGCAATCGTATTTATACCATAAGGAAGCTCTATGCTGTGGTTCCAGGGCTGCAGCAGACCCAGTTCTTCCACTTTATTTTGAATTTCAGTTTTGTCGTATTTTGTCATCGGTGGTTCCGAGGCAACTCTATTGGGATAAAGCTTGTTTTGTCCTAATGAGAGAAAGTAAAAACTCCGCGTGGAGCGGAGAAAACGAACGAGGCTTCGGCTTTGCTTTTCCGCACAGGAAACCGACCAAATGGTCGTCCGATAGTACGGACTCCGACACAATTCGAAACCCTTTACCTTCCAAGAAAGGTATGGTCGTTTGCCTGGTGAAATTGAACGGATGGTCTATTTTGAGGGAGCCTTGAACGCCTTTGCAGCTGACCATGTACTCCCAATCAACAATGTCCACAAAAAACAGGCTGTGTTCTCTGAGCGAACTCCTGATGGTGGAAATCGTTTTGGCCGCATCCATGAGATGGTCTATTGTTTGACACATCAGGACGAGATCCCAACGCCTTTTCTGAATGTCCTTTTCTTCCACAAGCCCTTCAATAGTCTCAAGACCCGACATCTTTGCGACCGCCAGCTCATCAGGCGATGGATCTATGACCGTGGCCTCTACAGAGAATCCAATGGCTTCAAGATTCTCCTTAAAGACCTTTGCAACTACGCCTGTTGATCCCCCTACGTCCAAAATCTCAAAGACGCGTTTTGGGGAGGGCAAGTAGCGCTCTATCCACCCAAAAATTTCTTGAGCGTATTTCTTTTGTTCTTTGATTATCGTGGTGCTGTCAACTTTTTGCTTCAGATAGTAACTTACCAGTGGCCTGTAATATTTTTGGTAGAACAATCTGTAGCCTTCCGTGGTCATTCGTGGGGACAGGTAAACCAATCCACATCCGAGGCAGAGGCAAGCTGAAACGTCAAGGCCATAACGGTCCTTTCTCGAAATTACAATGGAACGAGATGAGCTACATACATTACAGCACTGCACGTGCTCTTTGGGCTGAGAGGCATAGTCAAAACTGATGTTACTGAGAGTTATGTTGAAGTCTTTACTCAAAATATCTTTCCGGGCTTATCTCCTGCCACGGTTCATCAGCCATTCGGCAACACGCCAGTCCAGAACGTCATCGATAGCCACAGAGCGAGCCTTTGGCATTTCGTAACAACAAGGATTCTCGCTCATTATCTTGCGTTTTTTCAACAATAGGTCACGACGGACAATATAAACCGCACCATTGCGCCAATATAATCTTCTCAAGGACTGCCTTCTTGAGGCAGGATCCAACTGCCGCACGGCCTGCTCCAGATATTTGCCTTTTTTATAATAAAGAGCGGGCAGCCTTATGTGCTGGGCGTCGCAGACGGAAATCAGGCACCTCGCCTTGGGTTGGTTGTCAAGGTACTGTCTTACCGCACCCTCTATGTCTTCTGCGGCTGTTAAGGGATTTGTGGGTTGTAGAATTAAAACGCTGTGAATAATACTTCGATTGTGCTCCTCCCACCACTTCACGGTGTGCATCACCGTCTCAACCACGGGAGAATCATCGGTGGCCAGCTCGCGAGGTCTCAAGAAAGGAGCGTTTCCGCCGCTCTTTCTGGCTATGGAGGCGATCCGTTTGCTGTCGGTGGATACAATATGACCGACAATGAGGCCCTTTCTTTGCACCTTTGCGGCTAATGCAATAGCGTAATGAATCAAGGGCTTACCATTGAAAGACTTTATATTCTTGCGAGGAATACCCTTTGAGCCGCTTCTTGCAGGGATAATGGCCAATATCTTCTCGTTTTCAGTTATTCTCTTCATTCGGCCTGTCTGCGAAAACATAGCGATTGCGAATTCGGATTGCGCAGAGCTTCGCTATCTGAAAACTATCCAAAAGAAAAGCCCTGCGGTACTGCTCCCGGAAGAAACGCTTCTGCTGAGCATAATAATTGTGACTTCTTAGACCCTCGTCCCTTCCACGCTCCAACAAGAAGTACATCTCCGTATCCGCCGATTGCGAACACACTGATCGTAGTCCCGCGGAGTGTGCAAGACGCAACACGTTGCCTTCGCAGAAGTATGAAATATGTACCGGCCTGAGATAGCTTGTTCGGAAACCTTTCTTGATGGAGAAATTGGCAGCGTTGGGTACGGACAAATAGACTAAACCGCTTGAATTCAAGAAATGCCGTATCTGCGATAGCGCCGCTAAAGGATTTAGCATGTGCTCCAGAATAGCGCGAAAGACCACAATATCAAAAAAATTCTCATAGTCAGCATAGTCGTCAAACAGAGACTTTCCAATCATCGTGCCGCCCCTTTTCTGGATTGCCTCAGCCAGTCTGTCGACAGCCTCAATGGCAAAATAGTGGCAATCGCGCTTTCGAAAGCAGTCCATTGCCCACCCTTCACCGGCCCCAATGTCCAGAACGTTGAGTCCTGCCCGCAGATAATGCGAAAGCCTTTCGTTGAGCTTGTCTTGTTTCTTGAAATTGTCAGGATTCTGTCTTCCGGCAGGCAGATATTTTCTGCCGAAAAAACGTTTGTTTACTATGGAACATTCTTTCTCATCAAATAGAGGGTACACCTGAATGTGTCCACAATCGCGACAGATGGCGACTTTGTGGAACATTTTGATGCCATACGAGGAAGCCATCCGGCAAAGCACTTCCAGGGATCTACCCTCACACACCAAACACCGATCTTTGCACGTGTTCATAAGGACCTAACGCATCGATCTCAGCAAGAAGTCTATGAAATCTCTTTTCTGCTCATCGAACGTTTTGCCGTCAACGGTAATGCGTCCTTTCTTGTTGAGAACTTCTTCATACAAGTTCAAAGGTGTGGAGTTCTTGAGGGTGGCGGCAATCAGACAGACAACATCCTTTTCAGAATACCTGTAACCGTCCAAGAGTCCTTTTACGACGCTTGGCAGTTTACGCAATGACCGTACATTTCTCACCATATCATCGGGAAGAACATCATAAAAAGTTGTCCCGAAAGTGATCACCGGTTTTCTTTTGAGGATTGCCTCGAATCCCGAAAAGCCGGATACTGTAAAGACCATTTTAGCGTTTTCAACGATGCGTTCCGAATCGACATAGTGATCGACCAACACGACGTTGGGGATTCCCAGAAGTTTCCTGTAATATCCGATGTTTCTCCTTCCGACGCCGGCCGGGTGGTCCTTGACGACAAGCTTCCACGTAACCGGAACGGATTTGGCAATATTTCGAACAAGCTCTATCTGATTGAGGTACTCTCTGCCAAAAAGAGAAAGGGCAATTTCCGGCTCGACATGCAGCGGGTAATAGGCGTAGCTACATTCATTCAGCTCCTCTACAGAGCCGTACGGCAAAACGATGCGAAGAATCTTGTCCCTTATCGGATTGCGGATATTCTTATAGAAATAACCCCACTGGTACCCCCGCTCCTCATTATCCAAATAGGCTTTCCTCAAGTAGTACCTGGCCACCACAAACGGGTACCTGAATATACTGCTGAGCCATTGTCTACAAGGAAAGCGGGCAGAAGAAGCGATGACGCCCTCGTATTTCTTATCCCTGGTCTGCAAATACTGTTTCGCCTGCCCGAGAAAGACATCTTGGTCCTGTTGTTGCAGGTAATCAGCATAATCTTTGCGAAAATGAGGAAACTCCCTGTAGATTTCCTCCGAGAAAGTAACACGGTTGAGGATCTTTGTGGGATTCAGATTTATATATTTGATCCCCTTGATCTTCGCACAGCGATAGAAAATGTATTCGGCGGACGTGACCGGTGTAAACCCCCCGATGATAATATCCGGGCTGATATCTTCGACGAACTGCAAAATTGCCTTAAAGCTCTTTTGAAGCACGGCCAGCATTTCATCGTGCGTGAATCTGGGCTTGTAATCCTGCTTGTATTTTGTCAGGACTCCGTTGTATATCCTTCTGTCTATGACCAGCGCGTTCCATAGGAACGGCTCCCCGAATTTAACCTCAAGTGTTTTCAAAAAATCATCATCCGCCCTGTCCTCAGCCGAGGTCAAGTCCCAACCCTTCAGGAAATCTACCTGCAGATTCAGGCTTACAGCTCTTTTCAGATACCGTGCATTATTGGACCTGCTAGTGACATAGAATCCCACACGGTCCAGAGTCAGCTCCTTGGCAAGCAATGGAAGCAAATCCAGGTAGAAAAGGGCATATTCGCCCTGCGTCACAAAGATTATTTTCATCGATTACGGCCCCATCTGCCTACGAATCGTTTGGCCGCAGACACCTCCTCTTCATGCAAGAAATCCTCGTTGTGCAAGTCTTTCTTTTTGCCCAACATGCTTCGCAGCAGACTCCTGTATCTGACGATATCCTCCACCTGTTCTATTGAAAGATCCCAGTCGGCAGCTCGTCCGGGGCCGTATCTGCCCAGTTTCATGTGGACTTCCACGATCTGAGCCCCGTGCGCCATCGAAAATTTGACCGGCTCGGCATCCGGAGCATGGTTGCTGTAACCGACCTTGGGAAAGTTGTCTTTCAGCCACAGGAACTTATACATAAAAGCCTTGTTCAAAGGCGTCGGATACATCGAGACCGAATGCAGCAAGGTAGCATTTATCTTGTTGCCAAGCAGAAAGTCGATCGCCTTCTTAATCTCCCGGACGGTGTGCATTCCCGTTGAGATAACAAGATGGTCAAATACTCCAGCCGACTTTTCGATCATCGCAAAACTCAAGAGGTCAGGACTCGCTATTTTGATTTCCTTCAATCCCAGAGACGAAAGAAAATCGACTCTCCCAATGCTGAAACACGTGGTCAGAAAATCGATCTGATGTTTCTTGCATTCTGCGATCAGCTCGAAATGGTCTTTATCCGACAAGGAAGTCTGCCTGACCCATTCCGCTTGAGGGTCTGACTTGTCGGCCAAATCCTGGTATCGCGAGGACTGGAACTTCACACAATCAGCGCCGATTATTGCAGCGATTTTTATGAATTCGCGGGCAAGAAAGATATTCCCCTGGTGATTTGAGGCTACTTCCACAACGATTTTAGCGTCCATTTAGTATGGCCTCCTCGGAAATCTTCTCAGACACCAATACAAAAACCTTTTTCCATGCATCAATTGTCGCCCCTCCGATGTGAGGCGTGATGATAATGTTTGCCCGAGGATTCTTGCGCGCGTACTTGTAGAGCGGTGACCGTCTATAATCGTCCAGCTCCAGTTCCAGAACATCGACTCCTACTCCGCAGAGTATGCCGTTTTGCAGTGCAACGCACAGAGCCTGTTCTTCGATAACCTCGCCTCGTGAGATATTCACCAACGCGGCCCCGAGTTTGATACAGCCGATATTGTCCATATTGATCAGATGCCGAGTTTTCTCGTTCAGGGCGATGGACACAATCACAAAATCGGCGAGTGCAAGCAGCTCGTTCAGTCGCGGCATTCTGCGCCACCTTCCACGCATAGCCTTGTCCCAATAAAGCACATTCATCCCGAATGCTTTGCCATAACGGGCCATTTTTTGGCCGATCCTGCCCATGCCGATGATCCCCATCACCTTGTGGTTCAACTCTCTTCCCAGGAAGTTGTTCCTCTCCCACCTGCCGGATTCAACAACATCCCTGTGGGCCGCCAGGACTCGTCGCGATAGAGATAGGACAAAGGAAAATCCGAGTTCCGCAGTTGAACTAATCGAGTTTATCTCCTTCCTGTAGTCATTCAAGCTCAGTATTTTGATTCTTTCTCTGTTCTTTCCGATCCTTATATGATCCTGACCGGTCGTGGGGGTAAAGAGTAATCGCAGATTCCTGGCATTCTCGATGATTTCATCGTCGATCACCACCTTCAAACTGGGGACAACCACGTCGAATTCATGAATGTGACGCAACAGCCACTGGTGGTCATAATCTTTCATGACCAAAGAATACTTGCCTGACAAGGGGCGCAGCACTTCCTCAAATACTTTATATTTGTCCAACGGATAACCGATCAGAATCTTCTTCACTCGACAAATCTCTTTTCTATCTTCGGAGTTGTTTTCTCCAGGAGTTCTGCGATCTTTTCACCGGCGGTCCCATCGCCGTACAGCGTTGTCGAAGGATATCTGCCACCGTTTTGAAGATGCCATTCCAGCGCCTTGAGTATCTCGTGTTTCGAGTAGGGAACATTCATCACGTTCTTGCCCTGTTCCCTGCCGTTCTGGCGTGTGCCGACATTGATTGCCGCCACACCCAGGAAAGAACACTCTCTGATGCCCACCGAGGAATTGCCGGCTATACACCTGCATTTCAAAAGAAGCGCCAGGAAATCCTGCGGTGTGAAATTCCTGAAAAAGTGCACATTCGCGGGGTTGCACTGTTCTCTGAATTCTCGAATCGCCTTGGATATCAAATCAGAACCGGCATCTACGTTGGGCCAAAAGATAATTGCAGGAATATGTGATTCGTAAACGGCCGCCAGAGTCTCTTTCATTTGAGAATATGCGCTTACAAACTCCGTCGTAACGGGATGTTGCAAAACAACAATAAAATCCTTATCGATATCGACGATGTCGCCGACACCTCCATATTTTGAGTAAAGGTAATCCGTGTTCATAAATTGATGATTGTCTCTCACTTCCCTCGCCAAATCGATCGAAGGACACCCTGTCACGAAGATGCTTTCCGGGGCCTCGCCCATAGCCCTGACTCTTTTGGCGGCAAATTCATTCGCCACAAAATGAAGAGAAGAGAATTTTGTCACCGCATGTCTGACCTTTTCGTCAATAGAACCGGTGATTTCACCCCCTTGAATATGCGCCACAGGGATGTTCAGATAAGAAGCGGCTATGGCCGTGCAGATCGTCTCGAACCTGTCGGCGATGCTCACGACGATATCGGGCTTGGAATTATCGAAAACGGTTGCAAGCTCCATGATTCCGATTCCAACGGTCTTGGCCATCGTCGTAGGATTCTCACCCTCCACGACCATGTAGACTTTTTCATCTATATGAAACCCATCGTTTTCCAGAACTTCTACGGCGTTCCCGTACTTGTAGAGAAGTAAGGAAGCCGCTCCTACGAGAAAAAGCTCCAAATTTTTGTTTCTCTCGATCGATCGTAACATGCTTTTGGACCGAGCATAACTGGCACGGGACGTTATGACGATACAAATTCTCTTCACACTCTTGTCCTTCTGCTTTAATGTAGACAATATTCTGGACTCCGTCCCCGTGGGTTGCAACCAACCTATTTTATGTATCTCTCGAAAAACAGGTTGGTTGCAACCCACTAAGCCCCCCATACTCGTCGGGCGATTAACAAGAACGAACCGTTACCTCGTTTGCCCATCCGATCCGGAAGCCTTCACGGACCCCGGCTTTCGGCTCTTTTGTACGGCCTCTAAGAGGAAGGCTCCAAACGTGGTTATCATCAGCAACGCAACAAACGCTATCCCGGTTTTTCTAAGACTACCTTTTGGAACCGAATATATCATGGGTTTTTCAACGATGGGGGTATTGGCAAAAATTGCGTTTTCTATTTTCTTCATATACGCATTCAAGTAGTGTATCAATTCTTCGTCTTTGCAGTCACTTGCCATACGGGTCAGGAACGAATGAAACTCCCAGATGTCATAGAACGAAGACGTTTTATCCTTTACCTCATCGAACAGCTTTTCGTTCAGGCTTAACAGGTCCTTGTAATATTTATACTTTCTCTGATTTGCTTTAATGGTTTCTTCGATGTTAATTATGTTCGCATCGGTGGCTTGTATCTGGTAAGCGATAGGCAGATATTCGCTGTTTTCACTCACGTTATCGAAATGTAAGATGATACCACCTGGTATTCTGTTTGAGTCTACGGGTTCCAAATCTTTCAATTTAGTAAGAGTCGATCTTTTTCTTTCCAATTCAAGTTCCAAATTGAATTTGTTTTCCTCAATAGCAACCATATCAATCTTGAGCCTGGCGATATCGCTGTTCAATTCCTGCTTTACAGAGCTTACCGGAAGGACCCTTTCGAAGTTATTCCTCACAATCGAAGATATTCTCTGCATGTCTTCCTGGGATCTGCCAATTACAGTCATGGTCAAAAAAGTGTCTGAAATTTCCAACTGAATCTTTGCTTTAGATATCCCCTGTGCATATTCATTAAATCCATTCTCTTCCAGTTTGGCGGCGAGTATGCCCAGATTCTCCGCACTGTAGAACCTATCGAGCAGTATCCGGCGGTCCCTTTCAGAGAACTTATCTTCTTCTAATTTTGCCGTTAGTTCATCCCAATTTTCTGCACTGGAGAACTTTTCAAGCAGCTTTTTATAGTCTGTTTTTTTAGGAACAATATCATAGGTGAAAGTTGCCCTGTAATCTATCGGGGAAAAGAAAAGAATTAGACCCAAAAGAAGTGTTGGTAAAACTGAGCTGAGTACTATGAAGTATTTCCGTTTCCATAGGATGTTCAAATAATCAATCAGGTCTATTTCGTCCTCGTATATATTTGCCTTGTACATAGTATTCTTTGAAGCTGGTTTGCTATTTGGAATATCGTTTTGTGGGTTTGTCATCCTCTTGGACTCCTTCCAAGATTGGAAAATAATAATCGGATTTCCAAAGCCGCGAATGGAGTTTTAGTAGTTATCCTCATTACTTCGCCAATTTGCTCCTTAACTCTTACGAACCATTCTATTCTTGGGTAAATCGATTGAAAATGATAGCGTTTTGATATTTTGAGGTCAAGTCTTTTTCAGCACTTATGGGTGGGTTTCATCAGTTATACGAGCAAATCATGTATGATTTTGTAGGCAAGTAATAGCATAGGTGTGATTTTGCAATCTTTACAAGCCCAGTGAAATAAAATGTTTTGCTCCAGTGCTGTTAAGCTATTTGGAGCATAAGGCTTGCGTATATATTGGTTTACACAACAGGGGGGGTAACCAAAGAGGAAGCCCTCGAATTGTTGTGTTTGGGCAGATTTGTCTATTGGTTTATTTTCAAAGTGTTGTTCATACAATTGAATGTAGGATTGAGATCGGCTGAAAATAGTCTCAATAACTTCCTTTCCGGTCTTGACCGTTCTGGGGATTTGTTTTGTTAGCAGGCCCGTCTGTTGCAATAGTCGAAGCCCCTCGTCGTCTAAAGTTTTTTCCCATCTGCTTAAAGGCTTGAGTCCCTCACAGGTCAGCATCGCGAGATATGCCAATTCAAAGTCAGTTTCTTTAAGGGCTTGGGTGCATTTTTTAATCTCGGTTGATTCGAAATCCGAGTTCCCACTGCTGCATTTATTGCTCATCGCCTTTGCCTTTGTTCGAGTCGGTATGCTTTAGCCATTGCTCCATAAACTCAATAAAGTCGGCAGAATTGACCTTGCAGTCTTTGTTCAAATCAACGGGCGAATATATAGTCCCCAGGTCGCCGCATCGACGGGGCATTTCCAG
>Ga0307380_10000786_pt1 | contig 47701 bp, 57 predicted proteins | sample UN3MG_FD_202239 | JGI IMG/M metagenome (GOLD analysis project Ga0307380, IMG submission 202239) | Soil microbial communities from Risofladan, Vaasa, Finland - UN-3 | ecosystem: Environmental > Terrestrial > Soil > Coastal area > Acid sulfate soil | place: Finland: Risofladan, Vaasa | collected... | reverse complement strand
GATGCCTACGGTTTGGCCATGCCTATCAGCCCCTCGATCTCCGAGCTTCGCGCCGCCCGGCTCAATTTTTCCGGCCGTGGCGCGGACCACGCACCCACTCTCAGCCAACGCAATGTCGAGACGGCCAAGCCGTTCGTCTGGGGCCGGGCCGGCTCGTTCCTTGTCGCGACTATGGGTTCGCTGCGTCGGGAGACGGATCCTCGGGCGCCGACTCGTCCGGAGCGTCTTCCGGCATGCTTTCGTCCGGCGCCTCGTCGGTCATGTCGTCGGGCGGCGCGGTGTCGTCCGTCATGCCGTCCTCCGGCATAGAGTCCTCGGGCATGGCGTCGTCCATCGGCTCCTCGGACATCTCATCCGGCGGCGTGACGTCTTGTGTCGGCATCTCCTCGGGCGGCGCATCCGCCTCCATCGGCTCCACCGCCTCTCCGGCAGGTGCTGCCGCAGGCGTCTCGGCTGCGGGTTCGTCCATCTTGACGCTCGTCTCGCTGTCGTCCCCCGACATTAGGTAGGCCGCGATCACGAAGGCGATCACAATGCCGCCAAGGACGATGGCGAGAAATGTCCGGCTTCCCTGGCTGTGACTAGCCATGTTGAGTCCCTCCTTCTCGCGTCGAAATCGGCACGATATAAGCAACCTATCGGCGAATCGCAGTCCGGTCGAGATCAACGGGACCCGATCTGCCCCCCAGGATCAGCGCTTTCAAGGCGCCGCCCCGCGCCACGCCAGCCGATCGAACAGCGGGCTCAACGCCGCAGCCACGAGGAAGTTCACCAGGACGGAGTACAGCGCGGCATAGCCGGGCGCCGTGACGCCGAAGATCTCGAGCGGGTAGACGGAGGACACAAAGCCCTGCGCGGCCGCCATATAGGTGCCGATGGCGGTGCCGGCGGCCCATCCTACAAGCAGCGCTTGGGCGTTGAAGGCGCGCGTGAAAAGGCCGAGCACGATCGGCGGCAGGAGCTGGATGATCCAAATGCCGCCGAGCAATTGAAGCTGGATAGCGTAGGCCTTCGGGATCAGCAGAATGAACACCACCGCGCCGATCTTGACGACCAGCGAGACGATCTTGGCCATGCGCGCCTCTTCGGCATCGGTACAGTCCGGCTTCCAGAATTCCTTGTAGAGATTGCGCGTGAACAGGTTGGCGCAGGCGATCGACATGATCGCCGCCGGCACCAGCGCGCCGATAGCGATGGCCGCGAAGGCCACGCCCACGAACCACGAGGAAAACGAGTCGAGGAACAGCGCCGGCACGGCGAAGTTGGCGCCATGCTGGGCGAAGCCTTCCGCATAGAGCGAGTTCTTATCGACGCCGGCGGCGATGGCCATGTAACCGAGCAGCGCGATCAGCCCCAGCACGAAGGAATAGGCCGACAGCGCCGCGGCGTTGCGACGGATGACCTTGCCGCTCGACGCGCTCAAGATGCCCGTCATGGAGTGCGGATAGAGGAACAGCGCCAGCGCCGAGCCGAGCGCCAGAGTGATATAGGCGCTATAGCTGCCGAAACTGTCGCCTGACGGCGGCGTCAGCGTGAGCTTCTCCGGCGGCACGCTGGCGAAGATTGCGCCGTAACCGCCGAGCTTCGCGGGAATGATGACGATGGCGGCGAAGATGGTGACGAAAATCAGCATGTCCTTCACCACGGCGATCAGCGCCGGCGCCCGCAAGCCGCTGGTATAGGTGAAGGCGGCCAGCACGATGAAAGCGATGATGAGCGGCAGATGACCGGTCCAGCCTCCGGCCGGGAAGCCGAGCGCGCCGATGACCACTTCCATGCCGACAAGCTGCAGGGCGATATAGGGCATGGTCGCCACGATGCCGGTGAGCGCCACGGCGAGCGCGAGGTAGCGGCTGTCGAACCGGTCGCGCACATAATCGGCGGCCGTCACGTGACCGCACTCGTGCGCGATCTTCCACAGCCGCGGAAAAATCAGAAACAAGATGGGGTAGATCAGGATCGTATAGGGCACGGCGAAGAAGCCCATGGCCCCGGCCCCATAGACGAGCGCCGGTACGGCGATGAACGTGTAGGCCGTGTAGAGATCGCCGCCGAGCAGGAACCAGGTGACCACCGTTCCGAAGCGCCGGCCGCCGAGGCCCCATTCGTGCAGCTGGTTGAGGTCGGCTTTGCGCCAGCGCGCGGCCACGAAGCCGAGCCAGGTGACGAGCCCGAACAGCGCCACGAAGACGCTGGCCGCGGTGACGTTGAAGGTCAAAGGATGTCCCCCGGCGTGCCGGACGCATCGATTCCGCTATCGGGGTCCGTGGATCCTTGCTCCGTCGTCGGCGTGATCCATTCTTCCAGCAGGTAGACGGTGATGGCCACGCCCGCGCCGAGGAGAATCGCGGCGAGCTGGTACCAATAGAAGAAGGGAATGTCGCCGAGCGTCGGCTCGAGGCGGTTGTAGAACGGCACCCAAGCGACCAGCAGGAAAGGAATGATGAGGAGGAATCGCGGCCAATGGCACGCGAGTCCTCGCTTTACGTCTTTGCTGGCCATGGATGATCCCCCCGTCCCGTTCCCCGGATTGGGCGCGACCTTACTGAATGCGGCCGGGAATCGCGACGGCGATTTGCGGCCCCTGGGCACACGGCGGAGCGTGAGAGCGGCCTTGTGTTGTTGACCTGTCCGGCGTAGCGGCCCATATGGTCGCATCAAGAGCCTGTAGCTCAGCCGGTAGAGCATCTGACTTTTAATCAGAGGGTCGTGGGTTCGAGTCCCACCGGGCTCACCATTCAAAAATCACGTCTTTGGTTTCTTTCAAGCGACGGCCGCCTCGCCGGCATGGCGGCCTCGCTTGGGCCTTTCTAGCCCCCAAAAACGCGATCCGGGAGGACACCGGCATTTCGGGGTCCATGTGCTTTTTTGGGTCAAACCGTGACCCAGAAGTCACAGCTTTTCTCGGCAAACGCCGATATAGTCTTTGACAGAATCGACAGAAAGAAACGGGGGACCAACCAATGCGTCTGTTTATTGCTTGCGCCATCATTATCTCGGCAACCATCGGTCTTGGCGGCTGCTTCGGCCACCACGAGAAGGCCGTCGTTATGGAGCCGCTCAAGCTCGGCTAAATTGACGACGAGATAGCCCTTTAAGATCTATCTCTCCGGCAAATGCCAACCCCGGTCGGGTTTACCCGGCCGGGGGTTCTTATTGTCCGATTTTCAGTGTCCGATTTTTCGGTGTCTGGGTTCTGCATTGCCAGGGCTGCAACGCAATAGAGCCGGCGCCTCAAGGCGCCAGCCCTATTTCAGTCAAATGCGTCCGGCCACCGTCTTACGGGCAGTACCAGACCGGACCGACGGTGATGCAGCCGCGCCTCTGCCAGCCCCACGGCCTGCGGTCGTAGCGATTCCAGCCACGCGGGGGATGGTGGCGATAGTGGCGGCCGTAATGGTCATCGCCACGCCAGTGCTTCTTCTTGCCCCAGCGCCAGTCGTTATCGTTCCAGTGCTTCTTGACCTGCACCACATCCGACGTTGAAACGCCAGGCTTCGCAACCGGTGTCACGGCACCGGCAACGGAGACAGCGGCGAGCGAAAGGCCTGCCGCAACGAGAATGGATTTCAGCATTGAGTGCTCCTTTCACGCTTAAAAACGCAAGCGTTCGGAAGAGGTTCCGAAGAAAGGCTCAAAGTGCGAACTAAGGCGATGCCGTGGCCAGACGGTGCGCGAACCTAGGCGCTCTCGCGCTGGGTCTTGCGGCGGATGCGGTCGTAGACCGTGCGCTTCAGAAAATAATAGGCGGGGCGGCCCATCACGGCGAGCGCGATGAATTTCGACAAGAAGGGCGTCGCACCCAAGAGTCCCGACAGTCCCGCCTTAAGGCCGGGATCGATATCGGCGGCCACCACGAAGGGAATCATCGGCCAAGCGCTATAGGCGCCGACCAGGATCACGGTGCCAAGCGCGAAGCGCCAGCCGACCTGCTCGGCGGAGAACTCTTGTTCGGCGGCAGCTATGGCGATCTCCTTACGAGCCGTCAGCGCGGGACAATCGTAAAAGTTTGGCGGAAAATTTTGGTTTATCGGCGGCAAACCGGAAACTGCCCCGCTCCCCGGCTCTGCTTCGCGCAAATGTTAGCCTTCACTGTTCCAAGGCGAAACACCTTTTCGCAGGTGCAATATAGGCGAAATGCGGCGATTCCGGTAGTCGTCGCGGGAAGTTTACCGTGACCTCAGTCCCCGTTCCCCGTCGCCACAAGCCAGGCGGGATCGAACCAGCGGTCGGCCTCCCCGTCATAGGGCAGCCGGTTGATGTCCCAGTGACGAATATAAGGGGCATAGACGTCCCAGACCGGCGGGCCGCCGCCCACATAGACCACGCGGTCGGGAAACCAGCCCAGCACCTCTTCCGGGTGGTGGGTCGAGCGGATCTCGCAGATGGTGCGGTCCTCATAGGCGAAGGCCGGGATCGAGCCGATGGTGGCCGGCCCGGCAATGATGACGTGACCGCGTGTCACCTCGAAGAATCGGGCGACGTCGGCGACAAACTCCCGCTCCTTGTTCCCCTCCCATGGGAGCCGGCCGTTCAGGCCGAGTTGCCCGCTAAGGCCTATGGCGCACATGGCGCGAATGTCAGCCACGCTGTTCTCCTCAAAATGCGGCTCCCCCTTTTATCGGTGGATGGCGCTCGCGCAAACATTGGTGCACATAGGGCAATGACTGCCCGCTCCGCCTCGGACGCCGATCTCACCGCCCATAACGTCGCGGCGCGCCAAAGGCTGGTGGCAATCGGCTTGATGGCGCTGGCGACGGTGTGCTTCGCCGCCCTCGACGCCACGGCCAAATATCTGGCGGACACGAGGGGCGTCCCGGTGCCGCAAATCACCTGGCTGCGATTCGCCGGTCACGTTGTGTTCAGCGCCGTGGTGCTTTGGCCATTCGCGCTTCGCCCGTCGCTGCGGTCGGCCAAGCCGCTTATCCAGATCGTCCGCTCCTGCTTCATGATCCTCACCACGGCGCTCAATTTCTTCGCGCTCAAATATCTGCAGCTCGACCAGAACGTGACGATCTTCTTTCTCACGCCGCTTCTCGTCGCCGCCTTGGCCGGACCGCTGCTCGGCGAATGGATCGGCTGGCATCGCGTGGTGGCCATCGCCGCCGGGTTCGTTGGCGTGCTGGTGGTCATGCATCCCGGCATCGGCTCGTTCCATTGGGCCATGCTTCTGGTGCTCGGGGCGACGGTCGGTTACGCCCTATACAACATCGCCACCCGCTATCTCGCCGCCTTCGACCCGCCGTCGGTGACACAGACCTATACGCCACTCGTCGGCGTGCTGGTCATGACGCCATTCGCGCTTGCCGCCTGGGAGTCGCCGGACAGCCTGTTCCTGTGGTTTTTGTTCGCCACGCTCGGCGTCTGGGGCGGGCTCGGCCATTGGCTGCTGATCCTGGCGCACCGGCACGCGCCGGCACCCGTGCTGGCGCCCTATATCTATCTCGGGCTCATCTGGATGTCGTTCGCCGGCTTCTTGGTGTTCGGCGACGTACCCACGGAGTGGACATTGGCCGGCGGCGCCATCGTGATCCTGGCCGGGCTCTATCTGTTCGCGCGGGAACGCAGGACGCTGGGCGCGGCCAAATCCGGCCCCGCCTCCGAAGTCGGCCCGCAATAGCTTTCGTCATACCGGCGAAAGCCGGTATCCAGCACAAAATGCGAGTCTTTTCTGGATTCCGGCGTTCGCCGGAATGACGCGGGTCAATCCCCGTCTTCGCCGGATGATTGATAGCGACGGCGTACGTCGTCGGCAAAAGCAGCGAAGCGGCCTTGCGCTATCGCCTCGCGCGAGCGCGCCATGAGCTCCTGGTAGAATTGCACATTGTTGTAGCTCAGCAGCATGGCCCCCAGGGTCTCGCCGGACTTCACCAGATGATGCAGATAGGCGCGCTCAAACTTCGCGGCGGGGCATTGGCTTTCCGCGTCGAGCGGGCTCGTATCCTCGGCAAAGCGGGCGTTGCGGAGATTGAGCTTGCCGGCCCAAGTGAACGCCTGGCAGTGGCGGCCCGAGCGGGTCGGCATCACACAGTCGAACATGTCAATGCCGCGGGCAATGGCGCCCAGCAGATCTTCCGGGGTGCCGACGCCCATGAGATAGCGCGGCCGATCTTGCGGGAGGATCGCCGTGGTCACTTCGACCATGTCGAACATGGATTGCTGGCCTTCGCCCACGGCAAGCCCGCCAACCGCATAGCCGGGAAAGCCGATCTCCATGAGCGCGCGGGCGGATTGCTCGCGCAAGTCCGGATAGGTGCTGCCCTGGACGATGCCGAACAAGGCCTGGCCCGGCGCACTCATACGCTCGAACGCCACCTTGGACCGCTGCGCCCAGCGCATGGACAGATCGAGCGACGCCTTGGCCTCATTGCGGGTGGCGGGAAACGGCGTGCATTCGTCGAGCACCATCTGAATGTCGGCGCCGAGCAGGCATTGCACCTCGATGGCGCGCTCCGGCGTGAGGTGAATGGTGGCGCCGTCGAGATGGGACTGGAAGGTGACCCCGTCCTCGGTGATGCGGCGGAGCTTGGCGAGCGACATCACCTGATAGCCGCCGCTATCGGTGAGGATGGGCTTGTCCCAATGCATGAATTTATGCAGGCCGCCGAGCTTGGCCACGCGCTCGGCGCCGGGACGCAGCATCAGATGATAGGTGTTGCCCAGAATGATGTCGGCGCCGGTGGCGGCGACGTCCTCGGGGAACATGGCTTTCACCGTGGCGCCGGTGCCGACCGGCATGAAAGCCGGCGTGCGGGTCACGCCGCGCGGCGTGGTGATGGCGCCGGTCCGTGCGCCCCCGTCTTGCGCCTTCAACTCAAACGAAAACAGCTTAGTCATCCGCATGCCTCGCGCGGTCGAGCAGGCAGGCATCGCCATAGGAATAGAAGCGGTAGCGCTCTTGGATGGCATGGGCATAGGCGCGCTGCATGGTCTCTAACCCCGAGAAGGCGGCGACAAGCATGAACAAGGTAGAGCGCGGCAGGTGGAAATTGGTCAACAGGCGATCGACGAAGCGAAACCGGTAGCCGGGCGTAATGAAGATGTCGGTCTCGCCTGAGAACGGCTTCAACGTGCCGAACGCGTCGGCGGCACTCTCCAGCAGGCGCAGCGAGGTGGTGCCGACCGCAACGATCCTGTTGCCGCGCGCCTTTACCGCATTCAAGGCGAACGCCACGGAGGTTTCGACCACGCCATGCTCCGCATGCATCTTATGGCTTTCGGTGTCGTTCCCGCGCACCGGCAGGAACGTGCCCGGGCCCACGTGCAGGGTCACGAAATGGCGCGAGACGCCGCGCGCCTCGAGTGCGTCCATCAGGGCGTCGGTGAAGTGGAGCCCGGCGGTAGGCGCGGCCACGGCCCCCTCCTCCCGCGCGAATGTGGTTTGATAATCGCTGCGGTCCTGGGCATCGGCAGGACGGCGCGCGGCGATGTAAGGCGGGAGCGGCATGGCGCCCGCAATCTCGATGGCATCGTGCAGGGCCGGACCGCTAAGATCGAAGCGCAACGTCACTGCGCCGTCAGGCCCCCTCGCCTCCACCGTGGCGTCGAGCGCACCCAAGGCACAGGCATCGCCGGGATCGCCGAACTGAATGCGGTCGCCGGGCTCCAACCGCTTGGCCGGGCGCGCGAGAGCCTGCCAGCGCGACTCGTCCAGACGCTCCGTCAAGTTGACCGAGATTTGCGCCGCCGCCTCGCCCCGTTTCCGCACACCCTTTAGGGCCGCGGGGATGACGCGGGTGTCGTTGAACACGAGCGCGTCGCCCGGCGCCAACAACGCCGGCAGATCGGTCATCACATGATCGGCGAGGTGTTCCCGTGCATGAGGAGCGACCGTGAGCAGCCGCGCCGCGTCGCGGGGGCTGGCCGGCCGGAGTGCGATCAGCGCCTCGGGCAGATCAAAATCGAAAAGATCGGTACGCAACGATATCAGCGGCTAGAGCAGCCGCACCATGAGCGCGCCGACCAGCACCAGGGCCACGCCACCGATGCGGCCGACGCTCAACTCGCGCTCCATCAGCTCGAACATGCCGAAGCGGTCGAGTAGCAGCGCCGTGACCAGCTGCCCGGCGATGCCGAGCGCCATGATCGCCGCCACGCCGATCTTGGGCGCCAACACGAGGTTGACGGTGACATAAACCGCCCCGAGCAGGCCGCCGCCAAGCAGCATATAGAGCGGCATGCTCTGAAGCGCGCCGAGATTGGTGCTGCCCCGGGCGAATAGAAGCGTGAGCGCGATCAATGCGATCGTGCCTACGCAGAACGACATGGTGGCAGCGGAGATGGGGTGCCCAAGGCGCGTTGCCGCTTCGGCGTTGATGGGCGCCTGCAAAGCGATCATCCCGCCGGCGACAAGCGCAACCACCGTGAACAGAAGTCCCGGCAACCACATAGGCATTCCCCTTTGCATCTTCGGTCTTAGGCGTCCGCCGCGATCTTCGCCGACGCGATCTTGTCCGGGCTCGCCGGCGGCTCGCCGCGATTGATCTGATCGACATTGTCCATGCCTTCGATCACGCGGCCCCACACCGTGTATTTTCCGTTGAGGAAGCTCGCGTCATCGAACACGATGAAGAACTGGCTGTCGGCGGAATCGGGCGATTGCGCCCGGGCCATGGAGACCGCGCCGCGCGTGTGCGGTTCGGCGTTGAACTCGGCGGCGAGCGTCTTGCCCGAGCCGCCCGTGCCGGTGCCGGTAGGGTCGCCGGTCTGGGCCATGAAGCCCTCGATGACGCGATGGAACGGCACGCCGTCGTAGAAGCCCTGACGCACGAGCTTTTTGATGCGGGCCACGTGATTGGGCGCCAGGTCGGGCCGCAGCTCGACCACGACGTTGCCCTTGCTCGTCTCCAGGATGAGGGTGTCTTCGGGGGTTGCCATGAGTGGCCTCCTTTTCGCGTTGTCGGGTGATTACTGCTCGATGGTGGCCTTCTTGATGTAGTCGAGCTTGGGAAAGTCGGTGAGGAGATAGGCATTGCCTTCCGTCTGCATGCGCCCCTGGGCGGGACCGCGGCCACTCGGCGCGCCCTCGCCATAGCCATTGTAGAGCGCGTCGACCACGTCCATGCCCGACACGACCTGACCGAAGGGCGAGAAGCCCTGGCCGTCGAGACCGGCGTTGTTGCCGAAATTGATGAAGACTTGCGTGGTGCGCGTGCCGGGGCCGGCGGTGGCGAAGCTCACATATCCGCGCTGATTGCTCTCTTTCACCGCATCGTCGGGGATGCGGGCCTCACGCCATACGGCGGAGAGGTCTGGATTACCGCTGATGCCGAATTGCACCATGAAGCCGGAGATGACGCGGAAGAAGCGCACATCATTGTAGTAGCCGTTCTTCACCAGATTGTAGAAGCGGTCAGCGCCGTTGGGCGCCCAGTCGCGATGCACCTCGATGACGAAAGTGCCCTTGGAGGTGTCGAACTTCGCTTTATAGACGGCGGGCGCCTTCTCGTTCAGCGACGACGGGTCGCCGAGATTGGCCGCGTTGGCCGGAGCTTGCGCGCTCACGGCGCCGAACAGCAACGCGGCGGTGAATAGGACGATGGCCCTGATTGTCATGGGGTTTCCTCGCGAGTTTTGAACGATTATGCGGTGAATTTCTGCTTGAGGGCCGCCACGACGACGGGCGGCACGAAGGTCGAAACATCGCCGCCCATTGCGGCGATCTGACGGACAAGGCTCGCCGCGATATGGCGCGTGCCCGGCGACGAGGCCAGAAACACTGTCTCGATCTCCGGCGCAAGGGCGCCGTTCATGCCGGCCATCTGCATCTCGTAGTCGAAGTCGCCGGCATCGCGTAAGCCCCGAATGATGACGGTCGCGTAGGCATTCTTGGCCGCCTCCACGGTCAGGCTGTCATAGGTGGTTACGTCGAGGCCAAGGCCAATCTCCGCCGCCACGGGAGCTAGGACGTCGGTCGCGAGTTTGACGCGCTCCTCAGCGGAGAAGAGCGGATGCTTGTCGTGATGGGTGCCGACGGCGATCACCAGCCGGTCGACGAGATGGACCGCCCGGCGCACGATATCCACATGCCCGAGGGTGACGGGGTCGAAGCTGCCGGGATAGAGACCAACGCGCATGCCGCCGCACTCCATGCGCCGGGCCCGTGCGTCATCCAGGATGGATGGCAGGCCTTAAAGCGCCTCAGAGCTCCTTCTAGCCGCGCGGCGGCTTCAGGGGCAAGGGCGATTGGCGATTGGGCGACTGGCGAAGGCCGTGGGCAAGCAGGATGGGCAAAGGACGGCCCCAAACGGAAAAAGGGCCCGGCGATGCCGAGCCCTTCCCACCCCAACTCATTTTATTACTTCATCGGTATTGAGGCGGTTTTCGCGCCATGTCCGAAGATGTCGCTCAGATTGAAGCGATAGCCGACACCGGCGGAAAAGATCCACGGATCGAGATCGGCGTCAGCGTGCACGCCCGTGCCGTTCCACGAGACTTCCGTATTGAGCCAGGTCTTCTTCACGTCGGCGTTAGCGTACCAGCCATTGCCGAGGGAGTAGTCGAGGCCCGCCTGCAGGGTAAAGCCGAAGGCATCGTCGATGGTGACGCTGGACGCGCCGAGCCGGTTCTGGCCGGTACCCTCGTCGAAGAAGGCAATATATTGCACGCCCGCGCCGACATAGGGCTTCCATGCCCCCATGCCGGTGAAGTGGTATTGGGCCGTCAGGGCCGGCGGGAAGATCCAGGTATCGGCAATCTCGCCGAGGCCGGCGATGGAGCCTTTGGCATCGAGATCGTGCTGGGCGAAGCAGCAGAACAGCTCGACCGCCAGATTGTCGGTGAAGAAGTAGCTCAAGGTCAGCGCGGGTATGATCTCATCGCTGACATCGGCATTGGCGCCGGGAATGCGCGCGCCGCCGGCAAACACCGAAGCGTCGGTGTCGGGATTAACCCCCGTCACCAGCGCCCGGACCATAAAATTCCCATGGTCGTCGCCCGCCGCCGCCGGCAAGGACATCCCCGCCACGCCGGCCGCCATCGCAAGCCCCGCCATCACCCCTGTCGCAAATTTTCTCATGTCTGCAGTCCCCTGTCGCCGCGCGCGGGCCATGACGTCCCCATGCGGCCTTGTGCGCAAATCTTATGTTCTCAGTCTTGGGCAGTTGCGCCGCGCGGCTCCAGCACCGATCGACCGGTGCGGCTGACCGAGGTCAGCCCGCGACACATCGCGAGACAACTGTTGCGGCGGCGCAACGGTTTTTATTGATTTAAGTCATACCGTTGCGGACAGGCGTGGTGGCGCGGACACGGTGTCGCGGCCCATTCCGGATTGATCGATATCAAGGCGCGCGCGGGCCCGCCGACGGACAGCTTGTCTTTCAATGGCAGCATTCGCGCTGCCGGCTTTGCACTGCGCCGCGGGGGGACAACCCTTGGTCATGACATCCAGCTTGAAGACACGTAATCCGACCGGTCTGACTGGCGCCGCATCAGACAGGACCGCACCCGCCGGCGAGGCGATTCCGGCGGCGCTGGCCGCTCATGCCGCCATCGTGCGCACCCGGCGCGGCCAGACCATCTCGCTCACCCTGGAGGGCAACGAGGCGCTGTTCATCGTGCAGTCGGGGGCCCTCATGGTCGATGTCACCCTGCCCGAGGATCTGCGCCAGGTTGTCGGCCTGCTCTATCCAGGCGATGTGCTGCGCTCGGACTTCGCGCCGCCGCATGCCGCCGCGCATCTCTCGGCGGTCAGCGCCGGCGAGGTATTGCGCCTGCGCTGGAGCAATTTCCTTGCGCTGGCAGCCGACGATCCGGAGCTAGGCCGGTTTTTCGACGATGCGGCGGCCAGGCAGACAGCGCGGCGCTCCATCCATATGGCGGCGGTCGGCCGCTTCGACTGCCAGCAGCGGGTCGCCACCTTCTTGCTGGAACTGGCCTTGCGCACGGGCGTGGCCGCCCCCTGCGGCGGCATCGAGTTCGAGATGCCGCTCAGTCGCACCGATATGGCCGATTATCTCGGGCTCAACGCCGACACCCTGTCGCGGACCATGTCTCGCTTGCGGGCGAGCGGCCTGCTCAGCCATCCCGACCGGCGCCGGGCACTCATTCGCGATTTCGAGGCGCTGGCCGCGCGCACGCCCGCAGCGAAATCGCTCATGGCGCTTTACGGCGACACGCGGGCCGGACGCAGTCGGTAAGCCGTTCGGTGCCGGTAAAGCCGCCCCCTACGCTTCGGGTGCCGGCTCGTCATCGGTGGCGTCATCGGCATCAGGACTGTCGCCCCCGTCGCCTTCGTCAACTTCCACCTCGGCGCCGCTGCCGCTCTCGTCGGGAATATGCTCGACGGAGACCACGCGCTCGTCCTCGGCCGTGTCGAACACGATGACGCCTTGGCTCGAGCGGCCGACGATGCTGATGCCCTCGATGGGCACGCGGATGAGCTGGCCGCGGTCGGTGACCAGCATGATCTGGTCGCTGTCGTCGGCGGGGAACGACGCGATCAGCTTGCCGTTGCGTTGATTGACCACCATGCCGATGATGCCTTTGCCGCCGCGCCCGGACACCCGGTATTCGTAAGCGGATGAGCGCTTGCCGTAGCCGTTCTCCGACACGGTGAGCACGAACTCCTCATGCGCCCCGAGCTCGGCATAACGTTCCGGGGTGAGGACGACGGACTCCACGCCCTCCGCTTCCGGCTCGATGTCCGGCTCGATGTCGGCACCGCCCCGGCGAACGATATTGGCCTGACGCACATAAGCCGCGCGCTCGGAGGCTTCCGCCTCGACATGAGTGAGGATGGCCATGGAGATCACCTCGTCGCCCTTGCCGAGCTTGATGCCGCGCACGCCGGACGACTCGCGTCCCTTGAACACGCGGACATCTTCGACGGGGAAGCGGATGGCCTGGCCACCGCGCGCGGTGAGCAGCACGTCGTCTTGCACGCTGCACACCTGCACGCCGATGATGCGGTCGCCCTCGGCGAGTTTCATGGCGATCTTGCCGTTCTGGCGGACCTCGATGAAGTCGGACAGCTTGTTGCGGCGGACGCTGCCGTAATTGGTGGCGAACATCACGTCGAGCTTGCTCCAGGATTTCTCGTCCTCGGGCAGCGGCAGGATGGAGGTGATGATCTCGTCCTTGCCGAGCGGTAGGAGATTGACCATGGCCTTACCGCGCGCTTGCGGTGCGGCCAGCGGCAACCGCCACACTTTCATCTTGTAAGCCATGCCGCGCGAGGAGAAGAACAGCACCGGCGTATGGGTGTTGGCAATGAAGATGCGGGTGACGAAATCCTCGTCGCGCGTGGCCATGCCGGCGCGGCCCTTACCGCCACGGCGCTGGGCGCGATAGGCCGACAGCGGCACGCGCTTGATGTAGCCCTTATGGGACACGGTAACGACCATGTCCTCGCGCTGGATGAGATCCTCGTCCTCGACCTCGCCGACCATCTCCAGGATCTCGGTGCGCCGCGGCGTGCCAAACTCGGCCTTGAGGGCCGTGAGTTCGTCCGTGACGATGCCGATGATGCGGGCGCGTGAGCGCAGGATTTCAAGATATTCGGCGATCTGGTCGCCCAAGCCTTTCAGCTCGTCACCGATCTCGTCGCGGCCGAGCGCGGTCAGCCGTTGCAGGCGCAATTCGAGAATGGCGCGGGCCTGCTCCTCGGAAAGACGATAGGTGCCTTGCGCGGAGACCTTGTGGCGCGGATCGGCGATCAGCTCGACCAAGGCCACCACGTCCATCGCCGGCCAGTCGCGGGCCATCAATTGCTCGCGCGCCGTGGCCGGGTCCGGCGCTTTGCGGATCAGCGCGATCACCTCATCGATATTGGCCACGGCGATGGCCAGGCCGACCAGGACATGGGCGCGGTCGCGCGCCTTGCGCAGGAGATGTTTGAGCCTGCGCCCGACCACCTCCTCGCGGAAATCGGTGAAGGCGCGGATCATGTCCTTGAGGTTCATGATCTCCGGCCGGCCGCCGTTCAGCGCCACCATGTTGCAGCCGAACGTGCTCTGCAGCGGCGAGAAGCGGTAAAGCTGGTTCAGCACCACGTCGGCCATGGCGTCGCGCTTGAGCTCGATGACAACGCGCATACCCTCGCGGTCCGACTCGTCGCGAATGTCGGCGATGCCTTCGATGCGCTTCTCGCGCACCAGCTCGGCGATCTTCTCGACCATCGACGCCTTGTTTACCTGATACGGAATCTCGGTGATGACGAGCGCCTCGCGCTCCTTGCGCACCGTCTCGTTATGGACCTTGCCGCGCATGAGCACCGAGCCGCGGCCCTTGTGATAGGCCGAGCGGATGCCGGTGCGTCCGAGAATCAGACCGCCGGTCGGGAAGTCGGGACCGGGCACGATCTCGATCAGCTCGGCGACGTCGATCGCCGGATTGTCGAGATAGGCGACGCAGGCGTCGACCACCTCGCCGAGATTGTGCGGCGGGATGTTGGTAGCCATGCCGACGGCGATGCCGCCGGCGCCGTTGACCAGAAGATTGGGAAACTTGGCCGGCAACACGACCGGCTCTTTCTCGCGGCCGTCATAGTTCGGCTGGAAGTCGACCGTGTCGTTCTCGAGGTCGTCGAGCAGCGCCATGGCGGGCTTCGCCAGGCGCACCTCGGTGTAGCGCTCGGCGGCCGGCGGATCGCCGTCGACGGAGCCGAAATTGCCCTGCCCGTCGATGAGCGGCAGGCGCATGGAGAAGTCCTGCGCCAGGCGCACCAGCGCGTCGTAAATCGCCTGGTTGCCGTGGGGATGGTACTTACCCATGGTGTCGCCGGTGACGCGCGCCGACTTGTTGTACGGCTTGTCCGGCGTGTAATTGTTCTCGCGCATCGAAAACAGAATGCGGCGATGCACGGGTTTGAGCCCGTCGCGCACGTCGGGCAGCGCACGGGACACGATCACGCTCATGGCATAATCGAGATAGGACCGCTTCATCTCGTCGATGAGCGAGACGGGTCTAATGTCAGAGGGAGTTGGGCCCTCGACCTCGGTGTTATCTTCGTCAGCCAATGAAGGTGAAAGCCTTAGTAAGAGATCGTCAGACGCCGGATAAACGCCGCCCGCCGCGAGAGGAAAAACAGCCTCTCAATCGCGAGTCCGGAGCGCTCCTGGAGTTCTCTTTCTATAGCTGATTTGGCGCGGAGACCGCAACATTCAAAGCATCCGCAGGACGGATGATTATTACTTTTTTTTCAATATGTTATGGGACGCGAAACCGCCCCCCGCGCGCCCTCGAAAAAGGGCTTGAGTCAAGCCCCTGCGCAGCCACCAGAATCGCTGTCAAACCGCCTCCCGCGCACGCGCCAAACGGGCGCCTGCGCGGTCGGACCGCAGCGCGGCATGGCGCCACACCTCGTGCGGCACTTGGCGTGAACCGCCGCTAGAACGGGATCTCGTCGTCGAGTTCTTTGTTGAAGGAACCGCCGCCGCCACTGCTGGCCCCGCTGCTCGCCAATGGCTTCGAACGGCCAAAGTCGCCGCCGCCGCTCGCGCCCTCGCCGTCACGCCGGCCGTCGAGCATGGTGAGCGTGGAGTTGAAGCCTTGGAGCACAACCTCGGTGGAATAGCGCTCCTGGCCCTGCTGGTCTTCCCATTTGCGGGTTTGCAGTTGGCCTTCGAGATAAACCTTGGAGCCCTTCTTCAGATATTGCTCGGCGATCTTGGCCAGGCCCTCGCTGAAGATCACGACGCGATGCCACTCGGTGCGCTCGCGCCGCTCGCCGGTCGCCTTGTCGCGCCAGCTATCGCTGGTGGCGATGCGCAGATTGACGACGGGCCGGCCATCTTGCGTATGGCGGATTTCAGGATCGGCACCGAGATTACCGATAAGAATGACTTTGTTGACCGATCCGGCCATATTTCGACCTCCCCGCGGGTGTGCGACACGTATGCCCTTTGCGGGCACTCTAGCCCCCGGAAGCCCTTCGCTTCCAGGCAGCATCCGGATGACACCGGTCCTGTCCACAGGCCAGGGCCCTGAACGCCAATGTACATGTTTTGTTCTTCACCGTCTACCATGACGCCCTCTTGAGGTTTCCGAGCGTGAGCCCTATGGCTAAGGGAGAATCGACTTTGATTTTGGCAGCGCGTCCGGCACCCGCCGGGTTGCTCGCCTAGAAATGCGGGACGAAGGAAAATATGCAGCGGTCGGTCGAGCAGCGACAGACATCGGGGCGCCGGAAGCCCAAGCGGCGCGACCCGCGCACGAAAACTCTCGGCTTCACCTCCCGGCAATGGCCCTTCATCGCCGTGCTGGTGGGGAACTGGATCTTTGCCGCCGCCTTTTTCGGCATCGGCAAGATGCTTTGGGACTGGACGCCGGAGGCCTGGGGCATCGCCGACCGCCTGGCTCTCGTCATCAAGGATGCCGTCTTCGCCCTCGTGCCGGGCGTGCTCGGCATCTGCATCGTGGCCGCGCAACGCCTCGACCCGAATATGTGGGTTGGCCGCGTGGCCAAGCCGAACTCCGCGCTCGACATAAACACGCGCTTCATTCTCAACACGTTCGAGCAGTTCACGGCGTTCTTCATCGCCAATGCCGGGCTCGCCATGTATTGCCCGCTGTCGGAAGCGCGCACGCTACCGATTCTGACGGCGCTGTTCGTGATGGGGCGCATCCTGTTCTGGATCGGCTACCACAAGAACCCGTATCTGCGCGCCTTCGGCTTCGGCCTCACCTTCTATCCGACGGTGGCCGCCTTCGCCTGGCTCATGCTGATGATGATCTTCGGGATTCGCGTCCCGCTCTAGGCGCCCTCACCTATCCTGCTGTCATCTGCCCTGCTGCCATTGCAGGATGGAGTCGAGCGGCCACAGCAGCATGATGACGTTGAGGGTGAGCCCGTCGCGAATTATGATGCCGACAAAGAGTTCGAGCGCGACGGCCAGAACGATGGTTAGCCACACCGGCAGCCAGGCCGCGAGAAGGAATCCGACGATCATAAAGCCGATGTCGCTCACCGAGTTGAGCACGCTGTCGCCGTAGTAGTCGAGGGAGACGGTGGCCTCCCGGTATTTGTTGATGACGAAGTCGGTGTTCTCCATCACCTCCCAGCCGGCCTCGACCAGGACCGCCAGGATCAGCCGCTGGCCGAAGGACAGGCGCGGCGCGATCAGCCACAACACCGCGTAGAACAAAAATCCGTGGATGACGTGCGAGGGCGTGTACCAGTCGAAGAGATGCTGGGAGTTCTCGGCGCTCACCACGTCGAAATGCCAGAGCTTGACGGTGCCGCATTTGCAGATGAGCGGGTGGCCCATCCCATAGAGAAGCGCGCCGGCGATCAGAATGATGCCAAGGACGATGGCGATCTGGGTGCGGGTCATGGTCATGTGCCACTCTATGCGCCGAGATTCGCAGCGCCGCTAGGTTATGGTGCGTTGGCGGCGCCGCCTTTTGCGCGGGATTGGAGACGGAATGACTCAAGACGAGGCGCTGGCGCTGCTCAAAACCGGAGCCAGCGTCTTCCTCACCGGCCAGCCGGGCAGCGGCAAGACCCATACGGTCAATTGCTATCTGCGGGAGCTGGCGCGGTCCGGCGTCGACGTCGCCTATACCGCCTCCACCGGGATCGCCGCCACCCATGGCCATGGCACCACCATCCATGCCTGGAGCGGCATCGGCGTGCGCGACGCGCTGACACGGCGCGACCTGGACATGCTGGCGACCAATCGCCGGCTGGCCGCCCGCATCGAGAAGACCAGCGTGCTCATCATCGACGAGATCTCGATGCTGCCGGCGCGCTCGCTGACCCTGGTTGAGATGGTTTGCCGGCATATCCGGGCGACCAACGTGCCCTTCGGCGGGATGCAGGTTGTCTTGGTGGGGGATTTCTTTCAGCTGCCGCCCGTGGTGCGCCGCAGACAAGACGATCACGGCATGCTCGATCTGGCCGACGACCACTTCGGCGCCGAGTTCGCCCATGCCTCGGCCGCCTGGCGGGATCTCGATCCCACGGTCTGCTATCTGTCGGAGCAGCACCGGCAAGACGATGAGCACTTTCTGAACCTGCTCGACGCCATCCGCGCCAATGCCTGCACCGGCATCCATCGGGAGCTCCTGGCCGGGCGCATGGTCGACCGCGACCAGTTGCCGGCGAGCCGCACGCGGCTGTTCGCCCATAACGCCGCAGTAGACGAGATCAACCAGCAGCAATTGGCCAAGCTCGGCGGCGAGATGCGGCAGTTCCTCATGACCGGCAAGGGACCGCCGCATTCCATCGAGGCCCTGAGGCGCGGCTGCCTGTCGCCGGATCGACTCGTCCTCAAGGAGGACGCCGTGGTGATGTTCACCAAAAACGATCCGGCCGGCCGCTACGTCAACGGCACGCTCGGCATCGTCGAGGACTTCGATCCGGAGACCGGCGCGCCGGTGGTTCGCACGCGCCCCGGCAAGCGCATCGTCGCCGAGCCGGTGACCTGGAAGATCGAGGAGAGCGGCACGGAGCGCGCCTCCGTGACGCAAGTGCCGCTGCGGCTGGCCTGGGCCATCACCGTGCATAAGAGCCAGGGCATGTCGCTGGATTCCGCCGTGATCGACCTCAGCCGCGCCTTCGAATACGGCCAGGGCTATGTGGCCCTGTCACGCCTGCGCAGCCTGGCGGGCTTGCATCTGCTGGGGCTGAACGAACGGGCGCTGCATGTCCACCCGCGAGCCATCGAGAAGGACGCCGAGTTCCGTGACGCCTCCGACGACGCGCTCGACGCCCTGGCACGCCTTGGGCCCGACGAACTGACCCGGCGGCAGACCACCTTTCTGGAAGACTGCGGTGGGCGCGCCACAGAGGCCTCGGCCGCCAAGAGCTATGACGTGGCGGCGCTCCGGCAAAGCCACGGCAACGCCTATGCGCCGTGGACCGAGGACGAGGAACGGGATTTGAGGCGTCGGCATCAGGCGGGCGAGACCGTGGGCGCCATTGCCGAAGGCCTTGGGCGGAAACCGGGCGCCATAAGGTCGCGGCTCAAGAAGCTGGCCCTGATCTCCTAAGGGACGCCTCCCCTTGCCGCGCAATCCTTTGGCGGCTAAGGCTTGCAGAGCAGCCCGTTCCTTCCGACATTGCCTAACAGCATGACCTCCAAGCACATCTCCATCCGCGGCGCGCGGGAGCATAACCTCAAGAATGTCTCGCTCGACCTGCCGCGCGAGCAGCTCGTGGTGATCACCGGCCTGTCGGGATCCGGCAAGTCCTCGCTCGCCTTCGACACGGTCTATGCCGAGGGCCAGCGGCGCTACGTGGAGAGCCTGTCGTCCTATGCCCGGCAGTTCCTCGACATGATGTCGAAGCCGGACGTTGACCATATCGAGGGCCTGTCTCCCGCCATCTCCATCGAGCAGAAGACGACCTCGAAGAATCCGCGCTCCACGGTCGGCACGGTCACCGAGATCTACGACTATATGCGGCTGCTGTTCGCGCGCGTCGGCATCCCCTACTCGCCGGCGACCGGCCTGCCCATCGAGAGCCAGACCGTGAGCCAGATGGTGGACATCGTGCTGTCGCAGCCCGAGGGCACGCGGCTTTATCTGCTGGCGCCGATCGCGCGGGGCCGCAAGGGCGAGTACAAGAAGGAACTCGCCGAGTTGCAGAAGAAGGGCTTTCAGCGGGTCAAGATCGACAACGCGTTCTACGAGATCGCCGAGGCCCCTGCCCTCGACAAGAAGTTCAAGCACGATATCGACGTGGTGGTGGACCGGGTGGTGGTGCGCCCGGACATGACCGCGCGGCTCGCCGATAGTTTCGAGACGGCGCTGTCCCTGTCGGACGGCATCGCCTTTGCCGAGTTCGCCGACAAGCCTGCCAAAGGCTCGCCCGAGCGGCTGATCTTCTCGGCCAAGTTCGCCTGCCCGGTGTCCGGCTTCACCATCGAGGAGATCGAGCCGCGGCTGTTCTCGTTCAATAACCCTTACGGTGCCTGTCCTGAATGCGATGGGCTCGGCACGGAATTGTTCTTCGAGCCGGAGCTGGTGGTGCCGGACGAGACCCTTTCCCTCAATCGCGGCGCCATCGCGCCGTGGACGCGCACCTCGGCCACCTCGCCCTATTACCAGCAGACGCTGGAGGCGCTGGCCAAGCACTACAAGCAGCCGATGACCAAGCCGTGGAAGGATCTCCCCGAAGATTTTCGCGAGATCGTGCTGTACGGCTCCTTGGATGAAGTCACCTTCACCTATGACGACGGCGTGCGGCACTACAAGACCGACAAGCCGTTCGAAGGCGTCATCACCAATATCGAGCGGCGCTGGCGCGAAACCGAATCGAACTGGGTGCGCGAGGAGCTGGAGCACTATCAGTCCGACCAGCCTTGCGAAGCCTGCACCGGCTATCGCCTGAAGCCGCAAGCGCTCGCCGTGAAGATCGCAGGGCTCCATATCGGCGAAGTCACCGAGATGTCGATCCGCGACGCGCATGAATGGTTCGGCGCGCTGCCCGCCAAGCTGACCGCGAAACAGAACGAGATCGCCGAGCGCATCCTGAAAGAGATCCGCGAGCGGCTGTCCTTCCTGAACGATGTCGGGCTCGACTATCTGACGCTCGCTCGCGCGGCCGGAACCTTGTCAGGCGGCGAGAGCCAGCGCATCCGGCTTGCCTCACAAATTGGGTCTGGCCTCACCGGCGTGCTCTACGTGCTGGACGAGCCCTCGATCGGTCTGCATCAGCGTGACAACGCCCGGCTGCTGGAAACGCTGAAAGCGCTCCGCGATCTCGGCAATTCGGTGATCGTGGTGGAGCATGACGAGGAAGCCATCCTCGAGGCGGACTATGTGGTGGACATGGGCCCGGGCGCCGGCGTGCATGGCGGCGCCGTGGTGGCCGAAGGCACGCCCGAGCAGGTCATGGCCAATCCGGACAGCCTGACCGGGCAATATCTCACCGGCTTCAAGCAGATCCCCCTACCCAAGCAGCGCCGCAAAGCCACCAAGGGAAAGCGTCTGCGCGTGCTCGGCGCGGCTGAGAACAATCTCAAGGACATCATCGTGGACATCCCCATCGGGTTGTTCACCGCGGTCACCGGCGTATCGGGCGGCGGAAAATCTACTTTCCTCATCGAGACGCTTTATCGCGCGGTGGCGCGCAAGCTCAACAATGCGCGCGAGCTGCCCGGCGAGCACAAGAAGATCGAAGGGCTGGAGCATCTCGACAAGGTCATCGACATCGACCAATCGCCGATCGGCCGCACGCCGCGCTCGAACCCCGCGACCTACACGGGCGCCTTCACCCCCATCCGCGAATGGTTCGCCGAGCTGCCCGAGGCCAAGACGCGCGGCTACAAGCCCGGGCGCTTCTCGTTCAACGTCAAGGGCGGGCGCTGCGAAGCCTGCCAGGGCGACGGCGTCATCAAGATCGAGATGCACTTCCTACCCGACATCTACGTCACCTGCGACGTGTGCAAGGGCAAGCGCTACGACCGCGAGACGCTGGAGATCAAGTTCAAGGGCAAGTCCATCGCCGACGTGCTCGACATGACCGTCGAGGAAGGCGCGGAGCTGTTCAAGGCGGTCCCCTCCGTGCGCGACAAGCTGGAAACCCTGAAGCGCGTCGGCCTCGGCTATATCCATGTGGGCCAGCAGGCGACAACGCTGTCGGGCGGCGAGGCGCAGCGCATCAAGCTGTCCAAGGAGCTGTCGAAGCGCGCCACCGGCCGCACGCTCTATATCCTCGACGAGCCGACCACGGGGCTCCACTTCCACGACGTGGCCAAGCTCCTCGAAGTGCTGCACGAGCTGGTCGACCAGGGGAATACCGTCGTCGTGATCGAGCACAATCTCGAAGTGATCAAGACCGCCGACTATATCGTCGACCTCGGCCCGGAAGGCGGCGACGGCGGCGGCGAGGTGGTGGCCACCGGCACGCCCGAAGAGGTCGCGCAAGTCGCCGAAAGCTATACCGGCCACTATCTCAAGCAGCTTCTCGACCGGCGCGGCGGCAAGGCCAAGATCGCCAGCGGCAAGGCGAAGATTGGCCGGCCCGCTGCGAGTGAAGCCGCGGAGTAGGTCTCCCAGGCATCGTTGTATTAATCGCGACTGACTGTAAGACTCGCTTTTTCCCGCAATAAGGCGCATGTCTTCAGGCATCATCGGGCGATTGTCACAGGCCCCGGTGGCTGAGAGAGGTCCATCGCGCTCCCGCCTGCCAATAGGAGCGCCTTCATGCCCTCGCCCAAATCCAAACCGGCACCGCGACGAGCCCCCCGCACAAGTTTCACCCTGACCGAAGACGAGCCGTCCGGGCAGGAAATCCCCAGCGGACACGGCTTCGACACCGGGCATGAGGTGCTGCTCAGCCGGCGCTACCCGCCGCGCAAGGCCGCGCCTGGTCCCTACATGGTGATTGCGCAGCTTCCGGCGCGGAACGGACAATTCCAATATCGCATCAAGAGCGGCTGCGAGCCGTTCTTCCGCATCATGGCGGAAAGCGAGATCGAGCAGATCTAGCGCGACGCCGACTTTACCGCCGCGCCGCCCGCGCTTGGCGATTGCTTGGCTGTCCGCTAGGCGATCCCCTGAAGCGCGACGGGCGCCAACCTCGGAGCGACAATCGCCATGCAATGCCTAGTCTGTGCCGGCGAGGCCAAAGACCTCACCCTGCCTGATTTCGACGGTCACGTGATTGCGTGCCCGCACTGCGGCAAATACGAAATCCTCGGCGCCACCTGGGACATATTCGAAAACGCCTCGCAAGCGGAGCGGGAAGCGGCGCTGGGCAAGGCCGCCTTGCTGCAAGGCTTCTCCCGCTGGCCGACGATCAAAACCATCAACTTTTGATCGCTAGGCCTGCGCTCGCGGCCGGCCCTCTCCCTGGAGATCCCTGCGGGACCCAGAAATGGGTTGCGATCGACTTCGCCTCTTGCTCGGATCGCGAAGTCGTGGCCAATGCCATGGCGCTTCGTGAATCCCGGCACCAAACCCTCGCGGTGCTCGTAGGTTCGGCGGACGAGGTCGTTCGTCACACCAATATAGAGCGCGCCATGACGATGCTTCGCGAGGATGTAGACGTAGTACTCCCGCATGCGAGCAAGGAAACGCCCTATTGGACCCCCGGGACAAGCCCGGGGGTGACGTCGTGGGGTGATGCGCTACCTGCACTTTGTCCCCGCCCGGAAAACCTGCCGTATCATGCGCTCACCTCGTCCACTTAAGGGGCGCGCTCATGAAGCGTCGTGATTGCGGGACGGGGTGCGGCGCCCGCGGGTTTCGTTCGCAGCGGAACACTCGGGCGACATCGGAGCTCCCCCCGGGACCACTTGGAGTCCCCGCCAGGAGCTGGCTGAGAAGTGTTCTTTGCGCTACTTGAGCGCTTTGCGCGCCGGCCTTCTTGTTCGTGCTACCGCGCTTCGCGCTACATGAGCACTCAGGCCACAGCGCGAGGGTCGCTGAAAAGCGGGGCCCGCTGCCGTAACCGCCGTGATTGGCGCGCCGTGAGGCGCCCGCCGTGTCCGGCAACGGATGCGGACGCCATAGGTTTGCGTCTTTCGGCGCGCCATCCCCCTCGGGGGGAACCCCCTCTACCCTCGCGGGCGCGCGCCCGGCGAGACGCATCGGCATGCCCGTCTTCTCCCTCGTCATTGCCGGGCTCGTCCCGGCAATCCAATTGGGAGGGTCCGCACGCTTAGCGCCGCACCATTGGATGCCCGGAACAAGTCCGGGCATGACGAAGCGAAGGAACGACTAAGACAGAGAAAGGAGCCGCATGAAACAGAGCGCCGCAAGGGAGAGCCGCTTAAGGAGGGAGAGCCGCGTTGAGCGGGAGCGGGCCTTGCGCTTCGGCGCGGACCGGATCTGCCTGTGGTGTCTATGCGCCAATCCGACTTGCCGACGCGCGAAGGCCTGCCGTGGCGACGTGAGCGCCTGCGCTAGCCGCATGACCGCGTGGCTCGCGGCGATCGAGGACGAGCGGCGCGAGCGGCCGGACTTCGCCACCATCGAATGCCAGATCGAGACGGCCCGAGAGCTGCGCGCCTATCACGCCTGGCGCAAAGCGGGTACGGCGCGGCGGTGAGATGCGCTCAAGCCGTTCCTGCCCTCAAGTAGGCCGAAGGCCGGTAGGGCAAACAAGCATGCCCGTTAGCGCAAATAAAAGTGTCCGCGCCGTGCGTACGCGCTATTTCGCCGTCATGTTCTTGATGACGCCGGCGATGAGCGTGAGCACGATGCCGCCGATGGCGCCACCGGCCACATCGCCGACCCAGCCCTCGATCATCTGTCCGGCGAACGAGCCGACCAGCTGGCCGGTGATGCCGCCGCCGACCGCGCCGGCGATGACGTTGCCGATCGTGCCGAGCGAATAGTTCTTGGCTGCCGCGCCCGCGGCCGAGCCGCCGACCGCGCCCGACACAAGCTGTACGAGCAGTGCTGCGATATCCATTGTGATTTCCCCCCTCGGTTGCCTAATGCCCATATCTTAGGCGCAGGCGGGGACGGACGCCAGCCGATCGAAGGCGCCCCCAAGCCCTTATCCAGCAAGCCTTTATCTCGAAGTCACGCGGCCGTAGATCCGCACGGCCATATAGGCCAGAAGGCACAGGACGATGAGGCCGGCGAGCGCGATCAGCACGGCGAGCGCCATGGGCTTCCAATTGGCCTCCGCGGCGCCCAGCATGTCGAAACCGCGCAGCGCCACGACCGCGATCACGGCGATGCCGGCCACGAGCAGGGTCGCGGCGACCACCGCCGCCCAGCGGCGGTTCTTGCGGCGGCGTTTCAGTCTGCCGCTGAACATGACGGGACGTGGCACGGGCTTCAGCCTCGGCCGATCAATTCGGGCGTGGGCGCCGCGGGATCGAAGCTATGGGCGCTGCCCTCGCGAATGCGGCGCCAGGCGAGCGGCACCGAAGCGATGCAGACGCCGATGGCGATGACCCAGGCGCCGACCGGCGGCAGCCCTTCGAACAAAGACAGGATCAGCAGGAGGACGACGCCAAGGCACAATAGGCCCAGGATCAGCCAGACGATCCACAGGGCCGTACTGCCGGCGATGGATTTGGCGTCCGGCGCGGCGGCGGCGATGCGGGGCGCGAGCGACCGGATGAAGGGCGCGTAGGTGGCGGTGCGGTCCTCGAAATTGTTGAGGCTTTGGTAGTGCGCGGAACGCAACTTGACCTTGTCGCCTTTCTTGCCGCGCAGCGTGCATTGGAAGGTCTCGCCGACGGGCAAGGCGAAAGCGATAAGGCGCAGGTCGCGTACGTCCTTATAGGCGAGATGGCTCTCGCCACCGCTAGCGTCGGACCAATGCAGCGCATCCGGCCCGAGCGTTAAGGTCCGCGCCTTTTCGGCGAGGCTGTTGCGGACGGTATTGGTCGGTTCGGTCATCGTGTCGCTCATGGCGCCGAGTGTCGACCGAACCGGCGTCAATCGCAACCTGGCGGCTCTGGCATGGTTTCGTGGCGTCAGAAAACTTTCTCGCTCGCTACAGCTGAGGCGCCGCTATGATCGCCCTGACTGAGCAGCGGACCAGGGAGAGGATTGAGGCCGGCATGAGCGACGACAGCAAAAGCACCCTGCAGGACAAGAGCCTTCTCGTGCTGATCGTCGCAGTGTCGTTGGCGTTTGCTTGGGTCCTGTGGCCGTTCTACGGGGCGATCCTGTGGGCGGTCATTCTGGCGACGGTATTCGCGCCGGTGCATCGGTGGATCCGGGCCGCCATGCGAGCCTGGCGTAACCTGGCGGCGCTGACGACGCTGCTGATCATCGTCACCATCGTGCTGTTGCCTTTGGCGTTGACGGCGGCGTCCTTGGCCAACGAGGCGACCAACCTCTACGAACAGGTGCAGACGGGCGAACTTGACTTCGGCAAGTTCCTGCAGGAGATTCTGGATGCCCTCCCCGCCTGGGCCACCGGCCTGCTCGACCAGATCGGCGTAACCAATGTCGGCGATATCCAGAAAGGCCTGACCGCGCTCCTGAAGGAAGGCAGTCAGTTCTTCGCCACCCAGGCGGTGGTTGTCGGCCAGGGCACGGCGAACTTCATCATCAGCGCCTTCATCATGCTCTATCTGCTCTACTTCCTGCTGCGCGACGGCGGGGCGCTGTCCAGGAGCGTCAAGGCCGCGGTGCCGCTGGAACACGATCAGAAACGCGCGCTGTTTGAGAAATTCACCGTCGTCGTGCGCGCCATGGTCAAGGGCACGATCCTGGTGGCCGTCGTTCAAGGGGCGCTCGGCGGCTTTATCTTCTGGCTGCTCGGCATTCACGCGCCGGTGTTATGGGGCGTGGTCATGGCGTTTCTGTCGCTGTTGCCTGCGCTCGGCGCCGCGGTGGTCTGGCTGCCTGTGGCGCTGTATCTGCTAGCCACCGGCGCGGTATGGCAGGGCGTCGTGCTGATCGTCTTCGGCGCCGGCGTCATCGGCCTCGTCGACAACGTCATGCGGCCCTATCTTGTCGGCAAAGACACAAGGATGCCGGATTACGTCGTGCTGATCTCCACGCTGGGCGGCATCGCTATTTTCGGGCTGAACGGCTTCGTCATCGGCCCGCTGATCGCGGCCATGTTCATCGCCGTATGGGGTATCGCCTCGGGCGCCAACGCCAAGTCCGAAAAGGCCGGGCCGCAAGGCTCCGACGAGGCGTCGTGACGACCAAGTCGATGCGATACGCGCTGCCGGCACTGCTCGCCATGGCGGGACTGCTGTGCCTCTGGGGACAGCCATCGGGGGCGGCTGACGGCACTGGCGCCGAGAAGCCTGCATCCCTTCCCGAACCTACGGACCAAGCTTTGCGCGACCGCGAGCGCCAGGCCTTGATGACCTTTTACGAAGCCCTCGGCGGGCCGGACTGGATCCAGCGGGACTTCTGGGGAAGCGACCGGCCGGTGGGCGAATGGCACGGCATCGAGACCGACGCCGAGGGCCGCGTGGTCCGGCTGACGATCTACGACAACAATCTCGACGGGAGACTATCGCCGGCGGTCTGCGGCTTGGCGCGGCTGCATACGCTGCATCTCTCCTTGAATAACCTATCAGGCCCCCTGCCCGATGAACTTGGAAAATGCCGCGCGCTGAAGAATCTCTGGCTCAAGGGCAACAGGCTGACCGGGCAAATTCCTCAGTCGGTCACCGAGCTGCCCGAGCTCGAGTATCTCGACGTCCATGCAAACAGATTGTCGGGATCTTTGCCCATAGTGTGGGATACGCCGAAACTGACGATTTTTCGCGCCGAGGACAACAAGATCGCAGGCGCCCTGCCCGCCGCTTTGTTCCGCCAGCCAAGTCTCGAGCAGGTCTTCCTGCACAACAACAAACTCACCAGGTCTCTGCCGCCGTCGCTCGCGAATGCCGCACAGCTTCATTCGCTGCTGCTCGCCGACAATGCGCTCACCGGGCCGATTCCCGACAGCCTCCGGGACGCCACGTCGCTACAGGTCCTCCGGCTGAATCACAACCGCCTGAGCGGCCCCATTCCTCAAGGATTGGCGACGCGCCTCACGGTCTTCGACGTGTCGCATAACCCCGGCCTGGAACCAGGCGAATGACCCGATAGCGGGGCTACTCTTGAGAGAGGGACGCGGTTTCGGCGGTCTTGCAATCGCCGAAGGCGGGCGCGCCGGGAAGCTGTAGACATGACGCCTGAGCAGCTTCGCTGGGACCGAGAGTCATGGGAAGCACGGGCGCCTGCTCGGTCACGCAGCCAGCCAGCGCGAACGGCACCAAGGCAATCAACAGCCATTTCATCGTTGCTCTCCCCGTCCAATGGGCTTGGCGGACCGTTCCATAGAGATATTGCCGCCTCGGTTAATTGCAAGCCCCCTGGCTGTTGCGTTTTTCGTGCCATCTCGGACCTCAGAATTGTTGATTTTCAGCCAATTCTTCTCGCGCTCGATAGCCATGCAACATCATGACACACCCTGTGATGGCGCCTCCAAATTTTCGCCACACGTTGCCCCCGCTGAGGACAGATTTGGCCAGCATTAGCTCTGTGGGCATCGGGACAACCGGTGTTAAGCAGAGGGCGAGGTGTATCGATGCGTTTGGGGGAACTGACTACCCGTGCATGCATTGTAGTCTTGGGGCTTATTGCGTTACTTCAGCCAGCGCAGGCGCAAACAACTGGCGCGATGCATGCGAACATTTCTCCGGAATCAGACCGCGCCCGCGAGCTGAATTGCCTCGCCCGCGGGATTTATTTCGAAGCTCGTGGCGAGCCCATTCGTGGGCAGTTGGCCGTCGGCCGCGTGATCCTGAACCGGGTCAAGAGCAAGGCCTACCCGGATACCGTTTGCGAGGTCGTGTACCAGAACAAGAACCGGCACAACCGCTGCCAGTTCTCCTTCGCTTGCGACGGCAAGCCCGACGCGATCAGGGAGCGCGCCGAATGGGGCGTGATCCTGATGCACGCGGCATGGCTGCTGGCTAGCGATGTTGACGACGGCTCCACGCGTCTTGTGCGCTACGCCACCCATTATCATGCCGACTATGTCAGTCCGCACTGGTCGCGTGTCTTGGTGCTGGCCGGCCGTATCGGCCACCATCTCTTCTATTACGACCCAACGGCTTAAGCGACTATCGCGCCGGTAATCACGAGGCAGCCAGGCAATGAGGCGACAGCCTCTCGCCTAGGCGGCGATCCCCTTGATCACCTTGACGATCACCAGCAGGATCACCGCGCCGATAAATGCCAGAATGATTGCGCCGAGCAGCCCGCCACCCAGCGTGAGGGTGATGCCGAGCATGGGAAACAGAAAGCCCGCGAGCAGCGCTCCCAGAATACCGACAACAATATCGCCGATAAGGCCAAAGCCGGTTCCCTGCACGACGAGTCCCGCGAGCCAGCCGGCGATGGCCCCGACGACAAGCGCGATAATGATTGCTGTGAGCATTGTGTCCCCTCCAGTGTCTTATGTAGCCGCAGTCTAGCATGAGTCTCGGTCCGCCCGGCGGGTCGTTTGCGGTGGACTTTGCCGCCACGACCAACTTAGATCGATGATAGGTAACAGCGTCAGAGTTGGGGGAGTTCAAGCATGATCAGAACGTTAGTCGTGGGTTCGGCACTCGCGGCCGCGATCCTGTTCTTCGGGACGCCGGCCAAAGCCGAGTGGCTCTGCGGCGACGAACGCTGCGTCTGGGTCACATGGGATGTGGATGAACCCGCGTTCGCCGAGGCCTGGGGCCCGCCGATCAGGCCCAGCTGCTACTGGAAACAAGGCATTTTCGGTCGCTGGAAGATGGTCTGCCCACGCTAATCGCGCGGCGAAGACACCCAGTAAAATCGGACGAGCGCTATTTCGCCTCGCCGCCGGTGACGAGGTCAAGCCACCGGTTGAGCGCGCCCTTGCATGCCTTCGCGAAGGCGGGCAGCGCCGTGCCGCTCTCGGCAATGACGGCCTCGGCATCGAAGCCGTTGGACGCCATGTAGTCGGCATTGTTGCGGCACATCACGCCGACCAGAGGTGCGTCTACCTCGGCGTGATACTGAAAGCCGTAGACGTTGTCGCCATAGCGAAATAGCTGGCATGACGTGAGCTCCGACGAGGCCAGATTGACCGCGTTCGGCACATCCTCGATACGGTCGCCGTGGAAGTGATAGGCGAGGAGCGTCTTGGGGTGGTCCTCCAGGATCGCATCATCCGCCGCGGCTTCGCTCAAAAAGAGGTCGTACCAGCCGATCTCCTTCTCCGCGCCTGGGACGACTTCGCCGCCGAGCGCACGCGCCAGTATCTGGGCGCCAAGGCAGAACCCGGCGATCGGTTTCTCCGCCGCCATGAAATCCTGACAGAGCGCGATCTCGCGCGTGAGGTAGGGATATTCCTCGGTCTCATAGGCACTCTGGGCACCGCCGAGCACGACCAAGGCGCTGTAGTCGTCTGCGCTAAGCCGATCATAGTCCGTGTCGTAACCGAAGACCGTTTGCTGCCCCAGCCCACGCTCGGCGATCAGGGTCGCCAGCTGGCCGGCACCTTCCTTGGCGTCATTCTGAACGATGAGAACCCGTTTCATCATGGCCACTCCAAACAGTGAAATTACGGCTTGAGCACGAGCGGCACGACGGTGCGGCCGGGGGGAAAGCCCTCACCGTCGGAGACGTCCTCCTCGAACACCTCGAGATGGCCGATTTGCCGCGCGTCCACGCTATAGGGCACGGTGAAGGAGAACGCAGCCGGCCCATCCACGCCACCGCCTTGCGTGTTGCCGCTTGCCAGTACCGCACCGTCGCGGGCGATAAGCTTCCATTGGACGCTGCGCTCGAAACTGCGCGAACAGCCCTTGACCGCGAAGCCGCTCTCGACGCGCTCGCCTGGTTGCGGCTCCGTGGCCAGAACGAAAGCCGCCTCGTCGAAGGCGCCGTCGTCATTGGTGCAATTATCGGCCTCTTCCCCTTCGACCCAGCCGCCCCAAGCCAGCACCGGTTGCGCCGACGCCAGGAACGCAAGGCCCAGAAGCCCAAATATGGCGCCGCAAAGCACTCTTCGCGAATCGTGGTGTGTCATGGCCTCCTCCAATTGTCCTGCCGAAGGGTCACAGACACGTCTATGTTGCCATGAAGTCGTCGCCAGCGCGAATGCGCTAATATCAAAGCACGAGTCAAATGAGGAGGAGACCCATGGCCAGCCCGACCCTTCGCACGCTCACGGGCATGGACCCGACCCCGACGCCGATTTCGGACAGCGCGCTGGTGCTAATCGACTGCCAGCAGACCTATCGCGAGGGCATCATGCAGCTGGAGAATGTCGAGCCGGCGCTGCAGGAGGCGGCAGCGCTGCTCAAGCGTTTTCGTGACGCCGGGCGGCCTGTCATCCACATCATGCATGACGCGGGCGCCGGCACGCCTTACGACATCTCCGCGCCAATCGGCCAGATCGCCGATATCGTGGCGCCCATCGACGGCGAGACCGTCATCGTCAAGACATTCCCATCCGCTTTCGAGCAGACGGAACTTGACGCCGAACTAAAAACGCACGGGATTAAGAACGTCGTCTATGTGGGCTTCATGACCCATATGTGCGTGAACTCCACAGCGCGGGCGTCGTTCAATCACGGCTACGCCAACACGGTGGTCGCCGGGGCCACAGCGACGCGCACAATCCCGAGCCCGGCGACCGGTGCCGACATGCCGGCTCAGCAGTTGCACGACGCGAGCCTATCGGCCCTGAGCGACATGTTCGCCGTCGTCGTGCCGCGGGCTGGAGACGTGCCGGACTAGGCATCAAACGACATAAAACACCATCTGGAGACGATCATGGCCGCATCCACAGTCCAACGGGCTCCCCTGTCGGCGGCGTCCTGCTTCTCGCTCTCGCCGTGCTGGGCACGCGTTTCGTGCAAGGCTTCATTTTCTGGGGCGGGGCGAGCCGACGACTTATCTACAATTCCCACGAGGTCAAAGGTGTCGATGTCGCCACGAAGCTCGACTTTGAGTCGGCAGGCTTCGTCGTTAACAAGCTCGTCCATGCCCTCCCCGGCACGTTGTGGATCCAAGGCCCGCTCGAATGGTCGCTGCAATATCTCGACTTGATGATCGCCTCGGTCTAAATGTGGACGCTCGCCGAACTCGCCGTCGGCCTCGCGCAAATCTTCGGCCTGGCGACACGTCTCGCGGCGCTGGTCTGCATCGGTCTCAACGTCTCTCTGATGCTGATTTTCGGATGGATGGGCTCCACCTGTCTCGATGAATGGACCATGGCCGTGTCCGGCCTGGCGATGAGCAGCGCAATATTCCTCGCCGGGGGGGGCACCTGGTCGCTCGATAACTTGATCGGCCGCAGCGGCTGGGCGCAGCGCAATGCCTGGTCGGCCTGGATATTCAGCGGGCCGCTGCCCGAGGGCAGCGTCCGAGCGGCCGCCCTGTTCTTGGCCGCGGTGGCCGTCGTGTTCACCGTCGGCAGCTACCAGATCCTGTTCGGCGCGGTGGTTTCGCCGCAGCACGCGCGGGTCGATTTCCATCGCCACGACATCGCCCTGTCCAAGGCGACCGTCGCGGCGGACGGCGCCGTCACTTTCGATGCTTATGTCGATGCGGGACCGGATACGGGCGCGGCTTACATCATCGCCGTGCGCCTGGTCGATGCGTCGGGCGCGACCGTCGGTGAATGGGACGGAAAGACACTCGCCGCGCTGCCGTCAACGGCCATCCGCAATGTCTACCCTTACGTATGGGCGTCAAAGTTCAAGACCGAGAAGATAGGGTTCAGCGGGCAGACGGGCGCGCGCGATGCTCACGCTGCCGCCGCCCGATGCGACGGGTGCCGGCGCACCCCACGCGCTCATCCTGGAGTCGATCGACGGGGTTACGTGGAAAGCCGAGACGGGCGCCAAGTAGTCCGGTCACGGAGGCCGCTCTCTCAGCCCGCGAGGAGCGCCATGAGAAATGCGCGCGCCTTGGCGTAAATACCAGGCGTCTCCCTCTCACGGGGCCCGGCTATGCAAAGCGCGCCGCCGCCCCTCGCCTCGAGCCAGGCGCGCGCCTGACGAACCGCATCGGGCGCGGCGATGTCGATGACGATATACGGTGTGCCCAGATCCTCGGCGCATCGCAGCGCCAGCGCCGTGCCCTTGGAGACGGCGAGGCCGGCACCGTCGTCGAGCACCATGAGGGCGTCGGCGTCGCGCACATTCCATGCCGTCCGCTGGCCGGGGGACGTGTCTGGCGTCTCACACAAATCGGCATAGGGCCCGCGCCGGGTGGCGTAGGCAAGTCCTCGGCCCAACCGCCTTTCGGGCACCAGCCGCCATAGGGTATACCGGCCTCGATGGCGGCATCGAGCGCCGCCCGGTCGACACCGGTCTGGCCGCCGGAGACGACCCTCAACCTTCCCACGCCTTTCACCAGGTCCCGCCTCCTCGTCTTGCACTTTCAAGGCTGGAAGCGGCATCATGCGGTTAAGGGGGGAGACCGCCATGCCGTCAGCGAAACTGTTGTTCCTCGGCTTTGCCGCCGGGTTCCTCGCCACCCTGATCTTCCATCAGGGCCTGTGGTGGGTGTTCAACCGTATCGGCGTCATTCCGCCGACCCGCCCCGCCTGGCCTCTCGATCCGATCCCGCCGCTCGGTGTGGCCTCGGTGCTGTCCAAGGCGTTCTGGGGCGGGCTGTGGGGCCTGGCGCTGACGCCGGTGCTCGCGCATCTGCACGGCGCGAGCTACTGGGTGGCCTGGATCGTCGTCGGCGCCGTGGCCCTCACACTCGTGGCCTTTTTCGTCGTGCCGCTCCTGAAAGGCGAGCCGATGCAGGCCATGGGGCCGCGCTTCCTGATCGGTCTTTCGGTCAATGGCGCCTGGGGGTTCGGCACCGCCTTGATTTTGCGGCTGTTCGGCAAAACTTAGCCCGTCATGAGTTCCTGATCCGAAGCGATGGCGCGCTGTAGCGCCGGGCGTTCTTGGAGCCGTCCCACATAGCTCATGAACTCGGGGCGCTCGGGCAGAAGCTTGAACAGCAGGCCCCAGCGGAGTGTCGCGCCGACGACCACGTCGGCCGCTGTGAACTGCGCGCCCATGAGGTAAGGCCCCGGCGCGACCGCATTCGCCGTCACGTCCATGACCGTGTCGAAATCGCCATAGCCGAGCGTGCCGCGGCGAGGCTGCTCGCTGCGTGGCATCGCGCGATCGATCATGGCCGGCTCGATACAGCTCGGCCCGAAAAATAGCCATTTAAGATAGGCGCCACGGCGTTTGTCGCCGATCGGGATGTTAAGCTTGGGTTGTGAAAATTCGTCGGCGAGATAGGTGCAGATGGCCGCGGCTTCGGTGACAATCACCTCGCCGTGTTTCAAGACCGGCACCTTGCCCATCGGGTTGATGGCAAGATAGTCGGGGGCGAGTTGCTCACCTTTGGTCAAGTTTAGAAGGTGAATATCGTAGGGCTCACCGAGTTCTTCCAGCATCCAGCGCACGATGGACGATCGTGAGGGTGCGGCGTGGTAGAGAGTGAGCTCGGTCATTTCAGTTCTCGTCGATTCGGCACAGATTACCAGGCAAGCGCGGAAGCCACATGAACGCCACGAAGACCAAGCCGGCCAGCCGCTCGGCCAAGAAACCTCAGGCCCCACCTCCCGCCGAGGCGCAGGAGTTGGAGGCCAAGCCGTCGTCTTTTCGCGAGCAACTGAGCCGCCTCTATAACGGCCGCAGCCATGCGGCGCATCGCTTCCGCTTCGCGCTGCTGGCCTTCGACATTCTGACCATTCTGTTCATCATCGGCACGTCGTTCGTCCCACGCGAGCCGTGGATCGAATGGGTCGACCTCCTCTTCGGCGTCATCATCCTCGCCGATTTCTGTGCGCGCATTTATGCTAGCCGCCATCCATGGCGCGAATTCATGCATCCGGCGACGTGGGCGGACATGGTGGCGATCTTGTCCTTCCTTGCACCAATCATCGGGGAAGGGTTCGGCTTTCTGCGAATCTTACGCACGCTGCGGCTGTTGCACACCTACCAGCTTGTCGCGCGCCTCCGCGCCGACAGTTCCTTCTTCCGACGCAACGAGGAGACGATCACCGCCGTCATCAATCTCGGCGTGTTCCTGTTCATCATGACGGGCTTCGTCTACGAGACGCAGCACTGGCGAAACCCAGACATCGCCAACTATGTCGATGCGCTCTATTTCACCGTGACGGCGCTGACGACGACGGGCTTTGGGGACATCACCCTACACGGGGAACTCGGCCGGCTCACCGCCGTGGTCATTATGATCTTCGGCGTAACGCTGTTCTTGCGCCTCCTGCAAACGCTGCTTCGTCCCCACAAGGTGCGCTTCCCCTGCCCCGATTGCGGTCTCCAGCGCCATGAGGTGGATGCGATCTGTTGCAAGGCCTGCGGCACGCGGCTCAACATTCCCGACGAAGGCCGCTTCTAGCGGAGGCCGCAGGAGCATCCCCGAATGACCGCGAAACGCTGGACTCAGGACGTGACGGAGCACTCCCGCGCTCTCGATCTCGAGAGGGGCGCGTTCACGCTTAAGGATCCTAAAGAGATCGCCGCCTCGCTGAAGCACTCGGCGGAAGCGAGCAAGCGCCGCAAAACCGATCCGTATCGGTCGGCCATGTCCATGCTCGTTTTCTATATCAACCGCGCGGGCAAGAACTTGTCGGAAGAAGACCGCGCAAGGTTGGACCAGGCCAAGGACGAGCTGCGCAAGGCCTTCGGTAAGCCGCCGGCCAAATAGGGGCCGTTCGGCTACCGCGTTTCGGCTCTGGCGAGGTTCTGAACCTCTTCGATCCGGTGCTCGGCGTGGTGCTCGAATGTTGAGAGCACCGCATCGAAGGTCGCCTCTTCGGCCGCAGCGCTGCCACGCTCCGTCTGCAGCTGCTCGAACACGCCGCGATAATCGCTGTAGCCTTGCAGCTCCTCGCGGCGTTGCCACGAGAAATCCCCGACCAGGAAAAACCTGATCCAGGAGAACAGGCAGTCGGTCCAATCCTCGAGATAGGCGCGGAGGTGGACGCTGGGGCTTGTGAGATAGACCTTGCCGGCGCGCAGCGCGTCAGTCCCGCCGCGGCTCTCGCCTTTGGTTGCGCCCGCGGCGATCTCCACGAGCCGGCCGTCGAGGAAATGAAATTCCGGGCATTCGAGGAACACGAAGCTCATGCGGTCGGCGCCGGGATAGAGCCCTTCCGGATCGAACAGCTTGAAGTCGAGCCCGCGCAACCGCACCCGGTCGAGTTGGATGAGCTGCGGGCCGTCGCCGTCCGGCTCGACCACTGTGAGACCCGCCTCGCGAGCCCGGGTGACGAGCGTGTCCGGATGCGGCCCGATCCAGCTCGAAATCAAGATGCGGCCGGACACGTCATGGTCGATCGTCTCGATATGGGCGCGCGGCGGGGGGGTGAATTTCTCACCGACCAGGCTCAGAACGAAGGACGGCTCGTCCTGGCGAAGATAGGTTTCGCTCAAGGCAGCGAGGCGGTGCAGATGACCGAGCAGCCGGTACCGAATTTGCGGGTCGCGGCAGTGGCCGGTCCATACGACATCGACGGAGGGCATGGGCTTTCTAACGTCCTCCGTAAAGGATTGGGACCATAAGCGTTGAGCGGGCCGCACCTTGCCGATACAGCCCCGGGCGCGCAAGCAGCTCTCGCAAACAGGGTTGCCTCAAGGTTCACCCGAAAGAATAAACGGCGTGACCTCGTTAAGAGGTCACGCCGTCAATCGGCTATGCAAACCCCGGGCCTAGGGAACCCCGGGGCCCTACAGCCATCCTTGCAGTGTTAGGCTTTGGCGTGGGCGCCGTGTCCGGCCCCGGCCAGCAGGCCGGCGACCTTCTCGGAAACCCAGCCGAAGATGGCGCCGACGACCATCGACAGAATGATGACGACGACCGGATTGGCCATGGACGCGGCAGCCAGGTCTCCCGCCCCATTCCCCATCAGAGTCAGGGCTACCACGGAGGCGAAACCGTAGACCTGTGCCGGAATGGCGGAGAAGATCGGAATATTGGCCAGCAGCACCATCACAGCGACGCCGACGCCGACGCAAATCCCGGCCCAGACCGGCAGGCCAAGACTGTCGCCTACGCCTGTCTGGGTGGCGACCCAAAGCGTGATGCCGGCGATAATGGCACCGGCGATATTGCCGAGAATGGCCGATTGCAGGCCGGTCTCGCTGCCACCGCAGTGGAAGAAGCAGCCCCAGGCGATAAAGGCCGCCCAAATCGCCAGCGCCCCATCAAGCGGCCCTAAGAACAGCCAGGTGGCAATGGCGCCAAGGACACCAACGCTAATTGCAAGAGCAGTATTCGCGGACATTTCACCCCCCTTTTTGAAAAAGAGAGCAGGCGGATGCCGCCGATTGCCGGCAATCCACCGGCTCACTGAATGGAAGCTCTTTGTTGCCAGGTCGACTCGGCTTCCGGCGCTACTATAGCCCAAAGTGGCCCTGCACTGAATAATCTTTAGTCTTTTGCCCAAGAAATAGCCGCTCTTCCGCGTCTCTTTGGCTGCGGACAACGGGTTGTTCCGCTTGAAACTTCCCACCATGCGGCCCTAGGTACCGCCATGACGACAGATCGGGCGAAAACGGTTCATGTGATCGGCGGCGGGCTCGCTGGCAGCGAGGCGGCTTGGCAGCTGGCGCTGGCTGGCGTGGCCGTCTGCTTGCACGAGATGCGGCCCGTTCGCGGGACCGAGGCGCATCAGACCGATGCGCTCGCCGAACTGGTCTGCTCCAACTCATTTCGCTCCGACGAATGGGAAACCAACGCCGTCGGCCTCCTGCACGAGGAGATGCGCCGGGCCAGTTCGCTCATCATGGCGTCCGCCGACAAGCACAAGCTGCCCGCGGGCGGTGCGCTGGCGGTGGACCGCGAGGGCTTTGCCGCGGAGGTGACGGCGGCGCTTGAGGCCCATTCCCTGATCGAGATCAGCCGAGGCGAAATCGACGGACTGCCCCCCGCCGATTGGCGCCGCGTCATCGTGGCGACCGGCCCCCTCACCTCACCGGCTTTGGCGCACGCGATCCAGTCGCTGACCGGCGAAGCGGAACTGGCCTTCTTCGACGCCATTGCGCCAATCGTCCATCTGGACTCCATCGATATGGACATCTGCTGGCGCCAATCGCGCTACGACAAGGTGGGCCCGAGTGGCAGCGGCGCCGACTACATCAATTGCCCACTCGACAAGCACCAGTACGAGGCATTTATCGATGCGCTGCTCACCGGCGAGAAGACCGCGTTCAAGCACTTCGAGAAGACGCCGTATTTCGAGGGCTGTCTGCCTATCGAGGTCATGGCCGAGCGCGGCCGCGAAACCCTGCGCTATGGCCCCATGAAACCCGTGGGCCTGACCGACCCGCACCGGCCCGATGAGAAACCCTTCGCCGTGGTGCAACTGCGCCAGGACAATGCGCTCGGCACGTTGTGGAACATGGTCGGTTTCCAGACCAAGCTGAAGTATGGCGAGCAGGCGCGCGTCTTCCGCATGATCCCGGGGCTCACGCAAGCCGAGTTCGCCCGACTCGGCGGGCTCCACCGCAACACCTTCCTCAACAGCCCCAAACTGCTGGACCAGAGCCTCCGCCTCAAGGCCGATCCGCGCTTACGCTTCGCCGGGCAAATCACCGGCGTCGAGGGCTATGTGGAATCCGCCGCCATCGGGCTAATCGCCGGGCGTTTCGCGGGCGCCGAGGCTTTGGGCACAGATCTCGCGCCGCCACCGCCGACCACGGCGCTCGGCGCCCTGCTCGCCCACATCACCGGCGGCCATTTGAGCGCGGACGGCGAAGGCGCTGCCCGCAGCTTCCAGCCGATGAACGTGAATTTTGGACTGTTCCCGCCGATTTCCGTGCCTCGCCAGCCGCGCGGTCCCAAAGGACCAAAGGCCCCGCGCAGCGGCAAGGCCTTCGAGCGGAAGCGGGCGATGGCCAACCGCGCGCTGGCCGATCTCGATCAGTGGCTGAAAGGCTCGGCCTCCATCGCCGCGGAATAGACGCGCAAGCCCTAGCGCGATCTGGCCAGACGCCACAGGCGGCGAAGCGGGTTGATGCGGACAATCTCGTGCAAGGGATCGTCCGCCTTCGCCAATGCCTCGAGATAGGGCTCGACCAAAGCCAGCGGCAAAAAGGCGGTGCGGCCGGCTTCATTGATGCCTGTGCCGGTCATGCCCTCGCCGAACAGATGGAACTCCGCTTCGCGCAGAGCCGCGCGCGCGCTCTCCCCCATTTCGGCGAGCAGCGCTTTGAGGCCGGGGCTCGTCTTGCCGGCAAGGATCGCTTGCGGCGAGGTGCCGTGACGCAGAAGCGCATCCTCGGCCAGATAGGTGCGGCCCTTGGCGGCGAGACCGGGCAGGCTCTTCATCACGCGCACCAGTCCGTAGGCCTGGCCTCCGGCCTCCGCCACGAGGTCGCGGTTCTCGCCTGATGCCCCCACGATCTCAGCCGCCAGAGCGAAGAGACCGCCGGTCGTGTCGAACAAATACGCATCGAGGGTGCGGGTATCGGGCATCACCGTTTCGCCAATGTCGAAACTGCGGGCGTCGATGAGCGCCCCGAGCCGCTCCCGCGACAGGGCCCGGCGGGCGAGCACTTGACCAAAGGCATCGGCCACGGGCTGGCCGGTGCTGCCGCCGCTTGCCGCAGTGTCAATGGCCTCGCGCCACCATTGCAGACGGATGGCGCCGAGCCCCGGCTCGGTCACCTGATCGGCGATGCGGGCCAGCTCTGCATTGAAGGCAAACAGGGCAAAGAGATCGTCGCGCGCGGCGCGCGGCGCGAATAGCGCGGCCAGGGTCCGGTCCGGGTCGTCGGCGCGGGCGATGCGCCGCACCATCTTGGAACGTTCGGCGTCACGCACTGGCGCGCCTCCATGGGCTTAGGCGCCCGCGGCGGCCCCAGCCCGGCCCTTGTTGGACTCCTTGGCCGCATCGGCGTTCACGCTGAAGGCGTCCCGCCGCACGCCGAGAATGAGCTGCATGGGCGAGGCCACGAAGATCGACGAATAGGCGCCGATGACGATGCCGAAACACATCGCCACGGCAAAGCCGTAGATCGCTTCGCCGCCGAAGAACAGGAAGGGCAGCATGGCGAGGAAGGTGGTCACATGGGTCAGCACGGCCCGCGACAGCATCTCGTTGATGGACAGATCGAGCAACCTCACCATGGGCATGCGTTTGTATTTCCGCAAATTCTCCCTGATCCGGTCGAAGATGACGACCTTGTCGTTCAGCGAGTAGCCGATGATGGTGAGGATGGCGGCGATGCTCGACACGTTGAATTCGAGCTGGAGCAGCGCGTAGAGCCCGATGGTGGCGGTGACGTCATGCACCAGCGAGGCGACGGCGGCCACGGCGAACTGCCATTCGAAGCGGAACCACACATAGATCATGATGCCGAGCAACGCGACGACGACCGCGACAGTACCGCCGGAGATCAGCTCCGATGAGATGGTCGGACCGACCACCTCCGTGCGGCGATACTCCACCGTGTCGCCCAGCGCTTCCTTCACCTTGGCAATGGAGGCCTGCTGCTCTTCTTCCTTCGGTTGCGAGGCGATGCGGATGAGGACGGCATTCGGCGCGCCGAATTCCTGGATCTGAACCTCGCCGAGGCCGAGCCCACTGATCTTGCCGCGAATGTCGGCGAGATTGGCGCGGCTCTCCTTGGTCTGGATCTCGATCAAGGTGCCGCCCTGAAAATCGATGCCCATGTTAAGGCCGACCGTCGCCACGAGAATAAGCGGGGCGACCGTAAGGAAGGCCGAGACGAGCCAGGTGATGGCGCGCTGACCGACAAAATCGATCTTGGTGTCGGCGGGGATGAGTGTGATGCCACGAAACATTCTGGCTGATCCTAAATTGGCACGAATTTCGGTCGCGCCCGGCGCAGCCAGTAGGCAACCATCATGCGCGTCACGGTGACGGCGGTGAACATCGAGGTGAGAATGCCGATGGTGAGGGTCACGGCGAAGCCGCGCACCGGCCCAGAACCGAGCCAGAACAGCACCAAGACGGCGATCAGGGTCGTCACGTTGGAGTCGATGATGGTGGTTAAGGCGCGCGAATAGCCGGAATCGACCGCGGCAAAGGGCGACTTGCCCGACCGTATCTCCTCGCGAATACGCTCATTGATCAGCACGTTGGCGTCGACGGCGATACCGATGACGAGCACGATGCCGGCAATGCCGGGAAGCGTCAGGGTCGCGCCCATGAGCGACAGGACGGCGAAGATCATCGCGATGTTGATGATCAGCGCGAGGTTGGCGAACAGACCGAACAGCCCGTAAGCCAGAAACATAAAGACCACCACCAGCAGCAGGCCGGCGATCGCCGCCTTCTTGCCGGACGAGATGGAGTCCGCGCCAAGGCTGGCACCGACCGTGCGTTCCTCGATGACGGTGAGCTTGGCCGGGAGCGCGCCGGAGCGCAGCAGCACCGAGAGATCGTTGGCCTCCTGCACCGAGAAGTTGCCGCTGATCTGCCCGGTGCCGCCAAGGATCGGCTCACGAATGACCGGGGCCGAGATCACCTTATTGTCGAGCACGATGGCAAACGGCAGACCGACATTCTCCTGCGTCACCCGGCCGAAACGCTTGGCGCCCGCGGCGTCGAAGCGGAAGCTCACGACCGGCTCGCCGTTGCGCGAATCGAATCCGGGCTGGGCGTCGACCAGGTTCTCGCCGCTGACCATGACCTGGTCCCTAAGGACATACGGAACCGGCGGCTCGTCGGACGAGTAGACCAGTTCGTCGCCCGGCGGCACCTTCTTGCTGGACGCCACTTCGGCGGCGTTAGCCGACGGATCGACGAGCTTGAATTCGAGCTTGCCGGTCTCGCCGATCAAGCTCTTGAGCCGCTCCACGTCGGACACGCCAGGCACCTGAACGAGAATGCGGTTGCGGCCCTGACGCTGAATGCTGGGCTCTGTCGTACCGAACGCATCGACGCGGCGCCTGATGGTCTCGATCGAGGCCTGGATGGCGGCACTGATGCGATTGTTGAGGCCCGCTTCGGTGACGCTCATCGTGATGCCGTCACTGTCGTTGCGGGTGACCTCGAGATCGTAACCGGAGAACCCGCCGAACACGTCGTTGCCGATCGGTACGGCGAGTTTCTTCAGCTCGGTGAACGCCTTGTCCATGTCTTCGGACTTGCGAACGCGCACGGACACGCTACGGCCGGCGACATTCTGGGCGAGGTCCGTATAGCCGACACGGTTCTGACGCAGCGTCTCGCGCACATCGCCGCGGATCGTACCGAGCCAGTCGTCGACCAGCTCCTTCTCGTCGATCTGATAGAGAAGATGCGCGCCGCCCTGAAGGTCGAGGCCGAGATTGACCTGCTTGTGCGGCACCCAGCTGGGCAGCCCCTGCAGGGCAGAGGCCGGAATCAGATTGGGGATCGAAAAGATGAACCCGGCGAGCACCACGCCGAACACCATGATCACTTTCCATTTTTGGAAATGCAGCATTGCCGAGTTTGAAACTCCAGATCAGACTAAATGTCGAGGGCGCGCGTGAGGATCACTCGGCCTTGGATTTGGCAGACGTCTTGGACGTCGGCTTAGCTTGTGTCTTGGACTGGTCGTCGACGCCATCGCCTTTGCCACGCACCTCGGAAACCGTCGAACGCACGATCTTGATCCTGACGCCCTCGGCGATCTCGACCTGAAGCTCATGCTCATCGACTTTGGTGACCTTGCCGATGATGCCGCCAGAGCTGACCACCGTGTCGCCGCGGCGAATGGCGGCGATCAGCTCGCGATGGTCTTTCATGCGCTTCTGCTGCGGCCGGATCATCAAAAAATACATGATGCCGATGATGAGGACCGTGGGCACGAGCAGGCTATTCAGCATCTCAAAGCCGCCACCGGCCTGAGCGAAGGCGAAACCGTTCATTGCTCGTATCCCCTGCTTGTCCTAAGGATGGCCGCTTTCGGCCAGTTTGGGCCCTACTCGCGGCAAGCGATCAGGCTCTTATCGCGCGATTTGGCGCGACTATACTGAGCTAGAACGCCTTTGCAACGGGCCCGGCATGAACTTTCAGGAACCCCTCTCGGGATTGATCGAACGAATCGCCCAGGCGCTGGAGCGGCTTGGCCCTTCCCGGCCGGTGGCGCCCGATTTTGAGGCGGCCGATGCCTTCGTTTTCCAGGCCGAGACAGGCGCCTTTTTGCCGGTGCGGACGGTCAACCGGGTGCCCCTGCCGCTCCTAAAGGGCATCAATCGCAGCCGCGACGTGCTCTTGGCGAATACCGAGCGTTTCGCCCGGGGCCTTTCCGCCAATAACGCGCTCCTGTGGGGCGCACGCGGCATGGGCAAGAGCTCGCTGGTCAAAGCCGTTCATGACGCCGTTCATGGCAGTTTCCGGGGCCTGAAGCTGGTCGAGATCCACCGGGAGGACATCGACGCCCTGCCCCGGCTCTTGGCGCATTTGCGTGCGGCGCCCGAGCATCGCTTCATCCTGTTCTGCGACGATCTGTCGTTCGAGGCGGTGGACACCTCCTACAAGTCGCTCAAAGCCGTCCTCGAGGGCGGCATCGAGGGCCGGCCCGCAAATGTGCTGCTCTACGCCACCTCGAACCGGCGGCATCTGATGCCGCGCGAGATGGTGGAGAATGAGCGTTCCACCGCCATCAATCCGTCAGAGGCGGTGGAGGAAAAGCTGTCCCTGTCGGACCGCTTCGGCTTGTGGATCGGCTTTCACAATTGCAGTCAGGACGACTATCTCGCCATGGTGCGGGGCTATGCGGAGCACTTCCGGCTCGACGTGGCCGACGCGATACTGGTTCGCGAGGCCCTGGAATGGTCACGCGGGCGCGGCAGCCGCTCGGGCCGCGTCGCCTGGCAATTCATTCAGGACCTCGGCGGACGTCTCGGTGTTACGCTCTAAGGCGTGACGCTCCAAGGGCACCTTTAGTCGGCGCTGGCCGCCATGCTGCTCATATATTTCGTCGGATCGACGGGGCGAGAGCCTTTGCGCAGTTCGAAATGCACCTGCGGCTGGCTCACCGAGCCGGTGGCGCCGGCCTTGGCGATGATCTGGCCGCGGCGCACCTTGTCGCCGCGCTTGACAAGCAACTCTTCGTTATTCGCGTAGGCGGAAACCCAGTTGTTGGCGTGGCGAACCAGCACGAGATTGCCATAGCCCTTGAGCTCGCTGCCGGCATAGGCAACGACACCGTTCTCAGCCGCCTTGACCGAGGTCCCCTGCGGTACCGAGATGTTGATGCCGTCATTATGGCCGCCATCGGGCTTGGTGCCGAAGCCGGAAATGACGCGACCCTTGACCGGCCAGCGGAAGCTGCCGCCGGACATCGGGTCCGGATTGGGCAGCTGATCGACGCGGGCGATGGTCTTGGGGGCTTCCGTTTTGGGTGCTTCCGTCTTGAGCGCCGCAGCGGTCTTTGGCGCGTTCCCGGTGACCTCCGGCGATGCGGCCGGCGTATTGTCCGCCGCGGGTGCCGCCCCCGGCGCCAATATCGTCGTCGTCTTCACCTTGCGCACGCCCGACGAGCTTGCGGCGGCCGGCGCTGCCGATGCGGCCGGAATGATCAGTTTCTGACCAATCTGTAGATTGTCGGCGCGCACGCCGTTGCGCTGCATGATCGTATTGGCGTTGGTGCCGAGCTTGTCGGCGATGGCTTGGGGCGTATCGCCCGGCGCCACGGTGTAGGTTGTCTCACCCGGCCCCGGCACGGCTGTTGCGGCGGCAACGCGCGGCTGCGGCGCTGTGGTGCGGGCGCCCGGCATGACGAGCGTTTGGCCGGTGCGAAGCCGCGCATCGGCGAGATTGTTGGCGCTCTGAATGGTGGGCGTATAGTCCGCCGTGGATTGCGGCGGCGGCAGGCTGGACCGTGAGATGCCACCGGACTTGGCCGGGTCACCGTAATACTGATAGCGCCCGGAGCTGGAGCTATAGACCGACTCTGCCGGAACCGGCAGCGACGCGGTCGTCGTCAGGTCGGCATCACCGCCGGACTTGTTGTCGCTGAGACCGAAGGACGGATAGTCGAAACGTGAGACGCCGGAGCTGCATGCCGCCAAGGCGACCGCAAACCCGGCGGCCGCCAATACGCCAACAGCGCCGCGGCCACAACTCGACGTCAACGCGACCCGCATCCCTACTCGACCCCCACGCAATACTCGTTTCACCGAGTAAAGCGCGCGCGCGGTAAACAACGCATTAAGCCTCTTTGCGGCCCTGCCTAAAAATGAATCAGCGAACAACGACTAAGGCCCCTCCTCGGGCTAACGCTTGACCCGGCCATGCACCAGCGGCACGAAGCGCACCGGCAGCAACGGTGTCTCCACCAGCCCCTCCTCGGTCTTGTCGATCTGCACCAGCGACTGCGCGTCCCGCGTCTCGCCGAGCGGAATGATCATGCGGCCGCCCTCCTTCAGCTGATCCAGCAGCGCCGCGGGCGCATCGAGCGCCGCCGCGGTGACGATGATGCGGTCGAAGGGGCCTTGCGGCGGCCAGCCGAGCCAACCGTCGCCGATGATGGTCGTGACATTGGCGATCTTGAGACCGGCCAGGCGCTGCTCCGCCGCCTTCTGCAGCTCGCGCCAGCGCTCCACCGTGTAGACGCGCCGGCACAGGTAAGACAGCACCGCGGCCTGGTAGCCAGAGCCGGTGCCGATCTCGAGGACTTTGTGGCGGTCGTCGAGCTCCAGCTTCTCGGTCATGTAGGCGACGACGAAAGGCTGCGAGATGGTCTGACCGCATTCGATGGGCAGCGCGATGTCCTGATAGGCGTGGTCGGCAAAGGCCTCGTCGACAAAAAGCTCGCGCGGCACGCGCTCGATGGCGCGCAGCACCCTCGGGTCGCGGATGCCGCGACGCCTGAGTTGCATGATGAGGCCGATTTGGTCTTCTTGCGCGCTCGCCATTGCCACCCACCTCCCTAGAGGCGGCTTTTCACGCGAGTATCAGCTGATTCCCGGCCTGTGTCCTTAAGGACGATAGGAACTATTCGCCTTTGCCCGAGAGCGCGCCGGCGAGCGTCGCCCGCGCGGCGCGGTCGGTATAGTCGAGGCAGAGCGGCGTCACCGAGATCAGGTTGGCGCGCACCGCCCACAGATCGGTGCCCTTTGGCGGATTGGGGCTACGCTTGGCGATGCCGATCCAGTAATAGGCCTTGCCGCGCGTATCCATGCGGTCGTCGATATCGAGCAGCGCCGTGTCGCGTAAGCCCTGCACCGTCGCCGCCATGCCCTTGACCTGATCGGGCGCGCAATCGGGGAAGTTGACGTTCAGCACCACGCCCTCCGGCCAGCCGGCGTCGAGCAATTTGCGCAACAAGTCGGCGCCATGATGCATGGGCGTTTCCCAGATGGGCATGCCGTGGTCGTAGGAGCCGAGCGCGAGGCTCATGGCGATGGACGGCACGCCGAGCAGCGTGCCTTCGATGGCGCCGGCCACGGTGCCGGAATAGTTCACGTCGTCGGCGAGATTCTGGCCGCGATTGACGCCCGACAGCACGAGGTCCGGTGGCGCGTCCTTCAACAGGAAGCGCACGCCCATGATGACGCAATCGGTGGGCGTGCCCTTCACCGCATAGCGGCGCTTGCCGAGCTCGCGCATGCGCAGCGGCTCGGCCAGCGTCAGCGAGTGAGACGCGCCGGAATTGTCGGTCTCCGGCGCCACCACCCAGACATCGTCGGTGATGTCGGTAGCGATCTTCTCCAGCACGTCGAGGCCGGGTGCTTCGATGCCGTCGTCGTTGGTGATTAGGATACGCATTTTGCTCTTCTTCTTCGACGCTTTCACCGGCGCCTTCTTTTTCTGGATCACGATGCCACCTCGATCTTCGTGAGCCCGCCCATATAAGGCTGGAGCGCCTCGGGCACGCGCACGCTGCCGTCCGCCTCCTGGTAGTTCTCCAGCACGGCGACCAGCGCACGGCCCACGGCGACGCCGGACCCATTCAAGGTATGCACGAACTGGGTGGCCTTGGAGTCCCTGGGACGATAGCGCGCATTCATGCGGCGGGCTTGGAAGTCGCCGCATTTGGAGCAGGACGAGATCTCACGATAGGCGTCCTGCCCCGGCAGCCACACCTCGATGTCGTAGGTCTTCTGCGCGGCGAAGCCCATGTCGCCGGTGGACAGCACCACCACGCGATAGGGCAGCCCGAGCTTCTGCAGCACGGTCTCGGCGCATTTCGTCATGCGCTCATGCTCATCCGCCGACTGCTCCGGCGTGGTGACCGAGACCAGTTCGACCTTGGTGAATTGATGCTGGCGGATCATGCCGCGCGTGTCGCGCCCCGCCGCGCCCGCCTCGGCGCGGAAGCACGGCGTCCCCGCCGTCACGCGGATGGGGAGGCTCGCCTCCTCTGTTATTTGTGCACGCACGAGATTGGTGAGCGGCACTTCAGCAGTGGGTATGAGCCAGTAGCGATTTATGCTGTCCCGGAACTCTACGGCAAGCCGAACTCCGTCGGCGGTGTAGGTGTATGGGGATTCTATGATGCCGTCCGGTCTCACCGTTGCACTCTTCACGACGTATCGCTCATCGTTTTCAATCAGATCGAAAAGCCTGTTCCAGTCGTCGTTGCCGATGGCGCCCCTGGTTGCGAACTGATCGTCGACAAACTTCGGCAGTTGCGCGGTGCCGAACATCGTGTCGTCGCGCACCAGCAGCGGCGGGTTCACTTCGGTGTAGCCGTGCTCGTCCGTGTGCAGATCGAGCATGAAGGCGGCGAGCGCGCGTTCGAGCCGCGCCAGCTTTCCTTTCAACACGACGAAGCGGGAGCCCGAGAGCTTCGCCGCGGTGTCGAAGTCCATCAGGCCGAGGGCCTCGCCGATCTCGAAATGCTGCTTAGGTGTGAAGTCGAATTTCGGCGGCGTGCCCACTTTGCGCAATTCGACATTGGCGCTCTCGTCGGGACCGACGGGCACGTCGGCGGCGGGCATATTGGGAATGCCGGCGAGCAGCTCTTGCAGACTGGTCTCCAGGAGACGCTTGGCGGCTTCGCGATCCTGGATGATGGCCTTCAACCCGGCAACCTCATCCAAGAGACGCTGCGCTTCCGCCTCGTCCTTGGCCTGCTTGGCCTTGCCGATCGCTTTCGACGCGCTGTTGGCGCTAGCTTGCGCCTCCTCCAAAGTCCGAATCGTTTCGCGGCGTTCCTCGTCCAGCTTGAGAATATGAGTCAGCGTCCCGCCTGGGCTCTCGAAGCCACGGTCGGTCAGGACTTTGATGAAGGCCTCTTGGTTCTCACGTATCCATTTGACGTCGAGCACGGCGGAACTTCTCTTTCTTCGACTCGCGGGCGGGTGTTGCCCTCCGTATAAGGCCCCATCGGGCCGATGTCATGGCCTCCGCGCCCAAACGCCCTACCTCCCCCTTGTCCTTTCGTCATTGCCGGGCTTGTCGTGGCTCATGGTTCGAGACTCGGGCTTCGCCCGC
>Ga0307380_10000785_pt1 | contig 47734 bp, 46 predicted proteins | sample UN3MG_FD_202239 | JGI IMG/M metagenome (GOLD analysis project Ga0307380, IMG submission 202239) | Soil microbial communities from Risofladan, Vaasa, Finland - UN-3 | ecosystem: Environmental > Terrestrial > Soil > Coastal area > Acid sulfate soil | place: Finland: Risofladan, Vaasa | collected... | reverse complement strand
CCGGCTCATCCATCGCCATACAATCGCAATTCTTCGTCACCCCGATCAAAAAATTCAAGCATGCGATATTGCCGTTCAAAACTTTCCAGAGACTGTAAGCGTATTCAGCCATCTTCTCCTGAACGCGAATAATGTCTCCATCCCAGCGCATCTTGACAGCCCCAACACTGCAAACCACGAGGCACTCGCCACACCCGATACATTTCTCTGCGATGATCCGAACGCTCCTCTCCCCTCCTTCGATTGCATCTGCGGGACAATAATCCATGCAGGTCAGACAATTCTTGCACGCTTTCTGATTAATCCAAGGGCGCACATCCGAGTGTTGCTCAAGCTTGCCCGATCTGGAGGCACATCCCATTCCCAGATTCTTCAGGGCAGCACCAAAACCAGTCTGAATATGCCCAGTGAAATGACTCAAACACACGAGAAAATCCGTATTCGAAAAAGCACTGGCATGTTTCGCCGTTTTGACTCGAGGAAGATCGACCTCAACCTCATCATCGTCGCGACCGATCAGGCCGTCCGCAATGATCACAGGGATCTGAAGTGTATCGATCGTGAATCCATGATCGGCCGCTAACATCAGATGAGCCACAGCATTTGATCGATTACCCACATACAGGGCATTGGTGTCTGTGATATAAACCCGAGACGTTTTTTTCTTTATCTCATGTATGAGTTGGGCCAACCAGGGAGGCCTGATATATCCTGTATTTCCTTTCTCACCAAAATGGATCTTAAGTCCCACAAAGTGTTCTCTTTCGATCTGCTTTTTTATACCAAGATGGTGAAAGACTTTTGCCGTTTTTTCGGCGAAGGATTTATCCGATTCTTCTCTGGATGCTGCGATGAAGAAAACTTTGCTCGGCATTTTTTTATACTCAGCTCGATGGAGATTCTAGAATCTTACGAGCGGCATGTATACCAGAATGAGGATCAAAACTGTAGCCAAGAGTGGAAAGAGTGCTTTCCAGAGCCGCTACAGCAAACTGAACTTGAGAGACGGACAGATTGCCCATATGCCCCATTCGGAATACTTTTCCTGCAACTTCTCCCAATCCTCCAGCGACAATGACCCCATTGGATGCATAGGTGGTCCGGAAAGCTTGATCATCGATTCCTTCTGGATAGTAACACACAGTAAGTGTATCCGCGAGGAATGCTTCATCTGTAAAAAAAGAGAAACCCAGATGTCTCAGTGCGGCCCGGATGGCTTTGGCTACTCTCTCATGGCGGCGGAATCGCTCTTCCATCCCCTCCTCGAGAATGATCTTTGTGCCCTCGTTAAAAGCCCTGATCTCATTCACACAGGGAGTTGAAAAATACTTCGAGGGATCTTTCATGATGGGCAACCACCGCATCAAGTCTGCATAGTATGCAGGGATGGCCTCCATGCTCTGCCTTTTGTCCATCGCCTTTCGTGAGAGGATAAGGACGGCCAGGCCAGGAGGAACACCAAAACATTTTTGGGCCGCTGTGAGAACCACATCGACACCCCAATCGTCCATCCTCTCTTCTATGCCGCCCGTGGCACAGACACCATCAATGATATAGAGACTATCAAAATCCGCAAGAATCTCCGCATAATCTTTGACAGGGGCACAAGCTCCGGTAGCTGTATCCACATGCGTGGACAGGACAGCTGCATAATGCTCTGTGGCTATTTTCTCAGCTAGCTCTTCAGGGAGGACGGCCTTACCCCATGGGCTCTGGATGATATCACACGCTAGATCAAAACTTTCGGCGATTTCTTTCATCCGTTGGCCGAAAAAACCCTGAGAGAGAACCAGAATTTTCTCCCCTTTATTGACAGTGTTGAGCAAAGCCATCTCCATAGCAAGTGTACCCGCCCCAGCCACGATAAATGGCTCTCCATCCTGGCAGAAGACTATCTTTTTCAGATTATCCAATGCCTCTTTCAGTTCATCCACCAGAATTGGACTCACATGAGAAACCGTAGGGAGAGATAAAGCGTTTAATATCCGCGGATGAACAGGCGTCGGTCCGGGTATCAAGAGTAATTGTTCTTTCTGCATGTCTTTATCCTTAAGTCTGTATTGACCGTATATTTTTAACTATTCCCCAGTATAAATCAACCCTCGAACTTAATAAAAAAATATGGTAACTTAAACAAACCGATTATTCAGAAGATGGATTATTCACGAGTCGAGGCCAACCCACCCCATCCTAACTATAAGGTGGAGGCAGTGGCCCACGAAGCTGTAGTAAACTACCGCGAGGGGGCTACAACGAAGGCTTTGTAGTGAGATCGGCGGGTTAGGTTGGGTCAGCGCCCGTAGGGTAAAAGATTCTGACAATAAGATATTGATTTTTTTTAAATTAAAGTATTTTAATAGAAATTTGACAGAAGCTTTTATGAATAATTCAGAGGATGGGGAGAAAAGAGATGCTGCAGATAGAGCACTTATCAAAAACATTTGACACGATCAAAGCCGTTGATGATATTTCCTTTGAGGTCACAGAGGGGGAAATATTCGGATTTCTTGGTCCCAATGGCTCAGGGAAAACAACGACCATCTCGATAATTGCGGGCTTGCTCAGACCAGACAGTGGAAAAATCCACATCAACTCTCTAGACCTTGATGGAGACTTGAAAAAGATAAAAAGACTGATGGGCGTCGTTCCTCAGGAAATGGCCTTTTACGAAGAGTTAACTGCAAAGGAAAATCTTCTTTTCTGGGGAAAACTGTACGGAGTCAGGAAGAAAGAGCTGGATGAAAGGGTTCAGTACTATCTGGAAAAAACCGGATTACTGGGCAGAGAAAATGATGCACTAAAAAAATACTCAGGGGGGATGAAACGGAGGATCAACCTCATTATCGGCTTGATCCATGAGCCCAAGCTGTTGCTCCTGGATGAACCGACCATAGGCATAGATGTCCAGACAAAATTGAACATTTACCAGATCATCAAAGAGGCCTCTTCCAACGGAACAACCATCCTCTACACAACCCACAACCTTCAAGAAGCCGAGGAGCTCTGTCACCGCATAGCGATTTTGGACCTTGGTAAGATCTTAGCCCTGGGCACCCTTGATGAACTCATACAGATCGTGGGCGAGAAAGATATCGTCATAATCAGCGGAAAATTCAGTATCGACATGGCAAGAACAATCATCTCTGAATTCCAACAGGCCACAGTCCTATCTATCGAGGAGAGAAAACTTGTGCTCTCACTGGAAGCCTCAAAGAATATATCAACTCTTCTTGAGGAGTTCTTTAAGAAAGGGATCACGATCGATGATGTGTCTATTAAGCAACCAAACCTTGAAAGTGTTTTCCTCAAACTGACTGGAAAGGAATTGCGCGAGTGAATAATATTTTTCATCTTGTCCGGAAAGATTTTAGGAGAAAGTGGAAAAATCCAGCTGTCATCCTAGGTTTTCTCTTTATCCCTTTGGTGTTCACTCTTATCTTCGGGATGGTCTTCGGTTCCGGTGGAGAGAAAACTCTCCCTCAGGTCAAAATTTTTGCTGTGGACAATGACCAAAGTCTAGTCTCCGGATTTATGCTCGGTGCACTGACTCAAGGGGAATTGAACGAACTCATCGACCTCGAAGAAATCGAAGAGGAGGAGGGACGCAAGCTTTTGGATAGAGGGAAAGCTTCGGCATTATTGATCATTCCGGAAAACTTTGGGGATAACATTTGGGAGGGACAACCGACCGAGATACTGCTTATAAAGAATCCAGCCGAGCAGTTTCTCCCTCAGATCGCTGAAGAGATAATCGACACAATGACGCTTGGCCTGTCTTCTCTTCGCCAAGTATTCGCTGGCGAGTTGGATACTATCAGAAAGTTCGCGGAACTCGAAGAATTTCCGGATGAAACGATCTCGGCCCTCTCTCTGCAATTTAAAGGCCGCATCGATGGGATGTCAAAATACCTCATTCCTCCTGTCATTTCGATCAAACAAATAACCCTGTCAGAAGAAAAAGAGGAAGTGTCTGACTTAAGTGTCCAAGCCTACATTCTCCCAGCCATCGCAGTCATGTTTCTCCTCTTTATCTGCAACGCTGTTTTTGAAGATATTCTCAGTGAAAAAGAGAGTGGAACACTCATGAGGTTGCGCGTGTCACCGGTAAACTTGAGAGAGTATATCTGGAGCAAAATAGTCACCTCCACTCTGATCGGCATCCTCTGCACATCTTTTTTGATCATCCTTGGACGAGTCATCTTTTCCATTAATTGGGGCGACCCTGTCTCTATCGCACTTCTTGTTCTCTGTCTCAATATTCTAATAGCCGGCTTTATCTCATTTCTCTTTTCTTTTGTCCGTACAGAAAGACAGGCTGGTGCACTTCTCACTACAGTGATCTTATTGATGTCCATGCTCGGTGGTAGTATGGTCCCCGTGGAAAATTATCCCCCAGCTATTCTCAAATTCTCCAAACTGACTCTGAATTATTGGGGAATCACTGCATTCAAAAACATCATGCGGGGCGAGCCTCTCGCAACGATAGTGCCCATTTTGTTTTTTATGGCCGTTGCGGGTGTTTTGCTTTCCATTCTGGGCTCTTACTTCCTGAACAGGAATCTCCAAAGGGGAATCTCCTAATGACATTCTGGACCATAGCTGTCAATGACTTGAAGCTCACGATCAAGGACAAGATGTTTTTTTTCTGGCTCCTTGTTTTTCCCCTCCTTTTTGCATTGATCTTTGGCATGGCTTTCCCTGAATCAGAAGGAGAGATCAGAAAGATCACGCTCAATGTGTTGGACCACGACAAAAGTTTTCTCTCTGAGCAACTAGTGAAAGAGTTGGAGAGCGAGAAGTATGCAGTAAAAGTGCTTGAGAATGAAGAGGAGAAGAGCATAAGAACTCTTATCATTCCGCAAAACTTTGCCAAGGATATTATATCCGGGACAAAAGTCGAGCTCATCCTAGAGAAGGAAGCTTCAAGCAACATGGAAGCATCTCAAGCGGCCTATTCCAATATTTTAAAAGCCATTATCAAAATCATGTCCAGAATCATCCTCGTCGCTCCAGAAGATGAAACGGACCTTAAAGTCAGATATGACCAACATGACTTAGAGAGGCTCATTTCCCTCCAAACGGAAATGGGCGGCAAGCTTCATGTTATTCCTGCCGGTTTCAACCACTCCATTCCCGCTATCACGATCATGTTCATCATCTTCACCATACTCATGTACGGAGGGATCATCCTCCTTGAGGAGCGTCGGCATGGACAACTGGAAAGAACATTCTTGAGTCCGGCGACATTTGCGACAATCCTAGGAGGAAAATGGACCAGCCGAGTGATAATCGGTATGATCCAGACAATTCTTCTCTTTGCAGTGGGTAAAGTCCTGTTCAAGATCTATTTTGGACCTTCCATCCTTTCCATCCTATTGGTCGCGCTATTCTTCTGCGGCTCAATAGCCGGAATGAGTATCCTATTTGGCAGCGTGATCAAAAAAATTGAGATTCTCATCATCCTCAACATCCTCGTAGCCAATACCATGTCTGCTCTTGGGGGATGTTGGTGGCCCCTGGAACTTGTCCCTCGGGGAATACGAAACTTAGGCTTCATCTTTCCGACAGGATGGGCCATGGATGCGTTCCATAAATTACTCTTTTTTGGTTATGGCCTTTCAGCCGTTCTTCCCCACATCGGGGTCCTTTTTCTTTTCACTGTGATCTTTCTCATCCTGGCCATCAAATTCTTTAAGCTTCGAAAAAATTAAGATCATTTATCTCAAAGGAGAAGGTTATCTGTCATGGAGAAACGGAGTTAAAAGTATTGGCTGCTACAGAAGAGTTTGAACAAATAACTGAAGCGCCTTGACATCCGCAAAGACCTTCGCTTGAGTCGAGGAAAATTTCTCTCGATCTCTGTTCAAAATAAAGACCTTAACAATGCCCACATTCTTGGCAGCTTCTATATCAAAGAAGGTGTCACCAATGACACAACACTCCTCTTTTTTCAGTTTCAATTCCTTTAAAACGGCGTTGAACGGAGCTCCTGATGGCTTCCAGAGCCCGCTTTCCCTGGAAAGAACAAGGTCGAATGCCAGGTCGAATTTATGGAGAAGGTACAGAGCATTTTCTCTCGAGTTGTTCGTGACCAGCGCTACCTTTATGCCTCTCTTCTTCAAAAAAGCCAAAAACTCATGTATCCCATCCTTGAGAACGGCTTTTTTCGTCGCTTCATTTTCAATATTTTCCAGTTGTTTCCATTTCTGGGTCTTTTCCGGTTCTGCCAAGCTCTGAATGTAAGTAAGGATAGGTTTCCCCTGGGTGTTCAATTCTTCCTTTATATTTTTCCAATCATATGGGGCTTCGACAAGCGTTCCATCCATATCAAAGATGGAACCCTTAAGCTTTTTCGACAAAAATTCTCCTTAGGAGCTCTTAGTCTTTTTGAATGCTTCCGACTTCAAAGAGAGGTTCTCCCTTATTGGCAGGAGGAGTTTCTATGATATAGAGGATGATTCCCGTAAAGGGAGACTTGAGTTCTTGTTTGACATTACCCAAGTAATCCATGATGGTGCCGACGATCTCTCCTTTTGAGACATAATAGCCCATTTTGGTTTCCGGGTAGAACAACCCATCCATATCTGCATAGATCACCTCGTACTTATCGATCCATACTGGATTGGAAACCGGCTCTGGAACTCCTTCGATCATCTCAAAGTATCTCATGACACTGAGAATCCCTTTGACATTCCGTGCGATGGACTCCTCATCTGTTTTGCCCAAGTATCCAGACTCTGTTGTGATCGCTGGCTTGCCATGAAGAACAACAGTGTTTCCCAGATATTTGGAGTCCGTTTTATCCTTTGTCCGCGATTTGTCGATGATGATATACTTGATCCCAAAGGCAAGGACCATCTCTTTTGTGACGTTGTCCAGCTCTGGGTCTCCGCTGAGCATCCAGTAACAATAAGGGATGAGAGCCTCATTTCCATCACCGCAGTGGAGGTCAATGAGACAATCACATTTCTTCACGACTTCCTCAGTCAGTACGTATGCGATCCTCTGTGCCGATGTTCCCTCAGGGTCACCGGGGAACACTCTGTTCAGATTTTTCCAGTCGTAGGGATTGTAATAGAGAATTCTCTTTTGAAATCCTGGAAGATTGGCAATGTGGACCAACACGAGAGTTCCTGATAAAGATCCAGGATCGATCATCTTTTTTATTCGATAGAGTGAAAGGATAGGAGGATACTCATAACCATGCACTCCGGCTACGAGAGCTAAAGTTTTCCCCTTTTTTGTGCCATTGATAACAGTTATAGGAATAAAGCAACCGGGATCATCTTTGTCTGGAACGGTCAGATATCCAGACATCACTTCCCCTGGAGCGACTTTAATGTCTCCGATAATGAACAACTCATTCTCATCACATATCAAGTGAGATATTCCTATCACCAATAAGAAGATAAGACAGAAATTGATTCTTTTTACGAAAGAATATGACATAACATGCCCTCCCTTGATTCAGCCATAATTTCATCTATTCTACATCTTTCCTTCCTTTGGGTCTATACCGAACACTTAATCGGAAGCATTTCCAAAATCGCGATGGAGTAAATTCTCGAAAACAGTGTTAAGTGATCAGATTTTGTAGTTGAGAAAATCGTGAGAAGGGCTGGACGGGCATGGTACATCTCCCTTGAGGAGATGTGAGGGAAGCCCCCTTGTCCGAGCGAAGTTTCCTCGCTGGGGAAACTGAGCGTGTTTTCGAAACTATATAATCTGATCATTCGACATGTCATTCATTACGGTTTTGGAACCTGTTCCGATGGAATGATAGTGACATGAGTATATGCTTCTGTTATAATCTCAAAAAATGACTTTATCCATATGATCGGGAGGTGAAGCAATGGAAAAACTCTTCGCTATCATCTGCGGATTGATTTTAATGGCAGGCAGTGTGTGGCTTGCGATATTCGTCTGGTGGAAGGAGTTTCGTGAGCTGGTGTTGGGTTCTATACCACCATTTCTTTTCCTGGTCGGCCTCATTGTTTTTATCGCTGGAATAAGCAGCATTAAAGATGCCCAACGGATAAAGAGACTCCAAGAGGAAACAGCCATAGAGAAGCCTGAATCCGAGACGACTGAGGGGTCAGAACAAGAAACAAAAGAGGCCTGATTTTCCTGGATTATTCATAAAAGCGGTAGTTCACTACCGACCCGACCTAACCAACCATACTTCGTGGGCCACGGCCTCAACCTTAATGTTAGGGTGGGGTGGGTTGGCCTCGGCTCGTGAATAACCCAGGAAACCTAATGCCGTCAGCAGCTTTCATTTATCTCATTTTTTTGTTGACAATGATTGCGTAATTCTGTAATATGTAATTGAATTACATTATGATGGAGAATGCAATGACAGAAAACAAGGATACAAAGAGCAGTAAATCGCGTGCGCCAAAAGTCAAAAAGAAAGACTCCGCGCATGATAAAAAAATCCAACAAAACAAAGAACAGAAAGAGGATCAGAAGCCAAAGCAGGAACAAGAACAAGAAAAGAAACGCCAGAGCGCATTCGATGAATTTGGAAATCAAGTCGAAAAGATCGCTGTCAAAACCGCCGAATCCATAAGGAAAGTTGTGGATAAAGCCCTCGCTTCCCGAAACACAGTTTTAACAATCCGGGTGAACGACGAATGCAACAGAAAAATGAACATGTTAGTGGACTCGGGCCTATTCAAGAGCCGGTCGGAAAGCGCAGCCTTCCTCATCCAAGAAGGCATCAAAAACCAAGGTGTACTCTTCAGTAAAATCTCCTCTAAACTGGATGAGATCGAAAAGATCAGGGGAGAGCTGCAAAAAGTTGTCTCTGAAGAATTCACTCCCGAAGATTTTTCGAAAAAATCATAGCAATGCAAACTTTTTCTTCCCTTCTTTGCGCTTTTTTCCATTTATGGTAAGATTTGGGGAGTGGGAAATCTAGCCATTCTTCTCTTGTCGCTTTTTCCAATCCTTCTTCCCTCTACGACCCAGAATATCGAAAGAGCTTTTCTCCAGAACGACGCCCGAATGCTCCATTCCCTTTTCCCTCCACAGAGCCATATCAACATCTCGCTTCCCGAACCCATATCATTCTCCGATCAGGTCTCCAATCAACAAGCCTATTTTCTTTTCCAGAAGATATTCTCGTCCTACACGACTTTTGAATTCTATTCCGAAAATCCGCCCACATCGATCGAGGGAAAGAGCGCGATCATTAAAACCAGATGGTCTTTCAGAGATAAAAAGAACCAAAATCAGTATGTATTCAATATCTTCTTCTATCTGATAAAACTGCCTTCCAAAGCAGAGGGCCAAACGGGTGAGACTTGGAAGATCATCGAGATAAGGGCAGCCACAATTTGAAAGTGCTCAAATCCATCAAAAATAAAGACAAATTCTTCTTGGCTTTTCTTGTGGGAGTAATCCTTTCTGCCCTCTTTCTCTGCCTCTCTCAAATCGTTCCTTTCTTCACTTCCCATAACTACTACGAGAGAGGGCTTAATCAGTTGCGAAACAAGGCCCAATCCATAAAGAGTGAATTTGCTGAGATCATCGAAGACTTGGGTGAGATATACGCTATGATCCAGGATAATGACTTCCCGGAGAGAAAAGATGAGATCTTTTCTCTCCTCAAAAGTCTGCCTATTGACCAGGAAAAGGTGGGCGTAGCCTTTTATGACAGTGATAATATGCTCGCCTTGTGGTTGGGTCAAGTCATCGACCTGAGCAAAATCACTCTGAACAACGGCACCCGATTTTCTTTAGAGGACAAGAAATCAACTTTTCTCGTTCAAAACAAGGCTTCGGCTTATCTCGTATCCATAAAAAGGCTTGAAAAAAACCAACACATCGTGTTTTATCGGCTTCTTGCTTTTCTGCCCCAATTCAAGACCCCTTATCTCAAAGAATACCATTTCCTCGATGAAAAGCTACTGGAGAACTGCAGCATAACCTATCAAGATTTTCGCGAGAATGTCTCGGGTTTTGAGCGCATATTCTCAAGATATAAAGATGAATATATCGGACAACCACGACTTCAAGCTCAGATCCAGACCTTGATCTTCCCCCTTCGTAATGAGAGCAATGAGATCATCGCTTATGTGGACCTCAGGTCACCTTCGCTCCGGTCCAAGATCTCATCTCAAAAAGAAGATCTCCTTTTGATATTTTATCTTTTGGTCGTCGCAGCGCTTGTGTGTTTACTCATATCCGTTGTCAGGTTACAGAGTTTTCGAAACGAAAGAAATCCTCTCGCACTGCTCCTGATCTTGTGTATTCTCTGTGTGTTAAGACTCCTCTTTTTCCCTTTGAGCGCTCTGGGAAAGATCCAATCCCTCTCTGTTTTTTCACCTTCCACGACAAGCTTTATATCCATATGGAATCTTACGCGTTCGCCAGCTGATATCTTTCTCACGGCGTTGTGTCTCTTTATTCTTATGTCTTGTTTGGCATTTTTGATTCAAAAGCATGTTGAAAAAAAGGAGAAGCGGGCATCTTTACCTGTATTTTTCCTCTTTTCACTCATCTCTATCGTTATTGTTCTATGTTTTGTCTTCATCCTCCAAGAGGTCCTATTCCGTCTTGTTTTCCACTCAAACCTCAACCTGCTTCACTTTTCTTTCGACACTTCTTTCATGCTTATTCATTTCAGCATCATTCTTTTTTTCTTCAGTACTCTATTAACGAGCCTGGTGGGACTGAGACTCGCCATCCTGCATGCACCTAAAGTCGTTTACCCTCTTGTCTTTCTCATTGCGGGATTTGGAGTATATATTATCTTCTTTAGGGGCAAATATCCCATCACCCTCTTCCTGATCCAGGCTCTAATCCTCGCTCTTGTCTTTCTTATCGCATATCTCCCATGGATTCTTCAGAAAAAAAGACTCTGGCTCTCTGCTATCGTGCTCACCACTCTTTTTATCTACACCTCTCTCCATTTCGCTTCCTCAGAAAAAGAGCAGACATTACTCCAGAATTCCCTGCAGAACATCATAAAATCCCAAGTGACTTGGGGCGCATTTTTGATCACTCAATCATTTCCCGAGATCGATAAAAATGAGGGCTCGATAATCGCCTCTCTCAACAGTGAAGAATTTTCCGACCTGGCGCATTTGATCTGGCAAAATACATTGCTGGCTAAATTCAACTGGTATTCGAGCTTGGAGATACTCAACAGTGAAGGAGTGCTCCAATCCCGTTTTACACTCAATGTCCCAGAAGTTTTCCGCATCAACTTCAATCCTCCGAAAAGCCCTGAATGGTCGATTTTTAAACAACGAGTCCACTACATGGGCACAAACAAAAATTTTCTCATCGCCTACAAGGACTATCTTCAGGAAGAAGAAACCATCGGGCGAGTTATGATCTATCTCTCCACAGACTACGATATGCTGCCCTTTCTCTACTCGGCCAATCCCTATTTTGAACTATTGCGAGTTTCCTCCATTCCGTCGCTCAATCAAATGGACCTGGGATTTGCCATTTTTAACCTGGATGGAGAATTGATCTTTAATCCGAACAAAATCTCATCTGGACTGCCAAGAGACCTCATCGCAAATATCTCTAGATCTGATACGAGTATCTGGTCAGCATTTACTGAAAAAGACAGAAAATACAAAAGCTTGTACTTCAAAAACGAAGACGAAGACCGGATCTATGCCCTCTTCCTCCCCCGCAAAAATTTCCTCAAATATTCCGCAGAGTTTCTAAAGCTCTTTTTTGTCTACTTCGCAGTATGTCTGTTGTTCATTTTGTTAGCCAGGTTTCTCTTCCCCCGGCAGGAAACTAAGAATCCCTTTTGGTCCTTCTCGAATCGTGTCTATGTGGCGATCATCGCTATCGCCCTGATCCCCCTCTTCCTCTTCACTTTCTCCAGTCATTACTTTTTTGCCCGGATCTTCTCCCAAAAAGTCACAGAAGCGGCTGAAGTGCAGGCCGATTTCGCCAAACGGTTCATGCAAGACTACATTTATTTTCAACAGGAAGAACAGTACTCTCTGACCACACCTCCCGACCAAGTTGTATTTTGGATCGGGTCAACCATATCCAATGATGTGAATTTGTACAAGGATGGACAGCTCATCTCATCAAGCCGTCGAGAATTCTTCGATTACGGGCTCCTCCCTGATATCATCAATGGAGAGATATTCTACAAGATTCAGTTCGAGAATAATCCCTTCTACACAGATATTCAGAAAATCGGAAATTATTCCTTCCATACTCTGACGATCCCCTACGCTTTTCAGGACTCGCTCATTCTTATTTCCCTCCCATTTCCACTGGAACAACAGGAGATCTCGGAGGCCACCGTAGAACTCATCGAATTTTTGCTCTTTGGGTCTGTTTTTTTCATCATCTTCGCACTCCTCTTGGCTCGAGGTATCGGAGGTATGATCGTCAATCCCATACAAAGACTCCTGAAAGGGACGAAAGAAGTCAGCTTGGGGAACCTGGAGACACATATCGATTACAGACAAAAGGACGAAATGAAGACCCTGATCGATGGTTTTAACGCTATGGTCACAAACCTCAAGCAGCATCAACAAGAGCTGGCCGATATGAGTAAAAAGGTCGCCTGGGCGGAAATGGCCCGCAAGGTGGCTCATGAGATCAAAAATCCGCTGACACCGATCCAACTATCTGCAGAGCATCTCTTAAAAGTTTATGAAGACAACAAAGAAAATTTTGACGAGGTGTTGAAAGAATCCGCATCCTACATTATCACTGAGGTGGAAAACCTGAGAAATATTGCTCATGAATTTCTCCAAACATCGAAGGAGGCTTCCCTTAAAAAAGAAAAGCTGGACCTCAAAGAACTCATCCAGGAAACCGTTGCCCCTTACAAAAATCTTTTAACTGAGAGGATAGAGTTCAAAGAAACCTACCAGGAGCAAGACTTCCCGTTAGTGGGCGATAGAGGGAAAGTAAAGATCGTCCTGCGGAATATCCTGAATAATGCGATCGAATCGATCCAGGACAAGGGGAAAATCTCCATCACCCTAAAAAAAGAAGGATCGACATTTTTGCTCGAGATTACAGATACAGGGACAGGAATAGATGAAGAAATGGCAGAACGGATCTTCGAGCCCTACTTCTCCACCAAGGATGTAGGCACGGGTTTGGGATTGCCAATCGCGAAAAAAATCATCGAAGACCATGAAGGGACAATCCACGCGACCGTCAGAAAAGTTGGCGGGCTCACGATATCAATAAGATTGCCTCAATCCGCTTAGAAAGTAATTGGCATTCCTTCGTTGTAGGGTCGATTCCATGAAATGTGATGGATGACGTTACAGGATCCGATCGATGTAGGGACCGTTTCCCAAACGGTCCGTTCGGGGAACGGACCCTACAAGGAAGGGGTTTCATTCTTCATCTGGATGATTCGACTAAATGATGTCGAGCGGTTTATAAAAATCTGGAATTTTATCTCAAATTATGGGAGAATGACTGTTCTATGGGCACAAAAAAAACACCAATACTGTTAGTCCTGATTCTCGCTCTGCTTATCACACATCCTGCGTATGCGGAAAAAATCAGTCTGAAGTTGAGCTTCAACACGAACTCGTACGGTAAAGGAGACCTGGAAACCTGGCTCCCATCCCTCAACTCTCAATGGAACGATTACAGCACAGAATATCCGGGAACCTTAGCTGGCGAATTTGTGGCTCCTACTTACGGTTCCAACATCGAAATCGAACTACGGATCCCAGTATTTAAAGGATTTGGACTGAACTTTGTAGGGAGCCGGCTCTCAGGCTTAGAGGAGGGGGAGGTCACTTACTCAAGCCAGGACGCCAATCAGAAGGAAGTTCAATATCTCCTGAATGATGTGAGCGGATCAAACCTCAAAATAGGTTTCAGCTATGCCGCAGAACTTCCTTTTCTTGAGGGACTACACCTCTTTGGAAACGTGGGCAGGCACTTGATTTATGTGAAATATAAGGTTGAAAATAACTATCTATTGGAGATCCAAATCCTTGGACGCGAATTTCTCTATGAGTCCAAACAAGAGAATTCATACTCATCGGACTCCTTGGGCTGGTATGCGGGATTAGGCGTGGAATACGACGTGATTCAACACGTCTCCATTGTGTTTGAGATCGAGAAGATCTGGTCAAAAGTGAACGGCTTCAAGGGAACCCAACTGTATAAATTCTACCAAGATGGTGAATTGGTGATCGATGACCCGGGAAAGGCCTCTCTCTATTACTACGAAGATCAAATGTTCGGCCTCGAAAATTACTATGAGATCCTCCAGGGGCATATCGATACACCGGATGATGAATCGATCAGGAATCTCCGATCGGGTGAATTAAATTTCAGTACTTTGTCATTTAAATTCGGTATTCGATTCAAATTTTAGCCTGGGAATTTCAGCGTTGAAAACTCTCATCACTTACTTCAGCCTCACAGGAAACACAAAAAAAATCGCAGAGGCGGTTTATGAAACGCTGGAGGGTGACAAAGAGATAAAAAAGATCGATGAGTGCTCGGATCTAGATGAATACAGTCTCGTGTTTGTAGGCTTTCCTGTCCACTCCCATAGCGTTCCCATCAAAGTCGAAGCCTTCTTGAAGAACATCCCACATGGGAAGAAAATCGCCCTCTTCTCCACACATGGATCACTTACAGGGAGTCACTTGTCCAGAGAGGCTTTGGAATACGCCGTTGTCCTTGCTTCAAAAGCCAAGGTGTTGGGGAGCTTCTCTTGCCGAGGAAAAGTCTCTCCTGAAGCTTTAGAAGTCTTGATAAAATCTCCCGAACATGTGGCATGGGCAGAAATGGCGGCATCAGCCCGAAATCATCCCGACCAAAATGACCTCGAAGATGTGCATGCTTTCGCCCACTGGATTTTAACTCTCTACTCGCAGCCTAAACCTTTTTAGCAAGAGTGCTGATAATCTGATCAGCAATTGTGTAGGGATCCGATTTGTGATTATAAATATGATCTACACATTCATCAAAATCCACATCTTGAAGACTCTTCATGGCTTCCTTGAAGAGTCTTTCGTTTATGATCTCTCTCAGTAGATAGGATATCCTTTTTTTTCTTCTCTCTGCGTGTTTCTCTTTCTCCCGGGAAGATATTATGTGGTCGATCCTCTCGATGAGTGGTATGATCCCACGTCCTTCCGTAGCCACTGTTTTCAACACTGGAGGAGCAGTTTCACCTTTTTTCCCGATATCAAGCATGGCCTTGATCTGTCGTTCGGTTTTTTCCGCATCAGGAGAGTCGGCCTTGTTGATCACGAATATATCTGCAATCTCCATGATCCCCGCCTTAAATATCTGGATCTCATCGCCGGAGCTGGGGGTTAGAATAACAATAATGACATCCGCCAGCTTAACCACTTCTATCTCATCCTGACCGACACCCACAGTTTCTACAAGAAGGCAATCTTTGCCCGACGCCTCCAGGATAAAAAGAGCTTCTCCCGACGCCTTGGCCAGCCCTCCCAGATGCCCACGGGTTGCCATACTCCGGATGAAGACATCCGGATGAACACTATGCCGCATCATCCTGATTCGATCACCGAGTATAGCACCCCCGGTAAAAGGGCTCGATGGATCTACGGCTATAATCCCGATCTTTCTCTCATTTTCAATAAGAACATCGATCATCTGATCGACAAGAGTGCTTTTTCCTGTGCCAGGAGCACCTGTTATCCCAATAACTGTGGAATCTCCTGTGTGTGGGAAGATCGCCTTCATCAGCATCTGGGTTTCGTCTCCGTTGTTCTCAACAAGAGAAATCCCTTTTGCGATCGCAGCTGAATTCCCCTTTAAGATCTTCTCCACTAAATCTTTCATATCAATAATCTGCCTGGAATTATCGGCGGCTGTCCACTCCCTCACTCATGTCAAGATGCAACCGATGTTGCTCCAGTATTTATCTGTATAGATACTCTAGGCTAGTATTCGGAAAGCACCTTCTGAGAGATGATCCACCGTTGGATCTCAGAGGTCCCTTCTCCTATCGTGGCCAGCATACAATCCCGGTAATATTTCTCAACAGGATAGTCCTTGGTGAATCCATACCCTCCGTGGATCTGGACAGCGTCTCTTGCGGCCCTGACAGCCAGTTCGCTGGAGAAAAGCTTGGCCATCGCTGATTCTTTGGGGATCTTCTTTCCTTGGTCCTCGAGAAAAGCAGCACGATATGTCAGGAGGCGCGCAGCCTCCAACTCAGTGAATCCATCCGCAAGCATCCACTGGATGGCTTGAAAATTGGCAATAGGCTGTTGGAACTGCTCTCTTTCTTTGGCATACTTGAGGCTCGACTCCAGAGCCCCCGCGGCAACGCCCAAAGAAAACCCAGCGATACTCACCCTCCCACCATCCAAGATCGACATCGCCTGTCTATAGCCTTTTCCCTCTTCACCGATCAAATTTTCTGTGGGGAGCTGAACATCTTCAAAGATGAGCTCTGCTGTGTCGGAAGCTCGAATGCCGAGCTTGTCCTCTTTTCTCCCAATAGAAAAACCGTCCATCCCCTTCTCCAGGATGAATGACGAGATGCCCTTTCTGTCTAACTGAGGATCGGTCACTGCCATCACGACCAAAATTTCGGCTAAAGAACCATTCGTGATAAACGTTTTTGATCCGTTCAGGACCCAGTGATCGCCCTTTTTCTCGGCCTTTGTTTTCATCGCAGCCGCATCCGAGCCGGCGCTAGATTCCGTTAGCCCCCAGGCCCCAAGAGTCTGTCCAGATGTCAATCTGGTCAGATACTTTTTCTTCTGGTCCTCGCTAGCAAAGAGGTTGAAGTGATTTGAACACAGAGAATTATGTGCGGCAACGACGAGTCCCACCGCGGGGTCCACTTTTGCTATCTCCTCCAAGATGATCACATAATCCACATTGGAGTATCCAGCCCCGCCATATTCGGTAGGGATAACAATTCCCAAAAGCCCCATATCTCCCAGTTTTTGCGTCAATTCCTCCGGCCAACACCCTTTCTCGTCATATTCTTTGACCAGAGGCTGGATTTCCTTTTCGGCAAATTTTCTGATGGATTCCTTCAAAATTTCTTGTTCTTCGGATAGCAAAAAGTCCATCTTATCTCCTTATAGTTTATCTTCCCCCATGTTCTATGAATAACACCAGAAAATGAAATGCATGCCAACCGGAATTCATTTTTATTATCATCGAAAATCTGTCTTTTGAGCTCAAATTCAGAGAGTTTTCATATTACTTTGAAGCCTGCCTTTAATCAAGCAGAAAATCACATCGGGATACATTTCAAAATCGGCGATGTCATGAATACTCAATAGCGTTATAAAGTGATCAGATTGTGTGATGGAAAAAACCGTGAGAAGGGCTCTAGGCGGGCATGGTACATCTCCCTCGGGGAGATGTGAGGGAAGCCCCCACGTCCGAACGAAGTTTCCTCGCTGGGGAAACTGAGACGGAATTTCGTTTTTGATATCATATAATCTGATCAATCGGAATAACATCAACACGGATTTGGGAATGCTAATCCCAATCCATCCTCGATTGACAACACCAGGGAAATCAACTACAGTGAGTGTGATGATAACTGGACTCTTTCGTATTATCGTGTATGGCTTGATCGGCTATTTAATCTACCTCGTTTATGGTTTTTTCAAGGCGATCAATCGGGTAAGTAAGCAGCCCCGGATAAACAAGCAGCCCTCAGGGATCATGATCAAAGACGAAACGTGTAACACATACTTACCCAGGGAAGACGCTATCAGAGTACAGTATGGGGGAACGGACCATTATTTTTGTTCACAGGAATGCAAACAAAAATTCCTCAGCGCACACAAGCAGCAGTAGCATCTCAGGGCGCTAGACTCCAGGCATCTATGGTGACAGAATCTCTGAGTATGACCTGCTCGTGAGAAAAACTGGCTGGAACGATGTAGGTATCGCCTGTCTTGACGATGAATTCCTCAGGGCCCTCATCCCCTTCGATAATGATCTTTTGCTCTCCGTCAAGGATCGTTGTCACCTGTTCATAAGAGTGTTTATGGGGTGGAACTGTTGCTCCTTCCTTGTAATCGAACCGGGCCATCAAAACATCTTTTCCGCAAGCGAGCGTGTGTCGGGTTACCCCCTCAAATACTTCGACCTTTGGCTGGTCCTTTTTATAAATTATGTACATGCTTCTCCTCCCAAACGTCTCTTCCATTTATTCTGACTTTACTGCCCTATTATCCTATCTTACTACACACACTTTAGATTCGAGGCGATCACGTCATCCATCAATTTAGTCAGTTGAGACTAATCTTTTTTGATATTTTCCTCTTTCCTTTCTTGTGTCCAGCATCACATGCATTCTACTCTGAACTACAGCGTAATGGGAAGATGAGTCGTTAGAACTGCTACCATGTGATCCGAAATCCATCGAATTCCCCTTTAAAATCCTCCCAACTGAATTCAACATTGGTCACATCCGCCATTGGCGGACCCTGTTTCAGTTCAACGATCAATCCCTCGATCTTTTCCCTTTCTCCCTCTACGACAGCTTCCACTCGACCATCGTACAAATTCCTCACCCATCCTGCTAATCCAAGAGAAGATGCCCATCTTTGGGTGTGATCTCGGAAGAATACGCCCTGAACGCGCCCTGAAACAAAAATGTGAGCCCTGATTTCCATCCGTGCTTATGGAGTAATAATAGCACATCTCTCTTTGGACGTAAAATTATCGGCCGCCAAGCAAGCATCCCGAAAATCGTGATTGCATGAATTCAGAATGCGTTGTTAAGTGTCCCAATTGTGTGGTGGAGAAAACCGTGAGAAGGGCTGGACGGGCATGGTCCCTAGCAATGTAGGATCCGTTCCCCGAACGGACCGTTTGGGAAACGGTCCCTACATTGCAATAGAGCCGCATTGCTATCCCGTTGTTCGTTTTCGAAATCACCAATTGGGACGCTCGGACGTCATCCATCACGCTTTTGGGGATGCCTCTGATCTTCGATTTAACCCAAAACACTTATCCCGCCTTGCGCAAAAATGATTGAGTGCTTAGAATAGTACGCATACATGAGTGTGAGGGATAGTCCCTCACACTCAAGAAATCAATGAAAGTGAAAAAAGTCCTGTTATCAATTGCAGGGTACGACCCGACGTCTGGAGCGGGTGTTCTTCTCGACACTCAAACATTTATGCAAATGGGCTTTCATGGGGTGGGGATTGTGACAGCACTGACAGCTCAGAATACTGAGTGCGTTAGGGGCACATTTTTGCCCCCCTCGGACTTTCTTGAGGAACAGTATCATGCGCTCAGTGATGATATTGAGATATCCGGCATTAAAGTGGGAATGCTGGGAAGCCGACAAAATATTCCTGTGATCGCTCAAATCCTATCGAAAAATCCTGAGATACCTCTGGTCGTAGATCCCATAATAAGGTCCAGTTCTGGTTACTGGCTCCTCGATAAAGCCGATCTTTCCGCATATACAGAAACGATCGGCCCGAAGGCTTCCCTCCTTACACCCAATATCCATGAGGCAAAATTGTTATCGGGAATCGATATCAGAGATATTAACGACATGAAAAAGGCAGCGGAAAGGATCTTCCACACAATAACAGCGCCCTGCCTCCTCAAAGGAGGTCACCTCAAAGATCCCCCCACAGACGTATTATACGATGGTAAAAAGCACACCCTGTTCGCAAATGAAAAAATCGAGAGAGCAGTCCATGGAACAGGGTGCTTTCTCTCATCAAGCATATTGGGTTATCTCGTGCTGGGCCATTCCATTCAAAAATCCTGCAAGCTGGCAATCCAAGACACGTCTCACGCCATAAAAAAGGCCGTGCCCATCGGGCATGGACAATACATCATCCAACTTGGTCAATAAGAATCTAGATCTTTTTTCCCCACCTCTTGGACCTTTGTGAGGAGCTTCTGCAGAAGAATTGGTCCGATGATTTGATTGATAGCGATGATGGCAATCACAAGGGATAAGAACACTCCCTTCCATTGCGGGAAATTCTTTTCCACAAGTATGGCAAGACCCAGGGCGACACCGGCCTGAGAGATGAATCCAGCCCAGCTAGAAGTTCGTACTGCACGCTCCTCTTTGACGAAAGAGGCTCCGGCGTAAGTTCCAATAAATTTGAGTAATCCTCTCCAGATAACAAAGATAAGCGCCAGTAGCCAACTGCTCCGCAGGGCATCGAGATTGAGGGATGCTCCTGAAATGGCGAAAAATACAATATAGACGGGAAGAGATGTCTTTTCGATGGCCTGGATGAATCTATCCCCATGTGGAGAGAAATTTTCCACGAGAAAACCTGCCACAAGACAGATGAGCAGAGGATGATAGCCATAGTTGTGCGATATTTGATACGTGAAGAAAGCAACACTCAGAATGAAGATCGTCATTTCTCTTTTAATATATTTGAGATAGAGTATGATGCCGCCTCCAACGACAATGCCAAGGACCACCGAGCCTCCGACTTCTCTCAAAATTTGAGAGAAGATACCGATATCAAAACCTTGCTCCGGAAAAAAAACAGGTTTCAATAAGGATAAAAAGAGCGCAAAAAGCAAAATCACAACAAAGTCTTTGACAACCGCTACGCTGAGCACAAGGTCCGTATATTTTCCTTTAGATCTTGTTTCGGTAATGATGGCGATAGTAGAGGCAGGAGATGTGGCCGCGGCTAGAGTCCCTATCAGAAGGGAGGTGGCCAAAGTTTGAAGAATGGTCAGGCTCGAGAAGAACGGAAAAAATTCGCGTCCAAGGAGGCCGAAAAGAAGAAATCCCAAAATGATTGTGCTAGTCTGAAAAACGATGAGTGACGTAATGGACTTGAGCTGACTTTTCAAGCGGTCGATCTCCATTTCTCCGCCTGCCGTTAGAGCGATCAAACTCAGAGCCAATCCATCCAGGAGTTGTAAATCACTCACCTGACCAGCATTGAGGAACTTCAAGACATAAGGGCCACATAGAATACCAGCAAGAATGAAGCCGGTGATTTGAGGGAGCTTTAACCGGCTAACCTGCTTCCCAAAAAGAAAGGCAAAAATCAGGATGAAGCCGAGGGCAATGGATGTGCCCTTTTCAGGATTTGCGAATGGAAAAAAAACAGAGGTCTTCAAAAGGAGCATAAAAATAAAAATCACGACAAGTGCGATCATTCGTGTTCCTTAGAATCCAGCCTCAAGAGTGACACCTTTAAAAACCATGGGCTTAAAAGATCGCTGACAATGATGGAAATCATAGCCACAGATAGAAATATCTCAGTCAGTTCCATGGCGTAGGCCAATTTTAGACTCACGGCAAAGGCAATGCCAATCCCCCCGAACGAGAGAAAAGAGAATCCGAAAAGATGCGGCAGCGGGAAAGGGAATCCGAGCAGAAACCTAAAAGTCCTCATGGGCAACACATAACCAAGGGCTCTGGAACAGAGAAACGCTAAGATTAAAATAGCAATGTTGATGTCGAACTTAAATTCCCAAATTGCTCCGATGAGAATAAGGAAAACAATATAAAGTGGCTTTTCCACAGAGAGCAGAAGAGGATAGAGTCTTTCATGAATCTTAGTGAGGTTTGAATAGGTGATACCCATAACCATGGACACATAGAGGGGGGATAGGTTGAAGTAGAAAGCTGCACCTGAAACAAAAAATATAAATCCTAAAAGATAGACAAGAATATCCTGCTCTGACGTTCTTTTTTTCGTTGAGAGATAGAAAAGATAACCAAAGATAATGGGCACTATTGTGGAGATCAAAAAGAGAACAGAGCCCTTTAAAATTATTCGTGAATCAAAAAAAGGAAAATGCCAAAACGAAAACAGGAGAGCCAGCCCTAAAATTCCCCAGAACCCGCTCACGCTGGTCAAGAACCTTGCCAAATAATAATAATCACCTTTGCTGGACAGTGCAAAGGAAGCTGCACTCAAAAGGGTTGGAGAATTGACGGTAGCGAGTAGGCCAAAGGCCAAAACTATTCCATAAAGAAGAAAAGGAGACTGGACAAAATACAACTTGCGAACAAGAAAAAAAATAACAACATAGACTAAAAAAAACACAAAAGAGGACTTGAGGAATGACAATCCTATGTATTTCTTGGAGAATCGGCGCAAATACTTGCCTTCGAATTGAAACCCGAACAAAAAACCGATCCATCCTAGACCAAGACTTAAAAGAGGAGTTAGCTCATTCAAAACCTGAGGGCTTAGGATATTCAGTCCCACTTTTCCCAAATACATACCGAGAAAAATATAAACGAGACCGGAGAGGAATATATAATGCAGTGGAGACAACGACCTTCGACGGACGATGAACCGTGATCCAAGAAAGGCTAGCAGGATGAGGAGGCCAAAAGCGTATATGGCATTCATAAAATCAGATCTCAGGCATCAAGCCCTCGACACGATCGACTGGAATCATGAAGAGGATACCTGTACCAGGTTTATTCAGATCACCTAAAATCTTTTCGAGCAACCGTACCACAGGCTCTTCATTTTCTCTTTTAATTACAGATAAGATCGTCTTGTTGTGAGGTTTGGCGCCCGTAAACATAAAACGCAAACCCGCAAAAATTGGAACTTCTTCGCTGATAATGTGTCCCATACCGACACTGTCGATCACTGTAGCTCCAGAGATCCCTATCTCGATAAATCCCTCGAGAACTTCTTCCAATTTCTCGACTTTATTCAAAATCAAGATAAGGAGTTTCATCCAATCTTTCCTTCTTCCTCTTCAAAGATCCTGCAAATCTCACCAGGGGATTCGACGTTTCTGATCTTTTCGACAACATCCGTCTCTTTCACAAGTCGACAAATATGGGCAAGGATCTTAAGCTGCATGCCGGGTTTATTTGTGTTCCCTAGGATCAAGAGAAGGATATATGTGGGCATTTGGTCTACAGATTCATATTTCATTCCCTTTTTTACTAAAGCCAGAGCGAGGAGTGGCTCGTCCACATGATCAATCAGAGTATGGGGGACAGCGATACCTTTCTCAAGACCGGTGCTACAAAGGGTTTCCCTCTCCAACAGTTTGTTCAGTATCAGCCGTTCATCGCCGATGACACCTCTTTCCTTGAGTCTAGAAATAAAAACTTCTAGGACATCTTTTTTATCTCCAGGTTCCAAATCGAGGAAAATATGACTTTCCTTGAGATATCCACATATTTTCATTTTGCGCCTCTTCCTATATCGCTCAGGTTCTAAAACTCAAAAACAAAATTCTACTGGCCGCCAGATTCGGCACATTTCCAGCAAGAAGTTGCGGAGAGTACTGACTATTAAAAATTTGTTCATGAGTTATGGTCGTTCTAGAGACTCCTCCCTAGCAGGGATGATCTCATCAGCTCTTTTGAGAATGTCTTCCGAAAACAGGATGCCCTGCTTTTGGGCTGCCTCAAGATTGAGGTTAAGCTTGACTTCGCTCATGTACAGAAAAGGGATGTTTGCAGGATTCTCGCCATTTTTTACGCGGATAGCTATCTGTCCAGCCTTGTATCCCATATCTGAAAAATCCCATCCCAGTGCGGCACATGCGCCAAGACGCGTGGAATAGGGTTGTCCACCAAAGAGGGGCAGCCCATTTTCCGACGCCACCTCTCCTACGGCTTCAAAAGCAGCGTTGATCGTATTATCGGAGATCTGGTAGATAGCATCAATATTTTTATTGATCAAGACCTGGGTGGATAGAAGCACCTCACTCGAATTCGTAACGGGCACAGTGATGATCTCAAATCCTAGATCGTTAGCACTTTCTCTTGCAAGTTCAAGGTAGTATCCAGAGTTGAGTTCAGACGGAGTCCAGAGAGTCCCGATCCGAACGACATCGGGCATGACCTCTCTTATAAACGCCAGACTTTCCTTAATAGGACCTCTAGAAGACACGCCCGCTACATTCGGTACACGATTTTCATCAGATGTACGTGCGCCGGCGAGATAAGGATTTGCCACTGAAGAAAATATGATAGGTATATCGCGAGTCGCGTGCATAGCCGCTTGGAAACAAGGGGTGGAAAAGGCCACGATCATGTCGACTCTTTCTGTGACGAATTCTTGAGCGAGTCTCTGTACTTCCGGGATGTCTCCCAGAGCATTCTTCATGATCAGCCTGACATTCTCACCATCCCGGAGTCCATGATCCTTGAGTGCCTGGACAAATGAATCGCGAGATACATTCATCGTGGGGGCATCATTGACTTGAAAAATCCCGATCGTATAAATACTTGTGCTTTCCTTCTGACAGCACAAGGGAAAAAACAAAACAACCAGAAGACAAACGAATATCTTTTTCATTGGAAATGTCTTTAGTATATCTTAAACACGATAGTCCTAAAAATTCAAGAGGGAATGTTCTTTGCGATGCATTTTCAGAATTTTGGGTTGGAAAATTGAAATGATTCTTTTAAAATAAGGTCTGATGCCAAAATTCTACATCGGGACTGCAGGGTGGAGTTACAAAGACTGGGAGGGCATTGTCTATCCGGCGCAAAAAGGCAGAGATTTCCATGCGCTTAATTTTTTAGGACAATACATCAACATCGTCGAGATCAACAGCACATTCTACAGGCTTCCCATCATGCGGATATCCCTCTCGTGGGCAAAAAGGGTCGAAGGATTTCCGGATTTTCTTTTTGCAGTCAAACTCCATCAGGTCTTCACGCACAACAGAAAAGACTTCTCACAAAAAGAGGTAGACGAGTTTAAATTGGGAATAGAGCCTCTTGTTTCGACTGGAAGATTGGCAGCGATACTGCTTCAGTTCCCATGGTCTTTTGCCAATACGATCTCAAACATGAACTATCTCATCAAACTTTTCGAGTTGTTTTCTGGATTCCCATTAGCGCTGGAAGTCAGGCACAGTTCCTGGGAAGACACACGATTCTGTGAAGTTCTCACAGAACATAAAGTCTGTTTCGTCAACATCGATCAGCCTCTTATAAACAATTCGATCGCGCCGAGTGCAATCACTACGCATCCAGAGTTTTCCTATGTGAGACTCCATGGCCGCAATTATAAAGATTGGTTCAGAGAGGGCGCTGGCCGGGATGCGAGGTATAATTATCTGTATTCAAAAAGCGAGCTGGAAGATTGGGTGGACCGGATTAAGAACTTGGGGAAGAAGAGCGGGAAAGTCTTTGTGATCACAAATAACCACTACCGAGGCCAGGCGATGGCCAACGCCCTCCAGATCAAAAACATAATAACCGGTGACAAACTGGAGGTGCCGAACACGCTCCTCGGAGAATATCCTGTTCTCAAACAGCTCGTTGATGATATTAAAAGAGGACAACTGGATCTTTTCACGGATGACTAAAAATTTGCACGAATCCAAATACTAAAAAACAAATGAACAAAAAAATCCCAATGGCAGACAAGAAAAAGATGTGGTGGGAGAATGAGTATTTAGAGGTGAAGGGCAACAAGCTCTTCATCAATCAGCGAGATGCGAGTGAAATCGCAGAAGAATACGGCACGCCTCTTTTTCTTTACAGCAAACATCAAATCCGTTCGAACCTCCATCGTCTACAAAACATCTTCAAGAAAGCTGTGCCGGTTGATACAAGAGTTTACTACGCCATGAAAGCAAACTACCACACCGAGTTGTTAGCAACGCTCTTGGAGGAGGATGTCTGGATCGATGCCGTATCCCCTGGTGAAGTACTTCATGCGCTCAGAGTTGGTTTTCCCGGCGAAAAAATCCTCTTTACGGGAACGAGTGTGAGCGATAGGGATATCCAAACTCTTTTTAATTTGGACGGAGTCATCTTGAACATCGATGCGGAAGAACAGCTTGAGATGATGAGAGCACGCAGGGAAAAACAGCACAAAAACAAAAGGATCGAAGTGTTCATCAGGTGGAATCCCGGCATTGGAAGAGGATTCAGCCCAAAAGCGGTCACAGCCGGAGAGACGACACTCGACGGAACGCCCATAAAGTTCGGTATCGAAGAGAACCAGACTATCAGGATATTTCAGAAAGCTGCGGAGTATGGGTTTAAACCTGTTGGGCTGCATCAACATCTGGGTTCAGGATGGACAAAAGATGATTTAGATGCCGTAAGATCAGCGGTCGATAAAATGATCCAAAAAGCGGTCGAGCTGAGCCAAGAGGGCTTCGCACTCGAGGTCCTCGATTTCGGAGGAGGATTCGGACCACGGTATTCGGAAGATCAAGAACCCTTCCCCATCAAAGAATATGCCGAATATATCGGAAAAAAACTCAAGCAATCTGGATTAACGCCCAAAGCCATAGCAATAGAACCAGGAAAATTCCTTGTCGGAGACGCCGGAGTGTTGCTTCTCAGGGTGGAGTACATCAAAGAAAGCTATGGGAATCGTTTTGCCTGTGTGGACGGAGGAACATTCAACTCAGTGCCCCGTCCTGCCATCTACACGCAGGCTCAACATCATATCGTCAACTGTGCACGTGTGGAAACCAAACGCTTGGAAAAGATAACGGTCCCGGGTAACCTGTGCGAAACAGGAGATGTATTCCGAAAAGAAATATGGATGCCCGCTCCTGAAAAAGGGGATATTTTAGCTCTTCTGTGTGCCGGAGCCTACTGCCGGAGCATGGCCTCAAACTTCAATCTCAGGGAGATCCCCGAAGAGATCGTGCTCTAAAAAGGGCCTTCCCTCTCACCAATAAGCTAAGGAAGGCTATTGGCCTGTAAACCTGTTCAGAAAAACAAATCTATCGATTTTTTTTCTCTTGGGTCTTGTCTTTTCTGCAGTGCTCTGTTTTTCTGAAAGAACTGGACTTATGGTTTCCGCATGTTTTCCTACTATGATCAATGTGATCACATTATATTCTTCCGGGATGCCGAGGATCTCTCTTGTTTTCTTCGGGCTAAAACCGGCTATAGGATGAGCGACAAGCCCAAGTTCAGTCGCTCTGAGTACGAGAAATCCAACAGCAATACCCACATCGAATTGATGATACACTCTGTCTCGGATGATACAATCGTCTTCCTGTTTACTGAAGACAGCGATGATCATTGAGGCCGCATGGGCCCATACATTCCCAGAGGATAATGCGGCTTGCATCTCCTCGAGTGAGCCCAGATCATAAACAAAGACAAAGCGCCAGGGTTGATTGTTGAAACACGAAGGAGCGAGCTGCACATTCTCAGCCAAGTCTTTTATGAGATCCTCCGTGATCTCCACAGGATCTAGAGACCTGTACGCTCTCCTTTCTTGGATGGCTTGGGAAACATTCATGTTTTTCACCTTATTGTCTTAAAAAATCATATATTTCTTCGATGTCGGGAAGCTGAGAGATCTCATAGACCTTAAAGAACACGACTTTCTGATCCTCATCAAGAATGATATTCACGCGTCCAGATACTCCTTTCTCCTCTAAAAATATGCCATATTTTTTAGCGACCTCGCCATGGGGCCAAAAGTCAGAGAGGAGACGCGTTTCCTTGATCCCAAGTTCTTTGGCCCATGCATGTTTCGAGGGGACTGTGTCCACACTCACACCCACAGCCACTGTGTTTGCGTTATCAAACACGGCTTTATAATCTTCCAGGGACTTCATTTGCTTAGCACAGATCCCCGTCCAGGCCAGGGGATGGAAGGAAAGAAGCACCTTTTTACCCTTGAGCTCGCTCAGTGTGAACTCCTGGTTATGCTGATCCTTCAGAGTAAAATCGGGAGCCTGATTTCCCACGTCTACTTTTTTTGCCATTCTTCTTCTCCTTGTATAGATAATTATGAATTATTCATAAAAACTGTGGATACTTTTAATATCTTTTATTTTTAGGATTCATGATCTAGCTTGGATAAGTGTCTTCAGACTGTTTTTTCTATCCAGCTTCCTCAGCGAAAGAGGAGTTTGGTCTCGATCGTATACCCCTACATTTTCTTCAAATGTTCTTTTTCCCACACATCTATAGATAACACCCAAGGGAAGTCGATCTTGTTGCAGTGAGATTTTAAGGGCCTCATCCCTGTTTTCTGGATTATGGGAAACCTCAAGATAATAAGTATTTTCCTTAAACCACTGGGAAGTGTTCACTTTGTTGAAAGACACACAAGGCTGCAAAATGTCAACCAGGGCATATCCTTTGTGCGAAATTGCCATTTTAAGTATATCTTTCGTTCTCTCTACATCCCCGGCAAACGCCCTGGCGACAAACGGGGCTCCCAACGAAATGGCCAAAGATAGCGGATTGAACGGCTCGAGGAAGACACCCTTGACTTGAATAGGAGTGCGAAAACCCAGCTGGCTGGTGGGCGATGCTTGCCCTTTGGTCAAGCCATAAACCATGTTGTTGTGCACGATATTGGTGATGTTTGGATTTCTGCGGATAGTATGAAGAAAATGGTTACCTCCTTCACCGTACATATCTCCATCGCCGCTCTCTGCAATGACAGTCAACTCGGGATTCACAACCTTGATGGCTGTTGCAGGCGGGAGAGCTCTACCATGAAGACCATTAAAGAAGTGGGTTCTGAAGTAATGAGGGATCTTGGCAGCCTGGCCGATCCCGCTAACAACGACAAGTTTCTCTGGTGGAATCGCAAGCTCAGCCAAAGCAAGCTTCAGAGAACGAAGGATATTGAAGTTCCCGCATCCCGGACACCAAGCGATATCGATATCACCCATATCATATATTTTTGGATCCATGGAAAAATCTCCTAACTCAGTTTTTTCTTGAGACCCTCAACAATATCTTCGACAGTAAAGGGAAGACCATTGTACTTCAAGAGGCTCTCTCCCGTTGTATAACCTGTGTTTAGCTTGATGATCCTCCCGAATTGTGAGGTCGCGTTGTTTTCGATAAAAATCGTTCTTTTGGCTTTCTCAATGAAATCTTTTGTTCCAGGATGAAGGGGATAGACCTGTTTAAAGTGGAGAAGCGCTATGTCCTTATTGTTGAACTCGGCCAACGCCTCTTTGAGCACATGATATGTCGAACCCCAGCCGACAAGAAGGATCTCATAATCCTCGCTGCCGAGAAATTCTGGCGGAACAATCTCTGAGAGAATCAGATCCATTTTCTTTAATCTTTTGTCCACCATTCGTGTGCGCAATTCAAGGTCTTCGGTGATGTGAGATTCTTCATCATGTTCGTCACTGTCGACGCCCACTAGGCCATCTCCAAATCCAGGAATTCCGCGAGGCGAGATCCCGTCTTCTGTGAGCACGTATCTTTTGTAGTCCTTTTTGGTCTTTACGATGTGCCTTTTGCTCTCTATCCCATCAAGATCAAAGGGAGGAATGTTGGTAAAACTGTCCATAAAATATTGATCCGTCAGAATGAATACCGGAATTTGATATTTATCGGCAAGGTTAAAAGCCTTTTGTGTCAGGAAAAATGCATCTTGGAGAGTTCCAGGAGCAAAGATGATCCTCGGGAATTCTCCGTGCCCGGCATACAGGACCAGCTCGAGATCGGCCTGCTCTGTCCGTGTGGGAAGGCCTGTTGCCGGTCCCGGCCTTTGGGCGATATGGACGACCACCGGAGTTTCGATCATACCGGACAGGCTCACGCCTTCGGTCATCAGAGCAAACCCTCCTCCGGAAGTCGTTACCATAGTCCTCGCACCAGCATATGAGCCTCCTAGCGCCATGTTTATGGCTGCAATCTCATCCTCAGCCTGTTCGACAACTACACCAAAATTTTCCATTTGTTGAGAGAGGAAAGTCATGACTCCGGTGGAGGGAGACATGGGATAGGAGCTAAGAAAGTCACAGCCCCCCGCAAGCGCCCCCATTCCTACAGTTTCGGCTCCGTTAAGGAGCAGCTCATTTTTGGCTGAGGGATTTTTGAGCGCAAACCGGGCCTTTCCAGATTCGAGGAGTTCCTTTCCCCTTTGACAGCCAAGTTTTACGGCTTCAATATTCTTTCTGACAATCCCCTCGTCTTTTTTTGCGAAAAAGCTCGAAATAAAATCAGAAACCATCCCCATATCTATATCCAGCATCCCAAGAATCACCCCGGCTGCGATGATATTAATGAATAACTTCCCCCCGATCTCTTCAGCAATCTCAGCAAAGGGGATATCGATAAACTCGGTCACCTCCGCTGGACAATCCAGGCAGATGTTTTTCCTATCGCCGATGACGGTTGTCTTCGGTGAAATCCGAGTCATTAAATGGTTGAGGGCATCTGGGTGGAAAGGAAGGAGGAGATCTATACGATCCACAGGTGCGGAAACTCTTTCCGAAGATATCCGGATCTCTGTGGAGTTACTTCCCCCGCGGATCCTGGACATGTACTCCTTTGTAGCAAATACATGAAAACCCGCACGCCGCAGAAGACGGACAAGTATGTTTTCTACAGTCTGGACTCCCTGGCCCGCTGCTCCACAGAGAACGATCGAAACATCTTTTTTATTCACGAAACTCTCCTAATTTTGACTATTCATATCATTTTACTATTATTCCACTCTCTCTGCTTGAATTCAAGGAATTCATGATTCGCAATGCAGTAAAAGCGCAACATGCATGGGAAAAAAATGGATCACGGTTTTTATTACCCTATCCTGTCTTTCTAAAGGCAGAACGGTTCGAATAGATGAAATACACCCCGAGTGTAATAAAAAGGTGGCTCAGTTTTTGATTTCGATACCACCAAGAATAGCCGTTGCTTTGATAAAAAGAGTCGCTTCAATCTGATCCGGAGACTCAGCTCTATGCTTGTCCTCAACTCCGCCCAGTATGGCATGGCTGTCCACAACGACTTTCCAGTTCCGGGGGACTCGGACTTCGATACCCCCAAACATGGCTGTCAAATCGACAGTGGCTTGATTCCCGGCTAATTTAGCGTGGTAGAAATCGAGTTCGATCCCCCCAAAAAGAGCCGTGGCCTTACCCCCATGGAAATCCTTCGACTCCAATCGTCGATTGATCCCTGCAAAAATGACAAAAGCATCCAGATCATCCTCCTTGATCTCAGGAACCTTTCCTGCATAACCTTTGAAGCGCGGTTTCAAAAGGATCCATAATCCTACAGCTATAATCAGGACTGGCCAGAAGAGTTGCCAAAAGCTGATCCCGAGAATACCCCAGTTGATAAGCATAAACACGCCACCGATGATGATGAGGATAAGTCCTGTCCCCACTTGACGAAAATTATGGGCCAGAAGATGCCACAAACCGATGGCGATGAGGATCAAAGGCCAATAATCCGATATCAGATCGCCTACATCGACCTTTCCAAGATTCCCCAACAGGAATAGAGCGCCTATCACAATAATGAGAAGCCCTGCAAATATGCGACCCTGGTAATCTCTTGCCATTTTATTCCCTCCTCTTAGATCTAAATTATTCTAGAGAACACTTATACATTTATACGAAGCATTCTCACCGAAGTCAACAGTCCAGATGTTTAATGGATTAATAAAAAGATGGATTATTCACGAGTCGCGGGATGGAATCAGGCTTGAGCTTTCTTCCTTATTCTCATCCCTTCAAAAACTGAGTACATAACAGGCACGATCACCAGGGTAATCAGTGTCGAGCTGAACAGGCCTCCGACGACTGCCCTGGCCATAGGGGCCTGGGCTTCTCCGCCTTCATTGAGGCCAAGGGCCAAGGGAAGAAGAGCAATGATTGTGGTGGTGGCTGTCATCAATATCGGGCGAAGCCTTCGTCGGCCAGCCTCTTCGATAGCCTCTCTAAGTGGCATTTTGTCCCGACGGCGGAGGAGATTTGTATAATCCACCAGCAGTATGGCGTTGTTGACGACGATTCCCCCTAACATGATGCAGCCAATGTAGGACTGCACATTAAAAGTGGTATTGGTGAGAAACAGAATGAGGATGACGCCGATGGCTGCTAAAGGGATGGAAAACATCACCACAAATGGGTCCAGGAGAGATTCATAAAGGGAGGCCATAACCATATAGACAAGCATCAGTGCTAATATTAGGCCTAAAGACAACTCCCGGAACGCCTTCTGTTGTTCTTCGTAGTCGCCACCAAAGAGAATGATGAAACCTTTGGGAACAGGGAGTGTACGAAGTCCTTCGCGGATGTCGGAGATTATCGAACCCATATCTCTTCCGCTTATATTGGCGGAGACTGTAACGATGCGTTCCTGGTCCTTGCGTTGGATCATAACCGGGCCTCTTCTAGGCTGCACACTGACCACATTCCTCAGAATCACGGGCTGTGCATCGGTGTTGGTGAGAGTCAGATCCAGGATGTCATCCAGGGTCATCTTTTCGGCATCTTTGATCTTGACGCGAATCCAGAATTCATCCCCGGCCTCTCTGTAATTGCTTGCCCGGGTTCCTGTGAGGAATGTTTGGAGGGTGTTTGCAATTTGAGAGACCGTAAGCTTCATATCGGCGGCCTTTAGCCTGTCGATGACGATGACTTCCTCTCGAGTGCCGATCTCGCGGCTTATCTGTGCATCGGTGACACCGTCCACTCTCTCTATTATCGAAGCGACCTGTTTTGCAAGGACATCGGATGTTTCCAGTTCATAACCTCTAACTTCGATTTGGACTTGATCTCCGCCGCTTGTTCCCATCCTTAGAAGAAAGAATCCCTGTCCTGCTCTGACCCGTGTTATTATGCCCGGAATGCCTGTAAGTTTCCGGCGAAGATCGGCTGAGATGTCCTCGCTGGATCTTGACCGTTTCGATTGAGGGACAAGAGAAATCCTCATTTCTCCCACATGCGAGCCAGATCCGCGAAAACTTGATCCTCCGAAGCTCTCTACCATGCTCTTGATCTCAGGGACTTCTCTCTTTACGATTACTGCGATAGTGTCCATTTTTTCTTCAATAACTCCGAGACGGGTTCCGATTTCCATCTCTCCTGAAACCCGCACTTCTCCCTCATCTGCGGCAGGCATAAACTCGTTGCCAACGAACCGGACGAGCGAAATGCTTCCGATGAAGAGCAAAAAGGCTGTCCCCAACACAAGGAGCCGATGATTCAAAGCATAATGGAGCAGCTCTTTGTATTTGTTTTCCAAATTAATGAAAAATTTTCCGGATATTGTGAACAACCTCATTCCCAATGATTGTTTGGTCGAATTTGCCAGTTTTGTGACACGGAGAACCTTACTCGAGAGCATAGGCACAAGAGTGAGTGCAACAATCAAGGAGCAAAGGAGAGCAAAAGCAATAACATATGAGAGTTGTTTAAACATGATTCCGGACATACCCCTGAGGAAAATCAAAGGCAGAAAAACGGCAAGAGTGGTTAGGGTGCTGGCGATAATGGCAGAGGTGACTTCTCCAGTGCCGTTGATGGCTGCCTTGATAGCTGTCTCGCCTGATTCCTGAAATCTGTATATGTTCTCCAATACAACAATGGCGTTATCGACCAGCATCCCGATTCCAAGGGCCAGACCTCCGAGCGTCATGATATTCAGCGTAAATCTGCCGAAGTAGATCAGAGCAAATGTGGCAATGATCGAGATCGGGATGGCGGTTGCTATAACGATCGTGCTTCGAAAGCTCCTTAAGAAAAACAACAAAACCAGAACGGCCAGCAATCCTCCATAAAGCGCTGCTCTGCCTACGTTTGAAATAGAGCTCTGGATGTACTTGGATGAATCTATGATTGGAGTGAGAGTGATTTGAGGAATGTCTTGTTGAACACGCTCTATTTCTTCTAAGACAGCTTGTGCCACTTCCACCGTGTTTTTTCCCGACTGTTTGCTTATGGAGAGCCGCACTCCCTGTTTTCCGTTGACTCGAACGATTCGCCTGACTTTTTGCCAGGAATCCTCCACGGTGGCGATTTCCTTGACTTGAATGGGAACGCCATCTCTGATGGCAACCACAGTATTGCGAATTTCATCAAGGTTCGTGTACACACCGGGCGTGCGGATGAGAACCTCATAGTTACCCCGTTCTATCGTACCTGCCGGCACATCAACATTTTCAGATCTTATTTTGTTAAGGATCATGTCTAAAGGCAGTCCGAGAGCTTTGATCTTGTCGGGCTCAAGATTTATATGTATCTCTCGTTCGAGTCCTCCCCATATATCCAGGGAAGCCACTCCAGGCACCCGTTCGATACGGTACTTGATTTGGTCATCGATGATACGCCTAGTTTGGATAGGATCCAGATCAGAGGATGCCCCCATGATGAGAATCGGAAAGCTTGCGGGATCGAATTTGCGAAGCCTTGGCCGATCGATATCTTCCGGGAGGGAGGGGAGTATTCGATCTAACCTGTCTCGAATATCGTTTGACGCCTCCTCCAGATCGGTTCCCCACGTAAAGGATACCCGCACCATGCTGCTGCCTTCAGAAGACGTGGAGGAGATTTCTTCCACACCGGGTACGGCAGACATGGCTTCTTCGACCGGTCGGGTGATCAATTCTTCGATTTCTTCAGGACTTGCATTGCCATATGACGTAATAAGACTGAGAGTCGGATAGGTGATATCTGGCATAAGGTCAATCGGAAGACGGGTAAAAGAGACAAAGCCGAGGATGATCACAATCAAAAAAATCATGACCGTGAAGATCGGATGATGGACTGAAAATAGAGAGAGCTTCATCTTTTTTCTCCCGGTTTCACCTTGTTGGAATCTGTATTCTCCTGTGGAGAGGAGGGTTGTGGTAGGATGACCGGGCTTCCATGTGCAAGGAGATGCTGTCCCAAGGTCACAACGAAGCCAGAGAGGGAGGCGGGATCAATGATTTCTGCCAACTCATTGTTAGAAATGCCAACCTTAACAGGTACAAACTTGGCAATTTTTTTTTCCGCATCTACCAAAAAGACTCCCTGTTGGTTGTCCCGTTTAACGATAGAACTCACCGGGACTACAGTGGCATCGTTCAAGATTTCAAACTCAATTTGGACGTTGATAAACATTCCTGGTTTAAGAAGTCCATCTGAGTTGGGGATCTCGATTTCGATTCTCGCCTCCCTTGAAGTTTCCTTAAGTTGGGGAGCTATGCGAAGAATTTCCCCGGATATGGTTTTACCGGGAAGGGCATCTGAGCTGATAATCGCGGTTTTTCCTCTTGTTACCCGGAAATAATCTTTATCTGTGATGTGAATGACGGCAATCAATGGGTTGATCTCGAGGATAGAGAGAATCGGGGCGTTAGGCGTGAGCATGGTTCCCTCATCCACCAAACGTTCTCCGACAACTCTAAGATTGGCCCCTTTTTCCCAGGTAGCTCTTATCTTCGTATAGGACAAACGGGTCTTGGCCGCTTCCAACGATGTTTGTCTGTAGGAAACCTGAGCTTGGGCTACCTTGTATCTGGCTTCCGATGTTGAATATGCCCCTTTGACAGAATCGAGTTCTGAATCGGCAGAAATCCCCTTTTTGTGAAGCTCCTGGACTCTCTCCGATTCCCGCTTTGCCACATCCAGAGAGCTCTTGGATTCTTCGAGGTTTGCTTTGGCTACCTGCAGATCTGCTTCAGCCTGGCGGACCTGCTGGCTGTATTCCTCATCATCGAGAACAGCAATCAATTGATCGCGTTCGATCCAATCCCCGATATTGACCATGAGTTTTTCCAGTCTTCCAGAAATTTTAGGCGCAAGCATATATTGGGATTTGGGAACCAGGCTTCCCGCAAAATTGCCGAAATCGCGTATCATTGATTTTTTCACAGCTTCTACCTCTACAGCTACAGCCATAGCGCCGCGATCGATGTCAGATCCATGACTGGATTGTATAACCTTCTGGATAATTTGCCAACCGATCAAACCGAAAATAACAGCGATGACAGCTATCAGTATGAGTTTTCTTTTCTGCACTCTTTTCCTCCCCAATCGCAGTCCTCATCTCCGTGCGATATCAGAAAATTTTATGTTTTTTGTATAAAAAGTTGTTCCCAAGGCCCTATCTAGGCGTGCCAGTGATAGGATGTAATCAACCATTGACATGAGTTCAGCGTTTAGGGCGTCTGCTAAGTCTCGTTGATATTGAAGAAGAAAGAAGTTTGTTGATTTTCCGACCTTGAATTTTTCTTGCTCTGCTTCAAGCTTTTTTTCCGCCAGCTCGCGTGCTGCTCTGTAAGCTTGAACTCTTTCATAATTGATTTCGACGTCTCTTACTGCTGTTTTTACTTCAAGAAAAATCTGTTGTTCCTGGTCTTCCAACCTCAGTTGAGCCTGCTGCAAACTGAGCTTTGCCTGTGCATGTTCGGCCCGCGTAAGTACTGTATTGAAAGGAATATTCAAAGTCAGACCGATCGACCAATTGTTATACTTCAACCGAAAAGAGTCTTTGAGCGCCTCTTCCGCTCCACCAGGAACTGTTCCCACCACAATCCCGGTTAAGGGATTGCCGTCTTGATACAAAATTTCAACTCCTGAGATTCCAGGGCTCCAATACGAAATTTGGAAGTTTAGCTCAGGAAGGAGTTGATTGTTTGTATAACTGACATTCAGCTGCCTGGTTTCTAAGCCTATCCTTGCTGCTTTGAGATCAGGCCGGTTTGCCAGAGCTGTGGATAAAGCTTCTTTGAAGTTTATTTGCTTCTTTTCGAAAACAGGCCTGTCTATTGGAATAATTTCAGTAGGCTCCCCCTCTTCAAGAATAGGGAGGTTGAGGATCTTTTTAAGACGGTCTTGGTTGTTTTTGGCTAATCTGTCTGCCTGCAAGATGTCTGCCTCTCGATTGGCGACTTCGGACTCAGCCGTATAAATTTCTATGGGAGGCATGGTTCCTACTTCTATTTTCCTCTGATTTTCCTCTAAAAGATCACGGGCTAATTGCAGTGACTGCCTTTGCACTTTTAAGTTCTCGACGCTGTAGGCGAGAATCCAATAAGCTTCCTCAACATCGTATATGGTATCCAGGAGGGTCTGATGATATTCATTCTCAGAAATTTCTCTATTGTTTTTAGCAACAATAATCTCTCTCCGGCTATTCTTATAGCCGAAATTTTTTAAAAGCGGCTGGATAAAATTAAATCTCAGAGTGCTTCCGTATCTAGGATTGATGGTCTGAAAGCTCCTGTTGGTATCATTTTTGTACGAGTCAAGCGAGATGCGGAATTGTCCCCCTGTTGGAATTAGCTGATTCAGAGATGCTGTATAGTCTCTATAGGCTGAGCGAACCTCTCCGGCTGCATCAATCCAAGAATATGAGGGCGTGTTTGTTTTTTGATTGTTATATCCAAAAGAGAGGGAGGGCAAGAATTTTTCCTCTGCCCGAGTCACAAATTCATCTGCAATATCTGGATTCAAGACTTCAACAGCAAGGCGGAGATTGTTCTGCATGGCTTCGATAATGCAATCTTCGAGGGAAAGAGGCTTTTCATTTTGCTGGGCGAATAATCCCGTAGTCAAGAGTAAGATCAGAGAGATAATGGCTCCAGGGATTCGTTTTATCATTTTGGTCCTCCTTGTTATTATACATTTCTCCATTAACTTTAGACGTAAATATACCATATTTCTTTCATTCTTTTTGATAGTGACTTAAGAAAAGAACTAAGGCAACAGTGAAGAGAGTTCCTGCTCGCTTCCGGATGGCTTCCTAACCAGCATGCCTGACTTCCAAAGAAATTCTCAAGGAAATAAAGATGCTTATAAGTGTTTACTGTGTTTGAATTGACTCTTTTTTATCATTCACAGTAATATAATCCAGAGGAAAGATGGATTAAAAAGGCTTCAAGAAAGTGCAGTTGAAAATCTTAGGCCGCCCTGTCCTATCACTGCGGACCTCTCCCCGCAAATAACAGGTAGGCGGAGAGCCAAAGGTCAAGCATTTCGTCTCCCCCACACCCTCCAGAAGTCCTGTCTCATCCTCAAAGAGAAAAAAGTATTTCTGGCCGCTGTTCACACCTTTGCACCGTGCATCCACGACCCTGAGAACGAGATCCACGGTGTGGCCCACATAGTCCTTCACATTCTCGACCCGAAGGGCCGGCCTCTTCCCCTTGAAGAGAGATAGAGAATCTCCTTCAGGATCGAACCCGAGCGACTCGATAAGCATCCGCTTTTTCTGTTTCTGGTCCAGGTCCATGACCTCTCCCATACCCTCGATCCCTCTGAAATAGCGGAGGATCTGCTGGGTCCTCCGCGGTTCGAGGGAATCGAAGACCCCCGCCTTGATAAGGGTGAAAAGCTCGGCCTTGGTGAGAGACACGCGGAAAAGGAAATCCTCGATGGAGGCGTAGTTCCCTTTTTCTCTCTCTGTGATGATCTTCTCGGCCGTCTTCAGCGCCAGCCCCTTGATGGGCATCAGGCCGACACGGATACTCTTTCCCTCCACTGCGAACTGGAAATCACTCCTGTTCACATCCGGTCCTAACACCCTGATCCCTCGCCTTTTGGCCTCCTCGATGTACTCTGCCAGACCATAATAACCACCTCCGGCATTGAGCACCGAAGTGAGATAGGGAACGGGGTGATGGGCCTTCAAATAAACGGCCTGGTAGGCCATGTGGGCATAGGAAGCGCTGTGGGCTTTGTTGAAGGAGTAGGAGGAGAACTCCTTCATCACCTTCCACAATTTCTGGACCTCTGCTGTGGGGTATCCCCTCTCCCCGGCCTCTCTGAAAAACCGTGCCTTCATCGGCGGGTCTGGACTTTTCTTTTTGAGGCTTCGGCGGAGAAGATCCCCTTCTTCGGGAGGCATTCCCGCCACCCGTTCGGCCACCTGCATCACCTGTTCTTCATAGAGGAGAAGCCCTCCGGTCTCGGGAAGGATCTTTGTCATGAAAGGATCACGGAAGACGGGCCTCCCCTCACGGTTTCGAAGGAGCGCTTCTTTCATGCCGCTCTCGGTCGGGCCGGGACGGATGAGAGCCAGGGCTTGCGTCAACTCGTAAACATTCTCCGGTTTCATGCGACGGAGGAGGTTCATCATGGCAGGGCTTTCCACCTGGAAACACCCGATGGTCTCGGCGTCCCTCAAAAGGCTGTAGGCTTTCCTGTCCCGGGACGGAATGCTCTTGATCTTCAGTATCTTCTTGGCTGCAGAAATAGCCGCCAATCCCCGGACAGAGAGAAGATCGAGCTTGATAAGTTTCAAATCCTCCACGGCATCACGGTCGAAGTGAGACATGACATAACCCTTTGCCGATTCTGTCAGCGGAAGATAGCGGTCGACAGGAAACGATGTCAGGATGACACCCCCCACATGGAGGGAATTCTCACAGTAGACAGAGGTCAGGTCAGACGCAGTTTTCCATATTTCCATTGTACCGGGTGGAGGCTTGTCCTTCTTCAGAAAATCAGGTTCGGCAAAGAAAGGAGCTCTTTTGCTCAAGGACCGGGATTCCGCAGGCGGAAGCCCAAATGCGCGGGCTGTCTCGTAAAGGGCCGAGCGGGCACGGTAGTTCTTCAGGCTGCAGACAAAGGCCGCTCCCGTCTGTCCTTTACCGTATTTTTCCAGAACGTAAGACAGAACCTCATCCCTTTTTCTAGAGTCAAAATCGATGTCGAAGTCAGGAGGGTCATCCCGTCCTTTGTTGAGGAATCTTTCGAAGTAGAGGTCAAACTCGATCGGACTGACTCGGGAGATTCCGAGGAGATAGGCCAGAAAGGAGGAAGCTCCTGAGCCCTTGAGATTGTGGAGGATCTCGCGGCGCCGTGCAAACTCCACCACATCATGGACAACCAAAAAATAGGGTGCGAAACCGGATTGTTCCACCACATCGAGCTCTCTCCTGGCTCTCTGCCTCTCCCTCCAGCTCAAGTTCTTCATGGTTCGCAGCCTGTCCATCACCACATTCCGCAGGGTTGTGGGAAAAAGATCTTCGGGAAGCGAGGGGACGATACTTTCGAAGGAAAACTGACATTTCTCCGCCACTTCAAGGGTCTTTGTGAAAAAAGCCTTTGCCCTCGAGCCAAATTTCTTCAGGGCCAGGGCCTCCTGATCCGGGCCGAAAAACTTCATCCTGTGTTTCAAGCGGTCCCTTTCTGGAGGAAAAGGGATCTTTTTCTGGATCGAGTGGAGGAGGATGAGCCTCTCGGGGTTTTTTATGAATTTCAGGGAATTGGCCCAGACAAAAGGCACATTGTGCTGGGTCGCCCAGGAAAGGACCCTCTCGAAGTTAAAAAAATCGCCGCCAAGGTAGAAATCCTCGCCAGCAAGGTCTGCCAAATCTTTCGGAAACTTCTCCTCTCTGGAGTGCGGGATCAATACCACAACCAATCCCTCCGCTGATGTCAGTTCTTTCCGATTGAGGGTTTCCATCAGATTCCAGTAGCCCTCTCTGCTCTTGACGAGGAAGAGAAACATTCTTCCCTGAAGGTTTACCTCACAGCCAAAGATGGGGGTGAATCCGCACTCCAGCGCGTTTCTCTTCCACTTCCCCCAACCGTAAATATTTTCACTATCGCTCAGAGCTAAGGAAGGAAAATTTTTCTGGGAGGCCCAGGAGGCCAGCTCTTGCAGGGTCGCCCCTCCTTTGCCTTTGCTGTAAACAGAATGGACTCTCAGCGGGATGAACATTATTCAACTCCAGTAGAAAAACTTAGAAGATGGAATACAGAATCCTGTGTCCTGTATTCACTGTTTACATTTATTTAGTTATTTAGTGAGTGAGGCTGTTTTGAGGACAAAGCCCCGGTCCTTTTCAAAACGGTACACACTCTCCAGCATCTTCTCCCGTACCGTGAGCAGGGACCCAAACCCGTGTTTTTCTCGCACTTCGTCGACAGCGATCCCCAGCCTCTCTCGACGCTCGGAGTAGGGTTCAAACAGAGAAAGAGGCCTCGTTCTAACCAGGTCGGAAGCTTTCACCCCGACCAAACGCAGGGACAGGCGTGACCCGGAGAACAACTGGAGGAAGAGTTCCTTGGCGATCCTGAAGATCTCCCCCATGTCCTGGAGGGGGGAAAGGAGGAGTCTCCGGCGGGCTTCTGTCTGGAAGTCGGAGTATCTGACTTTGACTTCGATGATATGGGCAAAAAGACGCCCCTTCCGCAGAGGAAGGGTCAACCTGTCACAAAGGTAGGCCAGGTGTGCCAGGAGAAGGCGCCGATCCCAAAGGTCCTCCAGAAAAGTCGCCTCTCGAGAGACAGACTTGGGGATGGAGGCTGTCATGAGAGGACGGCTGTCCATCCCTCTGGATTGGAGGTAGAGCTCTTCCCCGTTCAGCCCAAAGAGTGACCGCAGGGTGGCTCTCGGCAACCCCCACAGGTCTCCGATCTTGTGGATGTTTAGCATCCTGAGGATGACCTGGGCTTTGGGTCCTATTCCGGGCAACGATTCGATCCCCAGGTCTTTTAAGAACTCTTCCTCATATCCGGACTCGACTTCGACCAACCCTCCCGGCTTCGCCTTGTTGGTGGCCAATTTGGCCAAAAGCTTGCTCGGACCCATGCCCACAGAAACAGTAAGCCCCAGCTCTTTTTCGACCTGGTGCTTCATCTCCCGGGCGGCCCGGGAGAAAGAGGAATACAACGGACGGCAGCGCGTCAGCTCCACGTAGGCTTCGTCCAGCGAAGCCTCCTCAACATCCGGGGTGTAGCGAGAAAGAACATCGAAGAATTTTTTGGAAAACGCACTGTAAATCTGGTAGTTTCCCCTGACGAATACCCCATCGGGACAGAGCTCATAAGCCTTCCGGAGCGGCATCCCGGAGTGGACCCCATACTTTCGCGCCTCATAAGAAGCTGTAGAGGCCACTCCCCTCTCGTGGGGGAGTCCCCCCACTATGACAGGTTTCCCTTTAAGAGAAGGGTTTAGGAGTTCTTCCACCGCCGCAAAAAAAGCATCGATATCGATGTGGACAATGCATCGTCTGTTCATCTTTTCACGTTTCACATTTCACGTTTTACGTCTTACATTTCACGTCTTAAGTTCTCCGTTTTACGAAAATTAGTATTTGCGAAGAACGCCGATAACTCTTCCCAAAACCCGGAGTTCCTTGACTCTGACCGGTTCAAACTCCGGATTTTCTGGGGCAAGAAAAACATCTCCGTTCTCTATCCTCAGCCTTTTCAGAGTGACAGAGCCATCATCCAGAAAGGCCACGACCATCTCTCCGGAGTTGGCGGAGTTCGTTCTCTCGACAAGCACCCGGTCTCCGTCATCGATGTAGGCATCCACCATGCTCTTGCCGTCCACCTGGATGCAGAAGATATTGCCTCTCTTCCGGCCCACCATCCAGTCCGGAACATCCACCGCCTCCCCCGAAAGGTCAAAGGACTCTCTCGGATAACCGGCAGGCACTAACCCCACCAAAGGCACCTTGACTTGCGCCCCCACAGAAGAGGGAAAACCTTGAAGACTGATCTCCCCTTTGTCTCGCGTCAAATACCCTTTTTTTTCCAGGCTCAGGATGTGTTTGAAAACGGCTGAAGGATTGGCGATGTTCAACAGCTCTCCCAACTGGCGTATCGTGGGAGAATAGCCATTGGCAAGAACAAAATCTTCGATGATCTTCAAGACCTTCTCTTGTTTTTCCGTTAGCCTTTTCCGTATTTTGTTTACCATTTTGTTCACCTTTTATAAAATACGCACTCCGTTCCCCTTTGTCAAGCCCTTTTTTTGTTCTTTCCGCTATTGACAACACCCATTAATCCTGACTTATAATATCCACACTATTCAATTCAGGAGGAAGTAATGAAAGCTAAAATTTTGATCACAGCTCTGGTTTTAATCCTTGTAGCCCCATTGATATCACAGGATGAAGGCATTCAGGAAGGAGTCGTCCATAAACAATTTGAGAGCGATAATCCTCCGGTTTCTATCCAGGTGGCCAGCGGCGACAAGACAGGGGTTATATTAAATGGTGCCTTTGTAACAGACGGAACTGATGTCGAAGACCCAAGCGAAATAAATTGGATCAAATATTCGGATGCAGACGACCTTTACTTTTGGGTAAATTTTACCGCATTATTTACAACCAAAGTGCGTTTTCACCTTTTAATATCCGGCCCCGAATTTTATTCTTACACATCACAAAACTGGATCGATGCCAAGTATAAAACCAGCTCATACTGGTATAAATGGGGAAACAAATCAGAATTTCTTTCAAAAAAAGGTGTATACAAATTGATCATTATCGCAGAGCAGGAAAAAGCTTATGGCGGAGAAAACTGTGTCGCCACGTGCACCTTCAGAGTGTACTAAGAAGAATCAATTGAGGTTGGGCCGAGCTTGGATCAGATTTAGATTTTAAATTCTGAGCGACGGTTTAATAGCAACCTGATAACTTATAACCGCTGCAACTTGCAGAAAATTATGCAATAGCTCCATTCACACAAAATTCCATAATTTATCGACTTTGATGGATCTTAAGGATCAATCGGAGATGCTCCGGACAGATTCGAACTGCCGACCTACTGATTCGTAGTCAGTGGGCCGACATCTCGTAAGTATATTAATATCGACTAATTACGTCTTTTTAAAATTCCCCTTTTGACCAAATCTAGACTACTTTTCTCTCTTTTTAATTGAATAATCATTATGTGAGGAAGCTCAGAGAAGATTTTATGCCTAAAAAGTCTCTTATTCAAATTATCAGCACTGGCGAAAGAGTAATTATTTTCCGTTGGTACCTTCCGCTTGAGTTCCTCGAAAAAGTTCAAGATGACACCCCCCTTCATTTTCTTCTCTCTCTACTTTTTGACGACAAAAAGAAATCGCTGACCGTCGGGATTTATATCGTAGGACACCCTATTCATATAGGAAGGGTTGTGTTTTGAAAACTCAAAACCATCCGGTTCTTTGAAGACAACAGTCTCTCTACCTAGCTCCAAGCCCTCGCCTGTTTTCACATCAATAGAAAGAAGTGCGGTTCCGTCTTTGTTCATATAAAAAAGCTCCCTCCCTTCAGATGACCACGCCGGTTCCGCTCCGCCTGTAAGTGAGACTTTTTCCCGGACGTTGCCATCCATACTTCGAATATAAACTTCGGGCAAGCCCTCCTGATCTGAGACGTAGGCCATCCATTGACCATCTGGTGAGAGGTTTCCCATTCTTTCGTTAATGTCGTCATATGTCAATAAAACAGCTTTTCGTTCAGAATCATCCATGGATATGCCAATAATACGTGTCTTATCGTATGGCATGCGTTCGGTGCAAATAAGGTGCCGCCCATCCCGCGACCAAGAGTTCACAGAGCAACTGTAATTACTTGAAATGACCTTCTTTGCAGCAATTTTGCTCGCAATATCTATTAGGAAGGGACTCCCAAGTCCTCCATGATCTAAGGTGACTGCAAGTTGAGAACCGTCTGAGCCTGTCACGGTCAGGGTTTCCAAATCGAAGGGCACTGCAAATATTGTGCCCTCACGACCAAAGAGCAAATGGCCTGAGGGGGCATACTCAACAAAATAAGCATTTTCAAGCACAAGATGTCTTTGGTTCTTATCATGATTAAATTCCAGAGCTTCAATTTGAGTATTCCTGTAGGTCTCTTTACTAACAGTGAAAAGAACCCCACGTTTGTCCGGAAGAATAAATGGAAATGTGTGTGTAACTTCATTCGCTTCGTCATCCAATATCGATAGGGTTTCGGGATCGGCTCCTGGTGAATGATGGTCCACAGATGTAATGTCATGACCGCGATGGATTCGTGCACCCAAGCCGTGATTCAATGCGACGGATTGCTATCCCGTCCTCAAAGATGGTAGAATATTTTTCATCCTGCGTGCTCATATCTTAAAAAGAGGAGAACGATGAGAAAAATTCAAATTCTAATTATCACGGCTTTTTTAATGTTTTTATTGTGTGCGTACCCCCTTTCCGCCCAAGTTGGATTAAAAGGCGGTATCAATATTTCAACATTGAGTCAAAAGGGTGCCGATCTGATTTCTGTATCATGGAAATCTGTCACCGGTTTTACTGTGGGGGGGTTCTATGCGTTCAACGTCAATGAATATTTTGCCATTCAGCCGGAGCTGTACTACACAAAAAAAGGTGGAAAACTCGAGGAGAGTATTCTCAGTGTCCTGGCATCAAAGTCTCTTGTCATCCATTATCTGGAGCTGCCAATACTCCTTAAGCTCAAATTACCCTCCCAGGGAAGTATAGGCCCGAATTTATTTGTTGGCCCTTATGTATCGCTCAAGCTAAGCGACAAGGGTGAAATCAAAGCCTTAGGTATAAAACTTGAAGAGGAATTGATAAAGGTTAAAAGTTCCGACTTTGGTCTAGTGTTCGGAGGGGGGATCGATTTTAAAGTCAGCAACGCCGTTGTTTTCCTTGATATCCGGTACGACCTCGGATTGGTCAATGTTGCTGAGCCTATCCTTGGGATAGAGAATGAAATGAAAAACAGATCATTAATTTTAATGGTTGGTTTTGGGTTTTAAGTAAACCCTCCTGTGAATTATTGAATCTGAAATATAAATATTAAAAGGCAAAATAATTTTCTAGATATTCTTCCATTTATCAGGCATGGCCAATTTTTTCTAATAGGAGGGCATTTTATAATTTGAAGGAGATTCAGTTGTTAAATCCAGTCTACTTGGAAACTCTTCAGCTACCATGAGTAGCTCATGTTGGGCAACTTGGGGCGGAGGACCTTGGATGGGGTTGGGAAAGAGCTTATTTCACGACGATCTTTATGATGGTACTGCCGGGCAGGGCATCGTCGAGCTTCATCCCGTTCAGGATCGCATGCTCCTCGAGCTTATCCTCGGGCACGCCGAGAGTCTTGAGCGTCTGTCGCAGACTCCCCTGTCTCGAGGTTTTCCTGACCGCCAGTCGATCGGCTTTGACGTTGATTTTATTAGAGTCCGTTAATTTTTTAAATCGACCCATGGTCTGGTCAAAAACGGGGAAATAGCTATCAAACCGTGCCTGTTCCGTATATCCGAGAAAAACATACACGGTCTTATCTTTCTGGATGAAATAAGACAAGACGCGAATGACCCCTTGCTCCGTTGTGACGTCGGAGGTTATTCGACGAGCCTGCATTCCGTTGACTTGGGTCCTTTCTGATTTTACGACAACGGCTTTGCTTTCTTTGAGGAACGCATCGGCTGCCGCAGAGGGAGTTTTTTCGGGTGCCATTGAGAAGAGGATGATCGCATTCTGTTCCTGATTGAATATCTGCACTTGAGATGCGGTGTTGTTGACCTTCCAGCCCTCAGGGACCGGAAACTGAAATCTGAGTTGAGGGTGATAAAAAATATTGCCTTCGACATAGCCCTGGCGCGGATCTTCGCCGAAGACAATTCCATCGATCTGCTTTAAATATTGATCGCGATTTATAGCGAATTGGGTTTGTGGAATTTTGGCCCGCCATTCCTGAGTGTCTCGTTTGATGGCGGCGATTCTATCAGGCGGATTGGGGTGAGTGGAGAACCACCCGGGAAGTCCGCCTTGAGCCTCTCCCGGATTGAGCCGCTCTAATGAGACAAATAAATTTGCCATATGATTGGCGTCGTATCCGGCTTTAGAGGAATATTCGACTCCCAGGGCATCCGCCTGGCGTTCGTCATCTCTACTAAAGCTCAAAAATAGCATGCCGACCCCAAATTGAGCTATGCCGGCGTATTTGCGAAACTTTTCTGAAACCATGGCCCCCAAACCCAATCCTAATTGGGCAACCTGGGCCTGGCTATATTGTTGGGCGCTGTGACGCGCGGCAATGTGGCCGATTTCATGAGCCACGACGCCGGCCAATTCGGCTTCGTCGTTGAGGTAGGCTAATATCCCTCGGGTCAAATAAACATACCCCCCGGGCACGGCAAAAGCGTTAACGACCGGGCTATCCAGCACCTTGATGGAATAATCCAGATTCGGCTGGTGGCTTAAAGCTCCCAATTTTTTTCCAAGGGCGGCTACGTAACGAGCCAGATCGGCATCCTCATATTTGCCGAAGGTTTGTAAAATTTGTGGATCCGACTGCTGTCCCATCGCGAGTTCGTCAGCTGAGGACAGGAGCATGAGTTCCCTTTTACCGGTGACCGGATTTATGGCGCAGGAAACGGCCCAAACCATAAGGACGACAACCATGGCTTTGACAACGGTTTTTGAAACGATTTGTCGATCCATTTTACGACTCCTGGAATAATTCCTCATCAAGGGAATATTGAGAATTTATATACATTTTGTTAAGGACTTTGCTGAGATCTATGAAATTATTATTTTTTTGGCTTAAGAATCGCGGCAACAAGAGATGGGCGAGTTTGATCGTGCTCTTCTTTCGATCCGGGATAACAAGGACGACATAAATCTCCGTGAGCAGGCTGCGGAGCAGTTGCATCTGCTGAAGCTCTTCTTGGTTCGAAGCCGAGAGAACTGCGATAGAATTCGGTTCTACTGGCCTCCGGAGTCTCTCCCTGAAGTCATCCAGTCTTTTGAAGAGTTCAATTTTACTTTCCGGGATCACATTATGTACTGCCGCCTCAAGTCTCTTTTCATTTTGATCATCCCCATTTGAATAAAAAAGTAGCTCCATTGGGATTAAATTTTCCTTTAAAAACGAATCTATGCCATTTCTCTTTATGCCACCTGAATTAGAAGCAAGAAACATGCCAAATTAAAAAAACAGAAAATTCGTTTTTTATAGGGGTGAAAAAATCTTAATAGTGGATTTCGCCTAGAATCGGAAGAAATTCATTCTCTTAAATAGCACTAATTCCAATAAATGAGCACTCATTCTTTGTTTTTTTTGAGGCCATGACCGGCATCATACCGGCCAACGCTCATCAGCGGATCGGTATTTTCTGAGAAGAGTATAGAATCTTGAGCGAGACAAGCCGGAAATCCGGCAAGCTTCGTTGATATCTCCGCCCACAAAAGAGATCAGGTCCTTCAGATACTGTTGCTCTGCTTCAGAAACTGCTGTTTTCCGAATCTCTTTCAATTTGGGAGGCGCTTTGGAAAAGCTCGAGCGTATTTCTGGCTTAGCCTGGCTTGCCGGCTTCTTCGGGAAAGAGTTCCGTGCCACCTGAATACGGATATGTGTCGGAAGGTGTTTGGGGAACAGGATGGGTT
>Ga0307380_10000784_pt1 | contig 47739 bp, 44 predicted proteins | sample UN3MG_FD_202239 | JGI IMG/M metagenome (GOLD analysis project Ga0307380, IMG submission 202239) | Soil microbial communities from Risofladan, Vaasa, Finland - UN-3 | ecosystem: Environmental > Terrestrial > Soil > Coastal area > Acid sulfate soil | place: Finland: Risofladan, Vaasa | collected... | reverse complement strand
CCGATAGAATCGACTCTGAACGTAAGCCGATCTATTTTTCGAACATGTTGTTGTCCAGAGACAAAGACGGAGACTCGAAATTCTTTTTCTCTGTTGATTTTGACAAGCTGACTGAAGAAAACACCGTCTTTGGACGCTTGATCACGAACGCCGCCCCACGCTTACGTCAAAGCATGGTCCAAAAGACAAAAATTCGTGCAATGAGGGTGTTCCGTCGTCGAGTTAAGGAAAACGGAAGCCTTAACCAGCTTGGGTCCCCTGTAGGCATAACACAATTCGATAGACAAGAGCCAGATGAGTACATTATCTCCTCTGGAGAGAAAGATTGGAAGAATTTCAGCGCTGTTCGTTCTTCTAGAGGCTCGCTAAAAGAAGTCGAGGTTATTCTTGAGAAGGAGCAGCCATCAGTTCGTCACTTCACAGGCATGGACTATACTATGTCCGATGTAACCGATGGACTTTACCAATACGGTGTTGAATTGGAAGTCGATGATTCTACCATTGAGTTAATGAGAGAGCGCGTCAACATGCTCATCAACGCAAGAGTCGATTTAGAGTATTATTTGGCTGAAGCATCTGTGCCGTCTATGTCTAGGTACTTGGCTGAGAACAGGGATCCGCATATAGACCATCCTTCTGAATCCGCAGGTACCAAAGGGGTGATTGCCGGGGCGTTTGATGTCGCTTCCAATCGTTTTACCCAAGATTTTGCGACGAAGCAACGTAAAAAGTATAGTGGAAATATGCAGATTCGTGCGCCCTGGATTGCTGCTGTGACCGTGTACGCAGATACTCTTGACTTGTTTACCGGTGCTTTTCGTTCTCGTGATGTACGTTCTAGACTCCTTAAGTCCTTGCACTCTTATACCTCGCCCATAACAGGAAATCCATCTGGCATTTCCACTGTTATCAAACTGATCGATGAGTTGGCGACAAAGTTAGCGCTTATCTCCGGAACGACTCTGAACGTTTCTCCAAGGAAGTTTGACGGCTCTACCTCTTCTACACGTCAGCCGGCGATCTACAACCAGGGAAAGAGCGCAAAGAGAACCTATAAGATTGTCAAGTTCTTCGATCAGACGTTCGATAGTGACATAGTTAAAGGGGTTGGTGCTGATTATCTTTCTGACGGACCTGACAATACTGCGAATGCTGATGGTTTGAGAACGTTCAAAAATAACAGCTATGTTGATCGTATCAATTCGGAGACCCTAAAATACTACAAAGACACGAACCCTGATATCAACCTGTCTCTTGGTAGTGAAACATTTACGTCAGATGACAACATCAGAAACACCAATTTCTCTTATCTGTCACCCTCAAGGATTGATTTGTTCCACAAGTCTATTGTTCTTGCGGAAGGGGTGGATATCAGCAATCCACCAGACACTAAAACAAAAAAGAGAAGGATGTTGGTCCATATCGACAACGGTACAACCTCAAGAGACGATGCGGCGACAGAGATTCAAGCGCTTACTCTATATCAAAACTCTACTAGAGCACCTGTCGGTGCAACCGTTGCGAGAAGTATTTCTGGTGGTTTAACTAGCAAGAAAAACAAGGGTAAAATGCGGAATGATCCTGCTAAAATCACCCAGGAAACTATTTCTAATGCCTTGAGTTCGCTTTTGGCAGAACAAGCAAGCGTTGTAATCACACCTATCGTTGTCAACGCAAAGAAAGATGATGCTACTGGAGCAACGCTACTCAGGGCTACTCCTCGCAGCCGCGCAGGTGCTGGGTTCATCACTAAGGCTCCAAACGTGGAAACCGATGTTTCAAAGCGTATTTCTAGTCAACAGGGCGAAGATGCAGGGATGAGTACAGAAGAAACTCAGGCAAAGAACACATTTATGCTCGCTCTCTTGGCTTCGGCAGTACAGACTGGAGACTCGTCTGAAAAGAACAAGAGATCTACTAGAAATAAGCCTGGGTCGATCATGACAGCAACCAAAAACAGAGGTTCTTTGATTAATGAAGTGAGCATGCTAGGTTTGAAATCAAAATCTGTTGCTGGGCGTCCCGGCGCGACTAGAACGATTCATGGACTCAACCGCGTTATTACCGATAACGATATAAAGGCGTTGCCTAATCAATTGAAGGCTGTGTTCTTGCAAAGCGCATCACAAAACGTCACGAGACAGTCAAAATTTGCTGGAATTGGTTCTGGTGACGCTACGATCAAACAACGTCAGGCATCTTCTTTGAGACTGGACTTCGAAATGCTGATGAAGATTGAATATCTGGCTGGATTTGAAGTTAACGCACGTAATACTGTTTTGATGCGACAGCCAATCTGGAAGATGCTCACGGACGAAAAAAACAATCAATTTGTAGGAAAAGATGTCCTATGTCGCATGACTCCGTATGAGAATGAAGCTTTGGGGCTCCGGAGAGCCTTGGGTGTCCAAACGACCACTTACGACGAATACTTTATACTAAGTCCGAAGTTCAAGAGAGCGCCTATCCGTGCAGTTCCGCTTCCTTTGGGAACAAACGATGTGGTTGTTAAGATCGCAGATCAGATCAAGCTGAACATACCGGGCGTTGATGTGACGGTGGTCCGCGAGCCCACTCCTTTGCCAAGCCCCAACAACGCAAAAAAGAATTTGCCGTTGACAAACGTAGAAACCAATGGCGGCACATCTGGAGTAACAGTACATCCAGTAAGCATTAGCATTGTAGAGATAGACCGTTTCGGCGAGAAAAGAACAACCACCCTCGCTCTATCTGACGAAGCGAGTGCTCCATCCCGTTCTCTGGGGAGCCCAGGTTTAGTAGCAGGAGTTCAGGTCGGACCATCAAACTTAATTGTACGCGCAGAACCGGTGACAATTGGCGAGATGCTCGCCCTGGACTGTCAGACGAACGAAGTGCCATCCACGGTGATTGCGACTGCGACGCCACCAAATCTTTCTATGGCTGACCAGGGACAAGCCTTGGCGAATTCGCAAGCAGCTGACGCGAACATCAGCGATGATCAATGCGTCGATTTCGTTGCAGAGCTGACTAAACGGATTGGACACTTCGAAGGATTTTCGTTGCCAGCACTCACTCAAGCGCAAGCAAGAAGTATCGTGCTGTTGCTCCCGGACAATGCCACTAATCTAGAGGTTCTTGCTATCGTTATTGCAGAGCTACAAAGAGTTGGGCTAATGGCTGGCGGACAATCTTCTGTTGCGGATGAACCTCTTGCGGAAAGGCAGACGGTTAATAGCGGTCTAGACGATAACGGACAACAGTATAGCAACAGAATGGGCGTAGTGGCTTCTGGACCAACTTCACGCTCTCGTCCCAGCAGCGCTAAAAGAACAGCAGGTGGAAAAGGATAATGGCTTCTAGGAATACAATAATCTCTGCAATGAATAGCAGCTTGTCTCCTCAGCGAAACGAGCAACCCAGTGCTGTTGAACAAGAGGTTCTCGGTGCTGATGTAGCACAAAAAATAAGCAGCCTTATCACCACTCCCGTTAGTGCTCCTGACGCTCGCCGCATGCGCTCTAACGCCATCATCGACCTCCCCGGCATCAAGTCCGTCCTTCCTACAAGTGATCGATTGTCGATGTACACCTCTGAGCAACTAATAGAGAGGATTCAGTCTCGCGAAGCTAGAAGCGAAGACTTTGCTCCTCTATCTGAGGTTAAAGAAGAGGTTTCTGTTAGATCTACTGAAATTATCGCAGCAGGCAGGAACTACCTATCTGTTAACAGCGAGACGTTCGGCGATAAACTAGAAGACTTCAAGAATACCGATATCGAATCTAATAAAAGATTCGTTAAAGATCCATTGAGAGGTAGAGTAGGAAAATATTGGACCCTAGATAAAGACAACAGGAACATGGTCTATCTTGATATCGATTCACGCGCCCGTATAGACGCTCCATACAAGTTTACATATCACGAGCCGTTTAATGAGCAGGTAAACTCTGATTTTGGGCGCACAGTGCAGTGGGTTGATCTCAAGGCAAACAAGAAAAGGTTCAGCAACGCTGTAGAACAATTTTCTAGAAATTACTGGAGCACTTTTGTACGCGGCGGCGAGTACAATGGTTCTACTGGAAAAACAGGTAACACAGCCAAAGTTTTCGATGCTACCATCGACACTAGTTCTACATTCTTTGATCATACCTACGAAATGCCATTTCCGTTTACCTCGGAAGAGCTTGAGGATATGCAGGTTCCTGTCAATGCTTTAACTGCCGATATCCTTCCAGAATACAACTTCTATATTAAAGGGTACGAAAACCTTCTTGCGAGAACTGATGTACCTGAGAATACTTTGCCAAATATGTATACCTTTTTGAGTGTACTTAGCAGCGAACATCCGAATCCAGAGCTAAACAACCTGATTACTCTTGACGGTACGTTGGAATCAGAAGCTGCCGTTCTGAACAACAAAACTGGCAGGACCAAGTTCGACATTAAGACCCATCCGGTTGGACAATACTACGATCTTTACTCTCGTCAGTATCAGAAAGCGATTGATAATGGGGCAGTCGAACGACTTAAGGCAAAATACTCTAATGTCGCGGTACCGCTGTCAGAATTCAAGATCTTCCAGAACTTCAACGATAAGAAGGAAATGTTTCCTTTAGTTGTCGATATGAAGATTTCGACAGACAGAACAACCACCTTTGCTGAGATGCTAAAAGACACAAATCTGTCTGAAACGTTCATGACGAAGGTGATGAATAGAGTAATCGATGGAAATTCTGAGACTCTGAACGTTGAGACAGCCACCGAAACCATCGTGCAAAAAGGAGGACAAGATAACAAGAGCAAAAATGCCTCCTTGAAGTCTGGGCAACATCGATCGTGGAATGTTGCAGTTCTGCTTGAAGATTTGAGGCGTAGTGAGACTGAGCTTATCCGCGAGAAAGCACTCTTCCTTGGTGAGCACGAAAACGAAGTGGCTGCTAGCTCTGGACCACAGTACAAATTCTTCAACAGTTTGATGTTTGTCATCTTTATGAGCAAGTTGCAGACGCTTATCTCGCAGAAGATGAGAACATTCAAACAAATGATGGATGGAAAGAAAGCATATTCAGAAACCGTGTTGTATCGAGTAGCAAAACATGAGTTTAATGGAGATGGCGAGCCAATCCAGAACTTCTGGTTGCCAAATTCAAATGAGATTGATGTGTTTCGTTTTATCGATACACAGGTGAAGTACAACAAGAAGTACGTCTATAAGGTTTGGGCATATCAACTCGTTATTGGTACCAAGTACGAATATTCTACTCTAGAGGTGGATAGCTACGATCATCATGCATCAGTGATGGTCCATCAAGAGCCTGATTTGCGCCTGGTAGAGACTCTGTTTCTAGAGCAGGAAGTTCGTGTTGTCGACAAGCCACCTGTACAGCCAGACGTAGATTTTATCCCTTTCAAGGGATATGATAACAAAATGGAGCTGTATCTCAAGGGTAACGTGGGATCTTACGAGGATTATCCAGTGTTCATTGAGCCATCTGATCAGGCAGCTTTTAGTTTTTCTCGTGAAGCTCAAAAAAGAGACGTAGATGAGAAATTGGCTTTTGCATCTGACGATCATCCAAGTATATTCGAGATCTTTAGAATTGAACAGCATCCTGCAAGTTATGCAGATTTTGCTGGCTCATTGCGAGCTAGAGTAGACACAGATGTTGATCTAAAGTCTTTGCAGGGAGCCACATCAGTGGCTTATGTTGACGGTATCCTACCTAATATCAAATACTATTACACGTTCCGCTCGATTGATGTACACGGACAGATTTCGAACCCAACAGCTGTATTTGAGTTGGAAATGATTAATGAAAACGGCTTAATCTTTCCGCTGGTTAGGTGTGTAGAGTTTAGGAAAGAGGTAAGAGAGCAAATGAAGCCTGCTCGTAGGTTTGTTCAACTGGTACCAAACGTACTGCAAACATTAATAAATGAAGAAAAATCTGGTTATGATCTAGCTAATACTGCGGAAGATGTGAGAAGGTCTATCCACCTTGGCGTTGTCTCTGACGCGCTTTGGGGTAAAAGGTTCAAGATGCGTTTAATTTCAAAAGCTACCGGAAAGAAAGTTGAAGTATATTTTACTTTTGAGCATCGAGACTCCGAGAAGGCTTAAAAAGAGACAGGAAAACTTGTAGAATACTACTTAAGAAAGCGTAGGAGCAAACAAACATGGCATTTTTAGATAACAGCGGCGATTTGATTTTAGATGCTGTCTTAACTGACGCAGGACGCTTTCGTCTCGCGAAGGGTGACGGTTCGTTTAAGATAGCAAAATATGCTATTGGAGACGACGAAATCGATTACGCAAAATATGACAAGAATCACGCCAGTGGATCGGCGTTCTTTGATCTTGACATTCTGCAAACACCGCTCTTAGAGGCATTCACCGACAACGCTGCTTCCATGAAGTCTAAGCTGATCTCTATTCCCCGTACAAACCTGTTGTATCTCCCTGTGTTGAAGCTGAACGACCGCTTTCAGACTTCTACCGCATTGCATGCCAGTGGCGCCTTCATGGTGGCAGTCGACAAGGAAACACAGGATGGAATTAGCGTTGTAAACAACCAGTTGGTTGCCGGAATCATTCTTGGCGAGACTCTCCGAGGTGGAACCTACATTCGCATCGATCAGGGTCTAGATACGACCGAGATTACGCCTTCGGTTACTATTGATTCCGATCTTGTCGAAACTCAGTTTATTATCGAAATGGACAATAGACTAGGTAAGATTGCAAGTCGCCAAAGTGGAGTAGCTGCAAAGGTATCGTATATTGATGACGACAACATCGCCAGCTATTTCTTGTCGTTGGGCACAGATCTGGAGTATGTTTCCGAGAACCCAGAAAGAGAGCGAGTCAACACAGAAGTGATCGCTGGACCAAGAGGAACTTACGTAGAGTTTACGATTCAGTCTTCTCTGGAATTAAATACAAGTGATTTCTTGTTCGGTCAGATTGGAAGTCAGACAACAATTGCGCCAAACGCAACAGCAATTCAAACAATCGATACAATCGTACGGGTGACAGGTGCTACAACTGGCGCTCGCATCGATCTTCCTATTCGATTTGTCAAGCTGGTATAAGGGGTTAATTAATGTCAACGGTGTATAAAACTTTCCTGAATAACGACATTACGTCCACTAGGAGTCTTCTACACGAAGCCATTCCTATTACTGGCTCGATTGTGTCTGGCACATATGCTGACGCAAACATTAAGGATTATTCACACGGACAGTTTCAGTCGGTTTACGACTATCCGTACTTGAGCAGTTCTGCGAATCATCTTTTTGATATCACGGTTGGATATTCGGCTAATTCTTCTCTGTCCTCTTCTACTTCTATCGAAAACAAGAAGAAGATCAATATCTATAATCAAATGGCTCAGATTCTAGTAGGGCACGACTTAACGGGTGGAATTCTACAGTTTGACGCTGATGGCGATTTGCTCGCAGGTGGAAACAAACTGAAGGAAGTCATTTTCGTTAACTTTGCTCGTTTGCTCAGCAAGGATGAAATCAAGAAGTCCTCATTCTACATGCAGCTGGGAACAAGCAGTTACGCTGCCCCCCATGCCTCCGGTCTTCTCCTTCAAGATGCGGGTGCGCAGAACGATTTTAGAACAAATTCTCCTGCTGGTGAGTATGGTGTTCTTTACACTAGCTCTGTAGGGATCACTCAAGACACTGGTCTCGGTCTAGTCTTCTATCAGGCAGGTATCGCTGTTATTAGTGCATCGGTGTTTGCTAGTGTTCCACAGTTTAGTGCTTCGGCTCCCGCAGGAATCAACTCCAACATTAATGCTGCTTTGACGGCGAGTACAATTGTAGAGATTGCAGATGCGTTCCGTCACAGACTTTCTGATGTCGATTTCAACAACACAACAGAATTGAACTCTACGATTTATTTCGTTCGGATGAACCACAATGAGTTCAATTACAGCGCCAACCCGACATATTTGTCAGGAAGCAAGATTAGGGTCAAGAACAACACTGTCGATGAACCCGTTACTTACGCAACCACAGTTGGAATGTATTCAGCAGATAACGAGCTTCTGGCTGTAGCGAAGATTAGCGAGCCGCTCAAGAAGACACCACAAAACGAGTTGAACTTGCGTGTTCGTCTCGATTACTAAAGAGACTTGGTGTCTGAGGCAAGAACGGGGAACATCGAAAGACGTTTTTGAACTAAAGGTAAAAATCTAATGTTCAAGAAATTCAAAGATGGAGACCTGTACGTAAACAGAATTAAAGCCCACCCCAAGGTTGAGTTTATGCTCAGCAGTGGAAGTGTTGCTAATTCCCTGTATACTCACAATAGAAAATATCAAACACTTGCTTCTATCACTCCCAGCGGGTTTGAGGTTCAAACCATTTACGGGGTTGCCTCATCTATTCCAAATGGCAGCGTTGGAATGTTCGGGGCTCTTCCTGTCGTATCAGAAGATGTCATCTACGATCCGTTTGATTCGCCAAGTGGTTCTTTCGCAGAAGCGTTTGTTGGTGACAACGTCGAGTGGGATGGCGTGGAACTTTTTGCAGAGCCGTATGACTTTAGCTCTCCAACTGGATCATTCGAAGAACAGTTCGAAAGCGATTGGTTATAAGGCACAACAGAAAATATGTCATCAAACATTTATCCATTTATAACCAAAGACGGGACGCTCAATGCGTTCAAAACAGTTTCGTCTAGCGATTTTATGTCTTTTAATTATGGAGACATAATTACTGGTTCGTATCCTCTTTTCGCGTCTTTATCTTCCGATCCTTTCGTAAACGGACAAGACAGACCAAGAATTGAGGCACTAAAGAACACCCTAAATTACTACAAGCACAGATATAGTCCACATGTTGCTTATTCGTCTTCTCTTGGAGACAAAGAGACACAAGCACTTCGTCTTATCAGCATTCCATCTATTTTCTACGGGTCTTCCATTCGCAAAGGATCCATGAGTTGTCGGTTCTATGTGACCGGAACTTTGCTTGCAGAGTTGGGGGATCCATACGAGAATGGGGAACTCATACAAATAGGACCATCTGGTAGCAATGGTTCAGGCAGCGTCGCTGGCGTTGTGCTCTACAAAGAGGGATTCGTAATTCTTACTGGCTCGTGGTCTTTGAGTGATTCCTATACTGACAACTTCAACGTTTATGAACCAGGCACATCTAGCGCTCCTATATGGAGAGACTTTTTTACCACTGGGTCTGTGGTAAACGACGTTATTACTTGTTGCGCGGTACCTTCTTCAAGCTTTGGGTTCGATTTTGAAGGTACACAGTACATTCCGACGCTGACGATGTTGTGTCACGCTGGAAAGGGAGAACTCAACCATTCCAACAACCCAACATATATTGAATACGGACAAACAAGTTCTTTACCATATTCAAGCTCTATCGCATATCGCGAACGTGATGATCTGTCAATTAAGAATCTAGTTAAGACGACATATGTGGAAGAAGATCCCAAGTTTGAAAAAGTTACTTATATTTCAAAGATTGGAATTTTTGATGAGGAAAACAATTTAATCGGGTTTGCCAAGCTAGCAACACCAGTGAGAAAGAAGGAAATTGACTCTTATACATTCAAGCTCAAAGTGGATGTATAAAGTGGCAAGACTCGTTGGTAAGGACTTGATGATAAAGTCTGAGGAGGTAGGCGATGGCATATGCTGATTGGTTGGGAGTGCATTATTCTAGCCCTGGAGCTTTTCAAGGTGGTCTAGACGGACAACAAGTCGTAAATTCGACGTTAAGCGGACCGCTTACGTTAAGTGGCGCAGATTGTAGAAAATTCCACAACGACAGCGCGCAGGCTGCCTATAGTTTCTTTAAGCTCGATCCAACTGCTCATCCCACACTTACTGCCATTCCTGATACAAAAGCGATCTCACTTCGCGCGTGGGTACGTTGGGACGGTACCACAGCATGTCTCTATGCCGAAAACCAAATTTGTCTTCGTGCAAAACTGGGACTATCAACTAATACGAGCCAAGGCGAACGTCATGGGTACAGCTTTGGCATAAACGGCGGGTGTGGACTCAATCCGGCTCCGTTCTATTGGCAGGGTGGGAATAAAACAGGAGCCAACGCCATTGTCAACACTGGCTCGACACTGGCGTTTGGTACTTGGGCACAAATTAGAATGGATGTGATCCCTACGTCACCGTCTGTTTCTGATACAATCCGTTGTTACATTAACACTGGTACCGAAGCTTCCCCTGTTTGGACGTTGGAATATGAACGAATACAATTAGCAAGCGAGACGAACGTTTGGATCCCTTGGGGCGACGCCGATTATGGAAACGTCGGCTTCGGCGTCCGGTGTTATAATGGTCCCGTAGGTCAGAATGCACTTGTTCATATAGACAGTTTCGATGCTAGGTTGAAGGACGTATAAAATGGTAAGTCTCGTGAAAGAGGGGTTGAAATGACCGTTGCAGATTGGGAAGTGTTAAATCCTACGAATGGCGGATTGGTCGGAGGAGTTACTGGATCAACTGCCGCAAATAGTCCTCTAGCATTGCAGGGCAGCGCTGCTCGCGGATTTGTCAACGTTGCCGGACCGGATTTATCGAACCTAACAATTTTTTTCCTCGACTCAACATTGCATCCGGTCTTTGATGCAATCCCAGATACGAGGGCAGTTCGTGTTGAGGCTTGGATTAAATGCGGCGGCTATTCTCCGGGGGCACCAGCAGCAGAAGAAGAAATTTCCGTACGAACCAAAATAGGTCTTGCTGGCGGCGCCGCCAGTCTTCAGCGGAGTCAAGGTTATGGCTTCGGCATTTATAGTTCGAGCCCCAGCCACGGCGGACTCGCCGCCGACTTCCAGTTCCGTGCTGGCGACAAGGTAGGAAATTCAGTTTCATTGTTTACGGGAACGCCAGCATATCGTGACACTTGGTACCAAGTTAGAATGGATGTTATACCAACCTTGAACGGTGCAACAGTCGACCGTGATACAATTAGGTGTTACATAAACACGGGAACCGAGGCGTCTCCCGTCTGGACCCTTGAATACTCTACGGTTGTTCTCGACAGTGAATCAACCAAGTGGATCCCGTGGGGCGACGCAGATGCTGGTGGCGTAGGCTTTGGTTTCTATGTTAAGAGTGGTTCCGCTACTTATGGTTCAGTAACGGCATATGCTTATATTGACGGTTTTAAAGCTTACGTAAAAGATAAATGATGGAGTTAGTTGTCAATGGCTGAAAAGAAAACTAATTTTGGTAGTGATTACACGATCAGAAATCTTGAAGTTCTTTCAAGTCAGTACAGCGGTACCGTTGAACAAGTTCCAATGTCATTAAACAACCCGCCACCAGGGCTCTTGCGCGGTCGTGACACGCCAGGATCAGTGTTTTCTGGGGTTGAACTGGTTGATGTTCCTCCGTTTACCGGATACGGCTCAGAAGGTTCCTTTTTCGAGGACTTTGAGGCGAATAACAACACATCTTGGTTCAGCATCGAGATCATCGAGGAGCCGATTGACTTCTCTGCACCTGATTCCTCATTAACAGAAACCTTTAACGACGATTGGACGGTGGCGATATGAGCTTCACAGACTGGGACTTGATATTCGGCGAGACAACGGGCAACTGGGTCAACGGTGACAGTGGGCAACAGGCGGTTCACTCCACACTGTCCAGTCCGCTTACGTTGCAGGGACTCGACGCAAGGGACTTCCTGTTTCTGGGAGCAAGCAGCGCGCGCGGCACGGTATTCTGTCCTGACTCTGCGATGTACCCAGAGTTTTCCAACGTGCCGGACACCAAGGCGATACAGGTGACGGCGTGGGTGCGAAGGGAACAGCCTGGCGGTGGCGTCGCCAACGTCGGGATAGGGTGTAAGTGCGGGTCGTGGACGCCCGGCAGCAACTCGCCACCTCCCGGATACTTCCTCATTCTGGGCGGCGATAGCGGCAACTTTGGCGCCCCGGACAAGATCAATCTTGCGTTCACCAACTCGTCGTTCTCGACGTCAGAGCTTTACTCTGACATTCGACCGGGCGGGGCGCAGAGTGTTTGGTATCAGATACGAATGGAGGTGTCCCCAGTGCTTAACGGCGCCACCGTCGACCGCGACGTCGTCCGCGCCTACGTCAACGACGGCACCGAGGCGACCCCGGTGTGGACACTGATGCGCGAGGAGACAGTGCTCAGCACAGATCCGGCATGGATCCCCTGGAACCACGGCACGAATAACCGCGTCGGATGGTTCGCGCGGTGTACTCGCGGTGGCGTCGGTAGCCCGCGCGTCTACATCGACAGCTTCGAAGCTAAACTGAAATTAAGGTAACAGAGATATAAAAAATGGCTGAAAAGAAACATAACATAGGAAACAGTTTCCTTATCAAAAATTTAGGAAATCTCACGCGACAACATATTGTTGTTGGTACCGATCAAGTACCTATGTCACTAAACAACCCACCACCAGGGTTCTTGCGCGGAAGAGGCACACCGGGGTCAACATTTTCTGGGGTTGAACAGGTTAGTCCTGCTATTCCGATTGTTTTTGCCCTCTATGAACTTGCCTTGTTTAACCTGAACGTCGTCGGCACGCAGACGATCGGCGGCGTGTCTGTCACCGGCGGAACGTCGCCAAACTACGTGGCTGTAGTCGGGCGATGGAACCTCGACACTGGCTCGCCGGCATGGCTTGCCAAGGTGAGAAGCACCACCGGTGAAACCGTGATCGGCACTCAGTGCGCCGTGAACGGAAACAACGGCGATTGCTACTTCGCAGGGTACTTCGGATGTACCAGCGCGGCAGGGGCAAAAAGCCTTGAAGTCTACGACGACAACGATGCGCTCGTCGCCACGATCACGGGGTTCGCCCAGTCTTCCGGTGCCAGGCTTGACCAGCCGTGGCTACTGAAGTTCAACGCTTCCGGCGTCCTGCAATGGGCTCATCGCCTGATGACGATCAACGGTCCGCCGTCGAACGCCCAGATCTCCTCGTACGGGGTGTCGGCATTGCAATATGACGACGTCACGGACGAGCTTGTGGTCGCGTTCGATTTCCACGACAGCGCACAACTGAGCGAGGCAAACTGGGCGGTGAGCGTCGACTTCTTCCCGTACGACGGTGCGGGCACGTTCAACCGCAAGCACCGAGTGACAGGCATGGGGTTGTCGGTGGCAGAGCAGAGGATCGCCAACACCTTCGGCATGGCGCACCTCCACCGTCTGGACCCGGCGACCGGCAACGTCTCGTCCCCTGGCTGGGGTCGCATGTACTGTACCGGCGCCACGCCCTACTTTCATCGTGGCGGTTTTCTTCGCGGCGGACCGTGGTCGGACCTTGTCGGTCTGCATCCGCAGTCACCCGTCGAGATCGATCAGACGTTCTACACGTACACCGGCGTCGAGGCGACGACCTATTGGGATGCCGGCTTGACCCACGGGCTGGCGCTCGGCAACGACAGCCTTCCGCACTTCTACGTGCGCGACAAGGCGACGCCTGCCAGCTCGCTCGACATCGCTCAGGGTAACGCCACCTATGGAAACCCGACGCTGCTGACTCTGGCAAACGAGCAGACGATCGGCGGTGGGTTCTCGCGTGTCGACTCCACGGGCAAGTTCCTCGTCGTCAATGCCATGCAGCAATGCAGCGGTGACAGCAACCGTTTCTGGGACGCGAGCGGCAACCCGCTTCCTGAGCAGGTGCGGTTCAAGGAGACTGCACCAAACTTTGCTGGACTTAGTCTGATGGTGCTGGCGAAGTTCTCGCCGGACGGGCTCACGCAGTACTGGGGAAGAAACATTCTCTGCGGGCAAAATCCTAACGACACGAACGTCAGGGACGTTGTGATCGACGAGGACAACGACAGGTTCTTCGTGTGTGGCACCATCTCCAGTCAGTACTTGGCGAACGCCGGACCCGATCCGTTCTGGAATGGGTCGGTTCTCGGAACGCACGCTATGTTCACGGATCAGGACAGAACATCCGCATTCGTCGCGTGTTGCTCATGGTCGACGGGTAACACTCTCTGGTGGATGCCGATTCACTACGGTGCGCCATTCCTCGGTTCCGCTGTCTCCGTGTTCATGTCGTCGTTGTTCCTCGGTGACGACTACCTGTACGCGGGGATCACGATGAACCACGGCGCCAACGCCAGCGCGAATAGGAAGAACGTACAGGTGTTCAACAGCCACCTCACCGGCTACCGCGCGAACAAAGTTTTCCCTGGCACCGCCGCGAATCAGGTGGAAACCAGGGTGCTCAAGATCGCGAAAAGCGAAGGCGTCCTGATGGGCGACGTGCCGCTCACCGACGTTTACTCGCACACCGGCGCGGTCGCGCTTGGGGCACGAGGTCCGTTCCGTACCACCGGGGTCGCCGCTGGCGTGTCGGCGGCTGATCAGGTTCTCACCGGTACCTATATGCACCTCACCGGACAGTCCTGTGCTGTCGACGCTGCCGACGGAGCATCCATCGGGTCCGCCGCCGTCGACTGGTTCGCGAGTCACGGGATGAGGCGTGGTGTCCAGTGGCTCCGTCCCTACGGTGTCCACAACCCGGCTTACACCGGCGGCGTGTGGACCGCACATCATACGGGCGGACCGACGACGGCGTATCTCGGTGGTGCCGGGTTTGTGCGGAAGACCAGGGCGGTAACGAGCGTTGGCGATTACGTTGCGTTTGACGTCGGTGGAACGCCGACGCCGCTCGCGCAAAACACGCGCGTGTTCGTCTGCTTCCGCCCGACGTCGCTCGGTCTCGGCGGTAGCGTCGGCGATGTCCTCTTTGATCAGCCGACGAGGAATGCAAACTACTGGCAGCTATCGATCACCCCGACGGGGCAGCTAAGCCTCAACTGTGGTGGAACGTCGATCACGACGGCAGCCGGCGCCGCCGCCGTCGGCGTTTGGTCGTGGGCAATCATCGACGTCAACGGTGCGTCGTCGTCGATCAAGTCGAGCAACGGCATCACGGTGTCGGGGAACCCCGGCAGCAACACATGGGACACGCTTCGGCTTGGCGACCTGGCGGGAGGCTCAGCCAACGCGCGCTGCTATGACGGCGACTACGCCGAGTTCATCATCACGCAGAACCATAGCGCCGCGCAGCTTGAGACGTGGGCGCGGACGGTGTTCCCGGACTTGACATGAGCTTCCGAGATGGACTCTTACACATTCAAGTTGAAGGACGTTTGAGAAACTTTTTTAGATAAAGACAACATCGCGTTGAACATATTTAGGAGTGTGTATGATAATGGGTCTAGATGTGAGTACGAGCATCACGGGAATAACCGTTCTTGACAACTCGGGCAAGAGAGTGTATACTGGATATTGTGATACTAGAAAATGCGAGAACTTTTTTGAGAAAGTAGAGAAGTTGAAAAATGAGTTACTTGATGTTGTTGTCAATTTTTGTGGAAGTGATAATGAACCTCTTGAAAGGATCTATATCGAACAGAGTCTTCAAGCGTTCCGTCCGGGTTTGTCATCCGCGAAGACTCTCCTAACACTCGCAGGAATGAACAAGACAGTCTCTTGGCTCATTTATGAAATGACCGGAGTTGAGCCTGAATACATCGGCGCAACGACGGCAAGAAAGTTCTGTGGCATAAAAGTTCCCAAGGGAACAAAAGCAAAGCCCGTAGTGTTGCAGTTTGTTGTTGACACGGAGCCTGGCTTTGTGGTAGAACTGACGAAGCACGGAAACCCCCAGCCTCAATACTATGATATGGCTGACAGCATTATTATCGCCCGTGCAGGGTTTTCCTTATGGAAGCAGAAAGCAAGCTCAAAGTCCTAAAAGATATCTTCGGATATTGCTACCGTTCTGGCGGCGAGTGGCTTTTTTATTGCCCAAGCTGCAAGCACCATAAACCAAAGCTGAGTGTCAACCTCGACAAGAATGCGTTCAAGTGCTGGACGTGTTCTATGCGGGGCAATTCCGTTACTCGCTTGGTTAAGAGATTCGGTAATTTCCTTCAAAGACAAGCTTGGGAAGAGTTTGAAGACACTATCGACCTTAGTGTTTCCTTGTACGACGAAATGTTTGGTGATACCGCAGTCGAGGAGCCTCAAGTCATCAGCCTTCCGAAAGAATTTCGTTCACTAGCCAACAAGAACAACGATATTTCGTCCATTCTTGCTAGAAACTACTTAAGAGAGCGAAACGTCACGAGAGAAGACATTGTACGATGGAAAATCGGATATTGCGCGTCTGGCGAATATGAGAAGCGAATCATCATTCCGTCATTTAACCTAGACGGCAAAGTGGACTACTTCATTGCTAGAACATATGCGAGAGGCTATAAATACAAGAACCCAGAGAATGCAACAAAAGACATCATCTTCAACCAGTTATACATTGATTGGGACAAGCCGGTTCATCTTGTCGAGGGTGCTTTCGACGCTATCGTTGCTGGAAACGCGATCCCGCTACTCCAAAGCTCACTAAGAGAAGACTCAAAACTGTTTCAGGAGATTGTAAAACACGACGTACCAGTTTATGTCGCTCTTGATCCCGATGCAGAAAAATCAGCGATGAGCCTGATAAAAAGCCTACTGTCATATGACGTAGAATGCAGGAAAGTAACCATTGACAGTGACGAAGACGTAAGCGAGCTAGGAAAGAAACGCTACGCAAGAAGAGTTCAGCTAGCAGAGCTAGTGGACTCAAGAACATATTTGCAGAAGCTAGCTATAGGAATTTAATAATGATTAAGATTGGACACATATCTGATACCCACATCAGGAATTTGAAATACCATGATGAATATCGTATAGTATTTCAAAAGATGTTTGATATTTTGCGTGACGAGAAGGTGGACTATATTGTTCACTGCGGCGACATTGCTCACACGAAGACTCAGATTTCACCAGAGTTTATAGAAATGTGCTCTTGGTTCTTCCGCGAATTGGAGTCCATTGCTCCAACATACATAATCCTCGGAAACCACGATGGCAACCTCAAGAACCACACACGCCTTGACGCGCTCTCACCGATTGTTTCAGCCCTTCGACTACCCAACCTGCATCTGCTTAAGGCTGCTGGTGAAGTGCCGGTCTCAGACGAACTGACGTTCAATGTTTTGTCTGTTTTTGATCAAGAAAACTGGGAAAAGATCTCTGATCCGAGCAAAATAAACATTGCGTTGTATCACGGGACTGTTAGTGGTGTTGAGACTGATGCTGGATTTGTATTGTTGCACGGAGAACATGATCTTGAGATTTTTGAGGGATATGATTATGTCTTTCTCGGAGATATTCACAAGACCAATCAAGCTATCGATCCAGACGGGAGAGCCGTTTATCCAGGGTCTACAGTTCAACAAAATCATGGCGAGACGAACGACAAGGGATTTCTTATTTGGGAAATAGAAAACAAGGACGATTTCCGTACCAGACACATCTCTATTCCTAATCCAAGTCCATTCCACACTCTGCATCTGTCAGAAAAGGGACTTATTCCTAGTGACGCACAGGTACCAGAGAACGCTCGACTTCGCTTGTCGGTACCAAACCATGTTCCGCTTAACGTACTTCGTCAAGCGATGGACACGGCAAAAACAAGATTTAGTCCTCAGACGGTTACGATCTTCAACAAGGCAGAAGTAAATGATATTCGCGATGGTAAGCCATCGGTACTCCAAAATGACGACGACTTGCGAGATTTGCAGGTTCAAGAAAAGATCATAAAAGACTTTCTGTCTGGATACGAAGTACAACCAGATATTCTTGAGAAGGTTATACAACTAAACAAGAAATATCACACTCTCGCCGAACAGCAAGATGAAGTGGTAAGAAACGTTCGCTGGAGCATGAAGAGAATGTCGTGGGACAATCTATTCAGCTATGGAAAAGACAATTTCATAGACTTTGAAAAGCTTAGCGGTGTTGTGGGTGTGTTTGGTAAGAATTTCACTGGTAAGTCGAGTATTGTGGACAGTTTCTTATGGACGGTCTTCAACAGCACTTCAAAAAACATCCGCAAGAACGTTGATATTGTAAACCAGAACAGAGCGTATGGTCGTGGGACTGTCGAAATTGAAATCGGACAAAGAACGTTCGTAATCGATCGGAACGCGAACAAAACCACAAAGACGACCAAGGCTGCTGGTAACGTATCTAGCGCCGAAACTACTGTAGATTTCGGGTTTTTTGCGCATGGTCTGCATGATAAAATACCGGATGACGTGAAGAGAAACCTGAACGGTGAAAGCCGCCCAGAAACCGATAAGGAGATCAAACGACTCTTCGGTTCTCTGGACGATTTTTTGCTTACTTCTATGTCATCACAGACAAATTCATTAGCGTTTGTCGATGCGCGGTCTACAGAGCGCAAACAAGTCCTTGCGAAGTTTCTAGATCTTGAGATTTTCGATAAGAAGCACGGATTAGCTAATGAAGATGCTTCTGAACTAAAGGCAGCCTTGAAGAAGCTGGAGGGAAGAGACTTCGACGAAGAATTGACTGCGATTCAGATTGCAGCCGCAGAGAATGAAAGAACCATTCAGGGATACAAAAGCAAGATTGAAGAACTGAAAGAAGACTTATCGGGTTTGACGAAAAACATGTCAGACCTCGATATTGAAATAGCCAAGTCTCCTGAGATTGATACTCTTGACGAGGAAGAGATTCGCGAGAAGATTCGTGCTCACGAACAGTCGTTGACAAAGCGCCTCGCGCTACAGGAAGAGCATGGAGAGGAAGTACGCAAAGCAGAAAACGATCTAGAGAAAATTGAACAGTTTTTTTCTGATTTTGATATAGAAGAGCTTCGCAAGAAAAACAGACTGGCTATTGAGAGCCAAAGGAAGCTAGACAAGATCACATCTGAATTGAACTCTGAATTAAGCAAGAAGACAAGACAAGAAAAGAAGGCTTCTCTACTGAGCGAGGTTCCGTGCGGCGAACTCTTTCCTGATTGTCAGTTTCTCTTAGATGCTCATCTGTCTCGAAAAGAGATTCCAGAAATAGAAGGCTTGATTAATCTCACAAAGGCAAACAAGAAAAACATTCTCGACGAGATCAAGGAACTGAATCCAGCAGAAGTTCAGAGGGTCATTAAGAAATATGAATGGCTTATCGGTGAGAGAAACGGCAAGAACATAAAGATAGCTTCTTTACACCTTGAAATAGAAAGAAACAACACCGCTGTTGTAAATACGAAGAGCACGCTTGAAGAGTTCAATAGAAACCTTGAAGAGTATTTCAGGAACAAAGAGACGGTTAAAACTCTCAAGAGACTCCACAGCGAGAAGAAGAAACTGAGCAAGAGTTTTGGAGATATTGGTGCTGAATTGGATCAATGTCAGAATGAGTTGATGGAACTTTGGAAGGAGCATGGTTCTCTTGAACAGAAATGGGATAATCTAGAGAACTCAAAGCTTGAAAAAGAAGAGCTTCGTGAGCAGTATGCTGCGTATGATCTTTACATGAAGTGCATGCACAGTAATGGTATCGCTTACGACATTATCAAGAAGAAGCTTCCGGTCATAAATCAAGAAATCTCCAAGATCTTAGCGAATATCGTTGAGTTTGAGGTTTATCTTGAGGAGGACGGGAAAGAACTTCCTATTATGATTAGGCACCCCAAGTATCCAGCCAGATCCTTGGACGGCTGTTCTGGAGCAGAGCGTACTCTCGCAGCGGTTGCTATCAGAGTTGCGTTAATCCGTATAAGCAGCCTGCCTGTGGGGGACCTATTTATCTTGGACGAACCGGCTACAGCCCTGGACGAAGAGAACATGGAAGGGTTCATTAGAATGCTGGAAATGCTAAAAACGCAGTTTAAAACCATCATTTTGATTTCTCACTTAGATGCTCTCAAGGACATTGTAGATACTCAGCTAGTTATAGACAAAAGTGACGGCTACGCACATATTCAAGTTTAGGGGGATTCATGAAATGGAAGAAGAGAACGAAGGGGAAGAAAAGGAATCGTTAGCTAACAGGTTCACTGGATTTTTATACAAAATCGTTGAAGCTTTAACTAATCTCCCTCGTGCCCTAGTAGCTGTTGGGATGATCTTGAGTCTCTGCGGGGTTAGTTACGTAAGCTTTTTTGGCGCAGAAGAAGACGCGGTACAAGTTTTTGTTGCGTCAAGTTCTGCTGATGTTGAAAAACTAGAAATTCGTGTCAAAGAGCTTGAAATCTGGAACAAGGTGCTCCGTGATAATCTCAGAGCAATTTTAATTGCTATCGGAGGTGGAAACACGAACAAAACTGAATTTGAAGGATTCTTACTTGATTTACAGACTGGTGAAGTGATACCGCTTGAGCCAAAGAAGGAGTGATTGATGCTTACGGTTGGACAACTGAAACGTCTTTTGGAGAACTTTCCAGAGGACATGAAGGTGGTTACATCTTCTGTGTACAGGCAAAACTTTGAGGACTTGAAGGGCGATCCGCTTACAAGACACGTCAGAGCATTTCAGGAAGACGAAATGGGAGATTGGATGCAATATCAGCCAGTTTATCCATCGCAGACAAAAGAAACTGACGAAGAGGTCGTCGTTATTTGGTAGGAGGCATCGATGAATGTCAACAGAACTAGAAAAGAAAGAGGAAAAATCTGAATTAGGTGTATTAGACGCACTACTTTCTAAGGTGGTGTCTCGTAAGTTAATGGTCTGGGCGACTGCAACTATTGGTCTGTTTATGGAAGTAATTCCAGCAGATCAGTGGATAGCGGTCGCTTTGGCATATATTGGCTCACAAGGTGCAGTCGATTTAGCTGTAGCGTGGAAGAAAGCAGGGAAAGAATAATGAATCTGTTGTTACTAAAGAGTGGGCTAAGCAAATCCTGGCTATGGCTTAAACATCACTGGTATATCCCTTTAAGCTTGTTAGCTATTGTGGTATCGTATGTGCTGTTTAAAGGCAAAACGACTGCCATGATTGAAGCTTTAATGAAAAACAGAGAGGGCTACAAAGAGCAGGTTCGTAAGGTAGATGAAATCCGCGAACAGCAAGTTGCCGAGAGAGATAAACATCTAGAAGAACGTGATGAAAAGCTAAAGCTTATTTCTCAGAAGCATGAAGAAGAACTGCTAAAGCTAGCACAGGGTACCAAAGCTCGTGTTGAAGAGCTAAAAAAAGAAAACTTGGCTGAAAAGCTAAAAGAGGAGTTCGATTTGTGAGAATACTTGCTGCCGTAATGATCGCGCTTTTTTCTGTTGCGTCCATTGCACAAACAAATGTTGCTGCTGGCGATACCGTCCCTGCGGACGGTGTTTTTTTAACAAATGACGAGGCAGCACAGATTATTGCTAAGAAAGAAGCTGCGAAAGCGCAGTGTGAATTAGAAAAGACTTTCATAGCGGATACTCAGGAAACGAAGTGTGATTTACAGAAGAAAAACCTCCAAACTGACCTAAAGGCAGAGAAAGAAAAAAGTTCTGCCATCATAAGCTTAAAAGACAAGGAACTCGATAGGCTCTATGTCCAAATCGAGAAACAGGGTGGTAATAAAGACGGTTATTTCCTAGCAGGTGGTGTGACTCTCGGCGTTGTCGTTACTGCAATTGTAACTACGCTCATCTTCTTTGCGGCAGTACAGACCGCTAAAGGAGAATCCATACTCAAATGAGTGATCTTAATTATATTGAGGGCGTAGAGAAGGCAATCCAACGAAAATATGGCAAAAAAGCCGTAACCGATCCTCGTTCCAGCTGGTCCGACGAGAAAGAGAAGGAATTCTCTAAACAAGTACAAGAGCGCCGCGAAGCCAAGACTTCAAAAAATAAAGAGAAAGCTGACGCTGGTGGTTTTCTTGTTAGGAAGAAACTACTTAATACCGGGGCTGATCGTAATTGTCCTGTTTGCTTGACGTACTCATTCTCTATAAAAGACGATGTATACGTGAATAAGTTTAGCTGCTGTTACAAATGTTTTGTACGGCACGTTGAGGGCAGAGAAGCCCGCTGGATGAATGGATGGAGACCAAACACCGATGACAGTTCTGGACAAGCTAGAGAGCATAATAAAGAATCTTGAGTTTATTCGACGAGACGCCGAGAAAGCAGATAGAGGAAATTTGTCAGCGGGAGTCCGTGTCCGCAAAGACGTACTGGCAATAAGAAACGAATTAAACGAATTGCGGCAAACAGTGCTTAACGTTCGCAGGGAGAAAGACGATGGCTGACAAAGATGTGGTAAAGATTGTTCAAGGCTTGCAGCAGGCAGCTGCTAATGCGTATGACGGTGCCCGTGACGAGGACGGCGACCCAGAGAAGGTCGGACTTCGACGTGAAGAGGGCGACTTTTTAGACGGTCATCGTCTTATGGACGGAGTTAACGTCAAGATTCAGGGAAACTTGATGATTCTAACATACCATTCTGAGATTTCTACCAAAGAGGCTCACGATCCCAAGCTCAAGTCTAAGGTCGAGGACACTGTTGCCGAGGTGGTGAAGTGGCTCAAGAAAGAATACAAGAAAGTAACTGGCGATGCGGTAAAGCTCACGAAGAAGGGCGATATGGACATGCAGTCTGAAAGCACCTCAAAGATTCGTATGTGGGTTCGTGCCCAATGCACCTATGAAGTTGGCGGCTTGGATGATGACGGTAACGAGAAGAGAACTGTCGACAAGGCGATGAAGGACTGGATTTCTCAAGGCAAAAACGACAAGGGATACTAATCGGTACACAGAATCGCCATTCAGGAGAACAAAGATGAAAGTTACAAAAAGTGAGCTGATAAGACTCGTTAAGGAATCTCTTGAAGAGATCGGCGCACCCACTTCAGATCCCCAATTCGAAAAAGTACCAGTTGTTCGTTGGCTGCTGCAAGAGATAGTCCAACGCTTCAAAAATATGGACTACGAATGTACCTATGAATTGAGAGACAGCATATCTACTCTAGAAGAAATTCTTAATTCCGAAGAAGGTGATTTTGAAGAGCTTGAAGAAGGTGGGTTTGGACAATGGACGCAGACTCCCGCCGAACCAAATTCGTTAGTAGACGCGCTACGTGCAGCTATCCCCCTGGTGGAAGACCCAGAAGCCAAGAAGTTACTTGAGGCTATAGCGTACGTATTCGACGAAGAAGAAATTACCTCGATTGAGACGTTAAAAAGAGAACTTGCGCCCTGCGAAGAGTATGGCTACATGGAAGAAGGCGTTAACGAGATCTCTCTTTTCGGGAAGAAGTCATCTGGAGTTAAGGGAATGCAAGATAGTGCTCGTGGACGCATGGAAGAGCTTGTCGCCCAGTCTGAAGACATTAAGGCTAGGCTTGCACAGCAAGGCAACACCAGATGGGACGAAAAACTTGCTGATTACGGAACAGCATATTACTCAAATCCCGATACTAGAAACCTTGTGCCTTACGCCATGACGCTCTCTGACGCTCTTGATGATTTAGAATCGAGTGCTGATCTTGAAGAACAAATTAAGTCTGCTTTAATGAAGGAGCTTGAGCTTGAAGAGGGTGGCAAAGGCTCTCTAAGCAACAAGGGTATTCCTTGGGGTGAAAAGACAAGCGACAAGTGGGATGCCCCAAGCACAAGAAAGGGCAAAGCAGATGCTAAAAAGACAACTGCAAAGAAGCGTCGCCAGTCAGCCAAGAAAGACATTAATTCACAACAATAAGCGAAGACAAAAATAACTGAATGGCTTATCAACTCACAAAAAAGCAGATGAAAGACGAGATCCAAAAGTGTGGTCGCGATCCTATTCATTTTATCAAGAACTACTGTAGAATTCAACATCCACAAAGGGGATTAATCCCTTTTCACACGTACCCCTTTCAGGATGAAGTTCTACAGGATTTCGTTGATTACAAGCAAAATATTGTTTTGAAAGCCAGACAGCTTGGACTCTCCACAGTCACAGCTGCCTACATTGTATGGTTGATGCTTTTCCGTCGAGAGAAGACGGTCATGGTTGTAGCGACCAAGTTTAAGACAGCTGCCAATCTGGTTAAGAAAGTCAAGAAAATGTTCAAGTACGTCCCTCCCTGGATGAAGATTGCTGACATTGTAAAGGACAACGAAACAGAGTTCACTCTCTCGAATGGTTCGCAGATCATGGCGTCAAGTACGTCTTCCGATTCTGGTCGTTCTGAGGCTTTGTCTCTTTTGGTTATCGATGAGGCTGCCTTCGTTGATGGGCTCGATGATATGTGGAAAGCCATCGGTCCTACGCTTGCTCGTGGTGGTCGCTGCATCGCATTGAGCACGCCAAATGGCGTTGGTAATTGGTTCCACAAAATGTATACTCAAGCTGTTGATATGCAAAATGACTTCCATCCGATTAGACTTCACTGGTCTGTTCACCCAGAGCAGGATCAAGAGTGGTATGACAAGCAAAAACTAAAGTATTCTCCGCGTGAACTAGCGCAAGAATTCGAATGTAGTTTTAATATGTCCGGTGACACCGTCATCGATCCCAAAGTCATTCAGAAATTGGAAAAAGGATGTTCTGAACCATTGTTTAGAACGGGGTGGGATAGAAACTACTGGATTTGGGAACCATACATTCCCGGCGCTAACTATTTGATAACTGCTGACGTAGCCCGTGGCGACGGAGAAGATTATAGTGCTTTTCACGTTTTGAAGTTAGGAGAACGCTTAACACAAGTAGCAGAATATCAAGGCAAGCTCGCCCCAGAAATGTTTGCTGGAATGCTGAGTTCTACTGGTGGAGAATACGGTGACGCTCTTTTGGTCGTTGAAAACGCCACTATGGGACACACTGTGTTATCTAAGCTTAAAGAATCGGAGTATCCTAACCTATACTGGTCAGTGAAGTCTACACACGAATACGTTGATCAATTGCAAGCAGAATATATGTCTGGAGTTGTTCCTGGGTTTACAACCTCTTTGAAGACTCGTCCGATTATCATCGCAAAGCTTGATGAGTTCTTACGTAACGATATTATTAAGGTCAATTCAACGAGATTGATTCACGAAATGCAGCGATTTATCTGGAACAATGGAAGACCAGAAGCCCAAAGAGGGGGAAATGACGATTTAACGATTTCTCTCGCTATTGCATGCTGGGTACGAGATACGGCTTTGCATAAATCAGCTAGAGACGTTGCCTATAGCAAGGCAATGTTGAACGCGATAGTTCAATCTAACACTAGGATCTCCACTGCTATACCGGGTATGATCGGCTACAACAAGAAATTAGATTTCGACAATAATCACATGAAAGAGATCAAAGAAGAACACAAGATGTATTCTTGGCTCTATAAAGGTTAATAAAAAATGGCTAGCAAACAACGTAATCCCAGAAACGAAGAGAATAATCTGTTCAAGCACCTGACTCGCTTGTTCTCTGGTCCTATTGTCCAACGTAGAACGCAGCTTTATCGACAAGAGAAGCGTCGTCGGCTTGACAAATGGAATTTTACGTCTGCTAGTGGCAAGGGGTTCAAGAAAGCAACATATAGTCCGTTTGAGCAACTTCAATCTCAAGCGATGGCGAATCAAAATCGAAATGAGAGATACATAGATTTTGACCAAATGGAGTACTCACCAGAGATTGCTTCTAGCATGGATATCTATGCCGACGAAATGACAACCTCAACCTCTCTTGAGGAAATGCTCAAGATCGATTGTCCGAATGAGGAGATCAAGGCTGTTCTGAAGAATTTGTATTTCAACGTTATGAACGTTGAGTTCAATCTGTTCGGATGGTGCAGAACGATGTGCAAGTACGGAGATTTCTTTCTATATTTGGACATTGATGACAAAGACGGAATCACGAACGTCATTGGTCTTCCCGCACAAGAAGTCGAGCGCCTAGAGGGTGAGGATGTTACAAACCCAAACTATGTCCAGTTTCAGTGGAATAGTGGTGGGATGACTTTCGAGAACTGGCAGGTTGGTCATTTTCGTATTCTTGGAAACGATAAATACGCTCCATACGGAACAAGCGTTCTAGAACCCGCCCGTCGCATCTGGCGACAACTTACTCTTCTAGAAGACGCAATGATGGCATATCGTATCGTGCGTTCTCCCGAACGTCGCGTGTTCTATATCGACATTGGCAATATCGCTCCTGAAGACGTAGAACAGTTTATGCAGAAGGTCATTACGACCATGAAGCGAAATCAGGTTATCGATGATCGTACGGGACGAGTCGACTTGCGGTATAATCCGCTTAGCATCGAGGAAGATTACTTCCTGCCGACTCATGGTCCCAACACATCAACGAAGGTAGAATCCCTTCCCGGCGGAACGTACACCGGAGATATCGATGACGTTAAATATCTTCGTGATAAACTCTTTTCTGCTTTGAAGGTCCCGCAGTCCTATTTGTCGCGTGGTGAAGGCGCAGACGAAGACAAAGCAACACTAGCTCAGAAAGATATTCGATTTGCTAGAACCATTCAGCGACTGCAACGTTCAGTGATCGCAGAGCTTGAGAAGATTGGCATTATTCATCTCTACACTCTCGGGTTCAGAGGCGATGATCTAATCTCACACACTCTTTCTCTAAACAATCCATCGAAGATTGCTGAATTGCAGGAATTGGAGCACTGGAGAACGAAGTTCGATGTTGCCTCTGCTGCTACGGACGGATTCTTCAGCAAGCGATGGGTTGCAGCTAATATCTTTGGCTTGACGGATGAAGAATTCTTGCGTAATCAGCGAGAAATGTTCTACGATAGAAAGTTTGAAGCCGAGCTTGACATGGTATCTGAAACTGCTGCTCTTGAGGGGGCAGGTGGTGGCGGACTTGGTGACTTTGGTGACGAAGGTGGCGACCTCGGCGGCGAAGATCTGGGAGGAGAGGGAGATCTTGGAGGCGATGAAGCAGCCCCAGAGGATGCTGCCGAAGATGAGACTCTTTTAGCCGCCCCAGGCAAGAGAGAAGATAGACACGCCACAACTACTGCGCTTTCTAAGGGAAAAATGTACACCCCTCGCAAACACAAGGGTGGCGACAGGAGAAAGGCGGGTGCCCGTAGAAGGAGCAATTTAAGTAAATCTGGTAACGAAGCACGAGGAGCCGGCAGAAGAAGCGTCTTCGCGGGATCGTCTGATTTGTTTTCGATCGCCGATGGAATCTTTGAGAGCTATGAGGATAGTTACTATGATGAATCCGATCGCGTAGACGAAGAAGTGAAAATTGGGAAAGATAGGTATAAATTGGAAGAATCTCGACTTTTCAGAAGAGAAAGCGAACTTAAAGATCTCATGAGTGATTTGGAAACATCTATTTCTAGTGAGACGTTTGCCAAGAGAAAGAAATTGGTAGTGGAGAGCACAACAGATGACGAAGTCGGAGAATAAATTGTCAAAACACAACAAAAAGCGCAATACTGCTATTTTGTATGAGTTCTTGATTAGAGAGCTAACGAAGAATGTTGTGGACAACAACGTTGCTGGCAAGAATACCGTTTTATCATTATGTAAAGAGCACTTCAAAAAGGGAACCATGCTCCGCAAGGAACTCGATCTGTTTAATGCTTTGGACGAAACGAAAGGGTTGAATTCCGATACAGCAAGACGACTTCTTGATAGGATTGTTGAGGCTCACGCGCAGCTTGATCCACAAAAGATCTTTGGTGAACAGTCCTCCCTGTTGGACGATATGAATAAACGTCTTCCGAAGACAGTGTTTACCAACTTCGTTCCAGAATATAAGAGTCTGGCAAGCATTGCACAGATTTTTTCTAAGGGAACACCTCCCAAAAGCAAGGTTCTACTTGAGCAGGCGCTCATCGAAAAAATGATCATCGATGCAAGTATAAAAAAAGAACCAGAGATGGTAGCTATTGATAATCTTACCTATAAGACGTTTGTCAACAATTTTAACAGCGTTTATGGAAAATCATTACTGCCAGAGCAAAAAGAATTAGTTACGCAGTTTGTTATGTCTTTCTCAGATAACGGCACCGGCTTGAAGATCTTTCTGAATGAAGAGATCGGAAGACTGCGCAAGGTAATCGAAGAATCGCTTACGCTTGAGGAGATCGCTGCCGACACGAGGATGGTTAGCAAGACCAAAGCTGTTCTTGAAAAGATTGATAGTTACAAGACGATGCCGGTTGACAAGGTTCTTGTTGGGGAAGTAATGAAGATCCAAATGCTCGTGAAGGAAGTGCAATCATAAATGGCAATCGAAATTCAAATAAAAGATCAGAAACAAGAGCCAGAAAGCCTTCAAATACAAATTGAAGAGCCGGAAAAGCCATCTTCTCTGAAAATGTCTTTGAAAATTCGGCGCACGCTAAACGGACATCTTGTGATCGCTGATCACCCGGATGTTGATATCGTTGTGCAGCCAGAAGAAATGAAAATTGTTGCTTTCCCCAAGACCCTGATGAGCGACGATGTTTACGCGACACAGAGCAGACTGTTCGATTATCTTATGAAGAATGGAGTAATCACCAGAGATTCAGTGAGAGGCGGGAATGTATATGGCGCCCTGGAGGGAGTCATTGGTTCTCCCACAAAGTTAATTAATATTGACGAAGTGGCTGTGTTCGCTATAGGTAAATTCCTAGAAGAAGAACGACCTTCGTTTACGTATGAAAAGGCAGTAGAGAAGAAAGAGGAAGAGAGATTAACCGAGCCCGATGTTGAAGACTCAACAGAACTAGGGGAAATTCCGCAAGAAGCAGAGAAAGGTAGCATAATCCCGCACCGGACGCGACAGTACATCGCGGGATACTAAAACTCGGAAGACTGATGCTTGAACTACTATATTTTATCCTAGCTTCTTACGGAATGACATTCATAATTGTCTACGGCTCAATTTTCAACAAAATTAGACCGAACAAAGAGTCCGGAAAGATTGGGGAGTTGTTCAACTGTCCTCTCTGCATCGGTTTCTGGGTGGGTGTGTTTCTCTGGACCATTAGCCCATACACTTCACTATTTAGTTACGAGCTTATTTTGGCAAACGGATTTTTGCTAGGTTGCTTGAGTGCTGGAACTTCATACGTTTTAAGCAGCATTTTCGGGGATAAGGGGATACAATTTGAAAAAGCTGATCACAATGAATGAAATAAAAAAGATTGTAGAACTAGAGCTTGCTGTGCAGGAAGCTGGTGGATCTTCTTCTTCCTCGCGTGGTGGCGACTACGATAGCTCCGATCCTAAGCTTTGGCCCAATAAATTGAAAAATTCCGTTTATGGCAAACTTCGCTATAAAGAGTGGGACGATAATTACGAACGAGAGGGAAGTCCAGACTATATTGGGTGGGACGGCGACGATCAGGAACAGCTTGACTATGATTACGAACAAGATAACCACAATAGCACTGAACCGGCTAACTATTACGTAGCAATTTTGAGACAGCCCATTACTGTTAACATGGCAAAGGGACCTGTAACTGCTAAATCTGGATTTTATGTTATTACGCCAGGTTTTTATGGCGGCAACCATATTCTTCTTGGACCCTTTGCTTCTAGAGAAGAAGCCAAGGCGTCAGCGATGAATCAATACAACATATTGGGAGGAGAGGGATGACAAACACATGGACAAAGAAGTGGATGCTTCAACCAGTGCGACGCTGCTGCAAGGGTAGCTAACTCGCGCCGGTTACGCCGGCTTTAAAACTATTTCAAGAGAGAGAAAATGAAGCTTTTAAGGGAATACTACTCGATGTGTGAAGGGGGCGTCTGTCAAGACTTTTTGACGGAATCCGAGAAGGCTGAAGTTCGTAATGGCAGCGTATACTTAACAGGTGTTATGCAAAGAGCAGACGAAAAGAACGGGAATGGACGAATCTATCCGTTCCGCATCCTCGAAAGAGAAGTAGAGAACTACAAGAAGCTGATCAGTGAGAACAGGGCGTTGGGAGAGCTTGATCATCCAGAAGACTCTGTTGTTGCGCTGAAGAACGCTTCGCATATCGTCACAGATATCTGGTGGGAAGGCAAGAATGTAATGGGTAAGATTCGAGTCCTTCGCCACACTCCCAACGGACAGATTCTAGAGGGACTTGCCAAAGACGGAGTTCAGCTGGGTATCTCATCAAGAGGACTTGGTTCGGTCCATGAGAGCATGGGGAACACGATCGTAGAGGACGACTTCCAATTGCTGTGTTTTGATATGGTCTCTGAGCCTTCTACACAAAACGCATTCATGAGTCTCAGAGAATCAAAAAACCAGCCGAACATCTTCACAAAGGCTGACAGAATTAATCGTCTTTTGACCGAAATTGTAGGGAGTGTCTAATGAAAATGAAGATTACCAAAAAAAGGCTTCAAGAAATCATCGATGAGGAGTATGCTCTTTACGATAGAAAGATCTTGACAGAAAATGAAGATCGAAGATGGGACCCAGATGTTTCTCCGATGGAAAGAATGAAAGACGAGATTCAGACGCTGGTGATGGATACTGTCATGAGCACGCTTCGTACTGCTGGAATTAGACCAGAAGTGCTTCGTGGTTTGGAATTCGAACTAGAAGAGAAACTTGTGGATGCTATGTCAGGGGCAGAAATGACACCTCCAACCTCGCATCCTTCCGTTAATGAGACAGACCTCGTAAGCGAGCTTGAACTGGATTCTGCTATTGCTGAGGCTCTTGAAGAAATGGGTCTTGGTGCTGGAAAAGTAAAAGGTAAAAGGTAATCAGTAATGAAAAAGTCCGAGCTTAAAGCTGTTTTGAAGCCCCTGGTGAAAGAGTGCATCGAGGAGTGTATCAACGAGGTTCTCTTTGAATCTGGGGTCATCTCAGGCGTCGTGTCGGAGGTTCTGAAGGGGATCGACGTTCCTTCTCTGGTCGAAGCTCTGGCTCCCAGAGGAAGAATCTTAAATTCTGCTCCTGCACCAGTTTCTTTGCCAAATAACAACATGGGAGCAGTGGTGCAAAACACCTCTCCTCGCCAGATTGCAGAACAGATGAAGCTAGAGGGAAACAGTGCAGCAAGATCTCGCCAGATAGCATTAGAAGAACAAATGAGCAAAGCGTATGGCATGAATATACTGGAGAATGTTGAACCAGTTTTGGCTGAGCGACAAGGGTCCTCACAAGCAGACCCAATGGCTGGCATTGCTCCTCAAGATCCCGGTATTGATATTAGTAAAATTCCAGGGTTAACAACCCTTAATTTCAAAAGACACATAGGCAAGGAGTAACCATGTTTTCGGTTAAGGCAGATAAAGACGAGTCAGCGAGTAGTTTGGTGAGTAGATTCATCAAGAAGCAAAAGAAGTCAGAGCTTTTTGATATTCTACGAGAGAGACAGTATTTTAAGAAGCCTTCTGTAAAGAAGCGAGAGAAGAAACAACAGCGTGCCCGAGTTATGAAGGGTTTAAAACAAGAACAGCAACACGAGACAGAATAAGGGGAAGAAAAGATGACAGAAGGCGTATTATACCCTATGAGACCAGGGCTGGGCAATGTTGGCTCTTATCAAGTTTCTGGGTACCCATATATCACTGGAAGCGCAATCACGGGTAGCACTGAGTTCGTTGCAAGATTCCCAACCGTGGCAAGTCACGTCAAAGTCCAAACTGTTGGCGCTGGCGGCGGCGGACATATCCGCGTACACTTTAACTCCATTACCGGAACCAACGTAGTGAGTGGCAACCATTGGTGGCACGTTGCCGACGATCAGCCATTTGAAGCTGACGTTAAGTGCAAAGAGCTGTATATTACACACGATCACGGGGGGACTGTAGAGTTTCGTGTTTTCGCAGAGTTAACCAACATCGCAACAGGCGACATGTTTGTTCTTACTGGTTCTGGTCTTACTGACTAAATATCTATAGTCAGAGGAACAAAACATGGGCAAGATTCTAACACAGAACGGAATCATATCAAGTTCAGTACCAATCGACATAAAGATTGGTGCTGCTACTTCAATTTATGTTTCTGGTTCTGGTAGAGTTGGAATCGGAAATGTTACGGAACCGAGTGGTGCGCTTGACGTAAGTGGTGCCCTATATTTATCCAGATTCGATGTACCACCTACTACTCCAGGCGCGGATCGCATTGTCGTGTATGCTTCTAGCAGCACTGACCATCTTTACATAAAGATACCAGATGGTAGTGTCTTCGATCTATCGCTCTCCGGGTCTTCTGGTTCTGGTGCTGATGTTCTGGCAAAAGTGTCTTCAAATGACACTACGGCAGGCTACTTAAATGGTAAGCTGGTTGCTGGCACCAACATTACATTCAACGAGCGTAACGATGGCGCCAACGAAACACTTGAAATCTCTGCTTCTTTAGGTGGCAGATATGATTACGGCACAGCATCTATCGACCCCGTATCACCAAGTCCAACAGAGGGAGATAAATATTACAACACAGTGTTAGAAATGGAAATGAGATATGATGGTTCTAGATCTAAATGGCTGTCGATAGAAACATCTATTTTTGGATTTGGAAAAACTGCCAACAATGCTGGCGGTTCTTATTATCGCTCGCTTGACGGTATCTCGTTTAGTGCCACAAACGGATTTCCAACATTTCATAGCGGAACAGTTCTAAGTTTAGGATATTCAAGAGACGATACCGATGCGACAGTTTTTCAAGTTACTGCTAATGGAAGTGAAGTTGCTTTTCTTTCTTCTAGCGCCGTTTCTGGTGAAAGTAGCGCCCTGAACGGAGACTTCTCACCAAATGTCGTCTTGGGTGTCTTGAACAAATCGGGTGGCAACACGGTAACAAACGGGCAAGGATGGGTTAGAGTTAAGTGGAGAATCTAAATGACAACAATAGTAGCGATTAATCAAACCGGCTCTCCGGTATCGTTAAGTCAGTTAAGTGTACCTGATGGTGTGATACCAGCGACAGGTTCTATAGCTACGCTCACTGACTTTAACACGATTTCTGAAATCCAGAGTGACCCACAGCTTCTTGGCTATGTCCAGGGTGGCACGGTCTTGTTAAACGATGGAGAAACAACCCTCACTCAAGCAGAATCGCTGAGAATGTTGTCGTCAGTTGTCTTTGGGGTCGGCTCTGCTGATATTGGTAGAGTGATGGTTTATGACGGGTCTACCGGTACTCTTACTGGCTCAACTCTAACAATAAATGCGAATGGAGACGCGGTCCTAAGTTCAGGAGCTTTCAGTGGACCCTTTAGCGGAAGCAGGATGCAAGTCACTCATTTAACTGCATCATTTGTTTCCGCGTCTCTGATTGAGCTTAAGCAAACTTCTTCTGTTGGACATTCAGAAGGAACGATGTATTATGATCTGAACGAACACGCATTAACTGTAATGAACGATGAGGTAGACGTTCGCCATCAGCTTGGTCAAGAAGGGTTTGTGCGTGTAAGAAACGAAAGTGGCGGAACCATCACTAATGGTTCGGTTGTTTACATTTCCGGCTCTGGTGGTGGAGAGTTGCGACCATCGATTGCCCTGGCTTTGTCGAACGATGCGGTAACTTCGGAAGTGATTGGTCTTGCTACTCACGATATTGAGAATAATTCATATGGGTATGTGACGATTTGGGGCAAAGTGAATGATTTGGACACGTCTGCGTTTGCTGATGGCGACACTTTGCGTCTTTCCGATAGTACACCCGGAGGACTCATCAACACGAATCCTATTACTGGTTCGTATAATGTTCTGGTTGGATATGTTATTCATTCTAGCGCAACTACTGGCAGTATCTTTGTCCAAGTGAATGCTGATTTGGGTGCCCAAGCTGGTGATGCTTCTGAATTGGTTGATGACGCTAGAAAGGCAAGTCCGGGCACCATCAATCCGGGGCAAGTGGTTTACGTTGCTGGCTGGAATAACGGGTTGGCAATAGAAGAAGTAGAGTTGGCTCAAGCTAATGCAGCAGGAACGATGCCTGCTGTTGGTGTCGCAAGAGACACTATCACCAACAATACTATAGGGAAAGTAGTAGCATTTGGGCGTTTGTCTGGATTAAATACTTCTGGATATTCTGTTGGACAAGCTTTGTATGTGTCGGGAGATACTGCTGGCGCTCTTACCAGCCTGAAACCTTCTGGTTCTAATGCGGTGCAAAAGGTTGCACTTGTCGTTCGTACGAGTGCCAACAATGGTGTCATCGACATTATTGGTTCTGGGCGCGCGAATGATTTGCCAACATTAGCAACAGACAATGTTTGGCTTGGAAATTCTGGTAGCACTCCTACAGCAACAGCACGTTCTGGTATCGATGACACAGCCATCCACGACAATGTATCTAGTGAGATCTCTGCTATTACGGCTAAAGCTGCTCCTGTAGCAAATGATTACCTAATCATCGAGGATAGCGCAGCAGGTAATGTCAAAAAGCACGTTCTTTGGGGTAAGATTACTGGCTCTGGTGGTGCTCTTGTTGCACACGGTCTTGCCGATGCCACTTATCATACAGCGTCAACGTTAGCAGAACTCAATACAAAGATTTCTGATGCAACTCTTGATACAAATACCGCAGAACGACCAGCAGCCGCTCACGGCTTTGCGGATGTAACTCGCCATAGCGCATCAACGCTAGCGCAAGTCAATACGTTAATCTCTGATGCAACCCTTATTGACACAGCGGACTCTAGACTGTCTGATGATCGAAATGCCAACCCTCATGGTTTCGCAGGCGCATCAAGACATTCGGCAAGTACGTTGGCAGAAGTTAACACCCTGATCTCAGACGCGACGTTGGATACAAATACTGCTGCCCGACCGGCGTCTCCTCATGGTTTTGCAGATGTAGTCAGACACTCAGCGAGTGTTTTGGCAGAAGTAAACGCATTGATTTCTGATGCTACTTTGATTGACACTAACGACTCTAGATTGTCTGATGATAGAAACCCTGTTATTCACGGCTTGGGAAGTGTTGCCAGACACAGCGCCTCAACTCTGGCAGAGCTTAACGCTCTGGTCTCTGATGCAACGCTGGATACAAATACTGCTGCCAGACCCGCGTCCCCTCATGGCTTCGCAGATGTAACTCGTCACAGCGCTTCAACATTGGCGCAAGTCAACACCCTGATCTCTGATGCGACACTGATCGACACAGCTGATTCGAGGTTGTCAAACGATAGAGACCCGAACATTCATGGTTTGGGAAATGCCTCTAGGCACAGCGCAAGTACGTTAGCCGAGTTGAATATTTTGGTGTCTGACGCTACGCTCGACACTAATACCGCAGAGCGACCAGCAGCCAAACATGGTTTCGCAGGTGCATCAAGGCATAGCGCATCGACTTTAGCACAGGTCAACGCGCTAATTTCTGATGCAACGCTGATTGATGACAACGACCCCAGACTAACTGATAACAGATATGACAATGACGCGATTCATACACTCGGTGCTGGTGAGATTTCTAGTTTGACTGAAAAGACGGCTATGGTGGCTCAAGACATCTTTGTCATTGAATCCAGCGAGAACTCTTATGCGAAGAGATACATACAACTAGGAAACCTTACTGGTTCTAGTAGTGTAAGCGGTACTGGATCCGCTGGTCAAGTCACATATTGGGAATCTACTTCTGTCTTAACTGGCTCGAATATCGTGTCAATAGGACCGGATGGTCTTGTGGTGACAGGAACTATCCGTCATTCTGGTTCTTCTGGAATTATCCCGTTTGGCAATCGAGTGACCAATCTTGGTGGTCCGGCAAACCATTATGGAACTGCCTATATTGGTACCCTTGAAGACACGGGCGGCTCGATGATTCTTGCTACCGATCTGGTACCTCAAAACGACAGCGTACAGACGATTGGTTCTCCATCCAAGGGTCTTGCGAGAATACATGTTCAGAGAATTTCCAGTTCGACAGCCGCAGAGGCAATACAACTAGAAACCTCTATTTATCCTTCAAGTGATGATACTGTGTTTTTAGGGCAAGCAGGTTTCGGGTTTAGAAGTGCTCTCATCAAAGATGTAACGAGCAGTTTTGTGGCTTTCCGGTTTACTGGCTCTTCTCCAACTGATGTTGCAGGGTACGGCAAACTTTTCGTTAAAAGTTCCGATGGGGATTTATGGTATAGAGATCAGATCGGTACAGAGACAAACCTAACCGATGGAGCTACAGACAACAACGCTATTCATGATAACGTAGCTTCAGAAATCAGCGTAGTCACTACAAAGGGCGTTCCTGTTGCTGGCGATTTCTTGTTGATCGAAGACAGTGCGGCAGCTAATGTCAAGAAGAAAGTTCTCTGGGGTACAATCACTGGTTCTGGCGGAACTAGTGTCGCTGGAGATATGCCAGTTGTTCAGGCGAGAAGAACAACATCTTATGCCGTGTCCTCTTCTTGGGCAGATGTAAACTTCGACGCTACAGACGTTCAAAACGATTCTAGCTCATTAAAACATGATGTTGGCGGCAATCCTGACAATATTCTGATTAGTTCTACTGGTCCTTGTTGGATTAGTTATCACGCTAATATGCATTTCCCAGATAACGGAGATACTGTAATCGAGGGACAGGCTCGCGTCCGCATTGACGACGCAGATTTTCTAACTGGTTCTGACGCACAAAGCACGGTCCTTAAGGACGCGAGCCTCGTCGGCGAAAATGTAACCAATACTATCGGTAAAGGGTTCCTAGCGAATTTAACCTCTGGAAGCTTCGTAACTTTACAGATTCAGAGCGCCCTTGTTGGCGGAACGGATGGCTTCTATGTGGAAGACGCCACCTTTAGCGTAATCCGTCTTACAGGAGAGAAAGGAGACACGGGTCCTTCAGGAAGTAGCGGCACGGGAAGCATGTCTGCTCACGGTCTCGCCGACGCTCAATACCACACGGCGTCAACATTGGCTGAACTTAATACAAAGATTTCTGACGCTACGCTAGATACAAATACAGCCGAAAGACCAGCTGCTGCTCATGGTTTTGCTGATGTTGTTAGACACACCGCGAGTGTTTTGTCAGAGGTCAATTCACTAATCTCTGATGCTACACTGATCGACACAGCAGATTCTAGACTATCTGATGATAGAAACCCAGTTATTCATGGTCTAGGAAGCGTATCTAGACACAGTGCGTCAACGTTAGCTGAGCTTAACGCCCTAATCTCTGACGCAACACTGGATACGAATACAGCTTTTAGAACAGACGATACAGCTATCCACGACAACATAGCTTCTGAACTCAGTGCAGTTACTGTCAAAGGAACTCCCGTTGCTGGCGATTTCTTACTTATCGAAGACAGCGCAGCAGGTAATGTCAAGAAGTCAGTTCTCTGGGGTACGATCACTGGTTCTGGTGGCGCTATGTCTGCTCATGGACTTGCTGATGCTCAATACCACACAGCCTCAACTCTCGCGGAACTCAATACAAAAGTTTCTGACGCTACTTTGATTGACACTGGTGATTCTAGACTATCTGATGATAGAAATCCTGTTATTCATGGTCTTGGTAGCGCTGCTCGACATAGCGCTTCAACTTTGGCAGAATTGAATACTCTGGTATCTGACGCTACACTTGATACGAATACTGCTGCCAGACCCGCGTCTCCTCACGGGTTTGCAGACGTAGTTAGACATTCAGCGAGTGTTTTGTCAGAGGTTAATGCGTTGATTTCTGATGCCACTCTAATCGATACAGCAGATTCTAGGCTGTCTGACGATCGAAACGCCAATCCACACGGGTTCGCGGGTGCTTCAAGACATTCTGCAAGTACGCTTGCGGAAGTTAACGCTTTGATCTCTGATGCGACATTAGATACCAACACCGCGTTTAGAACAGATGATGTTGCTATACACGATAACGTGGCATCAGAAATCAGTGTTATAGCAGCCAAGGGAACTCCTGTTGCTGGCGATTTCTTGTTGATCGAAGACAGTGCGGCAGGCAATGTTAAAAAGTCAGTTCTCTGGGGCACAATCACTGGCTCTGGTGGCGCTATGTCTCCACATGGTCTTGCTGATGCGCTGTATCATACAGCTTCAACACTTGCAGAATTGAATACAAAGATTTCTGACGCCACTTTAATTGATACAGCAGACTCAAGGTTGTCGGATGACAGAAATGCCAATCCTCATGGTTTTGCTGGCGCTTCTAGACATACGGCAAGCACACTGGCAGAAGTTAATGCCCTTGTTTCAGACGCCACGTTGATCGATACAGCGGATTCTAGACTATCTGATGATAGAAATCCTGTTATTCATGGTCTTGGTAGTGTTGCTAGGCATTCCGCAAGCACACTAGCGGAGCTTAATGCTCTGATCTCTGATGCGACGCTAGATACGAACACGGCTTTTAGAACAGACGATACAGCTATTCACGATAATATTGCTTCTGAAATCAGCGTTATAACAGCCAAAGCAACTCCTATTGCCGGTGACTTCTTGCTTATTGAAGACAGTGCAGCAGCTAACGTAAAAAAGAGAGTTCTTATTGGATCGATCACTGGTTCTTCCAAGAATAAAGAGCAAACAAAGTCTATTACGATCACAAACCCTGGAACCACCGAAAACGTGGCAATGTTCTACACTGTGGACCCGATCACGATTAATTACTTGGCTGCTGTTGTGAGTGGCAGTGCGCCAAGCCGCACATGGAATGTCGCTCATAACACAAGTAGAGCCACGGCGGGAAATCTTGTTATGTCAGCTTCAGTGACTACAACTTCTACCACTACGGGAAATAAAGTAAACACATTCACATCTGGCGATCCCACTGTGCCAGCAGATTCCTGGGTAACGTTGAGAATCACAGCTGGCAGCGGCACCGTGACCGAATTCCACTTATCTATTCGATATGTGAAGGATTAATAATGAAAAACAACTTTAATCCAGATGCGGTAGATGAGAATTATTACAGCGGACCCACGCTGCGCCAACGCCAAGAACAGCTAGTACATCGGGGGAGGTAACGTATGGCTACAGAACGGCAATCCCCTGACGCCATTGCGGCGCTAACAGGGTGTTCTCCGAACACGCTGACGCATATAACGGACGACCCAGATGCGCCGGATGGCAACTGGATCGTCGCCAACAGCAACAACACGAACGACGACATCCGCGTCACGTTCCCGACGCCCACTGGCAGCCCGACCGTAGGTGCAGGGCTCCAAGAGTTTCGCACCTACGTTCGCCAGTTCGACACGGGGCAGACGGGGACGCCGACGTGCCGCGTCGAACTTTGGGAGAACGGCGCGCTCGTCCGCGCAGGCACCGACACCAACGTAACCGGTGCTGGTCAGATCCTCGCGTTTACGTGGAACGCCTCGGAGTTGGGAACAGCCGACGGGTCTCTCGTCGAGTGCAAGCTGGTAGGCACCAAGTCCGCTGGCGCACCCAGCGTGCGTAACGCCGTCGACTTCGGCGCGATTGAGTGGAACGTCGACTACACGGTCGCCGCAGCGGCAAGATATTTCATTATTTCCTAAACGTAGAGATACACAAAAACAACAACTATTTATGGTTGAACAACTTTTTCTGGAGAAATAAACAATGGCAAAAGGTTTAGCAGTAATCACTGGCAGTAGCACTGTCGTTCTCCAGATGCTTGAAGACGGCAATGTTGTTTTCGGACAAGACGTAGCAGCTGCTGTCAAGATTTCCGGTTCTTTTACCCTTGTTGAAGGAAATCAAGGAGCAGGTAAATACCTTCGTTCAGACGCTTCAGGAACGGGCTCTTGGACAAGCGTTCCTGCATCTGAAATTACTGTCACTCCTGTTGCGCAAGTTACTTCAAGTAATGTGCAGAGTGCTATCGAGGAATTATCGAATGATATTGCAGCTGTTGCTGCTGCTGGTTCTGGTTCGCTGAGCGTAAGCGACGGAACATCGACTGAAACCATTCAGACAGATGGCATAGAGACAATGACCATTTCTGGTACAACCAGCGAGGTCGAGGTTTCTTATTCTGTCGCCACCAATACATTTGCTGTTGGACTTCCAGACAACGTTGTAATCGCCGGAAACCTTACCGTTCAAAACGATTTGATCGTTAATGGCACTTCGTCTATTCTTAACGTAAACAACCTTGTTGTAGAAGATCCTTTGATTCTTCTTGGCTCTGGAAATGCTGGTAGTTCGCTTGATATGGGTCTTATCATGTCGAGAAGCGGAGATAACGTAGGCTTTATCTACGATGAATCTCTTGACGAATTTGCCGTTATTGCAACGTCAGAAAACGGACAAACCGCTGGCAACGTTACGATTTCTGATTATCTAGACTTGCACGTTGGAAGACTAATTGCGGATGATCAAGTTACCGCATCCAACGGGATTCTGATATCAGCTGGTGGTCTCAGAGTCACTGGCTCTGTTCTCCTACCTGTTGCTTCGATTACCAATGCAAATCTTGTAAACAGCACCTTTGAAATTACAGCCAGCACTGGTCTTACTGGCGGCGGTACCGGCATTCTTGGTTCTGGTCTCAGCTTGTCTGTTAACTTCGGCTCTGGCGCCGGACAAGCCGTTTCTGGTAACACGCAACTTACAATCAACGGAACAACAAACGAAATAGAAGTTATAGGTTCGCCAGTAAATCTCGGTAATCCTACTGCTATTACGATTGGTCTTCCGAACGATGTTCGAATTACAAATGATTTGGACGTTGCAGGCAATACTGATTTGTCAGGAAACGTAACACTTGGTACGGATGGCGCCGATCTGGTTCTAGCGAACGGCAAGTTTAGAATTCCTGTATTTACTACAGCTAGCGTTCCGACTGTTTATGTTACCGATCCTACAAGCTATGACGGACACATGTTCTATTTGTCTGGCAGCGGAAGTGGTTCTGGTGATTTCCAGACAGCTGATAAGTGGTACTTTAACGAAGGCGGCGTTTGGTTCAAGAGCTTCTTTAAAGTAACATAAGGGGTTTTTAATGGCGAAAGGATTTGCTGTTATTAGCGGCTCAAACACGGTTGTCCACGAACTTCTAGAAAGCGGACGCGCTAGTTTTAGCGGCTCTGTCGAGATTACTGGAAGTATCATTCCTAATGTAGACGGCTTGGTCGACTTCGGGCGTACTGATCTGCGCTGGAATGATGTTCACGCCGTTCAGACTACGGTTGGCGCTATATTTGAAACTGGTTTGACCACAGAGGGTATCGGAAAATACCCTACAGGCACCGTTTTGGTTTGGCACAATGGTGGATTGATGCCGTGTTTCGAAGAGGATGATACGCTTGTTTTGGGGGTGGCAAAACACGGTAAAGACCAGCCAATTATCCTGGGTGCTGAACCTGTTTTGGTCACAGGAAAAATAAAAGAAGGCGATTTGCTTGTAACGAGCAACAAGCCAGGAAGAGCTAAAACAGCTAGAAAAAGAAGATGGTTTTTCTTTAAAAACGATTTAACTGGAAAAGTGATAGCGCAAGCACTTGAAAAAAGTCCCGGTGGCGATGCACTGATTAAGTGCATGATTCATAAAGCTTAAGCTTCTCTTTGATGAAACTATAAACTAGTTAAGTGATGATACTTGCCAAATAGGAGAGCATAAATGCCTAGCATGTTGGAACAAGCCTTGGTTGACGCAGAAGCGCTTCGCTCGGCTGCACTTAAGAGCGCCGAAGCGAAAGTCTTAGAAGAAGCTGCCCCTAGAATCAGGGAAGCTGTTGCTGCCCTTTTGGAACAAGAGGAAGAAGACTTAGGCGACCTAGAAGGGCTCGACGGCATGGACGCCGGTATGGGTATGCCAGGACCAGAATTGGGCGCAGGCGCCCCTGGTGAAATGGCTGCAACCCTACCAATGGGAGTTCAGAACGGCGAAAAGATGTGCCCCTGCCCAGAAGACGAAGAAGAAATTGAAATTGATTTTGGACAGCTTGAACAACAGATGATGGCTGATGAGGAAACTGCAAGCATGGGACAAGATGACTTGGCAGCTGGACTCAACCTCAGCGGTCCTGGCGATGACCTTGGCGTCCCAATGGGCGATGATAACGATTTTGCTCTAGAAGAAGAATTTGAATTAGATGAATCGATTATCGCTGCCCTGCTTGAAGAGACGCCTGGCGAAATGCTGGACCAGTCTGCTGGTGTCGTTTCAGAAACTGTAGACTCTAGAAAAGCAAAAATTGATGTTGCCTTCCACAGCATGAACGCTGTACTGGACGAAGCTTGGAAATTAGCTTATGAAGAGGGTCTTAAGGATGCGAGATCTAGATCTAAAGTTGGGCAGACTCCTCGTCTTGAGTTGGTAGCAGAGAAAATGGGTGTTATTTTAACAAATCTTTATGATGAGGGATACGAAGACGGGGAAGACGAACTCAGGGATGCTGATTCTTGGAGCACTGGTGAGGGAAATGCGGTCTGGGAGGGACAAGAAGAGCTTGAAGAGGTCGGTAGGACACCAGCAACTGATAAAATGATGGCGCAGCATGCAGCCGACGATTCTGCTCGTGCAGCCGATCCAGCAGCTTCCGCCCGCGCAGCAGCAGCATCGGCAGCAAAAGCGAAAGCTAACCGCCAGCGACAAAACGCAGATGCGGACAAGCCGAAGCCACAAGATTGGATGATGGAAAAAAAGATCACAGAAGCAGTCCGTTCGGTGACTGCGAATCTATTTAAAGATCAAGAGGAATTAAGAGCAGAGAGTAAAAAACTCAACTCATATGTGAAAAGGTTGTCAGAATCATTAAAGAGTGCAAACTTGGATAATGCTAGACTACTTTACTCAAATCAGATTTTGGAAAGCGACTCCCTGAATGAGCGACAAAAAAGAAAGATTGTCGAAGCTGTTTCAAGAACTGGTTCTGTTGAGGAGGCAAAGGTTACTTACGAGACGTTGATTTCTACAGTGGGCACTCTTAATGAAAGCAAGAGAGAGCCACAATCGCTGAGAGAAGCCATAGAGCGCCCAAGTACGCCATTGTTCCCAAGACGCAAACCAGAAGCATCTAGCCCAGAACGGGAAAGAATGCAGAAACTAGCCGGGATAAAATAATCCCATTTTAGGAGAATAAAAAATGTCGTCAGTGTTAAAAACTCTTACAGAAGGTATCGTGTCGCGTGATCTCCAGAAGGAAGGCGCCGCACTTATGTCGAAGTGGGAACAAACCGGTCTTCTTGAAGGTATCGGTGATGAGCGTGAAAAGGCGAGTATGTCTCGTCTTCTTGAGAACCAGGCAAAGGAGCTTCTTCGTGAAGCTAGCTCAATGGCTGGTGGTGATGTCGAAGGATTCGCAGCAGTTGCATTTCCTATCGTTCGTCGAGTGTTCGGTGCGTTGATTGCAAATGAGATCGTCTCAGTGCAGCCAATGAGCCTTCCCTCGGGTCTTATCTTCTTCCTTGATTTCACTACGGATCGTACCCGTCTTGGATGGGAAGCTGACGAGTCAATCTACGGTGGTGGTCGTCTAGCAAGTCAGATTACTGGAGGTGTAAGCCTTTCTGGTGATTCGGCAGAAGATTCGTTCTATAACCTAAATAACGGTTATAGCTCACCTACCGGTTCATCGACCGTCAATTTGACGCTTCATCTGGCAGGCACGTATGGTGTCGCTGGTTCGGAGCTTGACAAGCTTCTTCGTCATGATCCAGACCTTGTTTCGGGAACTACATCGGTCGCCATCGTTACGGCTTCTGTTGCTGCTCTTGAGGCAGGTGGTCAGCCCTTTAATCGAAATGATCTTGTTTCGCTTACTGTTGCTAGCCTTGGTGCAAACGTTGTCCAGGCACGTCGTTTGTCACAGCAGTCAGGTACTGTTGGTGGCGTAACTTATACGAACGTGTTGCTTGTCCTTACGTCTGATTCGCTTTCTGTTGCTGCTCTTACTGCATCAGCTGGTGTAACTGGTTCGCAGACTGTCAGCTTCGCAATGGACGATAGCTTCACTTCTGGTGGCGCACTCGGTTCCGTCCGTGGTACGACTCAGTGGGGCTTGGAAAATGAGACACAGATTCCTGAAATCGACATTAAGGTTGATTCGGTAGCTGTGACCGCGAAGACCAAGAAGCTTAAGGCAAAGTGGACCCCAGAGCTTGGTCAGGACTTGAACGCTTATCACAACCTTGACGCAGAAGTAGAGCTTACGAGCATTCTTTCTGAGCAGATTGGTTTGGAAATCGATCAGGAAATCCTTGAAGACTTGATTAAGGGTGCTACGGCAGCCACATATCACTGGTCGCGTCGTCCCGGTAGATTCTTGTCGCGTTCGACTGGTCTTCCGATTACTACGAGTGCTAATGAGTCAGTTCTTGGAGCAGACTTCACCGGTACCGTGTCTGAGTGGTATGAGACTCTTGTTGAAACGTTGAATGATGTTTCTGCACAGATTCACCGTAAGACTCTTCGTGGTGGTGCCAACTTCCTTGTCTGCGGACCAGAAGTTGCCAACATCCTTGAGTTCACCTCGGGATTCCGTGCCAACATCACTCACGATGACGGTAAGGGCTCGGTCGGTGCTGTCAAGACCGGTCAGTTGAGCAAGAAGTGGGATGTCTTTGTAGACCCCTACTTCCCACGCAACGTGGTCTTGATTGGACGTAAGGGTGGTTCGTTCCTCGAAAGTGGATACGTCTACTCACCTTATGTGCCTCTACAGGTGACGCCAACCATCTTTGGTACTGAGGATTTCGTACCACGTAAGGGAGTTATGACTCGCTACGCTAAGAAGATGGTACGTCCAGACATGTACGGTCTCGTGATTGTCCAGAACCTTCTCGGCTAATAACTGAGTAAATAAACAAAAAGGAATAGAGCCCCGAAAGGGGCTCTTTCTTTTATTGACGTTGATGAGTCGAGGTCTCCGACGTTAAGACACCGCTCGACTATTTATTGTGTACTCTTTGCGCGGAGAAAATGCCAAATGTCCATCCTTCAGCTGACGCCAACATCGCAAACAAGCAGAATTGTGTTGCCGCCAACCGGAAGTATTTTTGCTGTTGCAGCACAACTTCCCATTGGTGTTCCGCAATACGTAAATGATATTTCGTTTCTTTCTGGTGCAGCAGATCAGGTTGCGTACACATATAAAAGACTTGGTGGAGACGTACTCGATCTAGAGATCACGACAGGAAGCGTTTATGCGGCATATGAAGAGGCAGTTTTAGAATACTCTTCGATGATTAACAACCACCAAGCAAGAAATGTGCTTGCGGACGTATTGGGGCTTGCTACAGGCACTTTTGATCAAGACGGAGAACTTAAAGCAGGAACAGAGTTAAGCTCAAGTCTCAGCGGAGGAAGCTTATCTCTAATGTATCCGAACTTTGACTTGAGGTCGGTTTTTGATGTTTCTAGAGCAATCTCCCAAGAAGCGAACGTCGGAGGGATGAACACAGTTTATTCAGCTTCTTTTGCTGTGGCTGCATCAAAGCAGGATTACGACCTTCAGGCTATAGTAGAAGCAGCAGCGGGAGCAGGCGGTGAACTCTACTCGAATGCTCTCAATGGTAACAGGATCACCATTAGAAGAATTTGGTACAAAACCCCAAGAGCTATGTGGAGGTTCTACGGCTATTATGGTGGATTGAACTCTGTTGGAAACCTTTCAACATATGGGCAATACTCAGACGACTCTACTTTTGAAGTAATTCCTGCTTGGCAAAATAAACTACAAGCTATGGCATACGAGGACAACCTTTGGACAAGAATTTCTCACTATTCATATGAGATCCGTAACAACAGACTTCGTGTTTATCCGATGCCTGAATCTAGCGAGATCCAGAAGATGTGGTTTGAATTTACGATAGGTGGTGGCGATGTATATGGACTCAACGATCCCACGAACGCCAACAATAAAAGAATCAAGGGTGTTAATAACGTAAATACGATTCCTTTTGCTAACATTCCTTACTGCAACATCAACTCAATGGGAAAACAATGGATCCGAAAGTATGCTTTGGCAATCGCCAAGGAGACACTCGGTCAGGTGCGCTCTAAGATAGCCACCATACCCATCCCAGGTGAGTCTGTGACGCTTAACGGTCCTCAGCTGGTGCAGGAGTCTATCGCGGAACAAGAGAGGCTTAGAACGGAACTGGCAGAGTATCTTGACAAAGTTACATATACGATTTTGGCAGAACAAAGAGCAGAGCTAGTAGAGAATTCAGAGAGGGTGAACCAGAAGGTTCCGATGGCAATTTTCGTAGGGTAATAATAGATGGCTGAAAATATTACATGGTCTAGACCTACAAATCCTCCTCCTCCAATGTTCTTTGGAGAAAAGGAGAGAAATTACGTTAAGCAGATTGGTGATGAACTGACTGAGCACATTATGCCTCAAGTCATTCTCTATTATCCAGTTAGTGTAAAGCATTCTAACTTCCATGAGCTTTATGGCGAGGCAATTGAAAAAACCTATCTTCCGCCTGTGCGTGTCGCTACTCGCGTGTATTGGGAAGAGGGGCGTGTCACGACCACAGAGAAACACAATATTGATAGTGAATCGAGAATCCTTGTTAAATTCCAAACAAGAAGAATCACTGAAGACCAAGATCTCTATGTGAGACAGGGCGACATAGTGTTCTACGGAAACCAATTCTATGAGATTCAGAAGATCGGCGAACCAAGAGAGCTTTTTGGACAAGCAGATCAGAGATTTGAAATTGTAGCAGATTGTTTTAGTGTTCGTGGGGGTCAATTCGATGAACCAGACTCCATAACACAAACGAGAGAACTATTTCGCATCAATCCTCCTACTGGACCTGAAGACGTTCCTGCACAAATCACGATTGGATGTAGTGGAAAGATCAGCGTCTTGTCCGCTAGAAACACTTCAGCAGATTTCCCCACTGTCCAAAATATGGCATTGAACCCTTCTAACTTTGAGGGATGTATTGTTTACATTACTGAAGTTGGAAACACATTGTACGGACCATTTTTGGCTGCAAATAAGTTGTATTTTAACGAAGGTGGCGTTTGGTTTGTAAGCCCGTTTATCTTGATTTGATATAGGAGTTCGGTATGTCTCAATTGAATATCAAAATTCTGTCGGCTAATGATGCCTCTCCTGAATTTGTAGAGTTGCAAGCACGGATCAATAATCCAAACGGATATAAGGGAGAGATCGTTTACATAAGAGAAGTCGGGGCGACCCTGTACCCCCCTTTTGATCAAACAAAAAAGTTCTATTTCAACGAGAATGGGGCGTGGTTTGTAAGTCCTTTTGAGGTGCTTTGATGTCTGAAAATAAAGAGTTGCTAGAAGGCTATATGAGCGGAGGAGAGTCAGGAAGACGCTCTATCCCTCTTAGCCCATCGTCGATCGAGACAATCGACTTGGCTATGTATGACTGGCTAGATAAAGAAATGGATCTGTATTGCACCACAAACAAGGGCTGGAAAAAAACTCCTGTTATTTGGGTTGGACACGAACGTGCATTTGCAGTAAAAGAAAATAGGGATCTGCGAGATAGAACCGGTAGATTCATTCTTCCCGTAATGACGCTAGAGAGAACGAATATCGATAAGGATATGTCTAGAAAGGGTGTTGTATGGTCAAATGTCGTGCCGACAGACGATGCACAAGGTGGATCATATGAAATCGCTAGAGTAGTCAATCAGGAAAAAACATCTCAATTTGCACTTGCCGATGCAAAATTAAGAGGCAGAGAATGGTCGCTGAACAAGAACAAGAAGGTTGTTTACGAAATCGTTACGATTCCACTTCCAATTTACGTAATCTTGTCTTACGAGGTCGAGATCAAGACAGAATTCGCGCAGCAGATGAACGAGTTGATGCAGCCGCTTATGACAATCTCCGGAGGAATCAATAGATTCACTATAAAAAGGGATGGTTGGCACTATGAGGCGTTCTTTAAGCCTAGTTATGAACACGAGAACAATGGAGCCAATTTAGATAACCAACAACGACAATTCATAACGAAGGTTCAGGTTGAAGTATTGGGGAAACTAATCGGCGAGGGTGCGAATAGAAAGCAACCAGAGGTTGCAATTAGACAAAACATTGTAGAAGTAAAAATCCCAAGAGAGAAGATCATGGTTGGGGATTTAGATAGCATCGACGTGAAAAAGACTTTCTAAATGCTTTTCCGTTGGTTATGACGAT